>Ga0182018_10002571_pt1 | contig 17837 bp, 19 predicted proteins | sample 812P2MmetaG_FD_120490 | JGI IMG/M metagenome (GOLD analysis project Ga0182018, IMG submission 120490) | Permafrost microbial communities from Stordalen Mire, Sweden - 812P2M metaG | ecosystem: Environmental > Terrestrial > Soil > Wetlands > Permafrost | place: Sweden: Stordalen | collected... | reverse complement strand
CGCCGATTCTTCCCAGAGCGAGCCGCGGACAGCACCCGATCAAACGCGATCATTTGATCATCTAGGAGAACATACTCCCGACGTCCCTCGACAATGCGCGATACATGCTCGAGTAGCTTTCGACTTGGCCGATATTTGCTGCACTCAACTCGATTCAGGATCCCAATGCCATCTCCGGCTCCGACCCTTACCCGGAGATCATCGATGAGCCTTTCAGAATCGTCCGCCGAAAAGATGGGAAACTCCTTCAACCATGGCTCGAATTTTGTATCCAGTAGGGCATCGCCCTCCCGGAAGGTATAGTTGTGAAGATATGAGCACGCCCCGAGGGCAACTGGATCCGGATCGAGATGGAAAGCCGTGTGAGAATCGGCCAGATAATTCCGGTATCCACCCACTTGAACCGAAGGATGAAGCACATCGCGTTTGGCTCCCCCTGTCCGGGTAAGAATGAGCTCGCCATCCGTCGGCTCACATTCCTCCCACTGCTTTAATTCGACGATCATCGCCCGAGCGGATCGATTGCCGCTTCTTCCGGTGACCATACAGTCCAGTCGTCGGGAAGTCGCGGGAAGCTGGTATTCAAGCAGCACGCCATTGTCCTTCAATTGCGCGCGATCAAAAACCTGCGCCATCGCCCTTAGAGAGTTTCGCCATGAAGCGACCTCCGACGGACCCGGCTCGTACCGGTAGCAGTCGCGAAAAGCGACCCTCAGCCGGTCGGCGATCCGGTTGTGCGCTGAATCCTCGGAAAATTCGGTAACCGTGCCGGAGTACAGTCTCACCTTCGATCAGGGTAGCCCGAGGGAATCACCGACGCGACTTAAAACATGCTGACGATATCCTCTAGCGGCGAAAGTTAGCTCGCGCCCCGGTTCGTCCTGTGTTCTGCTAAAGTGATCCAGTATGAAACTGTTCGTCGGAGTCACGAACAACGAGTGGTTCCGATTTCTTTCGGAGCGGAAGCCAGACGAGGTTAATTTTTGGCGACCACGAAGCCAAATGGACTTCAAGGCCCTTCAGCCCGGTGATATCTTTCTTTTCAAGCTGCATTCGCCGCTGGATTTCATCGCTGGCGGCGGGGTGTTTGTCCGGCACACGTTTTTACCGCTACCGTTGGCATGGCAGGCGTTCGGCGAGAAGAACGGCGTGCCCGACTGCGATACGTTCGAGCGCCGCATCCTTGAACATCGGGCACCTACCGAACTCGTACGCCAGCTCGGCTGCACCATCCTGGTCGAGCCGTTCTTCTGGCCTCGCGAATCGTGGATTCCAGTGCCCAGCGACTGGAGCAAAAATATCGTCACCGGCAAGGGCTACCCCGTCAGTTCGGCTACTGGCGCGGCCCTCTGGGCTGACGTGCGTACCCGGATTGAGAGTAACACTGGCACATCATTTGCCGAAGCAGTGGCGGATGCGCCAGACCGGTACGGTGCCCCGATCAAGATCTGGCCCCGATTGGGCCAGGGTGCCTTTCGCGTGGAGGTCACCGATGCCTATGCCCGTCGCTGCGCCATCACAGGAGAAAAGACGCTTCCGGCGCTTGAGGCGGGGCACATCAAACCTTACGCCAAGAACGGCCCGCATGAGATTCGCAACGGGCTCCTGCTTCGCTCGGACCTGCACAACCTTTTCGATCTTGGCTATCTTACTGTGACGCTCGACTACCATGTCGAGGTAAGCCGGCGCATCCGCGAGGAATTTGAAAACGGTCGGCACTATTACGCATTGCACGGCCAATCACTTACTATCCTTCCCCGTCACGAAGGAGCACGTCCTGCACCGGAGTTTCTGAACTGGCACCACAGCATCTTTAAGGGCTAACGGCGGTTTGGCTGTTAAGCATCTCCCGCCTCAAGCTATAAGTGACCAGTATGGCCACCCCGAAACTCGAACGCCTCCTCGCCGCCGGCTACTTTCCCGAAGTACTGCCGCCATGTTTCCACACGGAATCATTCGGGGAAGCATTCGCCCAAGGCCAAACCCCTCCTTCCGAATTTGAACTTGATCCCACCGGAAAGGTGCCAAAGCAATCGAAGTGCGTCCGGTACAACCAGGCACGCGTGCGCGGATACCGGCGGGAATTTGCCATCCCGAACCCTGTCCATTTTTACCGTTTGGTAAAATGCTTTCGCGCCAACTGGAGCGCGATCGAACCGCTGGCACAAATCTCGCCAATTTCATTGACCAAGCCCTTGATATCACATGGTCGGCATTGTTTTCGCCCGGCAATTGACTTCAAAGGCCGTCCCGCCGAACGCGCGCGTGTCCGGAGCACTGCAAGGTATATCCTTCGAACGGACATCGCACGTTTTTTCCCGTCAGTTTATACGCACAGTATAGCTTGGGCGTTGCACGGCAAAGCAGCAGCCAAACGCGATCGGACCCATCGTCTATTCGGCAACGAACTGGACACCCATTTCCGTAATTTGCAGGACAAACAGTCTGTCGGAATTCCGATCGGGCAGGATATTTCACGCGTGATCGCCGAAGTGATTCTGGGACAAGTTGAACGATCACTTGATCAGGGCAACTTTCCCAACGGACTGCGGTGCATAGATGATTACGAACTTGGTTTTCTCACTCGGGGTGAGGCAGAGTCGTTTCGATATATGCTTGAGCGGGCATTGGGGAAATTTGAATTAGCCCTTAACCCTCTCAAAACCCGCCTCCTATCTCTGCCGCAATTGTTGTTGGATCGATGGGACTCGGAGTTGCGGAATTTCGATTTTGGCGAAGGCCCCCTGGAGTCACGGCACTTGGATGAGGTCGAAATCGATCCTGAGATCGAAGCGGATACCCCGGACGGGTTCCGAACCGCGCCCGATCCTGAGCGGCTGCTTCTCTTCCTTAACAAGGCCATTGCCCTCCAACTGGAATTTCCTGACGAAGCAGTCTTACGCTTCTCGCTCGTCAGGCTCGCCCATCTTCGGATGACAACGGAATGCTGGGGCCTGCTCCAGAATTACCTATTCCAGTGCGCCCTTAACCAACCCGAAACCCTACGGGTCGTCGTTTCCAATCTCCTGCGGGCTCGGTTTCTTGATGGACAAACCGTTGACCGCATCCGCCTCAAGCACACGCTTAATACCATTGTAGAGACGGCCGCGCCCTTGGGGCATTCGAGTGATGTCGCCTGGGCACTCTGGACCATGTTGCTTTTTCGCTGTCGATTGTCGCGTGCCGCGGCCAACGAACTTAAGCATCTGCAGGACTCGGTTGGTAGTTGCCTCGCCTGTGAACTCAATGAACGCGGGCTGTGGCCTGGAAAATTTGATTTGCCGGAGTTGCGGGCGGCTCTGTTAGTACCGGGCTCGCTCTATGACGACCAATGGCTCATTGCCTATGAAGCAGCACGGCGGGGCTGGCTGGGACGAAGCTCGCGCGACCTCTCTACCGATCCCTGCTTCAAGTATCTGGATTCATCCGACGTGAGCTTTTTCGTTCCGGGAACCGCCGCCGAGGTAAAACGTCGGCTAAAGGCAGCCATGAAAAGGAAACGTGCGCCAGACCTCGACGACTCCGACGACGAATCTGATAGCGAAGACGCCTACGATCTCTGGTGGCTGCGCAACGATGCCGATTGAACTTCGGTCTAGCCTTCGTCCCCGCTCCCTTCGTTATTCCACAGTTGATCGATGCGATGGCTAGCGACTGGCAGCACATCATTTAGTCTAATCAGGTATACGCGAAATCGCCCTCCGGATTTCCGCTTGACAAGCGGCCGATGTAAGCCGACATAAGCTTACATGGAAGACAACCTAGCCGCCACAATGGGCCAACGACTCCGCGAACTGCGGGAACGAGCCGGATTCTCGCTCCGTGAGGTCGCGAAAGCCGCCAAGATTTCGGCGCCTTTCCTCTGCGATGTGGAACTCGGCCGGCGGTTCCCGACGAACGAGACCCTGGCCCTGATCGCGCAGAAGCTGCACGCCTCCGCCGACGACCTGAAGAAACACGACCACCGCTCGGCCTTGGCCGACCTCAAGCGTCTCGCCGAAGGCAGTCCCAGCCTTGGCGCCGCCGTGCGTGCCCTCGTCGGCCAGGTCCAGTCCGGCAACCTGACCCCCGATGAACTCGCCGCGAAGCTCCGCCGCGTCGGCAACACCAAGTGACCGGTTTCGCCAACACCTTCCTCATCAACTATGAGCAAACCCAGCAAAAAGAAGAAAGGCTCCCTGCAGGAGATCGAGCAGGGCGAGCTCACGCACGTCAGCAAGAAGAAGGTCCCCTACAAGATTGTCAACGGCTGGGACCTGAAGTCCTCCCTCGAGTGCGACACTCTCTGGAAGCAGGGCTGGCTCGCGCTCTTCAAGCAGATCCAACAGGCCGAGCCCGACGAGACCAAGCAGAACGACATCCTCGCCTCGATCTCGACCGAGGACATCCATTGGGACTGGTTCAAGAAGGCGGTCGACTCCGGCACCGACGAATTCGAGTGGTTCCACCTCTACGCCGACGGCAAACCACAGGCCGCCTGCCTGATCTACCACCCGGAAGCGAGCGCCTTGGAGCCCGGCGACATCTTCTACGTCGAGTTTGTCGCAGTGGCGCCTTGGAACCGCACCTCCGGCCTCCGCCCCCGCGAGTTCCGCGGCTTGGGCGAGATCATCCTCCGCGCCGCGCAGCGTTTCGCCGTGAAAGAGCTCAAGCTCCGTCCGGGCTTTTGCCTGCATTCGCTCCCGAAGGCGGAGGGCTTCTATATGAAACTCAAGATGGTCAAGGTGGACGGCAAGGTAGACGAGCAGTCGCTCGCTTATTACGAGCTCCCACAGGCCCTCGCCACCAAACTGATGGAGGCCAGCTGACATGAGCACCTACGACGAAGATTGGACGGATTTCACGCACACGACGCGGACGTCCAAGGTCAGTGCGCACGAGCTGTTCGAGCGCTACCGCGAATTCCAGGGCTTCATCGCCGGGCTCTCCCGCAAGGAGCTGGTCGCCCGCCGCTGGCTGAAGACCGTGGACGACGACTCGCCGCTGGCGACCATCTTCTTCGATCTCCCGCTCTCGAAACAGCCGACGCTCTTCCGCAAATCCGCCAAGGCCGATGAAAACCTGTTGGCGATCTGGCAGGCCCGGGCCCGGGCCGAAGCGGAATACCGCTGCCTCGCCGAGGAGCGGCCGGCCTTCACGGGCCTGACCAAGGAGCACCTGCGGAAGCTCACCCAGATGAGCGTCGACCCGCAGGTGGTTCGCGAGCTGCCCACGATCCTCGCCAACTTCGGCATCATCCTGGTCTACGTTTATGCTCTGCCCGGGATGAGCGCCGACGGCGCCGTGTTCCGCCTCAGCACAGGTCAACCCGTCGTTGCAATGAGCCTGCGCTTTCCTCGCCTCGACTACTTCTGGTTCACGCTTCTCCACGAGCTCGCCCACTTCGTCCTGCATGTCGACCAGCTCAAGGAGCCAGTCTTCTTCGACGTCGAGGCCGAGGAGAAGGACCGCGCCGAGAAGGCCGCCAATCGCCTCGCCAGGGATTCGATGGTCGACCGCGAGTCCTGGCGCAGCTGCGCGCCCAAATACGATATTAGCGACCGGGCCGTACACACCTATGCCGCCGAACAGGGCGTCCACCCGAGCCTGATCGCTGGACTCCTCCGCAAGGAATCCGGCAACTACAAGCGTTACAACTCGATCATCAACGAGCACGACGTCCGCGCCATCATCTTCCAGCCATGATTCGCTACATTCCATTCCTCAAGGCCAAGCGCGGCGAATTCACGGCGATGGGCGCGCTGGCTCCCAAGGTGAAGCAGGCCATCTGCCCGTTCTTCGACTTTCCGCGCAAGAAGCCGGACTACAAGGCGGAGGCTTATGCCTCGACCGCTCTCAGTATCACAAAGAGCCTGAAGAAACACTGGGGCACTGCCTCGGAATTCTACTTCGACGATCTCGACACGGGCCAAAAGCTCAAGGTGCAGGGGGAACACCAATACGCCTACGTTCTCAAAGCCCTCCGTGGAATGCAGGTCATCCCCGTCGTGGCCCTCGATCGGACGGATCACAACGACGCCGTTGCCCGGCTCAAGCGCGACCGCGAGATCGCCTCCGCCACCGTGGCCTTCCGCGCCGAACAAGGCGACTTCGAGGACTTCGAAGCCAAACAAGACACGATCGACTACGACCTGACGGCCGTCTTCAAGGAGTTCAATGCGATCGACCTGATCCTCGACTGTCGGCTCTGCTCCGGCATGAACGTCTCCGAGACCGCGCAGCAGATCGCCGCCTTCGCGCAGAAGTTCTCCGACGCCTACAATAAGGTCCGCCGCGTGATCGTCACCGGCTCGTGCATCCCGCCCTCAATCCGCGATGTCCTGGGCACGGACGACGCTACCACTTTGCCGCGACGCGAGCTCGAAATCATCGCCAAGGCGCGCGACCTTTCTGATGTGGACCTCATCGTCGGCGACTACGGGACCGTGAGCCCGTTCTATTCGGACGCGGATCTCGACCCCAGGCTTATGCAGAAGGTGATGGTCCCCCGCCTGATTTATCCCTTCAAAGGATTCTTTTACATCACCCGTGGCTCTTCGATGCAGTCAGGCGGCCAGGACCAGTATGTCGGCCTGACCGAGGAGCTGTGCGGACAGGACTTCTTTCGCCCGGGATATTCCACCGGTGAGGACTATTTCCTCGAGAAGAGCAAGGGCATCGGCAACAGGGCCATGAACGGCACGGTCGTGAAGCCCTCTGTCGTCGCCCACGTCACCTACATGGTGCTAGGCGCGAAGCTCTGAGCCCGCAAGCGGCGACCGAGCAAGAGGTCGCAGATGCTTGTGCTGAGCTCGAGTTCCCGCCGCGTCTCCGCGATCAACTCTGCCAGAAGCCTCCGCGGCTTGCGCTCCGCGCCCGGCCCAGGCACCAGCTCAAGCATCTCGCTCTTCCAAAGGGTCATTGCTGCCGACAACTTTTCGAACTTGGGGTTCAGTTTTGCCGCCCGCACGTGCCGGAACCGCACCGAGCCTTCATCCTCGATCGCGACCAAGATGCCCCAGAACTGCGGCGCCAGCTTCCAAGCCTGTCGGAGGTTACTCTCGGTGGTGACAAGCGTAATCCGCCGGAACGCCGCATTGTAGTAAGTGCCCTGCACCGTGATCCGCTCGATCCGGTCGGTCGCGCCCTTGATCTCGTAGCAATGCGCCTCGGCGTGAAGGGTGACGACATCGGCAATCGCCCTGCCGTTGTGCACATGGAGTTCCTCCAACACTGCTCGCGGCTGGGTCTTCTGCCTTGCCAGCTTGCGCAGCAGAGCCTCACGGATGCGACTGTCGTTGAGCTCCATTGATTTCACGGAGACAATATCGCTGAAGTCGGCGAGCGAAATCAATCCGAAGGTTGGGCAACATCGCTAAGGCGGGTAAGCTTCGAGCCCAGATCGGCCGCTCTTGTCACCGCCAGGCATGCCGTGCGTAGTTCTGGCGAAAGTTTTGGCCACGCTTCGACAATCACGAGGAGCTCGTTCAGCCTTTGTGTGCGTATTTGTGTGTCGAGCGAATGGGCCGAGACCGAAGCGATTGCCTCAACGCACGCTTGTAAAAATCCAACCACTGGTTCGATCCCAGCCCGGGCAGCCATTTTGTCTTTCGACCCAAGTTGGGTCGGATGACCCGGGCTGGGATCGAACCATTTAGTTACGCTTCCACTTCGACAGGCCCGAGTGCCTAACAGTCGAGTACGATCTTCCCGGTGACTCCACGGCGATTCAGCAGCTCATGGGCGTCCGCGGCGTTTTGAAGTGGGAAGCGCGCACCAATGATCGGGGCAATTCGACCCTCCTTGAGTAATGCAAACAAAGTACCGAGATCCGCTGCGTACATTTCAGGGCGCGAATCCCTCCACATCCGGGTGTTGTAGCCCACGCATCCCTTGTTGTCCCCAAGGAGGCCAATCGGTTTGAACGAGGGGTCACGGAGAAGCGTCATCAATGCTTTCATTGGCTGGACATGGCCGTTCGTGGTCACCCCGAACGCGCCGTAACAGACGAGGGTACCCGTTGATCTAAGCGCCTGATATGAACGCTTCGCATGTGCCCCCGCGACAAAATCGAATGCAGCCGCGACACCGTCCCTGGTATCTCGGCGGACACGAGCGACAAAATCCTCTTTAGTGTAGTCGATCGGCACACCGCCGAGCTGCTCCACCATGTGGAGCTTGCCGCCCGAGGCAGTCCCGAAGGCCTTCAAACCCTCGACCGACGCAAGCTGGAGAAGGGCTGTACCCACCCCGCCCGCCGCCCCATGGACAAGAATCGTATCGCCCGCTACTGCATGGGTGCAGCGCTTGATCATCTGGAATGCTGTCAGGTAGTTCAGGACCATGCTTACGGCCGCCCCGCTTTCCAAGGCCTCCGGCACGGGAACGGCATGCTTTGCGGGCACTGAAAGATAACGGCTGTATCCTCCCACGACGGTCATAGCGGCCACCCGGTCGCCCTTTCGAAAGTTCCGAACCTCATCCCCGACAGACTCGACCTCGCCCACGACGTCGTAGCCGGGCGTCACCGGCAGCTTTACCCCAGGGTAAATGCCTTCTCTTACCATAACGTCGGCGAAGGAGACGCCTGCGGCTCTGACCCGGATCAGGATTTCATCGGGACGTGGCGGGCTTACCTCGTCGGAGATCAGCTTCAGTACAGAGGGACCTCCCTTGTGGGAAATGAAGATGCGTTCGTTTTTCATGGTGCTCGAAGGCTTAGTTGGCCTGACCCGAGGTATCAAATCCCACAAGCAGGATGATTGCGGCGAGAATGAGGGATGGAATGATCATATTGTTGATGGGTTGTCTTGGTCAGCTTCGTGAGCGTTTTGCTCAGTTGCTTAGGTTATCACGCCGACGGGGGTTGCGCAGTGGCGCCAAGCGCCAATAACAGTGCCGTTACCGCCACCGAAGGGGGCCGGACCTTTATTCGACGGTCAGGACGGACCCATTCGTGAGCCGCTCCGGGCTTTCGGGGTCGTGCGAGGGCAGGTAGACGAGGGGCTGTTTCTTCGCGAGCGCCGTGATCTTGGCATGGGTAGCCTTTGCAATGTCGACGCTGGGGCTGACGCCGTCGATCATTCCATCGAGAAGCATCTGCTGGTTATAACTTGTGTCTCCGGCTATGAACAGCGAGGGCGAACCGCGGACGACAACGGACACATGGTGAGGGGTGTGGCCGGGCGTGGGGACGATCAGGACGTCACCCGCCTTCGTCAGGGACATGCTGCTCTCGAACGGCCCGAGCGGGCCATGATCGAATCGAATGAAATTCGGCTTCCACCATCTGGGCCAGCGATGGGGAAGGTAGCCCTGAATCCTTCCTCCGATGCCGGAGGCCCTCTTGAATTCCTGCTCGGACACCCAGAAACGGGCATTTGTCAGGTCTGTCAGGCCGCCCGCATGGTCGGTGTGGAGATGCGTCAGCACGACCTGGCTCACGTCTCTGGAGCCAATTCCCAGGCTGCGCAGTTGCGCCCCGATTTCCTCGTCAGGGTGAACTGAGAAATGGGCGGCACGCCGGTAAAACGGATGCCAGCTAGGGAAATATCCCTGCTGGTGCACCCGGGACGTCTCGCCCGTATCTACGACGATCACCCCCTCGTCGTGCTCGATCGCCCAAGCATAGATTGGCAGCCAATCGGTCCACTCCGGATCCAAAAGCATGTTCGCGGCGCGGATGATGCCGGTTCCCTTGGACTGTTGCTGGGACTTGCGCACTTGGACGAAGCCAGTGCGTATCGCGTGAACTTTCACTCCCGGGCATGCCGGAGGGCGGGCGTTCACGATGGCCGATGGGGCGGATGTATGGATTGAGTTCATGTGTGTATTGGACTTCCCCAGAGTAACCGAATGATGCGAAGCGCGCAGTGGCGCCGGGCGCCAATAACATTGCCGATGCTGCCACTTGCGGAGATAATCTGGCAGACCGTGACCTCAGAATACCGCAACAGCGTACATGTCGTCGTGTTCTCGGCTCTGGTTCGTTATCTCGAGCGCAGCGGACACTCGATCCACGCGTTCAGCCGCCTTTCTGGGGTCAGCGCTGAGTTGCCAAAGGATCCGGATGCGAGAGTGCCCATCGAAACGATGGTGCGAAGCTGGAAAGCCGCGCTCGAATTGACTGGAGATCCGGCGCTTGGCCTCGCAGTGGGTGCCGACTATTCGAGCAACTCACATGGAATCCTGGGGCACCTGATTTCACACTCCGAAACCTTCGGCGAAGCTCTAAAGGTGCTCTGCCGCTACCAAATGCTTCTTTCAGGAGGGGATTTGATTGAACTTAGGGAAACACGGGGCGAAGCGCATCTAATATTCAAGGCGGACGATCCAAACCCGGCGATCTGGCCAACCGTAGTGGAACGGACCTTCGCCAGCATAATGGCCGTTGCGAAAGGCGAGGTACTCGGCCAATTTTCGCTTTCGGGCGTCGAGCTTGATTTTCCCCAGCCGGCTCATGCCGCTTCATACGGGATATTCTTCGGAGTTCGTTGCCGATTCGGAGCCGAAAGTAGCCGACTTGTTTTCCCGCGATCACACTTGGATCTGCGGATGCAAAACCGACACTCCTCGCTTCATTCGCTGTTGTCGCGGGAGATTGAGACGACGCACAAAACCCTTATAGAGGAGAAGAATGCCACAACTGCGAAACTGTGGACTACTCTGCCGAGTCTCCTGGACCGCGGTGTGATTTCCGTGAGGGACGCAGCCAAAGCGCTCAATCTCAGTGAACGCACGCTCCATCGGCGCCTAGCTCTCGAGGGCGCAACCTACCTTAAGCTTCTAGATCAGGCCCGCTTTGAGCGCTCCATGCGCTTGATGGCCGCCCCGGACATCTCGCTTGAGGAGATCGCACTTGCCTGCGGCTTTCTCGACAACAGTGGATTTTACCGCGGCTTCAAGCGATGGACTGGTATGGCACCTCGGGCCTACCGGCAATCCGGGCGAGCGAATAAAGGCATGGTTGCATCACCGTCACCTAGGCGATCACCGAGAAGGCGGTCACGATAAGAGATTTTGGGCGAGACCTCTGTCTTGTGTCCAGAGCAGCTAGCTCGCCTTGGGTACCCGAGTCGCTGGATGGCAAAGGGGCAGTTACCCCATAGCGGGGGATTGGGTAATGCAGTAATATCAGCGAACCGGATGAATGGCAGACCAATTTTGCTATCATATCGGAGGCAAGACGCGGGAAAATAGGGGATAAAAATATGAACTCAACTATCACCAACCGGACAACACATCTACTCGAACTCATGAAGAAGGGCGACGACGCCTTCAACTCCCGCGACGTTGAGGGGATGAACGCCACACATCACCCAGACATCATCGCACACGTCATGGGGATCGCAAAGCCGATCAAAGGGCGAAAAGCTCACGCCGCGATGATTCAGCAGATGATTAGCGTGTTCCCCGACATACGCGTCCACAATGACCCGTACCCAATCCAGTTTGGAGGCGGCGACTGGATCACCGTAATAACCCGAGCCACCGGGACCTTCACCGGGAAGATGACTCTGCCCAACGGCAAGGTTATCTCCCCTACAGGAAAGGCGTTCGACCTCGACTTCAGCACGACCGCCCGGTGGGAAGGAGATGAGCTCATTGAAGAGTACGTCTTCTTGGACCCCGCTCTTCGGGCGCAGCAGATCGGCCTCACCTAGGCGCTGCGATTGTATGCCGTGAAGGTCCAACACCTTCAGTTAAGGGGCAGGGCTCCATCCCATTGACGTTTGTACCTTGTCGCCGATTCCGTTATAATTTCAAACTGCTGCAACCACCCTCCCGACATCGCTCATTTTGGCCCCTGTCGCAAACAGCGCCCGAAATAGCAGGTCGAGAGATACGTCGGACTCCGCAGCTTCCAATTTGGCTATACGCGACTGACTCGAACCGATGCGCCGTGCGAGTTCCGTCTGCGAATAGTGCAACCGCAAGCGGCGGCTGCGCACTTGTTCGGCCAACGACAACCGTAGAGATACCAAAGAACTTTCCTCAGCTGTAAGGGCCAAAAACTCATCGGTAGAGCCCACTTTGAAGCCGGCAGCTTCGAGGCGCAGTTTTTTCGCGGATTTCATGAAATTGATTTGTAGATTTTTAAGCGACGTTTGCAGTTATCGAGGACGGCTTGGGGAGTCTTTTGTGTCGTTTTGTTGTGCACCTCGAGGATAACCAGGTCATCGGCCGAGTTATGATAGAATATGCGCCAGTTTTTGGTCTCGTCACGAATGCGAAGCTCGTGGCAACGCAATCCAATGTCCGGCATGGGACGGGAATGCGGCAGGCCGATATTTTCGCCCTTCTGCAATCGCCGTAGCAATATGCCAGCCTCAATCCGGGCCTCACCTGAGAACGGAGGTGTCTTGATTTCTCCCTCCATCCACACGAGTGGCTTGTCGGCTTGAGACATGGAAAACTGGTATGTCGGTTGCGACATATGTCAAGTCCGCCATTACTGGTGGCTGAATTCGGCAGGGTAACCAAAAGAAACTAAATGGGACGCGCAATTGTGGCTCATTCGATGCCGGTCGACAGCCGTCGTTTAGTTACCCTGTTGCCGCTTTCTCAGCCTGTGAGACACGCCGCTTAGTTTCGCTTTCCCGAACAATCCTGAGCAATTGCCGAAGGCTAATCCTCCCGTCTTTACTCGCTTCCAAGACATCATCCATCCGCTTGGCTGTCATTCTCGACAATGGCCAGAGTTGGGAAACGCGGGCAGACGTAATGCCCTCTTTTCTAGCTATTTCTGCGCACGAACGAACCTTTCCATCTCTCAATTGCGCAGCCCAAAAACGCACCTTGAGAACCACCGACGAGGGATCTGCGGCGTTCCCAAATGACAGATGCTTCTGCGGTAGGACCGTCCTCGCTTTTCTCGCCAAATTCCCTCCCCTTTCGAATAGCATCGAGACCCGCAGAATTTTGTCTTCGGCCCCTCCTTGGGCAGCCATTTTTCGACCCGAGACGGTATGAAAGACAAAAAGTTTTCGCGGGATTTTCGTAGTTGGAGGAGAACAGCTTAAGATCAAGCGAAAGAATTTTTGCACCGACTTTTTGTACTGGATGCCTGCTTGGGTCTCCAATACCCAGGCTGGGATCGAACCATTTAGTTCCTTACAGATAGGTTCGCGGCGGCGCACTATAGCGCGGGATGTCTCGGCGAGCAGCCGACCCAATGCTCGCCATTGCCTTGAATGGAAGAAAGGCGGATGCGACGATGCGCCGTGCGATCAGAGAGCAGCGACCGCCATCAATGCGAACGAAACGAATCGGTGTTCAATCGGGTTTGGCCACCGAACTACCAGTTGGCAGTTCAGACAGTTCAGGCTTTGAAAGGTAATTGACCAATACGTTTGTCAAATCGTCAATGATTCGGCCATTACCCAAATCTTCGGGGCGGGAAATAAATGCGGCGTTTAGGATGCCTTTCCCAACAATTGGAATCATGTGTGCTGCACGGTCCACATCCACAGCGACCATCGAAGCATTGGCTATCAGGAGATTGCGCATTTGTACCTCAAAATACTTTGTCGCAATCTCGAGCTGAATTCCGATCGTGGTACTTGCCGGTAGTTCTGTCTGAAGAACGCCAAATAGTCGCCCTCCTTTCAAATGGTAATTGATCTTGGTGGTTACCACGTGGCGCAGCGCGTCGGGCCAAGGCAATAAAAGTGCCTCTCGGCAGGCTACAGACACGGCTCCCCACATGCGCACAAGGTAGCGCTCATTTACTGCCTGCAATAATCCCAGCTTGTCCGGAAAGTACTGATAAAGTGATCCGACGCTCACACCTGCAATCTCCGCAATTTTGTTTGTCGACGCCCCATCAAAACCCGAGGACTCAAAGACGCGTGCCGCAGCTTCTACTATGGCATCAACCGTTACCTGCGATCGATTCTGAAGAGGTTTTTTCCTCATATTCATGTTTCGTGCCATAGCGTCGCGACCTAACGATTTGTCCGGCGCACTAGCAAGGCGATATTAGATTTTTATCCGTTAACACACTGATAATCAACCGATAGTACATTCGGATAGCGACAAATGCGTTTCGGAGACCGCCAAGCTATCCCGCGGCTCGGTTCATCGACGCCCATAAAAACGGGGCAACAAATGGCGAGCTAGAATCGAGAGAAGTCGATCCGACTCAGAGCCGATGTTGTTCCACTTCGAATTCGGTCCTATTGCGTAGCGACAGTTCGAAGCAAGGAGGGAGCTTTTGCCGGAATCATTGGTAAAATGGACGGATGTTTTGGCATATGTGTTCACCGATGGAGCTTTCTCATGTTTGGCTGACACTTTGCCCCGAAAAAATGCGAGCCCAAGTGTAACAGATGGGTCCGTGATCATCCAAAGACTGCGTCTGCGGCGTCCTTTCTAGAGGGAAAAGAATCGCTCAGAGAACCTCAGGGACAAACGGCTAAAAGCGAATAGTGCAAACGGTAGAATCGTGTATGATTCGCGATGTCGCCGCGGGGCGAATGCTCCTCGGGCTAATCTTCACCAATCCACTCAACGTCCCAATAAAACAAGGCGTAGATGAAACGCTTATTGGATGACCGTATTTTGACGCTCACGTAAATCGCAACCTCCAGGCAACTATCTCGATATCAAGAGACGATCTTCACTTTGGAGAGATCGAGCCTCTACCACAATTTCGAAGATGAGCCATCATCGGTGGCTTATTGATCGTCTCCCAAGGCCTTCCAACGCTAAATGAAAAGTAGATCCCTTAACGCTGCTCCACAGAACGAACATCCCGGGTTGTCTCCCGAGGAAATGAAGGCATTTGTCAGGCGCCATTTTGAGGATTTTGTGAACCTGAAGAAGTCGACGGTCGCGCTGCAGAACTTCAGCCAAGACTTCCTGGACCATGACGGACCGGCCGGGCCAGTAGTTGGCCCAGAGGCGGCCCGGCAGATGATGGAGGGCGCGTACCGGAAGTGGCCTGACCTGCATGTCGAGGTTCTCGATGCGATCTGCGAGGGCGACAAGGTGATAGTGCGCAACAAATGGACGGGCACTGACGCGGCCTCGGGAACGAAGTCTGAATTCCACGGCTTCGTCCTCTGGCGCTTCGCCAATGGCAAGATTGTCGAGCGTTGGGCGACCCTCAGTGACCCAGTGGAGATCGCGTAATGGCAGCGGGCCCTGTCAATCCACTTGCTGCGCTCACTTTTATTTCGGCTCCGGCTGTCCTGACGAACGCGTCCTGCGTCCTGCTATTCGGAGCGGGCAACCGGTATGCACGCGCGGTCGACCGCATGCATGAGCTGGCTAGGGTGGTCGAAGCGCTGGTCGATCTCGATAGCGAGGAGTCCCGCCTGCGGATGCTCCAGCTGGAGGCGGCTGAGGATCGTGCGCTCTACATCGTGCGCGCATTGACCTGCTTTTACGGTTCGGTCGCCACTTTTGTGGCCAGCACCCTGATTGGCCTGTTGGCTGGAATCGCGGCCAACCGTTGGGCCGGATTTCCGGTGAATTTGGCGTTCGGGATGGGCCTAATCGTCGGAACGGCTGGCGTCACGTCGATGATCTTGGGCTCGGTTCTCCTGATAATCGAGACCCGCGATTCCTTCACTGTCCTTCGTGAGGAGAAAAGAGTTGTCGGCCTTCGGCTGCAACGCCGTGCCGAGCAGTCGAAAGCACGTCCGCAAGGACTCCCAAAAGAAGCCGGAAGATGAACCCGTCACCATGTCAAAAACACGAATCATAGCTGAGGACACCGTTGTTCTTTTCGCCGACCTCCAACCGGGGATTGCCGACCTCCCGATGACGGTCACATCTGAGCGCCTGCGGAAGGGGGTGTCCGGCCTCGCGCGTCTGGCCGCCCTCTTCGGGATACCCGCCCTCGCTACTGTCGTCCAAGGCCGCGACGCCGGGTCGCCGGCCATAATGCCCGAGATTAACAGGGCGCTCGGAATGCTGGATGTGGTTCAGCGCGTGACGGCGGACGCCTTCCGGAACGAGACGATCCTGAAAACCATAAATGCGTGCGGCCGCAAGACCGTCCTAATATCCGGGGTCGCGACGGAGTTGGCGGTCCAGTTGCCCGCCCTTACAGGCTCCGATCTCGGCTACCGTATTTTTGTCGTCGTCGATGCCTGCGGCGGGATGAGTTCCCGAACTGAGCAAGCTGCACTCCAGAGAATGCAAGCGGCCGGCGTCAATCTTGTCTCGGTGATGACCCTAGCGGGCGAACTGGCCCCCAATCTAGGGGACGCCATGGGCCAGAAGGCAGTGCCCATCATCTTCGAGATGGCTACCGCCGGTTAATCAGGGAGTTCGTGTTTCGCATGGGACGGCAACGAGACGATGAAGCTGAAATCCTGCCTCTGGGTCGCCAGTCTTGTCCTCGCACTGAATTCGCGTGCGGCGATCCCCACGAGCGACTCCCAGTTCTGGTCAGAAGTTGACACCGTGGCCCGTATCGCTCCTCAGGTCATCGCCACAGCCATCGCCACAGCCCGCTTCGGCGATGCCCTGCCGAATCCTACGCTCTGCGGAGGAGGCCTTCAGTTCGACTTCTTCGCTGGCGCCTGGACCTTTTCCGGTGGGACGCTCTTTGTCGGAATCAGGAGCCCGTCGTCAGGAGGTCAAACGCAGGTCCAGCTGCCTCTATGTGCCGTGAGTTATACCCGGAAGATAGGTGGCATCACGCTCAGCGACCGCAATCGTATCGAACGGCTTGAAGGAATACCCGGCTCGCCCTCGCGGTACAGGAATCGCCTCGGAATCGACATCCTGACCCACTTTGCCGGACCGGTTTCGCATGTGTTTATAACTGATGAGGGATTCTACGACATCTCGACCTCTAGGTGGAATCGGAACCGCGCCCAGGCCGGTATCGGCCTTCCACTTGGGAGTTCAACCGAACTACAAGTGTTTTTCCTTCGCCAGGACAGCCGGAGCGGGGCCCCGCGCTCGCTCAACGTGTTGGGAACGACCCTCAAGATCTTCCTCTAGAAAACAAAATGTCTATGCAACCCTCTATCGGGCCAAAACGCAGGCGGTTGGCTCCCGGCCAACTTCTCATAAACGGCGAATGGCGCGAGGCCCTCAGCCAAAGCCGCTTTCCCAGCACCGACCCTACGACCGAGGAGGTCATCACCGACGTAGCCAACGCGGCGCCCGCTGACGTTGACGCGGCGGTCGTGGCGGCTCGCAGGGCATTTGACGACGGTCCCTGGTCCCGGATGCACCATGAGGAGCGTGCCAAAATACTCTTTCGGATGGCGGACCTGCTCGACGAGCGCACGGAGGACTTTGCCCTGAGGGAGGCGATGGATATGGGAATGCCATACACCGATTTCTGCCGCACCATAATGCCGCACTGCTCGGGCCTGTTTCGCTTCTTCGGAGGCCTTGCCATGCACGCCATGGACGGCGCCTACCGAGGCTCGTATGAGCGGGACGTCCGCATTCTAACGAGACGAGAGCCTCTGGGCGTTGTCGGTTGCATCACCCCTTTCAACTTCCCCCTCGCGCTGACATGCAGCAAAGTGGCCCCGGCACTGGCGGCGGGCAATTGCGTGGTCCACAAGCCGGCACCCGACACGCCGCTTACGGCTCTCGCATTGGCACAGGTGGCGCTGGACGCTGGCCTCCCCGCGGGCGTCCTTAATCTTGTGACAGCCTCGGGAGCCGAGGCCGGCGAGGCATTGGTGCAGCACCCGTTGGTGGACAAGATCGCCTTCACTGGCTCGACCGCTGTCGGCCAGGGGATCATCAGGAATGGTGCCGCCACCCTTAAACACATGACCATGGAACTCGGAGGCAAGGCCCCCAACATTGTCTTTGCGGATGCCAATATCGAGATGGCGGTGCAGCTAGCCTTTTGGGGCATCTTCTGGAACAAAGGG
>Ga0182018_10002570_pt1 | contig 17855 bp, 14 predicted proteins | sample 812P2MmetaG_FD_120490 | JGI IMG/M metagenome (GOLD analysis project Ga0182018, IMG submission 120490) | Permafrost microbial communities from Stordalen Mire, Sweden - 812P2M metaG | ecosystem: Environmental > Terrestrial > Soil > Wetlands > Permafrost | place: Sweden: Stordalen | collected... | reverse complement strand
TCGCGCGCCGGGTTGATGGCATACCCGTGCATCCCGCCGAACGACATACCGATGGCGACTACCACGGCGCCCACCAGCACCGGCGTCAAGTTGGCGCCGGGCGGCTGATTGCGCGCGTCGGTCAGCGCCATCACCATGAACAGCAGAATGGCTGTCCCCATGGTCTGATCGAGCAGGCCGGCGCTGGGGACTTCCGGAAACGCGGGAAAGGTCGTGAAGACGCCGGCGGTATGGTCCAGGTTAGGGTCGGCCGCATGGAACGCCGGCAGGTAGTTCCAAAACACCAGCGCCGCCGCCAGAAATGCGCCCGCCACCTGCGCCAGTATGTACGGCGCCACCTTGCGCCAGGAGAAATTGCGAAAGATGGCCAATGCGATCGTGACGGCCGGATTCAGATGCGCGCCGGAGATGCGCCCCGCGGCGTAGCAGCCCATGGTCACCGCCAGTCCCCATCCAATGGTGATGTTGGTGAACCCGCCATGCACGACTTCGCCGGGCGTGCCGTTGCCGAACAGCACCACCATGGCGACCACGCCATTGCCCAGCAGGATCAGGATCAATGTGCCCAGGAACTCGGCGGCCAGTTCCGCCCGGAGAGAGTATTTTTGCACGCGATGCGCATTCTATCACCCTGCCGTCGCCTTTGTCGTGCGGACTTATGCGGGCCAATGGAGCGCGCGCCAGGCATCCACGCCGCCTTGAAGCGGGTGCACGCGCACGACCCCCCGTTTCCGCAACAGCAGCGCCGCACGGGCGCTGGAAGCTTCGTTGGGACAACTGCAGAACAGGATGATGTCACGATCGCGCGGGATATCGCCATGGCGCGTCTCCAGGTCTTCGAGGGGAATGCGCAAGGCCCCCGGCACGGAGTCCACGTCGCTTTCGAGAGCGCTGCGGACATCCACTACCACGACCTCTTCGCCGGCTTCCAGCTTCTGTCTGAGTTCCTCCGGAGTGATGCGCGCCACCACCAGTTTCCTGAGGAAGCGCCGGCGTTGCAAGAACTTCCAGCCGATCCAGGCGGCCAGCAGTCCCACCGCCAGCAGCACTACTCCGGAACCCATGCGCGCCGCGTAATCTCCCACCCTGTCGAGCTGGCCGCTGAAGATGTAGCCCAAGCCGGTAAATGTGCCGATCCAGATCAGCGCACCGAGCGTATCGAATAGGAAGAACCGGCCAAAACTCACGCCGGATATGGCGGCCAGCGGCGCGGAGACGGCATTCAGTCCGGGCACGAACTTGGCCACCAGCAAGGACCGGATGCCGTAGCGCAGGTACGCGGTCTCCGTCTGGCGCACGCACGAATCCGGCTCGAGCGCTATCCGGCAGATGAAGCGCAGCGCTCTGGCGCCCTTGCGCCGCCCGACCATGAACCACACGTTGTCCGCAATCAGACAAGCCGTCACGCCGGTCAAGAGGATCCAGTGCGGAGCCAGGCGTCCGTCTTTGGCGAGGGCGCCGCAGGCCAGCAGCAGGGGCGCGGATGGTAGCGGCAGAGCGCCTTGCTCGGCCAGTATCCAAAAGAAAAGAAGCGCGTACCCGTGCCGCACAACAAAGTCGAGGGTGTCTGTCACGGGAGTCGCGCCACGCCGCGCATATTGGATATCGTAGCAACAAAGAAGAAGTCAGGAGTCAGGATACTGTCTCCTGTCTTATCGCCTAACGCTCCTTGGCAAAACCGCCGAATAGCTATCAGGAGGTTGTTGTGCAACGTATCACTGCGGTTCTGACCTTGTTCATTGTTCTTCTGCCGCCGGCCGCATCCGCCGCCGACAGAGCGTCCCGCTGGCGCGCCGTCTGGCGCGTAAGCCAGGCGATGCTGGCAGGGGCCAACGCTGCCGATGCCGCCAGTTCCTGGGGAAAGAATGAAGCTAACCCGCTGGTGCGGGCGGGACAGCGCTTCAGCTACGGTTCGCTGGCGATCAAGATGGGAGCGCTGACCGGGGGCATGATCGCGCAACGCTATATCCTGCGCATGGCTCCCGATAAAACGCCGCTGTTCGCATCCGCGAATCTGGCCGCCGCCGCCGTGTTGGGCGTAATTGCCAAGCACAACATGAATGTGCCTCTGGCGAAATGAGAGCGCCGCCCCGCGTCCTGCACTAGATGCGCACCCACCAGCCTGCCGTACCAGGCCGCCTCGGCTTTCAATTGCGGGTTTGTGCGCGGCGTACAGCCACACGATACGTCCGCCCACAGCAAAAGCCGCGCGTATAATTCGGGCGCCATCGCGAAGTAACCCTCCTCGGCCAAGCGCCGGCAGACATCTTGGATGTGCTCGTGTATGCCGAATACCTCGTGCACCACCAGCACCACCGGGAATGCATCTCCGGCAGCCGGGCGGGCGTAGTATCCGGGCATCTCGGCGTCGGCGGTGGGAATCCGCACCGCGCCGGCGGTCAGGCCGTTCGCACCGGTCGCGATAGTTGTGGCCGAGACCGGCTCGATGGCCTGCGCAAATCCCGTGGGCAATTGGGACGCACCATGTTCCTATTGTATCGGCAGCAGTTGAATACCGTTCTGTTCCGGGCTGGGTTTCTCCCGCGGCTCCTTAGGGAGTTCCGGCGCCGGCTGCCGCTCCTGCTGGTAGGAAGACATCTTCGGCGGGCGGGCGTCCGGTTCCAATAACCAAACCGTGCGATCCGCATAGTAATGCCGCAGTTTCTCGTTTTCCGCGGCGCCGCGGTCGAGCGCCCAGACCACCCGCGCCTGGTCGATATTGGCGGCGTTTTGAATCCACTCCTTGAACCGGTGTTGCGGCCAGTAGCGCACAAACACCAGTTGTTTGCCGGCGGACTGCGCGAGGCGCTCGTGGACCGCGATCCGCCCTTCAGGATCGCCGTGATTCACGTCGTCCCAGGCGTCGTATTGCAGCATGGCGGCGGAGGCGTTCGCATCAGCGAACAGGTGGAAGCCATACCAGAACAGAAACTGCGCGGCGCAAAGTATCACGATCAGTTGGGCGGCTTCCCGGCCGGCTGCGGATCCACGTATTGTCATCCGGCTGAGCCTCTCGAGCCCGATCACGCTCACCAGCACGAACAGGCACGTCGCAGCCGCGATGTAATGCGGATAGAAGTAAGGGTAGAAGTTGGCGCCCAGGCTGAACGCCGCGAGCGCCAGGGCGACCCACGCAAACCGCCACTGCCGCAGCGATGGTAAAAAGAACGGCAGAGCGAGGAACAGCGGAGGCAGGAAAAAAAAGCGGTAGAACCGCGCACGGCTGGCGAGACGCGCCAGATAGCCCGCGATGCGGTCCGTGTCCTGGCCGTGCGTGGCGGCTTGCTCCTCATAGTCGAGCTGCTGATTGGGAGTAAGTTCCCTATGCGGCACAGGATTGGGCTGCACCGTGAAGGTGGTGGGCACACCATACTCGTAGCGGCTGAGCACATAAGGAAGCGTCGTCCAACTGCCAGTGACTTGTTTGTTCTGGAAAAGAGTCAATCCGGCAGCCGGCAAGATAGTGAGAGTCACCACCGCTGTCACGCGCGCGAGTTTGCCCCACTCTTTGGGCCCGCGTAGCGCCGGCAGAAAGTACAAGACGACGGCCACCACCAGCAGAACGCATTCGAACGGCCGCGTAAGTAACTGGATGCCGATCCCGGCTCCCAAAAAGAGCGCATCCCTTGTCCGCCAGCCCGCCCGCAACCGGGGCAGCGATCCAAACACCAGGCAACCCGCTACTGCCGGGACCGCGCCGCCCCAATAAGTGTTCATCCAATACCTGAGCGGCCCGAACTGGATGACGGTCAGCAATCCGCCCACCAGCGCCCAACCTGGCGTAATCCAAGCCCGCAGCATCCAGTAGCACAACGCGGAAAGCGCCGCTACGGAAAACAGCACGCCGGCCCATGGAAGGCCGAACATCATGCGTCCGAGCGCCAGTGCCATGCCCTGCCCGATCGGAAAGATAGAACTGTAAGTAGGTTCCTGCAACACGAAGATGGTTTCGAAAAACTGGTGCAGCAGATGCGGCGGGTTTGCCAGACGGAAGTGGCGCAAGGTGTCGGCCACCAGCAGGTGCGAGAACTCGTCGGACCCGTTAGGCGTGGGTACCGGACTCTGCGCGAGCATCGCCAACCGCAGCGCGACGGGCAGGATCGCGAGCGCCAGCATGCACCATCGGGTGTGCGCCGCCAGCTTCCGCGCCCAGCCGCCCAGGCTCGCGTGGGCCGCGATCAGCAAGACGAGCAGCGCCGCCAGCTCCAGCTCGATGAAATCGCTCGCGCCGAAGCCGAGCGGATTGTGGAGAGGCAGAAATGACCAGAAGAGCTGAAACATCGAACGCCCGGCTTACTGAATGTCCACGGCCGTGTTCTCCGACGCCATCATCTGGCCTTCGCTGTCTCTCACTACCACACGCACCACGTAACTTCCGGTCTTGACGTTGAAGCTTGTCTTAATTCTGATCCCGGAATCCAGCTTCTTTTCCAGAGTGTCGTCTTTCAGCCGCAAAGTCAGCATCTTCTGTTGACCGGTTATATAGTTCCCGTTGAGGTCGAAGAGCGCGGACACGATGGTCAGGTCATCGTGGTTTCGCCCATCCGCCTTCCGATAGTGGAGGCTCTTGATGTCCATTTGCGCGACGACCGAAAGACTCGCATCCACGTCGCCGGAGCGGAAAAACTGCGTGTGCACCGCGAGCGGAATATCTTTTATGACCTCGCGGGAGAAGACCGCATCCTCGATCTCCTGCTTCGCCTGGTCCGTCGCATCGGTCTCGCGCCGGGGCGCGTAGTAGCCTTTGCGCACCTGCAAGGCGACGCCTTTGGGGTCCCGCAACGTGACTTGGAGTTTGTGATACTTGCCGTCCGATTTCAAGTTCTCCGGCGTGAAGGCCAGCACATAGATGAATTCCGGCGCGGCGGCCAGCCGCCGGAATCCCTCGCCGAGGTCGTTATTGGCATGGAACCAATCGCCGCCTGTGGCATGCGCCAGGTCTTCCATGACAAGTTCCTCGGCCATCGCCTCCTCTTGCAGGTACTGATTCACCATGGTGAGCACCTGGGAACCTCCAGCCGGCGCCGGTCTGGAGGCGTCGAATCCCGAAAGTGTCCAAAGCCCGCGCACATCCAGGGTGCTGATGATCACGTTGGCGCGGATGGCGCGGTCGATGATCTCGGTGACGTCCGGTTGGTCGGCGGAAGGCACCAGGAATCCCGGCGAGGCCAGCACGATGCTGCGCTGTCCCGGCAGCGCCGCCATCCGCCGGACTACCTGCACCAGGACGCTGGTTGCCACCTTGGTCTGGTGCTCCCCCTGATGCAACGCGCCTTCGGCAAACCCCATCATCATGTTCGCGGTGGCATAAGGATTCATACTGCACGCCTTATAATTGATAAGAGCGACCTGGGTCGCCTGCGGATCGTTCAGGTTCACGATGCGGTCGGCCATGTAGTAACTGATGTCCGGGCAGTCCAGGCCATGGCCGATGCTGCCGGCAACGGGGGCCGGCCGCAGCCGCGCCAGCGTCTCCTGCAACTTCGCCTTATCGCTGGTGAACTCCAGTACGATCTGGCCGGACGTGGTGTAGATCGCGGCCCGGTCGGCCGGCTGCATGGACGTTGCGATCACGCGCGCGGCGGCATCGCGCGAGCGCGCCAGATCTTCAAACGTCGCATGCACGTCGTCGAACAGGTAGGCTACGAAGTGGTCGGCGAGCACCGTAGGCGCCGCGGCCTCGCCCGCATCCGGCGGTTTGGTCTCTGGCTGCGGTTCCAAACTCGCAGGCTCCTTTTCCAGCACCACCGGAGTGCCCGGCTTCTCGATGGAGAACCTGGCGATCACCTGCGGCTTGCCATTGTCCAAGAGCCGGAAGTCTTCCTTGGTCAGGTTGCCCACGGCGTGGCCGTTGCGGTCGCGCACGACCACGGTCACGGGCACCAGGTTTACGCGCGACGTGAATTTCGCGGGCGCCTCTTTGGTCTCCATTTCGGAGGCGGGCTGGCTTTGGGGGGCGGCCTGCTGCGCCATGGCGAGCGCGCCAGGCAGGAGGAGGAGAGAAAACAAACGGTGGAGCTGCATGGCTGCCTCCCATTCTACTCCCCAGCGAGCCAGCGCTTCGCCACGCTAAGATAGGTCTGCGCCTTGCTGACCGCTGTCGTCATCTTCCTGTTGACCTACCTGGTGTTGGCCATCGGCCGTCTACCGGGCTTCCGCGTGGACCGCACCGGCGCCGCGATCATCGGCGCAACCCTGATGATTGCGACTAACTCACTGTCCATCCAGCAGGCCTATGCCGCCATCGATTACAACACCATCATTCTCTTATTCGGCATGATGATCGTGGTAGCCAACCTGCGCGTGTCGGGGTTTTTCACACTGGTCAGCGCGTGGGTGGTGGAGCGTGCGCACCGCCCCATCGTGCTGCTGGCTGCGATTGTGTTCGTCTCCGGCTTCTTCTCGGCGTTCTTTGTGAACGACACCATGTGCCTGGTGCTCACGCCGCTGGTGCTCGAGATTACGCGCCGGCTGCGGCGCAATCCGGTTCCCTACCTGCTGGCGGTAGCCATGGCGGCGAACATAGGAAGCGTGGCTACCATCACCGGCAATCCGCAGAACATGATGATCGGAAGCTTCTCCGGAATCGGCTATCGCGCATTCGCGGCGGCGCTCGCGCCCATCGCCGCGGCCGGTCTGGCGGCGCTGATCGCGCTGCTGGCGTTCGTCTACCGCCGCGAGCTTCGCCAGGAGACCGCCATGGCCATCGAGCATCACCCTGTGACGGTGGATCGCATGCTGCTCTGGAAATCGTTGCTGGTTTCGTCTGCGATGATCGCGTTCTTTTTCGTGGGGTGGCCGGTACCCATAGTGGCGTTGGCCGCCGGCGCGCTGCTGCTAGTCACCCGGCGCGTGGGCCCGGAGACCATCTATCGCGAAATCGATTGGTCCTTGCTGGTCATGTTTATCGGCCTGTTTATCGTGGTCGCCGGAGTGCAGCGCACGGCACTCTCGGCCGATTTGCTGGCGGCCGCCGCGCGCTTCCGGCTGGAGCGCACCGCGGTGCTGAGCGCCACCGCCGCCGTGCTGTCCAACATCGTCAGCAACGTACCAGCGGTGCTGGTTTTTGAGCCGCTGGTGGCGCATCTGCCCGATCCGCGCCGTGCCTGGCTGGCGCTGGCCATGTCCTCCACATTGGCAGGCAATCTGACGGTGATGGGATCGGTGGCCAATCTGATTGTGGTCGAGCGCGCGCGGCGGGAAGCCCATATTTCGTTTTGGGAGTACGCGAAGCTGGGCATTCCGGTGACCCTGGCCACGCTGGCCATCGGGGTGGCGTTGCTATAGGATGGACCAACAATCCCGGCGATCGGGAGTCGATGCTGTTACGATGATTCTTCACACAAAGGAGCGAACTGGATGGGTTGCATTACAACAGTTGCGGCCGGACTGGCCTTCGCCGCGCTGCTCTCGGCACAGACCGCCGACGAGCTGGTGAACAAGAACTTGACGGCCCATGGCGGCGTTGAGAAGCTCAAGGCGATCCACTCGCTGCGTATGACCGGCAAAATGCAGCAGGGCAGCTTCTCGGTGCAGATCGGCCTCGACACTGTGGCGCCCGACCTGGTCCGGCAGGCGTTCACCCTCATGGGCATGACCGGGATATCGGCCTACGACGGCACGACCGGTTGGCGTATCATGCCGTTCAGTGGCCGTAAGGATCCGGAGATGCTGGGAGAAGACGACCTCCGTGCCTTGCAGGACGAATCCGATTTCTACGGCCATCTGGTGGACTACAAAGAAAAGGGCAACACCATCGAGTACCTGGGCCACGACACCGTGGACGGCGACGACGCTTACCGCCTGAAGGTGACGCTCAAGAACGGCGACATCGTCTACTATTACCTGGATCCCGAGACGTTCCTCGAGATCCGCACGGAGTTGGTGCAATTCATCCACGGCTCGGTGCGCGAATCGTTCTCCGAAATGGGATCCTACAAGCTGGTCAACGGCATCTATCTCCCGTTCGCGCTGGAGGCCGGCAATCCGCGCAGCCCGGGCGAGACCAGCAAGGTGACTATCGATAAGATCGAGGCCAATGTCTCGATTGATCCCGCCGAATTCAGGATGCCGGCGGTCGCACCCGCTTCGTCCGGACCGGCGAAGAAGGAGTTGTGACCATGATGGTTCATTCGCGAGTGTGGTATCTGGCTCTCCTCCTGAGTCCCGCGCTGCTCGCGCAAGCGCCCGTGCGATACGATGCGGGCACCATATCGGGCCTGCCGGCGCGCAACATCGGTTCGGCGGAAATGAGCGGCCGTATCGCCGCGGTCACCGCCGTCAACGATAGTGGACGGCTCACCGTCTTCGCCGCGTCCGCCAGCGGCGGTGTTTGGAAGTCGATCAACAGCGGGACTACTTTCAAGTCCGTGTTCGATCTCCCCGACGTGCAGTCCATCGGCGCGGTAGCGATCGATCCCTCCAACTCGAAGATCGTATGGGTGGGGACCGGCGAAAGCTGGATGCGAAACAGCGTCTCCATCGGCGACGGCGTCTACAAATCCGTCGACGGCGGCGAGAACTGGAAGAACGCCGGCCTCAAGGATTCCGAACACATCGCCAAGATCCTGATCGATCCCAAAGACGGCAACGTCGTATACGCCTGCGCCACCGGTCACCTGTGGGACGATAACGACGAACGCGGCGTTTACAAGACCACGGATGGCGGTAAGACCTGGCGGAAAGTGCTCGCCGGAGCGAATGGCTCAACCGGATGCGGCATGCTGTCGATGGCCGCGCAGGATCCCAAAACCATCTACGCATCCATGTGGGATTTCCGGCGGCAGGCATGGACCTTCCGTTCGGGAGGCCCCGGCAGCGGTCTGTTCAAGTCCACCGATGGCGGCGAACATTGGACCGAACTTACCGCCGCGAATGCCAAAGGCCTGCCCGAGAAGCCTTATGGCCGCATCGCGCTGGCCGTGGCTCCATCCAAGCCGCAGGTGGTCTATGCCACCATCGAATCCAAGAGCGGCGCGCTCTATCGCTCCGCCGACGGCGGCCAGAACTGGACGCGTCTGGATGCCAGCCAATTTCAGGTGTGGCGCCCGTTCTATTTCGCCAACCTCATCGTCGATCCCAAGGACGAAAACAAAGTGTTCAAGGTCGATGGACCGCTGTTGCTCAGCGTCAATGGCGGGCGCAGCTTCAGTGCGGTGGCCAATGCGCACGGCGACTTTCACGATGTCTGGATCGACCCCGGTGATCCCAATATGATGTTCACCGGCGACGATGGCGGTCTGTGGCGCAGCCAGGACGGCGGCACGCGCTGGGAGCACCTGATGAACCTGCCGGTCTCGCAGTTTTACCACGTCAGCGCGGATAACCACGAGCCGTATCGCGTGTATGGCGGTTTGCAGGACAACAGTTGCTGGGTGGGTGATTCGTCCTATCCCGGCGGCGTGAGCAATGCGCGCTGGGAAAACATGTGCGGCGGCGACGGTTTTTGGATGTGGGAAGACCCCACCGACGCGGCTTATATTTACGTGGAAACGCAGGGCGGAGAAGTCCAGCGGGTCAATCGTGTTACGCACGAAACCCGCTCCATCAAGCCTTACGCGCGATACGGCGAGAAGAAGCTGCGCTTCAACTGGAACGCGCCGCTGGTGCTCAGTCCGAATGAAAAGGGCACTATATATATTGGCGCGCAGTTCGTGTTTCGCTCGCGCGACCAAGGCCAGTCCTGGGATCGTATCTCACCCGACCTGACTACCAACGATCCGGAGAAGCAGAAGCAGGAAGAATCTGGCGGCGTCACTGTCGACAACTCCGTAGCCGAGATGCACACCACCGTGTACTCGATTGCAGAGTCGCCCAAGAACGGCCAGATTATCTGGGCGGGGACGGACGACGGTAACGTCCAGATCACGCGCGACGGCGGCCAGCACTGGACCAATGTCACGGGCAACGTGCCAGGGGTCGGGAAGGCTCCCTGGGTGTCCTGGGTGGAAGCGAGCCGGTACGCCGAAGGAACGGCTTACGCCACGTTCGATCGCCACATGTACGGCGATATGAAGCCGTACCTATACAAGACTACCGACTACGGGCAAACCTGGACGGCGCTGCCCGTGCAAGACAACGGCATCCGCGGGTACGCGCACGTAATCAAAGAAGACAATGTCAATCCTAACCTCCTGTTCCTGGGTACGGAATTCGGCTTGTGGGCGAGTGTCGATGGCGGGCAGCGTTGGGCGCAGTACAAGGGATCCAACTTCCCCGCGGTGGCGGTGCGCGACATTTTCATTCATCCGCGCACGTCGGACCTGATTTTGGCCACGCACGGCCGGGGTATCTGGATAGTTGACGACATCTCCCCGTTGCGCGCGCTCACGCCGGACCTGATGTCCGAGTATGCCGCGTTTCTTCCGATTCCGCCCGCTGTGCAGTGGATGGAGACGTCCGGCGGCTGGATGGAGGGCGATGCGACATTCGTGGGTCCCAACCGTCCGACTGACGCGGCGATCCCCTATTACCAGCGAAGCCGCCACATCTATGGCGACATGAAGATCGAAGTTTTCGATCGACAGGGAAAGCTGGTGGACACCCTGCCCACCAGCGGCCATAGGGGCATTAACCGGTCGGGTTGGTCCATGCATATGAAGCCGCCGCGTGTCCCGCCGGCGGCCACGGCGGCCTTTGGCGCGGTGGTGGGTCCGCGCGTGCTTCCCGGCGCTTACACGGTGAAGATGACCAAGGGCGACAAGATCTACACAGCGCAGCTCAATGTAGTTCTGGACCCGCGCGCTAAGTTCACAGTTGAGGACCGCAAGGCGCAGTTCGATCTGGTAACCAAGCTGGGCGGCTTACTGGATCACATGAGCTGGGTGGTGGATGCCATCGTCGGAGTGCGCGACAGCGCCCAAAAAAGCGCCGCCAAACTTCCCGAAACAGACCCGCTGCGAGCCAAGCTTGTAGCGCTGGCGGAATCCGCCGATACGATCCGCTCCAAGATTGTGGCCACCAAGGAAGGCGGGATGATCACGGGCGAAGAACGCCTGCGGGAGTTTCTGGCGGGATCGTCGGACGATGGAGGTCTATATGGCGACGTGAACTCTTACGAAGGGCGGCCTACGGATTCGCAGGTGGCGCGCGCGGACGTGTTAGGCCGCGAACTCGAGGATGTGATCCACGAGTTCACCGATCTTACGAATCGGCAATTGCCGGATCTCAACCGGACACTGCAGGCGAAGAAGCTCGCGCCCATTGCCGTGATTTCGGAGGAAGACTGGCGCAAGTCTCACGAGTAAGATCACTGGCTGAAGCCCGCGCCACCGTGCGTGCGGCACAAGACGCGCACTTCCGCTGCGGTCAGATGCCGCCATTTCCCGATCTGCAGATCGGCGATGCGCACCGGACCAATAGCCACCCGGGTCAGCTTGATCACCTTGCTGCCGACGGCTTCCACCATGCGGCGCACCTGCCGGTTGCGGCCTTCGCCGATGGTGAGCTGCATGTGCGTGTATTTGCCGGAATCGCGTAAGCGCTCCACCCGCGCCGGACGCGTGGGACCGTCGCTCAACTCTACTCCGCCGCGCAGACGCGCGATCTGTTCGTCTGTTAACCGGTCGGCGCACTTCGCCTGGTATGTCTTCGGAACTTTATACTCGGGATTGGTCAGGCGCTCGGCAAACTCCGTGTCGTTGGTCATGATCAGCAGCCCGGTGGTGTCCAGGTCCAGACGGCCGACGGGGACCACCCACACGCCCGCATCCCGCACCAGATCGTACACCGTGGGCCTGCCTTGCGGATCGGTATGCGTCGTCAGATAGCCCTTGGGCTTGTAGAGCAGCAGGTAGACCTTCCTGGCGCCGCGGATGGGGCGTCCATCCAGCGTGACGCGATCGCGCTCCAGGTCCACCCAATGATCCGGAGTCTGCACCGTTCTGCCGTTCACGCGCACGCGGCCCGCGCCGATCCAGCTTCGCGCTTCGGTGCGCGAGCCCAGTCCGGCTTTGGAAAGGACTCTTTCCAGCGTCTTCAAAGGGCGCTGCGGGGGCATCTTGCTATATTAAAACAAGGTCCTCCGAATGTCTGGAACTCTACTGGTAAGGGGGGCGCGGCAACTGATTACGCTGCGCGGTCCGGCGGAACCCAGGCGCGGGGCCGCTCTCAAGGAACTCTCTATCATTCGCGATGGCGCGCTCCTCATTGAGGACGGGCGCATCGTCGAAGTGGGTCTCAGCAGGCGCGTCGAGAACCTCGCGCTCTTGCATGGATCCCAGGAAATCGACGCCACCGGGCATGTCGTAATGCCCGGTTTTGTAGACTGCCACACGCACCTGGTCTGGGGCCTTCCGTGCCTGGACGATTTCGAGGCGCGCATCGCGGGCGCCCCAGAGGCGGACCACCCAACTGGACCTAGCATCCAGGCGCTGTGCAACGCTTCCGGCAATCGCCTGGAAGCGCGCGCGCGGCAATTCGTCAACGCCATGATCCGGCATGGTACGACAACTCTGGAGGCCAAGTCCGGCTACGGCCTCGACGCGAGAAGCGAGTTGAAGCTCCTGCGGGTGCAGGCCAGGCTGGATCGCGCGCCGCTGGATATCGCGTCCACGTTCCTGACCCCGCCGTGCATTCCCGCCGCGGCTGCCAGCGACCCCGCCGGCTACATCTCTTGGATGTGCTCCGAGTTGCTGCCGGCGATTCGCCGGAGAGCGTTCGCCCGTTTCGCCGGCCTGCGTTGCGGCGAGCGGGCCTTCAATATGGAGCAGAGCCGCCGCTATTTGGAGACGGCGCGCGCCCTCGGATTTCAACTCAAGATCCACGCCGGCCAAAACCCGGCGAGCGATGCCGTGCGTCTGGCTGTGGAGGTAGGAGCCGCCAGCGTGGATCGCCTGCACGATGCCTGCCCGGCGGACCTGGACTTACTGGCGCGCTCGAACACCATGGCCGTGTTGCTGCCCGGCACCGCCTTTCAGCCTGGCTTTCAGCATGGCGATGGGTTGTGCGCACCCGCGCGGCAGCTTATTGACGAAGGCGCGGCCGTGGCGCTGGGCACGAACTTCAATCCCGGCGCCAGCTCGACTTACAGCATGCCCACCATCGTCGCGCTGGCGTGCGCGCACCTGGGCATGAGTCCGGCGGAAGCGATCTGTGCGGCGACGTTCAATGCGGCCTGCGCCATCGGATCGGGGCCGATGGCGGGCTCGCTCGAAGTAGGCAAGCCCGCCGATCTGATCGTGCTGAACGCATCGGATTACCGCGAGATCCCCTACCACTTCGGAGTCAACCTGGTGAACCGCACAGTGAAACGCGGTGTGACGATCTACCAGGAAGGAAAGGTCGTGGGGCGGTAAGAGCGCGCCGCGCGCGCCACGAGGGCTTCAGCGCGTGGCTTGCTCCGACGAAATCTGCCAGACTCCCGCGGTCCGCACCATCGTCATGCGTTCCTCTTCTTCGCCGGCCGGCCGCCCACGTCCCGAGGCTTGCCAATGCCAATGCTTGCGGAAAGTAGCCACCGCGCGGCTATCGCTCACCGGCGTAATGTCGACGGCGGAGATGCGATAAACGTCCAGACGGCCGTAACGCGCGCGGTCCCGCCGGATGCTCTCGCGCACCGCCGCGCGCGTCACATCGTGCCGGGCGAAATAGGTGCTTACCACCGGCGCATAACACTGCGCGGCCGCCTCGACTTCTCCGCGTTTCAACGCGCCCGACCAGCGATCCAGGAGACCGTGAATTTCCGCGGTATCCGGCTCGGTCGGGGCCGGCGTACCCTCCACTATAGGCCGCGCGGCCACGGGCGGTGCGGACGGCGCGGCAGCGGTCACCGCGATCCGTTCCACGCCGGCTGCCGGATGCCACCACAGATAGCCGAACGCGCCACCCGCCAAGCCGAGCAGCGTTGCCGCGGTGTACCAGGGCCATCGCCGGCGCCGGCCTCCGATGGCGGAGCGCTCCGGTTCAGGCTCCAGCGTCGATAGACGCGGACGCGGCGGCGGCCAGGTCGTCAAGGGGGGCAGGTCCGCAGCCAGCGGCAGGTCCATAGCGGGAGGCTGCGCCGGGCGCCCACAGCGGCGTACGAAGAAGTCCGCCTCGCTGATGCCCATCAAGCTGGGCTTGACCAGCAACACCAGGTCCTCGTCCGCGCCAAAATGCGCCCGCACCAGGTCTTCGTCTTCCTGACCCAGCTCGACCTCCGGCAGCGTATGGCTGCGATAGAAGCCCAGTACCGAGAGGCCCGGTTGCGCGCCGCCGCGAAACCACTCCAAAGTCTCCTGCAGCAGCTCGCGGTCGGTATCCGAAAGGCGGTATGCGGGCCCGAAGCGATGTTCCGAGGGCACCGGCTCAAAGTCCTCCACCACGATGCGGTCCTCCTCGCGGCGGCCCAGCAGAATTCCGCCGGTTTCCGCGCCGCGGTGTGGCGCGGCGGCGAAAGCTTCGCTGACTTCCTGGTGGATGCCTTCCATCGCGCGCCGGCGAATAGCGATGGGCGGCGACTCCGGCGCGTGCCAAGTCACATATTCGAGTTGCATTTCCTGGCTGGAAGATAGTCCGGGCATGCGTTTACAGCTATCTACTCTGACGGCGGGGCGTTAGGGCGCGTTGCGAAAACTACGCCGCCAGCCGCCGCAGCAGATCCACTCCCATCGCGATATCGCGCTGCCGCACGGGGTCAGTCGCCTCGCGCTCAATGGTAAGTGGGCCTTTGTATCCTATCTCCTTCAACTTAGAAATGAACCGGCCCATCCCCACCGCACCCTGGCCCAGCGGCTTTTCCTCACCCAGCGCGCCAGGTGCATCATCAGGCGGCCAGTCGCCGTCCTTGCAGTGTACCGTAAGCACGTGCGGCGCGAGCGTGTCCAGCGCGGCAATCGGGTCGCCCGTTCCGTAGAGGATCATATTGGCCGGGTCGAAGTTGATGCGCAGATTGGGGCGGTTGGCGGCCAACAGGAACTCAAGCAGCACGGGCGCGGCTTCCTGGCCGGTTTCGAGCGCGAACGTCTGGCCGTGCCCGGCGGCGTGGTCGCACACGCGGCGCACCATTTCGAGCACGGCTGCGTAGTCCTGCGAAGCCTGGTCTTCCGGCACGAAGCCGATGTGCGTGGCAATGCCAGGCACGCCGATTTCGGCGGCGAGATCGCCGACGGCCAGCGTGCGCAACTCCCGTTCGGCGCGCGTGGCCGGCGGCACGAAGCCTACGGTTTGCCGAACCGTGGGAATGTCCGCGTAGCTCTCACCTATATATGCCGCAAACACCGTAACCACCGTAAAGTTTTCGTCGGCTAGCGCCTGTTTCCAGCGCGCCGCCGCGCCTTCTAGCGGCATGTCGCCGGGAATGCCCATCTGGCCGCATCGTACGCCCCACGCCTTCAGCTTCCGTATGGTTTCATACGGATCGTCTCCGGCCCAAAACATGACGCCGATTTCCATGTCGCTCAAAAATTGCATGCGATTTTCTCTCCGTTTCTGTTACGGGATTCCAGCATCGAATGCGCCAACCTCACCGCCCCGGCGGATTCTTCGGGTGGGCACGCCAGCGGTTTTTCGCCGCGCGTGGCGCAGTTGAGGAAGTATTCGAGTTCGGCCCGATATCCATCCGTGCCGGGCACATCCAGTGCATGTTCGCAGCCATCCGCGCCGTATTCGGCTAGTTTCGCGCCGGCGGAATCGAACTCCAACGTGCCGTTATCCGCCACGATAGTGAACTCCATCGAAAATGGATAAGCTGCCGGATGATGCCAGCCGCCAGACACAGCCACCGCGCCTATCGACGGGTACCAGAACTGCGCCAGTATCCAATCCACGCCGTGCGCCAGATCTTCGTATCCGGAGGCCGTTACGGCTTCCGGCTTGCCGAACACATGCAAGCAGAAATCGATATCGTGGATCAGCAGGTCGAACACTCCGCCGCCGCTTTGGGCGGGGTCTGTGAGCCACGCGCTCCATGCGGGCGCGGCGCACCGCCGCCGAAAAATTGCCGCACGCACCGTGCCCAGCCGTCCGGAGCGCAGAGTATCGGCGGCGACGCGATATGGCGGAATGAAGCGCACCACCTGGGCGGCCATCAAGACGCGGCCGTGACGTTCGGCTGCGGCGATCATGCGATCGGCGGCGGCGCCATCCAGCGCGATAGGCTTTTCAACCAGCACATGTTTGCCCGCGCCGAGCGCCAGCAGGGCAATCCGCTCGTGAAGATTTGTCGGCAGGCAGATGTCCACAGCCTCCACCGCTGGATCCAGAACGGCCTCTTCCGCGCTGGTGTACTTGGCTACCGCGGAGAAATCCAGATTCCCGTCCTGGCCGCCCGGCTTGGGAATGTTGCCCTGGAGGCCGGTGAGATCGCCCGAGAGGCGCCGCGGGTCGCGGCTCGCCACCGCAGCCAACTCCGCGCCGGGGATTTGCCGCCATGCATGCACGTGCGTGCTGCCCATAAAGCCCAGGCCAATGACTGCGATTTTCATGATGGCTTCCGTGCCACGAACATCTTCAGCGGCGGAAGGGTATCGCTCCAGAACGGACCGCGCCATTCGATCGGAAACCCGAGGCCGGCGAACACCGCCGCATACTTCTTGGTCAGTCTGTAGTCGGAGATCACCGCCATTCCACCGGGCCGCAAGACGCGCGCGATCTCGCGGCAGGCTAGGTCGCGCCCCGCTTGTTGCGGAATGTTGTGGATGCACAGGTTCGAGACCACCACATCGAACGAAACGTCCGGAAAACTCGTCTTGCTGGCGTCTTCCGTGCGCAGTTCGACCTTGCCGCTCACGCCCTCCATCTCGATGTTCGCCTGCGTGCGTGCGATCGCATTGCCCGACAAGTCCTTGGTGCTCCAGATATCGATGCCTACCGCGCGGCCCGCCGTCAGGCGCTTCGCCGCGCCGATGAGCAGCAGCCCGCGGCCGGTGCCCACGTCGAGCACCCATTCGTTGCCGGTCCACGGAACTTGCGCCAGCATGCGATCGCGGTGCCGGAACTTGCCCCACTTCACGTAGACGAACATCAGCACGCCTTCCAGCAGAAAGATGCCGCCGGCGATCGTAATCCAAACGTCGAAGACAATCGTCACAGGACCGATCGTGAGCGGCGGCGCGAAAAGGCCGAGAAGCAGGCCAGCCGCGCCAATCAGCAGCAACGTCACCAGCACGCCGGGTGCGTCGATGCCGTAATCGGGAAGTTTGGGCATGCCGGCCGCTAGCCTCTTGGGCCGTACGTCTTCGAGTATTTGTTGCGGGTGTTATTCACCGTGAAGCTGCCATCGGGATGCACGGTTACGTGGATCCAATTCCCCTGGTCGCCCACCTCATCGGTGTTGGCGATGAATGTGTCCGGCGCGTTGTTGTCCTTGCCGCCGGCGATGGCAAAGTGCAATTGCCAGATGTCCTCCAGGCCGGGTGAGTTGTGGATGGTTTGCCAGACGGACGGCGAGCCGCCCTTGCGTGCGCCATTATCCATGATGGCCACGCGCGGATGAATCCCTTGCACGAAGGCGGGCGAGCCGGACAGGTCCGAGCCGTGATGCGAGACGATGTAGAGATCCACCGTGCCGATCTTATTATTGGGGCAAACCAGTTCGTGCTCCTTGTTCCAGGTGAGGTCGCCCATGTCGAGGGCGCGGAAGTTTCCGAAGGTGATTAGTGTGCCCACCGAACGGGCGTTTTCGGTTGCGTCGGGGGCCTGCAGTCTGTCCGCCGCACAGAGCGGATTGGCTTGCCCCGCGCCGGGCAAAGGGTTTTCGATCTCGTCGCCATCCGCGGTCAGCACCTTCACGTCGAGGCCTTTGACTGGAATCGTGACGCCGGGCTTAGCCAGAATGTGATTGCCCTTCGCGCGGTATTCGATGTAAGCGGCGTAAAGCTCTTTGGCGCGCGGGTCGTGCTCGACGCTCTCGCCATGGTCGATGAAGGTACGGATCG
>Ga0182018_10002569_pt1 | contig 17857 bp, 15 predicted proteins | sample 812P2MmetaG_FD_120490 | JGI IMG/M metagenome (GOLD analysis project Ga0182018, IMG submission 120490) | Permafrost microbial communities from Stordalen Mire, Sweden - 812P2M metaG | ecosystem: Environmental > Terrestrial > Soil > Wetlands > Permafrost | place: Sweden: Stordalen | collected... | reverse complement strand
GAAGACGACGCTGTAGTCCTTGCCGCTCTGGAAGGGCGGATCGAGGTAGACGAGATCGACGGAAGCGTCGGCGACGTGCTGGCGAAGGACGTCGAGGTTGTCGCCGTAGAAAAGCGTGTTCATTCGTGCGCAGGGAGATCGTCGCAACCGCGCGCAGAGCCGGCAAAGTTCGCTGCAAGCGTCGGTCCTCGGGCCGCGACTCGGAACGACCTAGCGCCCGCTGAGCGAGCGATCCTGCTCGTTGAGCGGGACGATCTCGCCATCCGGTCCCGACCGCGCAGGGCGCCGCGCGTCGGTGAGGAGCATGAGCGCGAGGAGGCCGCTTACCCCGCTGCTGTCGGGGACGAGCTCGGAACGCGTTCGCGATCTCCGCCGTGGTGAGACCGCCCACCGCGCGCAGCGTCAGCGCGATAGCGGACGGCCGCGTGAGCGCCGGATGGCAACACATGAAGAGCAGGACGAGCGTGTCCTTCTCGTCCACGTGCGCTTCGTCGGGCGGCGATACCACGTTCTCTCCCGGCGGCGTTTCGAGGACGACCTTCGTTTCGCGCCGACGGCGCGCAGACTCCGACCGGTTGTGATCGGTGACCTTCCGAGCGGCGACCTTGATGAGCCACGCGCGAGGATTTTCCGGCACACCCGTTCGTGGCCACTGGAACGCAGCCGCAGTGAGCGCTTCTTGCACGGCGTCCTCCGCGGCATCGAAGTCGCCATAGCGACGGACGACGGCGCCGAGCACGTGCGGCGCAAGCTGGCGGAGCAACGCCGTCGAACCGGGTACCAGAGGTCGGAGCAGACGAACAGCTCTCGACATGCCGGCGCGTTTCTTTTGGACCTCGCGATGTTCTCGCAATAACGCACGGTTGCGCGGCGACGTCACGAGGCCGCCCGCCACATGTACGCATTCCTGACCTCGACTCCTCCTCGAGCCAGGCGCCGCTCTGCGCACGGGACCCACATCCTCACTCGCGTCGCATCGTAGTTTGCCGCTGCGACTGATCCGATCCCACACATCGGATCACCCGCTGCGCGTTCTCGCGTTTCGATCCGTTCCGGGCAATACTTCACGCTGTGAGCCTTGCGCCTCCAACGCCCTTGTCGTTAGCGCCTGGGTTCAAGCTCGATCGCTATGAGCTCCTCTGTCCCATCGCTGAGGGGGGCATGGCCGCGGTCTGGGTGGCTCGACAGACGGGCAAGCACGGGTTCGAGAAGCTCGTCGCCATCAAGATGATCCTGCCGAAGTTTGCGTCGGATCCGGTCTTCCAGAAAATGTTTCGGGACGAGGCACGGATCGCGTCGCGCATCGAGCACGGCAACGCGGCGCAGATTCTGGACGTCGGCGAGCAACACGACGTCACCTACCTCGTGATGGAGTACGTCGACGGGGACGCTCTCTCTTCGATCCACCGGGCGCTCAAGAGGCAGAACACGCGCATTCCGCCCGGGGTGGTCCTTCGCGTCATGGCCGACGCCTGTGGTGCGCTGCACTCGGCCCACGAGCTCCGTGACGGCGAGGGCGTATTGCTTGGCGTCGTCCACCGTGACGTCTCGCCGCAGAACGTCCTCGTCAGCACGAAGGGCCTCGCGAAGATCATCGACTTCGGCATCGCGAAGGCACGCGACCGTGTCGCGGGCGACACGAGCACGGGGCAGGTCAAGGGCAAGGTCCGCTACATGGCGCCCGAGCAGGCCCTGGGCCGCGTCATCGATCGCAGGGCCGACCTCTGGGCGGTCGGCGCAATTCTCTACCACATGCTCTCGGGCAAGCCGCCGTACGACGGCGAGAGCGACGTCCAGACACTGATGGCGCTGACGAGCGGGCTGCCGCCCCTTCCCCTGCCGCCCACCGTGCCGCCGGCGGTCGCCGCGGTCGTCAAGCGCGCTCTCAAGCCGGCGCCGGACAGTCGCTTTGCGACCGCCGCCGAGATGCAGGACGCGATCGAGGAGGCCATGGTGCAGGCGAAGCTCACGACGAGCGTCGCGGCCGTCGCCTCCTTCCTGGGCCAAAATGCGGGCGACCGCGCGCAGAAGCGCAAGGACGCGATCGCGCTGGGACTGAAGGCCGCCGCGGAACGCGACCGCGTGGCGGAGCTGATGCGCTCGAACGCGGAGGTCGTGACGGGCGGGATGTCGGATCCCGGGATGCGCTCGTCGACGACGAACCTGGGCGGTACGGGCAGCCACTCGTCGCCTGGCAGGTCGGTCACCAGCGGGACACTGGGGTCGGCGGCCGTCGACCTGACGGCGGTCGGCCCGTCGCGCGGTAAGACAATCGCCCTCGTGGGCGCTGCGGCGGGAGGGGTGCTCGGCATCGCTGCCCTCCTGGCGCTCGTGATGCACTCGTCGTCGGCACGCGAGGGCTCGGCCTCGGCGGGTCAGGCGGCGCCGGCGGCAAACGCCCTTGCCGTCGCCAGCGGCCAGGCGCAACAAGTCTCGGCTAAGGCGGCGAGCGACGCGGGGGCCCCCGCCGCGAGCGCCGGGCCCGAGATTCCCACTCTTTCCGCCGCGGCCCTGCCCAAGGCGCCCGCGACGACGTACCCTGGCGTGCAGGGCACGGTCCCCGTGGTCAACGCGAACCAAGTCGCGCGTCCGCCCGTGGCGAGACCGGCCCCGACGACCAAGCGGAGGATCGACGATGGGTTTTAGGCGTGTTCGACTCGTTCTCACTTCAGCGGCGCTCGGCGCCCTCTTCGTGACGAGTACCGCGGGCGCGGAGCCGACCGCGGCCGATCGCGAGACGGCGCGATCGCTGATGACCGAGGCGCGCGAGCTGCGCGACAAGGGCCACCTGCAGGACGCCCTGAAGCGCTTCAAGGCGGCGGACGACATCATGCGCGTGCCGACGACGGGCCTCGAGCTCGCGCGTACGCAGGCGACGATGGGGCTACTGCTCGAGGCACGCGACACGATCGCGAACATCCGCAAGATGCCGTCCTCTCCGAACGATCCGGAGCCGTTCAAGGACGCGCGCGCGAAGATGGAGGAGCTCGACACGTCGCTCGAGACCCGGATTCCGGCGCTGACCATCGTGGTGCAGGGCGCGGCCGAGGGCGAGACGCCGACCATCGTCGTGGACGGCGCGCAGCTGCCGGCGGCGGTCACGGGGCTGCCGAGGAGAGTGAACGCCGGCCGTCACACCATCGTGGTCAGGACGCCGACCACTCAGGGCGAGCAGACCGTCGACGTGAAAGAGGGCGAGCAAAAAGAGGTGCAGGTCACGGTCAGCGCCGGGGCGAGGACCCCGGACACGACGCCTCCGGACGGGGAGACGTCGCAGACGCAGCCCGAACACCCGAGCGAGCCGTCCGGGCCGACGTCCCACAGCCCCACGGCGCTGACGTTCGTCGGCATCGGAGTCGGAGGCGCGGGCCTCATCGCGGGCACGATCACCGGCCTCCTGTCGATGTCGAAGACCTCGGCGCTCAAGGGCGAGTGCCCCGACAGCCATTGCACGTCGGCGCACAACGGGCTCAGCGACTACAACTCGGCGAGCTCGCTCGCGACCATCTCGGACGTCGGGTTCATCGTCGCGGGCGTGGGCGCCGCGCTCGCCGTCACGACGCTGATCCTCGGCCACGAAACGTCGGACGCGTCCGCGTCGCACGCCTCCCCGGAAGCGTCACCCTCCCCCGACACGCCGCCGGCCGCTGGAGCGGACTCGCCCGCCTCCCAGTCGCGGCTGCGGGTCATCCCGTGGATCGGGTTCGGGTCGGCGGGAGTCTCTGGAGTCTTCTGAGCGCTCAGGCCTCGAAGAGCATCTGCGCGAACGTGAACGGGCGGGCCCCCGCGAGCGCCTGATCGTTCACGGCGTCCTTCTCTTCCACGAGCACCGCGGCGACGCCGAGCCGCCCGTCGAGCGCGAACGCCCGCTGCACGACGCGCACCGCCTGCCCCGCGAAGCACGGCTTGCGGTACGCAATGTCGATGGTGCGCCCCAGCCATAGCGCACCCCGTCCGAGCTCCGCGAAGCGGCGCAGCGCGGCCTCCTCGAAGACGCGGAGGTACACGAGCGAATTGACGTGCATGTTGCTGTCGGTGTGGACGAGGCCAAACGTCATGGTAGTGGGGTCGACTCTGGGTGAGGGCTCCAGCGGCTTCGCCCCCGCGGGGAGGATCGCGAGCGACTCCGGGGCCCGCAGCGGCGGCCTCGTGTGGCGGACCTCCGGTGCGCCGTCGAAGTCGAGCTTCGTCACGCGCCGCTCGCCCGGTGGCGCGAAGGGGCGCGTGAACACCTGCTCCGCGGCCAGCCGTCCCGCAAGCACGAGCTCGCCCTGGCGAGGAGCCTCGCCGTGCGTGCGTCCGATGGGCGCGTAGAGATCTGCCCAGACGTCGAGCACGAAGCGCCCGTCCTCCGACCGCGCGATCCTGCACGTCCCCTCCGCCTCCACTTTGCCTTCGGCTGAGAACGGTCCCGCGGTGCCTTCGAGCAAGAAGCGCGTGAGGACGGGCACGATCCCGCTCTTGAACACGGCGAGGGCCCCGGGATCCTTCATGAGGATCCCGCGAAAGACGGTCGGCCCGATGGCGTTGGGCAGGGCCTCGAGCACGAGACGCCCGTCCTGCGTCACGTCCTCGAACCGAAGACGGACGGGGGCGCGCACGCGAGGCGTGTCGGCCGGAAAGGGGGGAATGGCCGGAAGAGGGGGAAGGATCGGCACCGGACTGAAGCTAGGGCCGGTCGTGTCCGGCGGCGAGGTTTGCTTGCGTCATGCGAGCCGCAGCCAGTACCTTCGCGATCAAGGATGACGCTGTCCTCCAAGCAGCTGGCCGCGCTCGTCGGCGTCCTCGCGACGGGGTTGGCCGCGATGGCCGTCGCCAAGGACGCAATGCCTTACATCGCAGTGGTCACGGGGGTCAGCCTCGCGGCGCTCCTCTTCGCGGGGTCCGGCGCGGGCGCGGCGTCCCTTCAGGGGCACATCGAGGCGGCGAGGCGCGCCGCGGCGGGCGAGAAGCCCAGCGTCCCGTCCGACGCCACCGGGGATGCGCTGCGACTCTACGAGGCCCTCGCCGCCCTGTCCGAGCAGCGACGTGGCGACCTGGCCGACCTCGGCGCGAGCCGCAAGGAGCTCTCCGACTACGAACGAATCCTCCAGGAGAGCGCCGGGCGTCTCGAGGCCAACGTCCGGACGCAAGGCTCGGCCGCGGAGGAGACCTCTCGGCTCGTGCGAGAGCTGACGAACGCGCTGCACGAGATCGCCACCCACCTCGAGACGCTGACGCAGAGCGCGGAGGAGTCATCGAGCTCGATCCTCGAGATGACGGCAACCAACGACGAGGTCGCGGAGAACGTCGGCGAGCTCGCCGGGAGCGTCCGCGAGACGGTCAGCTCGATCGAGGAGATGGCTTACTCCATCAAGGAGGTCGCCAAGAACGTCGACGCTCTGTCCCTCACCGCCGAGGAGACGAGCAGCTCGATGAACCAGATGGACGTCTCCATCGACCAGGTGCAGAGCAACGCCAACGAGACCGCGCGCCTGTCGGAGGAGGTCGCGCTCGACGCCGAGAAGGGCGCCGAGGCCATCCTCAAGACAATCAGCGAAATCTACCGGATAAAGGAGAGCTCGCAGGAAGCCGTCGCCGTCATCTCGAGTCTCGGATCGCGCATCGAGGCCATCGGCCAGATCGTCAACGTGATCGACGACGTCGCCGAGCAGACCAACCTGCTCGCTCTCAACGCGGCCATCATCGCGGCCCAGGCCGGGGAGCAGGGCAAGGGGTTCGCCGTCGTTGCGGACGAGATCAAAGACCTGGCCGAGCGCGCGGGCGCCAGCACGCGCGAGATCACGGATCTCATCAAGACCGTGCAGGCGGAGAGCAAGAACGCCATCACCGCGGTCGAGCGCGGCGCGCACAACGTCGACCGCGGCGTCGAGGTCTCGAACGAGGCCGAGCGCGCGCTGAAGAAGATCCTCGAGAGCTCGCAGAAGAGCACGAACATGGTGCGCGCCATCGCGCGAGCGACCGTCGAGCAGGCCAAGGGGAGCAAGCAAGTGACCGACGCGATCGGCCGCATCGCCGAGACCGTTCAGCAGATCGCGGCGGCCACGGCGGAGCAGGCCCGCGGCTCCGAGCTCATCATGAAGAGCGCCGAGAAGATGCGCATCATCACGCAGCACGTCGAGCGGAGCTCGCAAGAGCAGGCGCGCGGCGGCAAGCAGATCTCGGGGGCCATCGAGAACATCTCGAACATGGTCAGCCAGCTGAACTCCAGCCACAAAGCTCACGCGAGCGGGAGCCAGCAGCTGCTCTCGTCGATCGCCAAAATCGAGGCGAGCGCGTCGGCGCAGGAGCAGAGCTTGAAGCAGCTAGGAACCGCGATCGAGCGGCTCCGTCGCGCGGCCGCCTAGGGCAACCGCGTCACAGCCGCACGGTGCACACGCTCCGCGCGCCACGAACGACCACCGAGCCCGCGCCCGCGTACACGGTCGCGCCGCCGCCGAGGTCTCCGGCGTCGATCGTCCAGCTTGCCACCGCGCGGCGCCCGAGAAGGCGCCCCTCGTGGTCGATCGCGAACCCGCCGACCTCGACGCGCCCTTCTCTGTTCTCGCGATGCGCGAGGACCAGATCCCCAAGCGCCGCGTCGAGGACGTAGGGTCCGCGAGCGCCGAGGAGAATCTCGTCCAGCCGCCCGTCCGAACTCGCGCAGACGAGAGGAGTGCAGGGGACACCTTCGGCGTCGAGGCTCTGGAAGAGCAGCTCGCCGTTGGGGCGGCGCGCGACGCGAGCGGCGTCGCCCAGCGTAGACCGGACGGCGATGCGGTCGTGCTGGGCGCGCCAGAGGACGGCGCCCGTGGTGCGATCGGCCGCGAATGCCTCGATGCGCACGCGGTCCGGCTTGGCGGGGTCCTCGGCGGCGGCCACCGCGCACACCACGCCTTCGCCGGCCAACGCGTGGATCCGCGCTCGAGGGCCGACGAGATCGGCGCGGGCCCAGGTTCCGCCGGCCCCCTCGGGGGGAGGCCGCGGTGCGAGCCGGGAGAGGACGGGCGGGGACGCATCGAGGTCTCCGCTCCAGCGTCCGTCGAGCGGGACGAAGAGCTCGTGCCCACCGGCGCAGGCGTCGCGAGCGAGCGGAGGATTCGCCGCGGCCGGGTGCTCGTCGTTCAGTCGCGTCGACGCGAACCCCCCTTCCGGATCGACGAACGAGTACGTGTGAGCGCGGGGGCCTTCGGGGCCCAGCGTCGCGTCGAGCTCGAGCCACAGCCCGCCGTCGGGCGTCGCCCAGGCATCGAGGACGTCGTCGTGGCGCAAGGCGTCGCCGATGCCGACGACGCGCCGGTGGCGTGGCGCAAGCTCCGTCGGCGAAAGGGCGTACCAAAAGACGGGCTCGCCCCGGCGGGTCGCCACGACGTGGACGACGCCGCCGTCGACGGCCATCGCGGCGACGGGTACCGGATCGGGCAGCACGCGACGCGCAACCTCCGCCCCCGACAGGGCGTCGAGTAGGTAGACGATGGCGTGCTCCCACCCGGGGGCGCTCGGGTCTCGCGGCATCATGGTCGCGACCACGACGGTCGACCCGACGACGCGCACCTGGTCCACCCGGCCGCCGTGTTCGGGGCTCCACGACCAGGCGATGGACGGACGCGGCTTGTCGATCTCCGCAAGGACGGTGCGACCGCCCCCAGAGTCACCGCGCCGGTGCGTCCAGTCGCCCAGGATCACGGATGCCATCGCGAAGCCGGGTATATCTCACTCGACGGTCACGGTCTTCGCGAGGTTTCGGGGCTGGTCGACGTCGGTCCCCTTGAGGTCGGCCATGTAGTAGGCGAGAAGCTGGAGCGGCAGGACCGTGAGCAGCGGCAGCACCTCGGGGGCGGCGTCGGGGATCTCGAAGACGTCCGACCCCGACGGAATGTCCCGGTCGCCTTCCGTGCACACTGCGATTATCCGCCCCTCGCGAGCCTTGACTTCCTGCACGTTCGAGAGACTCTTCTCGTAGTGCGCGTCGCGCGGCACGATCGCGACCACGGGCATCTCCTCGTCGATGAGCGCGATCGGGCCGTGCTTCATCTCCCCCGCCGCATAGCCCTCGGCGTGGATGTACGAGATCTCCTTGAGTTTGAGGGCCCCTTCGAGCGCGATGGGATAGCCCGTGCCCCGCCCGAGGAAGAGCATGTGCTGGGACCGCACGTACTTCTTCGCCAGGACGCGGAGGTCGTCCGCCTTGGACAGGACCTCGCGCATCTGCTGGGGGGAGCGAGCGAGGGCCTCGAGGACGCGCCTCCCCTCTTCCGGAGTGAGCTTCCCCCGCCGGCGCCCGAGGTAGACCGCCAGAAGGAGCATGGCCACGAGCTGGGCCGTGAAGCATTTCGTCGAAGCGACGCCTATCTCTGGCCCGGCGTGCGTGTAGAGGGCGGCGTCGCTAGCGCGAGGGATCGCGCTGTCGATCACGTTGGCGACGGCGAGGACCCGTGCCCCCTTCGCCTTCGCGGTCTTGAGCGCGGCAAGGGTGTCGGCCGTCTCGCCGCTCTGACTGACGGCGACGACGAGGTCGCCCGGGCCGAAGACGGGGTCTCGGTAGCGAACCTCGCTCGCGATCTCGACCACTGCCTGAACGCCCGCGAGCTGCTCGACCCAGTAACGCCCAGCCATGGCGGCGTGCGAGCTCGTACCGCAAGCGACGAAGTAGACGCGGCCGATCGCCTTGGCGACCTCGGCGCTGATGCCGATCTCTTCGCCTACGACGTCCCCTTCGACGAGGTCCACGCGGCCACGCAGCGTGTCCTCGACGGCGCGCGGCTGCTCGTGGATCTCCTTGAGCATGAAATGCTTGTAGCCGCCCTTCTCCGCCTGGGTGGCTGACCAGTCGATCGTTCTTCTTGCCCGCTCCACGGGAGCGCCGTCGAGCGTCGTGATCGTGACGCCGTGGCGCGTAAGCGTGGCCACGTCGCCGTCGTGGAGGAAGACGACGTCACGAGTGTGCGGGAGCAGCGCCGGGATGTCGCTCGCGCAGAGCATCTCGCCTTGGCCGATCCCGACGACGAGCGGGCTGTCGGCCCTCGCGACGACGATCTCCTCGGGTGAGTCGCCGCTGAGCACGGCGATGCCGTACGCGCCGCGCACGCGCTTCAACGCAGCGCACACGGCCGCGCCGAGCGACAGGCTGCCCGAGCGGAGCGCTTCGTCGACGAGGTGCGCGGCGATCTCGGTGTCGGTGTCGCTCGCGAAGCGAACGCCCTTGGCCTCGAGCTCGTGCCGCAGCGCCACATGGTTCTCGATGATCCCGTTGTGGACGACGGCGACCTTCCCCGCCACATGGGGATGCGCATTCGCCTCGCTCGGCCGCCCGTGCGTGGCCCAGCGCGTGTGACCGATCCCGGTCGTGCCCTTGAGCGGACTCTTGTGCAGGGCTGCCTCGAGGTTCGCGAGCTTTCCGGCGGCCCGCACGATCTCGATCGCCCGCCCCTGTGGCCCCGTGGAGAGCGCGAGGCCGGCCGAGTCGTAGCCGCGGTACTCGAGGCGGCGGAGCCCCTCGACCAGGATCGACGCGCAGTCTTTCGTTCCGACATACCCGACGATGCCGCACATGCCTGCAGTGTAGAACGCACCACCGGACGGCGCGAGGTTCGCGCGCCGCTCTCTAGCGGTCGCAGCTCAGCGGGGGGAGATCGGCGAGGTCGGCACCGTCGGCCACCAGGCGCGCGTATGCCGCGACCGCTGCGAGCCCGTCGATCCGTGCGAACACGGACCGGCCGCGCGTCGCCTCGTCGTGATCCATCGCGCTCAGGCTGACGACTCCGACGACCTCGCGCGTGGCCCTGTCCAACGCAGGGCCGCCCGAGTCGCCCGGACAGACGCTCGCCTCGACTTCGAAGGTTGACCTGGACACCGCTCCGATGACTCCCCCTTCGCGCTCTCGCCGGCGGATACCCTGCGGAGAGAGCGCGCAGCGCCCGAAGCCGACCGGATCGACGAACTCGCCCCGCCGGGGGGGGTCGTCGCGTAGCGACATCGTCGCGATGCCGACCAGCTTCCGCTCGAGGACGAGCACGGCGACGTCGCCACGGCCGCCGTCTTCGCCGCAGGGCGGAGCCAGGACCGCCTTGGTGCCGACGTTCCCCCACGGCAGATAGTCCCCGCCGAGCTCTACTTGCAGGGACGCCGGGGTGACGAGCCGGGGCGTGTACTCGCCCTGTCCGCGACGCTCGACGACGCAGTGGTGGGCGGTCAGCACGAGGTCCTCGGCGATGAGCGTCCCGCTGCATGTCATCTGCGGCCCGACGACGCGCACGACGGCGTCTTCGGGCGACGCCAGGCCAAGGCTCGGTGCGAGGAGAAGGTCGACCTCTTCGCCCGGCGAAGGGCTGGCTGCGGGACGCACGGGAGCCCCCGCGTGCGCTCCCGGCAAGACGAGATTCGCGCAGCCCGTGAGGGCCGCCGCTGCCATGACGGCCGCAATGGCTGGACCGCGGCGCCTGGCGGTCACTGAACCATCACGCGCGCTTCGCGGGTGGCGTTCTGGTAGGCGATCAGCATCGCCTCGGGGTGGGCCTCGGCGTCCTCGACGCCGAGCGAGACGAGCGCGCGCAGGATGTCGGTGCGCCTCATCGCCGAGGCGAGGAGGAATGAATCGCATCCGTCGACCGCGCGCCCCTCCATCAGCGGCCGGCAGGCGGCCAGAACGCCGGCCTCCGTGGTGAGTGCGTCCTCGCTTCGCCCCTGGTCCATCAGTGCCCGCGCGTACACATGCCGCACGCGGAGGTCGCCACGGACCGCGGATGGCGCCACGCCGACGAGGGCCACCGCGAGCCCGGGCTGGCGCGCGTCGACGTAGGCCTGCGCGAGGGCGCGGGTAGCCTCGACGTCGTCCGGCCGGTTGGCGGCGTCGGTCTCGAGGACTCGCACGGGTTCGGGAGCTAGCACCGACAGCAGGGGCTGCTCGCGCTGCGGCCCGCTAATGAGCAAGAGGCCCGCAACCGCCGACAGGACCGCCGCGCCGTACGTTCGAAGTGCCATGAAGTCTCCCTTGGAAAGCCGCTCAGACGAGCGAGGCCGCGCAACGATCCAGGCGGTGATTCCAGACTGACATGCGACCCCGCCCCGCGCGAGTCGGGCGCCAGTGCCAGTGTAAGGATGCAGTTCACATCCGAAGAGCCACGAAGCGCTCGGGGTCATGACACGAGGGGGGCGCCGCTAGTTCCCGCCAAGACACACGAGGACGAACGAATCTTGGGTTTCTTTTGTGTCCCCCTACCCGAACGCGTGTGCGAGCTCACCCACCACCCAGTCCCCCACGGCCCGTGTTCCCAGCGATCCACCGACGTCCGGGGTGCATTTCTTCAGCTCGATGGCACGGCGAACGATCCCTTCGAGCCGCGTCTCTTCCTCCGGCCAGCCCAGGTAGGCAAGCATCATCCCGACCGTGAGGACGGACGCGAGCGGGTTTGCTACGTCCTTGCCGGCCAGGGGCGGCGCGGAGCCATGAACGGGCTCGAACATGCCGACCGGCAACGCCGCGTGATCGAGCTCGCAGCAACCGGCGATGCGCGGGTGGACGTTGGCGCTCGCCGCCATGCCCAGCCCACCCTGAAGCGCTGCTCCGAGGTCGGTCACGATGTCGCCGAACAGGTTGCACGTCACGATGACGTCGAACATTGTCGGATCTTCCACGAGGTAGAGACACAGCGCGTCCACGTAGACGTGCCTGGCTTCGATCTGCGGATACCGCGCGGCGACCTCGAAGAAGACCCGGTGCCAGAGCTCGTGCGCGTGCCGCATCGCGTTCGACTTGTCGGCCATGTGGACGCGCTTCTTGCCGAGCAAGACGGCGTGCTCGAACCCGGCGCGGATCAGGCGCTCGACGCCCCGGCGCGTGTTCACGTCCTCGCCGATCGCGACCTCGTCGCGCGTGCCCCGCTTGAACTGTCCGCCGATGCCCGAATAGGCGCCTTCGGTGTTCTCGCGGAAGACGACGAAGTCGACGTCCTTCGCCGTGCGGCCCTTGAGCGGCACGAGGCGGTCGTCGAGCGCGCGGATCGGGCGGACGTTGGCGTAGAGGTCGAGGCCGAGGCGTAGGCCGAAGAGGATGTCGCGCGCGTGCTCGAGGCCCGGGACGCGTGGGTCGCCGAGCGCGCCCAGCAGGACCGCGCTGGCCTCGTGCGCGATGCGAAGGCGGACGTCGGCCGGGTAGGTCGACCCGTCGCGGAGGTAGCGGTCTGCACCGAGGTCGAGGGGCCAGAGGTCGAGCGGCAGGCCCCGCTCGTCCCGGTAGAACTCGAGCACGCGCGTCGCCTGCGCGATCACCTCGCACCCGATGCCGTCGCCGGGGATGACGGCGATGAGATGGCGTCCGGCGGCCATTCAGCCTCCCCGTGACTCGGCAATCGCGCGACCCACCGCCGCCGCGCCGGCGACGCGCGGGACGTCGAGATGGCGCCCCGCGAGATGGCCATGAGGGTCGACCAGGGCGACGCGGATTCCTGCCGCGCGGGCGCCGAGGACGTCGGGACCGAACGTGTCGCCGAGGTGCAGAGCTCGAGTCGCGGGGACGCCGAAGCGGTCGAGCGCGATCCGGAAGATGCGCGGGTCGGGCTTTTCGACGCCGACGACACCGCTATCGATGACGAGATCGAACGCCCCGAGGATCCCGAGGGCGTCGAAGAGCTCCGCGAGCCGGCCCTCGGAGTTGCTGACGACCGCGACGGGCACGCCCAGCGCGCGCACGCGGTCCAGTGCCGGGACGAGACCCTCGGCGACAATCGACCAGAAGTTGAGCGTGCCGTGATCGGACCACAGCGCGTCGACCAGAGGCCGCAGGCGATCCTTCTCCAGTCCCGCGAGGAGGAGCATCGTCCCGACGGCGGTCGCCCAGCCCCTGGCCGACGGGACGTGCGACTGCGACCACTCGACGTCGAGCCCGTCGCCCCGCTCGACCACGAGCTTCATCTCGCCTTCCGCGCGAACGAGTGCGTCTGCCGTCGTAGCGAACCCCTCGCGGCCGCACGACCGCGCGACGCGATCGTGGTCGAGAAAGACCACCGTGTTGCCCGCATCGAGGCAGAGAAGATCGACGTCGCGGACGAGCGTGGGGTCGATGTCGCGCACGGCTAATGCAAATGTATCACCCGAGCAGATCGCGCGCGGAGACGTACTCGAGCCCGTTCGCCTGCGCGACCGGCGCGTACGTGACGCTGCCGTCGTACGTGTTGACCCCGTGCATGAGCGCCGTGTCGGCGCGGGCCGCCGCCGCGAGGCCGTGCTCGGCGATCTTCGCCGCGTACGGGACGGTCACGTTGGTGAGCGCCCAGGTGCTCGTCCGCGGGACCGCGCCGGGCATGTTCGGCACGCAGTAGTGCACGACGCCGTGCACCTCGTACGTAGGCTGGTCGTGCGTGGTCGGCCGGCACGTCTCGATGCAGCCGCCTTGGTCGACCGCCACGTCGACGATGACGCTCCCCTTCTCCATCTTGCTGACGAGTTGCTCGGTGACGAGCCTCGGCGCAGTGGCGCCCGTGACGAGCACGGCGCCGATGACGAGGTCTGCTCGAGCGACGATCTCCTCGATGTTGGTCGGGTTGGAGTAGAGGGTCTCGATCGCGCCCCCGAAGACGTCTTCCAGGTAAGCCATCGTCTCCGCGCGCACGTCGAGCACGGTCGCCTGGGCCCCCATCCCCACGGCGATCGTGGCCGCGTTCCGCCCGACGACGCCGCCGCCCAGGATGACGACTCGACCGCGCCGCGTCCCCGGCACTCCTCCTAGGAGCACTCCCTTGCCCCCGCGCTCTTTCTCCAGGCACGTGGCGCCGACCTGGACCGCCATGCGGCCCGCCACTTCGCTCATCGGCCTGAGGAGCGGCAACGTCCCGTCCGCGAGCTCTATCGTCTCGTACGCGACGGAGGCGACTCCACTCTGCACGAGCTTCCTCGTGAGAGCCGGCGCGGCCGCGAGGTGCAGGTACGTGTAGAGGACGAGCCCCTGGCGGAGAAAGCCGTACTCGACGTCGAGCGGCTCCTTCACCTTGACCACCATCTCCGCACCCCAGGCGTCGGCCGCAGTGGGCACGATGGTCGCCCCGTTGGCTACGTATTCGTCGTCCGCGATGCCGCTGCCCTCGCCGGCTCCTCGCTCGACGAGGACGCGATGCCCGCGTGATGCGAGGACGCGAACGCCCGCGGGCGTCATCCCCACGCGATACTCGCGGGTCTTGATCTCCCCGGGAACTCCGACGATCACGACGCGGCTTGGCCAGGAGCCATCTTCGAGACGATAGCAGATGGCGTATATTCGCGGCCGCACGATGTACGCGTCGGCGCTGCGCCCGCTTCTCTTTTTGCTCTCGCCGGCAACCGCGCACGCGCTCGCGTTCGCCGCGCTCGCCCCCGTCGAACACTCGGCCGGTCTGCGCTCGCTAGTCCGCGCGATGTTTGCCCGACCGCGCGACGAACGGGTCGTGGTCCGGCGGATGGGGCTCGAGTTCGCATCGCCGATCGGCCTGGCGGGCGGCTTCGACAAGGATGCCCGGCGACCACGCGCCCTGGCCGCACTCGGCTTCGGGCACATCGAGCTCGGCACGGTCACCGCAAAGGCCCAGGAGGCGAACCCGGCGCCGAACATGTTCCGCCTACCCGCCGACCGTGCGCTCATCAACCGACTCGGCTTCCCGAACGGTGGCGCGGCGCGGGCGGCGGCGCGTCTCGGCGCGCTGCGCGGCAAAGTGGGTGTCCCGATCGGCGTGTCGATCGGCAAGTCGCGCGCAGTCCCGGTGGACAATCTGGCTGCGGTGGTCGAAGACTATGCGGAGGCGTTCGATGCCGTGCGCGAGACGGCCGACTTCGTCGTCGTGAACATCTCGTCGCCGAACACGACGGGCCTGCGGGGCATGCAGGACCGCGAGCACGCGCACGCGCTGCTCTCGGCGCTCGCTCGGCGCGGGACGAAGGCGAGGCTGCTCGTGAAGATCGCGCCCGACCTGGACGAAGCGCAGATCGAGGGGATCCTCGCCGTCGTCGAGGAGATCGGGCTTGCGGGTGTGGTCGCGACGAACACGACGGTCTCGCGCGCCGGCCTCGTCACCGGCGAGGCGCACGTCGCGGCGATGGGCGCGGGGGGTCTGAGCGGGCCGCCACTGAGAGCGCGCGCCGTCGAGGTCGTGCGTCGCGTTAGGGCCCGGCTGGGGAAGGAAGTCGTGGTGGTCGGCGTGGGAGGCGTGGAGACTGCGGAGCACGCGATGGGGTTCGTTCGAGCGGGGGCGGATCTGGTTCAGATGTACACGGGGTTCATTTACGGAGGGCCCGAGACGCCGGGGAGGATCGCGAGAGAGCTCGGGGAGATGGTCGAGCGGGAGGGGGCGAAGACGATCGCGGAGATGGTGGGGGCGCCGGCGGGACAGTGACGGACGCCCGTGTCAGGCCGACACGTGGCTCTCCAGGCCAAAGCTGCGCACGACCACCTCGCCCACCTTGCCGCGGCGCTCAGGATTCGAGTTCACGCTTCTCGTCGCGGCCACTCGCTCGATTCGATACCCGCGATACAGATCTCGCACGGCAGGCGTATCCGAGTTGGAGAGCATCACGAGGACGCCCCGTTGGGCCAGGCGGGCGAAGACCTTCGCGAGGCGCTCTTGCTCGGGCCATCCGAACGGCCCGGCCACGTAGTTCGTGAAGTTCGAGGTCGTCGACACGGGTACGTACGGCGGGTCGAAGTACACGAAGTCCTGCCGCCGGGCCCCCTTGACCGCGTCGTCGAACTCGCGGCACCGGATGTCGACCCCCCGCAGAGCCAGAGCACATGCCCTCAGGTTGGCGGGGTCGCACAGGCGCGGGTTCGAGTACCGACCGAACGGGACGTTGAATCCTCCGCGTCGATTGACCCGATAGAGCCCGTTATACCCTGTGCGGTTGAGGAAGATCGTCCGTGCAGCGCGCTCGGACAGCGCGAGAGACCCAGGGTCGAGCGACCGCACTTCGTAGTAGTGCGCTTTCTCGTATCGGTGGGCGCGCAGCGCCTCGATGACGTCCTCGACGGCGTCTCGGATGGCGACGTAGCAATCGACGAGCTCGCTGTTGACGTCCGACAGAACCGCCCTTGGCGGTGTCTGCGAGAAAAAGACGGCGCCCCCGCCGAGGAACGGCTCGAAATAACGCCCGTAGTTCGCGGGCAAGAGGCCCCGGAACTGTTCGAGAAGCTGCCCTTTGCCCCCGACCCATTTCAGGAACGGACGCGGCGCCTCCACGACGCGACGCTACGCCAGACAGGTCTTCCTTGTGAACTGGAAGACGGGTAACTCCTTAAATGGCCCATGCCCGCTGACGAAGAAGACCCGAGCGCCGCAGGCGATGCGGACCGTCGAGCCGCCGAGGCTCTCTCGGTGCAGATCTCCGGGGTACCTGTCGAGCGGCCCGTCGCGCGCGCCTGGCGGGCCAAGACGGGCGACGGACAGCCGGTGGCGCTGGTGGTCCTGCGCGACGACGTGCCGCCCGCCGAACGGGCGCGCTTCGGTGCGGCAGCCGAGCGGCTGCAATCGCTGGGGGGCCTCCCGGGCTTCGTCCACGTGCGGTCGTTGTCGCCGTCGCGCGACGCCTACCTGGCCGACCTGTGGACGACCGGAACAGCGAAGGATCTCGGCGTATTCCAGTGGCCCCCACGGCGTCGCCTCGAGTTCGTCAAGGCGGTTGCATTGGCTCTCGACTCCCTGCACAAGGCAGGCGCCGCGCATGGATGCCTGTGCGAGGAAAACGTCCTCCTCGCCGACGACCTGACGCCCGTTCTCGCGGAGGCCGGAAGCGTGTCGCTGCACGCACTCGTGGCGCGCGGGGGTGACGCCGCTTCGTACGTCGCGTTCGCAGCGCCCGAGGTCAACGAAGGGGCGGAGCCGGATGCGCGAAGCGACGTGTATGGCCTAGGACGACTGATGCAGCACGTGCTCAGGGAGGACGACGTCCCGCAGGTCACGGCGATCATCCGTCGCTGCGTCGCGCCTGCGCCGGCCGGCCGGTACGCGAGTGCAGCCGCCGTCGGCGCGGCGATCGACGCGGCTGTCGAAGATCTACCCAAGATCGAGGCTCCGGCGCCTCTCCCGGCCGCCACTCCCTCGAAGGCCCGAGCGCCGAGCGAGCGCAAGGTCGAAGCTCCCGACGTTTCCGAGCCGGTGCGCGACGACCTGCAACCGCCGCCCCGATGGCCCGCCCCGGTGGGAGCCCTGATGGTCGTGGCTTCCGTGGCCGGCGCATTCCTCGGGGCTGGTACGAGCCCGACCCTCGGGGCCCTGCTCGTGGGCGTCCTCGCGATCGGCGTGGCCCTCGTCGCATGGGCCGTCCTGCCGCCCCGGCATACGCCGAAGGCTCTCCGCATCGCCTTCGCGCTCGCGCTCGCCGCAGTCGTCGCGGGCTTCAATCCGCTGGACTACGCCTCACGCTCCGCGGCGACGCGGACCATCGCCCACGGCCGCTCGGACTCTCGCCGCGCGGCCGTCGCTGAGATCATGCAACAACTCGGGGGCGACTTCCGGGGCATGTCCCTCGCGGGCGTCGACCTCACGGGGGTCGATCTGCACGGAGCGAACCTGCGCGACGTCGATCTGTCTCGTGCGAACCTCTCGAGCGCAAACCTCAGCGGGACGGAGCTCGCCGATTCATCGTTCGAGGGGGCCACGCTCTTCGGTGCGGACATGCGTCTGAGCTTCGGCTTCCCTCGGCACTTCGGCTCGGCGGCCTGCGACGCCAAGACCGTCCTGCCGGGTCCCTGGCGGTGCATCAACGGCCACCCGAAAGACGGAAGCACCCCTCCCTGAGGGTCACTCGTCGGGGTTCGTCTCCTGGATGTTGGGCGAGATCGCCACCGCACCGCTGTACGCGACCCCGCTGATGAGGAAGGTCGAATAGACGCCGTTGCCGTTCAGGTCACCGTTGGCCGTGG
>Ga0182018_10002568_pt1 | contig 17858 bp, 18 predicted proteins | sample 812P2MmetaG_FD_120490 | JGI IMG/M metagenome (GOLD analysis project Ga0182018, IMG submission 120490) | Permafrost microbial communities from Stordalen Mire, Sweden - 812P2M metaG | ecosystem: Environmental > Terrestrial > Soil > Wetlands > Permafrost | place: Sweden: Stordalen | collected... | reverse complement strand
GGAGATATGGAAAACGCTCTGCGTTTCCCACATCCCCACACCCCCGGCGGCGGCTACGGACAAATGTCTAACAAGGCGTTACACTAACACTCCACTTGGTACAAAAGATCGGTCCGGTCAGTCTGATCGGCTACTACTGGAAAAACATAACAGCCTTTAATTTCCGCCCTTATCGTCTGGTGATTTTCTCCGCGACGGTAATCACGATATTGGCGATCATTAGTTTCGGCATATACAGCCGCTACGCTCATTCTCGCTCAGCGGCAACAGATACCTCCGGGCCTCTCCAGCCGCTTACGCCTTTGGAATCTCTTACCGTCAGTCCCGTTAAATTGGTTTTCAAAGAACAACCCTTAGGGATAACTAGCAGCCCTCAAATTGTGACTGTCATAAATCGGGCGAATGCACCTCGAATAATTACCGGAATAAAGATATCTGAGAATTTTGCTCAGACGAATGATTGCCCACAGGAATTAATGGTTGGGGACAGCTGCAACTTCGAGGTGACGTTCACTCCAGCTACCATTGGCCTTACACATGGAAGCCTAGAGATTTCTTGTGTAGACCTGCTTTTCTCTAGCGCAACTCTTTGGGCAACAGTGGATTTTAGTGGTAGTGGGGAAAATGCTAGTACACCGTCGCCCGTAGGAATTGAACCAACCAAAAGTGACGAGCACTTAGTTGGAGAATGCTATCTGACGTTTGCCGGTCAGATTTTCAATAGAACCGTTCCGGTCATGATTGTTAATCAAACACCCGAACCAGTGGACGACGTGAGAATGGATGTGATGCAGCTATTGGACAAGCCCAAGAACAATTCCGATCCAAACCCCAACTCCAAACTCGTTGGATGGGAAAAGAGATTGGACATTGGCACCTGTCGCGCTCGTTTGAGTGACGGCCTGGAGCAACGATTCCCAGTAGGGAGCTATGACCACCAATCTTACTCGGTGTGGATTTCTAGTCGCTATTGGACTTTTAGAGAGACAATCGATTTGAACAAAAGGACGGAGCGAGAATACGGCGTAAAAATAGCTGTTTATCGTGGTGGCAATAATAAACCGGTGAAGGAAATTGACACTGTGATTTACGCGGCGATGCCATGAAAGAGCCAGACAACGAAGTAAAGAATGATAAGTGAACGCTCTCAGAGTTTGAGAAGATTGACGCGGTGTGCGACAAGGTTGAACGATGGCCCCCTCCTAACGCCTAGTTGAACTTGGACGATGAAAATCCTGACACCAAGGTTCGGAGTACAATCTCCGCATTGAGGCTACGAGCCTACGCGTCGTCGAATCTCGATGCACTATGGGAAAGGGTTTAAACTTGGTGGTTGTTGGTTTTAGAGCGTCCACCCAGAAAGAGAGGAGAAATGGGGGTCTGCAAATATTGCGGAACTAGTGCAGGAATGTTTAGAGATGAACATCCGGCTTGTGCACAAAAGGCACGAGAAGAAAACGCCTCTACCCTTGTCTCAATCACAGAAGTAATGAAACACGCAGTATTGGATAGAAAGATATCCAGCGAAATAGAGAAGTTGGATCGTGCCGCCTCAACTGAAGCAGGTATGACGTCTCCAACACTGACCGCACTGATGAGCGAGCTTCAAAGTAAGCTCAACAGCTTGATTAAGAAAGCAGGCGAAGATAAGAGAGCCATCTTTGACGCTATCCTTGCGGGTTGGAGCGAAGCAGCACGACGGCGGGCAATAACGGAACCACCGCTAGATCTCGCTCAACGTGAGGGCATCGTGAGAATTATATTTGCGCTTGATCTTCCTGATTCATTCAGCGGGATTGCTCTCACAACGGGCGGGGTAAACATCAATGGCCCTTACTGTCGACCAATTCCTACAAATGCGATGGGGGTACTATCAGCAATTTCAGTAAGTGAAGGTGCAATGGCAGTTGACTTCAGCAATTTGATCTGGATGGTGCGAAATAACAAGTACTCCGACGACCCGGGAATCATCGGTACCACCACTTTCATTTTAAAGGATAAGGATGAACATGCAATTTGGAATGCAAGGTTAGAATTAATGCAAGAAGTTACAACTAGCGAATATGTCGGAGTATATGGAGGACCATCCGTCAGAATTGCTTCTGGATTGTGGTGGAGACTTGGAGGAGCGAGAGGCCACAAAGAAGTTCATTTATCTATTCAGCCCATGGATCAAGGAGATTTTACTATAACTACCCACGCTGTTTACTTCGGTGGTAAACGCTGCAACTTCAGGATTCCATTTAGTACAATAGTAAAGATTAATTCATACAGCGATTCGGTTGGCATATGTAAGGATGGTGGTAAAGAGTACATCTTTCTTACTTTGGCAAACGGGTTGGCACCCTACGTATATAATCTTCTTGAAGAAATAACCCATCGACACGGGCAGCGAGAAGTAGCGGTCTATCCAATTCAGAAATTTAAGCTTGAGATATAGAAATGACTACCTGACAATTGCGAGATATCGCCAGCTCGCCTAACGGCTCTGAATCAGACGAGCCGTTTATTTACCCCTTAATAGCGAATCGCACTACTCGATAAAACATCCAAATCCCTAAGCCAGCGGGAAACCCACCAAGCCCAAAAAATAGAGAAAGTTTAAGAAACTCCAAATTGTTGCAATCACCGCGGTTAAAGTCAAGACAGGCTTGTGCCGGAGGATTCATGTTTGTGGGGACAGTCATGCGGAAATAAACGAACGTAGAAGCAGTCAGTATTATCCAGCCTAACAAAGCGAAAATGACAGCTTCTCTGGCGAGCTTTCGCATTCCGCTGTCCATAATACCTGAATAAGTTCGGGGCGATCATGCGATGAGAATGCGATGGAATCGGTGCCTGCTGGTCTAGTGTGACGGATTCGCCCGCTTCCATTCAATCTCACGAATCATCTTCTTGACCGGTAGCGGCCATTCAATCTCACGAATCATCTTCTTGACCGGTAGCGGCAACGACTCTTTCTTGATTCTAGGTCTCATGCTGTTTGCTGTTGGCATAGATGCGATAAGAATTCCTTCAATCTCATTTCTGGTTTCCGAGTCCTCGACAACGAAGGCCGAGAAGAAGTTCCAGAAGTTGTAATAGCGAGTGTCCGCTCTGCAAGCGTGTTCATAAAGCCTCAGACGGAGTTTTTTTGCTTGGCCTATATAGTACGGCTCGGTGTCTCGATAAAGGACATACACGCCGGGTTTTGTGAGCAGCGAAATTTCCTTATACATCTGCTTTGGGGCGCTTTTTCGTCCTTTGGACCCACCTTTTTTCGTTTCGGCGAGCCGATGGAAGACTTCACGAGGCCACATCCGAGCATGAGGGTAGCGATTGATTCAACGCGCGAAAGGATTTGAATTCATTCCCGTTGCGAGACAGCAGCCTGCATCGGCTATTCTCAACTATCAGGAGCGAACGAAAGCCGTCATACTTTACCTCGAAAACCCAATCGGAGTGATTGAAGGGTCGTGGTCTTCGACCCAGGGCCATCGGCTGGTATTGCGGAGGCATGACAATATTGTATGGGAAACAATTGTTCGCCTAGTATTCGCTGCCAATTCGGTGGGCGTTTGACCGCATAGTGGAGCGATAGGATACTGAGTTGGATCAGCAAAATGCGAAAACTCTTCAAAGCTCTTGTCCTTTGTGCTCTCTCGTGGGCGATTGTGGTCCCGGCATTCAGTCAAGAAGAACTCCTCAAACTTGATCGATCCGGCAGGCCAATACTGGTCATGGATGAAGCTCTGCATTGGTCGAGTCCGATTTCGGTTTATTCTGATTCCGATTTGGAGATGTTTGTCCCTGACATCACAACGACGGGATGGATTCAGTGGAACGCGAGGCGGTACCGCCAAACCGGGACATACATCGTGTCAGTCTTTTCTTTCTATAAGAGCGACTACTTTTGCCGAAAAGAGCTGATACCCGCCGGACATAAGACCGATCCGAAATGGCTAGAGTCCTGTTCGAGTCTTCGCTATCAGCGAAAGCTCGTCACGATTGACACACGGAAACGGAATGCTACTTTTCTGCAAACGATAGTGATGGAGAAAGATGCCCTATACAACCCACAGAATCAGAAGAACATGCGGTCAACCGTTCCGTTGTCCAAAGTCGTTCCGAGACGAGCTTATGACCGAATATCAGAAATAGTCGGTCGTGAGATCAACGAGTACAGAGGAATGACTGTCGAAGAGGTCATACAAAGCGATAGCAAGACCGTGCTAAATATGATGAAAGGAACGATGACGCCTGATCAACAACAAGGGTGTCCCAACGCTACTCCTGAACAACTGCAGAACTGGCACAATACAGGGTGTCCGCCTGCGATCTCTCCCGCACCGGCTTCCCATTAAAGACTGGCAAACCAGTAGAAGGAGAAAACAACAGCCATGATTTTCGTTAGCTACAGCCATGCGGATGAAAAATGGAGAAAGCGGTTTGAGATTATAGCGAAACCACTGAGTCGAGCAGAGGGTATGGAGTTCTGGTCTGATCGGAAGTTGAAGGCTGGAACATGGAAGCCACAAATCGAACGAGCGATGAAGGCTGCTGTCGCGGCTGTGTTCCTTGTTAGTGACAACTTTCTTGCCTCAGATTTTATTATGGAGGAAGAAGTTCCATTCCTTCTGGATGCACATAGGACACGTCATCTGATGATCTTCTGGGCGTACCTCGAACCGTGCGATATCAAACGATATCCCGAGATTATGAAATTCCAAGCCATGAGTGGGGGCAAATTGGAGCCTATGGCGAAGATGAATGACTGGAAGTGGAAGACGGTTATGCTAAAGGGATGCGACATGATTGACGAGTTCTTGAAGGAGTCGGAAAGCCCAGTCATCAATCCTGCCATCAAGGGTAAGCCTTTTCCTAGGATCAGCGAGAACTTGGTACTACTCGCCAAACCGGCTCGGCGAGATGTCGAAGTCTTAGTGTATGCGGGCAACAAATGGTGGCGACAGTCGAGGATTAAGGTTGGCGCGACTACGACCAAGATTTACTTGGGCAATAATGAGACGAAGAAAGGGACGACATTCTCCGTCGTGGCGATAACCTCGGAAGAGCCGCTCACATTGCAAACCTATTCAAATCTGCCCAACTTCCGCACGAAGTCGGAGTTCACCCTCATCCGTGGCTAGATGTACTTCTGAAGTTTACCCGCATTTGTGGATCACTCGGGATGTCAGGTTTACCAGACTTCGGCACATCGAGTGAAGGTCGCCCGGCGTGCTATCCTTCCCAGTCGCATCTGCGACCGGAGCATACATTGAGCATCGAGGGGATCGTTCAGGAAGTTCGGGCCGAGATTGGTAGGTTGGAACAAGTTCTTAAGCTATTAGGCCATGGCACTGTTTCAGTACAGAAGACGGCAGCGAAGACCGAGCGCGCACCAAGACGCAAGATGTCCGCTGCTGGCAGGAAGAGAATTGCTGCCGCTCAGAAGGCGCGTTGGGCGAAGATTAGAGCCGCAGCGAAAAAGTAGTTCCCCGGCAAGGCCCCTGATTAGTGTACAAACGCAAGAAAAGGCCCCAAGTCCTACCTAGATTTTCTCTGGGTAAGGCTTGGGGCCTTTTCGTGTTTCTGGGCCACTATGTTTAGTTCTGTCCAGCGGATCTTCCTGGCATTCTCGATTTCAGTACGGCATTCATCCGCAACCGAGCGGCGAGATAAGGGAGCGTTACTCCTGTCGCGGCGCTCCCTCCATTGCCTTGCCATGCCACGCATTCCACAACATCTACGGCCTTAGCGTACAGGTCGCCAGCTAGCTCTCTAGCACCCGGCCTGTGGTTATCCCCATGGTCTGGGGTTTTGGGGTGACATCAAAATTGTTTTCAATTTTGCGCCCTCCAAATTGCGTACCTTTATTTTACAGCTTGTCCCACTTGGTTTGTGAAGGTGATAATTCCGATAAACGAAACTGCCACCGCGTTGGAGATGGCAATTGGCGGTGGCACTTTTGTCAACTGTTGCGGAGTTGTGCGAACTCCCTCGCGTGGGTCCAGTTGTGGGTCCAGGCGTTTTGCCAACTCGCTCGCGTGGGTCCAGTTGTGGGTCCAGTTGTGAAACCCGGTTGTCTAAATCATCGGAAATGCGTTACTGAATGTTCCCGAGCATTCCCGCTAACTCTCTGATAACATGTATTTAGCTTCTCTCACACGGTGGAAGTCGTAGGTTCAAATCCTACAGCGCCCACCATTCTTTCAATCACTTGCAAACCGCACCTGCTGTTTCACCTGCCGTTGATTGCCAGCCCTGCTACTTTGCCACTCGCTACCGTCATTTCATCCGTCACGACGTCCCCGTATGTGTTCATCGTTGTGCGGATGTCCGCGTGCCGCATGAGCTTTTGCTGCACTGCTATCGGAGTTCCAACGGCGTCAAGCCATGCTCTGTAGCTGTGCCGCATTGTGTGAGTGCCGAATCCGCCGATGCCAGCTTGTGCGCCTGCTTTTTGGTACCTGCGCCAAACTTGATCGTATGACCACGGCAACCGACCGATTTGTGCCGGAGATGCGAACATCCAATCCTCTTGTGCGGAGAATTGGGTTGTCTGCTTCCACCGTTTCAGAACTTCGAGCACATCGGTTGCAATGGTTAGCGACTTCCGCGATTCAGCGGTTTTCACGTCATCCACATTGTGCTCGACGATGCCACGCTCTACGCAGAGCTTGCCGTTGAGCCAGTCCACATCCGACCAACGCAGCGCCATAGCTTCGCTAATGCGGAGGCCGAAGCAAACGCAGAGCAACGCTATAGTGTGGAATGGTTCCGCAAGTTGGATAATGAAACTTTGAAACTCAGCGACCGTGAGACTGCGCGGTTTGCTTTTCCGTTTCGACGCGCCCTTGATCGTTACCAGTTCCATCGGGTTGCGCTGCGTCGGGATGTCTCCCCGCCACATTGCAAAATCCCAAAGGATGCGGAGCGTTCCACGGATGTGCGCTCTACTTTTAGGTGAGAGAGCTAGAGATTGCAGCCACAATTCTGCCGGACGCGCTTGCACGTCTGTAATTGCACACTGCCCAAATTTCGGGACGATGTGATTTTTCAGCCAGGCCTCATACGTTCTGCGTGTGTCCAATCGTTTCGGCATCTTCTCTGCTCTGTACTGTTCCACCAGTGTGCCGACGGTTGGTGCTGTGCTGGTGGGTTTGATGATGGTTCGTGTTTCGACTGCATCGCGCATCGGCTTTGCTGCCCGCCACGCTGATGCCTTCGTAGGAAACTGGCTCGTGGTCCCGATCTTCTTCGAGCGCCGCTTGCCGTTCTCCCAAAAGAAAAAATTCCACGTCTTGATTCGTTTGTCGAGTACCACGCTACCGCTTCTATTCTGTTGTCTCACGGATTTCTCCCTTTTGTGTGAGCAACAGACGGCGGGGTCAGTGTACCGTCCAAGTCCTCAGTGCGAAAGCGCCACGTGATGCGCTCGCTGCCCGAGAGCACAAAACCCTTGATACGTCCCTGTCTGGCCCACATGAGAAGCGTGCGACGCTCGATTTTTAAATGGCGCGCCGCCTCTTCGCTCGTGAGCCATTGCGATTGCGGAAGAGTGCTCATTAATGCAACTCCTTGCGGCGTCGAAATTGCGGACGAAACTTCATCACTCCGTGCGGTTTCTTTCTTGTCTCAACGCCATTTGAACTCGTCTCCAGTAATTACCCGCCGGATTTTGGGCACGCGTCACCATACATAGCTCAACGGAGAGGCCGCGTCTGTACCCGGTGCTTTACGCGGCCAACGTTCCGCCCAACCGCTTCGTCCTTCAGGTTTAGAGTTCACGAGCAATATCGTTTCTCCAAATTTTCAGCCGAAGACGCAATCAATACACCAGGCGCCGGGCCATCGATTCCAAGCGGAGATGTACTTCCGACGGCACCAGCACAGCATCAGGCGGGATGCCGTTCGCGCGAAGAAATTGAACAAACTGCGGTAGCGGGTGGAGAAACGCCAAATAATCCCGCGCCATCGCTTTCCAGGTCGGGCTCCATGACTTGATTGCGCGCTCCAATCGCGCCTCTGAAATCTCGCGCAGACTGATTAGTTCATCGGGTTCGACGAGCCGCAATTTGAAAACCTCACTCGGTGTTCGAATTCCGTGCTGTCGGAGGAACGGGCGCCGCAGGGCGTGCTCGATTCTCACGACGCTTCCTGGCACCTTGTCGTAGAACGTGGTTTCCGCGAAACTTTTTCTCCCTCCGATGTAGTAAGTCTGCCTCCGCAGGTCTTCTATGAGTTTGGTCCGGCGAGCTTTATGAAGCGCCGTCCGGATGAGCTGGCTCACAGTGACGCCCTCCAAATCATGAGTCCACTCCGCGACCGATACCCGCGTCCGTTTGGCCCCGGGAAAAAGCTCCGCCACCAATAAATCAACCTGAGCTGCCGTCACGGGCATCTCGTCGGAAAACATCGTCAGAATCGCGTCCGGAACCGCACGGAACTTAGTCACTTTTCCGTACCCGAGTCGGAACCGGTTCAGGTTTTTCGGCCAAACAGCACTCAGGTAGCGCGAGTGGAACGAGTTCTTCGACAACCCGGGAACGTTGAGTGCATTCTCAAAATTCTCAATGACCGGCGATTCCTCAGTGTTTATGCAGATCACAATTCGATCGATGAAACTGCGGGTGTTCAACAAGTCTGGGAACACGCCGACCTCCGCACGTCCCTTCACCAGATCAGTTCCCGGAGCGCGACCTCGAATTCCTCGGCTAGTTCTTCCGGGGAAGAAGTGAAGGCAGAAGGCAGCGGCAGCATCTCCATCTCCCTCGGCGAAATCAATTCCCGGAGCGCAAGAGCGCGCAACCGAAAGACATCCTTGACCGACCGGACGCCGCGACCGGCCAAGAACGGGCGATCGAGCTCGACGCGGATCAGGAGGCGTGTGTCCCGCTCCACTAGAATGACGTTCCAGAGCAGCCCGGCAACATTGCATTCTGACTTGGGCGTTCTCGAGGGAGTTCGGTCTGAGACGGGATCGCCGAAAGGTTCCGGGGTTACACGTGGGTCGTACGCCTTAAGGCAGAGTTCTACATTGCCAAGTCGCTGTGAACGGGCCTCCGGAAACAGCACTTTGATCTCCCGTCTGAGTTCTTCCCCATCAAGCCATGTAACCGCCGGACCGCTGATGTGCACCCTACACTTGTCTCCCGGAGCACCGTGGAGAATCTGCACGCGATTGCCGTCAAGGCAGCAGAAGCCGGAAGTGGAGCAGCGGTACGGACTCCGACTGGGTAGCTCTACCGGTTTGACGTCCGACAGTTGGTGCAGGAGGGGCGGCTCACTCGACGTCAGCTCGATCGTGACCCGCGTGATGCAGGCGATGCAGTGATGCCTTCGAGCGCGGTTCTCGTTTTGCAACTCCTGCCCATTGCCGTTCGCCGCATGTTTGAAACCAAACTCCGTTCCCAATTTCATGTCGCCTCCGGTCATGTGCCGCGGTTCTGTGGTTTGAACCGCTGATCGAAGGTTAGAAACAGATGTGGCTTGCGGGCGGGACCTATCTAAGTTTTTTTCAGCTGGAATGTGTCCCTGGTCGGAGCGAGCTGCTCCCGGCGCTCCTGCAGTTGTTCCCAAGCGAATTCTGCGATTGTCATCGCATCAGCCTTGCGTCGCTGCCTGTCTTTCTCATTACCCTTGGATGCAAACCGTTTGAATTTCTGCAGAAGTCTGCCGATGATTACGGGCCGCTCGCTCTTGTCTCCCGCTACCGCGGCCACGAGTGACGCCACCAGCTTGTAATGCTCGGGTTTTGGCTTCTCGCCGTCACTCACGAGGTACAGCAAGTGCAGAAAAACTTGGTCGTGCCCCGATGTGACGTTGGCCTCGCGACCCCTTTTTCCGCCAATTCTGACGTTCTCGAGGTAGGGGCCGTAGACCCCAGCGATAATCTTTCGGTAGAGCACAGCTCGATCCCGAAGGCTGGGCGCTAGATCATTCTCATAAATACGCACGCCGATCTTTTCGCCAAGCTTCGGTGCCATTGACTCTATTTGGTCGGCGAGGTTTTCCATCTGCAGTGCCAATCCGAGCACTTCATCTCTGAATCGTTTGCTCTCCTTGAGTCGTGCCCTCACTTCCACCGTCGTCTGGCCACAGAAAAGAAACAAATCTTTGAGCACGACATCTATGTCGAGTCCGCGTCCTCCGAGTTTCCGTAGTGCCCCGGACGCACGAGCGTCGTTTTCGATCAGCCCCCGGATTTCTTTCGACCGCCGATCTGATGCCATGAACAAGGATACTCCCGCTGATCCACGGCGCCACTGACCACAATTTCCTAACCCGGACCGCTGGCACTCGCCAGAACATTGCGCTCACCGCTCCAAAAATCGAACATTTCCAACTCATATAGAGCGGACAACTACTGCCGATCCACCCGTCCCCCGAACCATCCGCTGCCTTCGCACCCTCATTTGTCTCCAGCATCGGAGAACTTAACTGTGGTCACTTCGACACGGACATTCTGTGGGACACACTCTGACGGGCAGTCTTCTATGACATATCCGAATTCGCGGATATAGCCGGGCTTCAGAGGGTCGTTGTTTCCACCCATAACAGGACTGAAATCGCGTTTAATGACCAGAATCGGTGAATAGTCTTTCTCGAACACTACCTTGCCGTCCTTGTCAGGGAAATAGGCGGTAACCGATACTTTGCCCAAAGGCCGACCCCCTTCGTTTTTCACCTTCGCCGTAAATGATGGACACTTACGCCCCTGCAACTCCGTGCATGTCATCGTTCCGTAGGAATAGCCTCCCACAATTTCGTATATTTTCACCTTCGGTAGGTACTCTTTTTCCGCAGCATTTTCGAGTCCTTTTCGCCTCTTCGCTTCATCTGCCTGCGTTCTTTCCGGACTTTCTATCGAGGCCGTTTCTCCGTAGCGGGTTTGCGAAGATACCCAGGTTCCAATTGCGACGATTGTAACTACACCGATAATAGAAAAGAACTTGGCACGGAGGGAAAGAAACGAATTAGTAGAATTACCCACATCCTTTAATGCTGCACTAGCTAATAGCAATCCCACGCTGAAAACCAGAAGAGTCCATCCCCACTCAATCTGGACCGAGTTAACAGCCAATCGGAGAAGGCTGCCAAAAGGATTACTTGCCAAACCGTCATCCATGGTGGAAAGCTGCTGGCGCAGTAGTAGGAGCTGCACAAACTTGAACGTCAACATCGAGAGAGACAAACCTGCAGTCAACCACAGCGCTTCGTAATGACTTGTTAGCGCAAGAATCAGAGAAATACTGGCCAGCACCAGGATGCAAATGCTATTCCCCCTGCCATTTTGGAAATAGTTAAAACTTCCGAGAATAGGCAGGCTAATCACGGGAGCGAACACACCCCCGAACAAGAAAATGGATCCGAGCACCGCAAGTAACTGTTTCTTTTTCATAAACCGTGTCCAGCCCGAAAATCGTAGCGCTCTGAGTTTGATCGTCGAACCCGCAGCGCCAAGCAAACCGTACCCGAAAGTACGCTGATCTTACCCCTTAATGTTGCCATCGAGCAATATTCGATTTTGGGATAACCCAGTTCAGGATAGTAAAAGCTGCCTCGTAGGCCGCGAGGCGGAAACTGAAAACCAAAGACTACATTCGGGACTACCGGCTGTTTCGGAAACGGCTGCAGCAGGCCAGGCTGGATGCAGGTTTGACACAAGCCGAAGTCGCCAGACGACTGTCCCGCCCTCAATCCTTCGTTTCCAAGTCCGAATCCGGGGAACGCAGGATCGACTTCATTGAACTGATCTACCTCGCCAGAATCTACCGCAAACCCCTGAAGTTCTTCGAGACCCGCTAGCACTTGTGCGATGTGCGGCGAACTGTTCCCGCCGTCCCCTCACCCCATTTTTCAAACTCATATAGAGCAACTCCGCACTGGCGATCCAGCTGTTACCTGGGCCAACTCATATACATGCTGCTGAGTGCCGATCCCACACTCAAACATCCCATACTCCCCCAGCACTCCCACTGTGACCTGTTTTCTGCTGGGAAACCCATCCAAAACAGGCCTACGCCAATCCCCTGAAATCACCTGTGGCTACCCCAAACCCCACATCCCAGCCCTGCGATTGATTGTGGGTCATCTGGGACCTCCTGGAAGGCAGCTTGGGGCTATCCTGCACCCTATTTTTCGGTCGCGCCCTTTTTCCCGCTACTTTTTTCGCTACTTCAGTTCTCGTGCTAGAGCTAGTTCTAGGCTGGGGCTAAGAGGGAGGGACACAGACTATATGGTTATATCTACGCTATCGGCAGTGAGCGATGAGCAGCGGAAGACGAAACTCGTATAGAGCGCAACGGCTAGACCGTTGCATTGCGCCGAACGCTATCGAGAATCGCCACCAACTGCGAGACCTGAGTTGCATCGAACACGCCCTCAACTCCACGCGGACTGAAATCAGTAAACGGCGATTCGTACAACTGTCCCGGGCTCATCCAGCCGCTCTGTGTCAGGTAGTCGATGACCTGATTTACAAACTGAATTTGATTTGCGGTGAAGGTCCTTCCAGCCAAGAACTGATCGAAAGCGCGTTTCGCAGCTTCACGATCCAACCCGACCATCGAACGTACAAACAACCCAAGCCCGCTACCTGAACGTACTTTGGTCAGATCGTCTGCCGTTCCCGCTCCGGCTTCAATCAACATTTTCTCCAATTCGTCGAGATCAGCTTTGCTTAGGGGCTCATTCCATCGCAGTTTGGCAATGACCGGATCGTTGCCGTGCGCTTTCAAGAATTGCTCGGTCTTGTCGCGGAAGCGCTCCACGTCATGCACGGCACCGAACTCGGGAAATTCGATCTCCCTCTCCTCGCCAATCAGATCGGCAAAGTCCGTGTAAATGTTCTGGCGCTTTGTTTTTTCGATGAACTTGACCAGACTCCGCAGCCGCTTCCGCACGTCCTCTAGGATCGACGTCGTGATGTCTTGCCAGAACTCGTCGGTCTGCACCTCGATGATCAGTTCCAGCGCTGCCCGCACCATCGGGATGGCGGCTTTTTCCTCCAGCGCACCGGCGATTTCCCGCACATCTTCACTCCATCGAGGAAATGACCTCTCATGCCGTAATAACCCTAGCTGCAGCCGCAACATCAGCAGATCGAACTGTTTTGCCTCCTGATCGTCGTCCACCAGTCCTGACGGTAGCCCGGCAACGCTTTCGATCAATTCATTCTTTTCATCAGACCCCAGCCTGTCCCATGCCTTCGCATCCGCGTACTTCTCGACCAACTTGCGCTTGGGGCGGACGATGAAGTTGTTCACGTTCATCTGCTCGACTTCATGGCGTAGGCGCTCGGCAACTTCACTGCGCAAGTCGCGCGTGCCTCCCGTGCCGTCTTGTTTTTCCAGTTCCGTGATCAGCTCGACGCGGCTGGCAAACAGCTTTTTGCTCAGCGACTCGTTCGCCGCTCCGGCTGTCATCTCCGGGTCCTGGCTGAAAAATTCCAGATTCTGGCAGTAGTCAAAAACGTAAAAGTGCTTCTTATCGCGGCCGAATCCAAACAGATCGGGACGCAGACGGGTCCCGCGTCCGATCATCTGCCAAAACTTGGTTTTCGACCGCACCATTTTGAAGAAAACCAGATTCACTATTTCTGGAATGTCGATGCCGGTGTCCAGCATATCCACCGAAATCGCAATATGCGGCGCGCGAGCCGGGTTGGAAAAATCGTCGATCAGTGACTGAGCGTATTCCACCTGAAAATCGATCACTCTGGCGAAGCTGCCTTTGTAATGCGGGTAGTTCTTGTCGAACTGGTCGACGATGAACTGGGCGTGGGCATGGTTCTTGGCGAAGATGATGGTCTTGCCCATCCGATCCCCGTCCGCTACCTTGATGCCTCGCGTCATTAAATGTTCCAGCACCTTGTCGACGGTGTCTTCGTTGAAGAGCCAGCGGTTCAGTGCCTCAGGCTCAACGCTTCCGGGGACACTGCCGTCCTCATCCCACTCGATCGCGTCCCAGCGTTCTTTTTCGTCGTCGCTCAGGTCTTTGTAGTTGATGCCTTCGCGCTGAAATTTCAACGGCACTGAAACCGCTTTGGGCGGGACCAGAAACTTGTCTCGCGCCGCCTCTTCGAGCCCGTATGCGTCGGTGGGAACGCCGTCTTCCAGTTCGAAGAGACCGTATGTGTTGTGATCCACCTCGTCTTTGGGTGTCGCCGTCAAACCGACCAGGAAGGAATCGAAATATTCGAAAATGGCGCGGTATTTTTGATACACCGAGCGGTGCGCTTCATCGATGATCACCAGGTCAAAGTGTCCGGGGCCAAACCGCCGCCTGCCATCTTTGGTTTCGTCGATCAGGCGTAGCATGGTGGGATAAGTGGACACCAGCACCCTGGCCTCTCCGATCTGCTCGGGATGCTCCATCGCATTCACTGCCGCTGCTGACGGAAGATGGGTGGTGAAGGCATTCTTTGACTGTCTCACCAGCGCAACTCGGTCGGCCAGAAACAGCACCCGCTTCACCCAGTTGCACCGCTTCATCAGATCGCACAGAGCAATCAGGCCTCGCCAATGCGCCGGATTGCCCGTTCCTGGTAGTAGCGCTCGACTATTTTCTTATTGATTTCGGTCGCAGCCAGTGACGTTCGACTAGCTCGTCGCTGTATCGAGCGCTCTAACTCGTCTTTCGCGTAAAAGCCCTGCACCGAGCGCGGAGGATAATTCCGGTCGTCCCAAATCCAATGCTCGTAGCCGTTGCTGTAGAAAATGATGGGTCGCTGGCCAAACTGCTTCTCCAAACAATCGGCGTAGAGCCTCGCTTGCTGCTGGCCCACACGGGCATCGCGCTTGGTGCGCTTCGCCTCAACCAGTCCCAGCGGCTTGCCGTCGTCTCCCCAAAGGACATAATCGACAAAGCCCTCGCCCTGATTGTTGGGCATGCCGGACACCGGATACTCGCGGTCCTGCTTCTTATCCAGCGCCCAGCCTGATTCCTTCAGCAGCAAGTCGATAAAGTAGTCGCGCGTCTCGGCTTCGGAGTAGTTGTGTTCGTCGGGAGTGGCTTCGTTCTGCTTTTTGATCGCGGCAATCTCGGCACGCAGGCGTTCGAGTTCAGCATCCAGCGCCGCTTTGCCCGTCAGCAGTTCGCTAAGCCTGGAGTCTTTCTCTGCCAGTTGCGTTTCCAGAAGCTGCAATTGTGCCAAAGTCTGCGGCGGGACGCGCGAGGTCTTCGGCAGCAGCAAGGGATTGAAGGTCAGCCCATCAGCTGGTTTCTCCGCCTCGGAATATGTTCGCGCCAGCCAGAAGCAGATATGGAACAGCTCGCGCACCGCCGTCATCGAGTCGAGTTGCTGCAAGGGCTTATGGCTGTGCGCGGCCAGATTGCCCAGGTCTTTAATCAGCTTGGCCTTGATGAATATTTTCTGGCCAACCGTCGCCTTGAAAGTCGGCTCGTGGATGAGCGCGCTGAGATTGTCCTGGTAGGGCAGCTTGAGCGCGGAGTCGCTCTTGTAGAGCCACGTCACGGCCAGCTCCAGCGTGCGGCGGCCGTAGAAACAAGCTGCTCGCGGGTCGGGGATGACCAGACCTTCAGTCCTTTGACCGTCGGCGAAGAGTTGCGGCCACTCGGAATGAAGAAAGCCAAAATTGCTGGTCTCTTTTGCGGGCATCACACCTCTCCTCGGAAGGCGCGGTGCTGGAGCACGGCGAAAAGAGAGTCAAGCTTGGTCAACGAAGCGCGGTGCGCGGACTTCAATCTTTCTATAGCGGCATTGCGGCTGGCGAATTCGCGCTGCAATTCCATGGGCGGTATCGGAATGGGCATGGCCTTGATAAGGCCCATGTTTAGGCCCGCCATAATCGCCCCTTTGGCCGTTTGATCTAGATAGCGGCGAGCAGAAGGATGCTGAAGAAAATAAGCGTGGAGGAAAACTGGCAGGCATCTCTCTCCGTCCAGCGTGATACAGCACAGATGCTTGGTGTTAATGGCGATGGGAATGTCGTCCGGAACGACTGCACACCTTCCGCAAGTGCCCATGATGGTTATAAGAACGTCACCCGGTCTGACGGTATAGCGCTTCAATTCTCGATACTTCGTTGCGGAAATGAATCTAAGTTTGTCCCAGCGAAACTCATTTGAAACCGCATTGTCGATGCCGAGTACCGCTACGCCTTCGTCAACGAATTCGCTATGTAGAAGCTGGCTTCCAAACGGTCCAGTTCGGATTGAGCCATCGCTAGGTTCTGCAATCCCTGCAATAGATGACATCGGCCATCCCCGTTTGGCAGGGTCTCCGAAGAGGTCGAGGAAGATGGATTGAGTGAGGGTGTCGAGTTGGGCGAGAGCGGCGCGGCGCTTAGTCCGCAACGTTTCCGCCCTATCCAGCACCTCCGCTATCAGCCGCTGCTCTGTCAACGGCGGCAGGGGAATTGACAACTCACCTAGGTCCTGCTTGTTAACTTGTTTGAACGTTGCTCCCTTTGCTTTAGCTGTTAATCGAGGCGAGATATGGGAAAGCCAATGCCAAAGGAAGCGAGAGTCGAGTGTTTCGAGCGGGCGCAAACCGGCGACGCCTCGGCCCAAACAATATTCGCCATCAGCCACAACTTTCTCACCGATGCTCGCTCGTATTCCGAGGACAATGTCTCCGGTACGGCTCAATTTAGTGGCTTCGGTTGTGAACTTAGTTGCCTGGGGCGTAGATTCACCGAAATCTCCCGCTCCCGCAATTAAGGGCCAGCCTTTGCCATCGGTGTTATAGGTGTCCCCGGTCGGCGCTTGTCCCATGACGAGCTCGCATACTTCGTCAAGGCGCCGGATAGAGTTCATCCCAGCATCCCCTCCAACTCCTTCATCCCTTGCTGAATCTCCGTTTCCAACTTGGCGAGATCGGCGAGAATCTCCTTCGGCGCACGGTGAGCGACTTCCTCGTGCACAACCTCTTTATAGCGGTTGAGGCTAAGGTCATAGCCCTGTGCGACCAGATCAGCCTTGGGCACGCAGAAACTCTGTGCCGTACGCGGACGCGTGCGCTCGCCACCCGCGCGTTGTTGCCAGCGGGCGAGAATGTCGGGCAGGTTGTTCTTGGCATGCTCGTTGCTGGAGAGCTCGGTCTTCGGCACTGCGCCCAGTTTGTCTTCGCTCAGTAGAGGCGTGCGTTTGTCGTCAAGTGACATGCCGTCCGCTTCCACATCGTAAAACCATACTTGATCGGTGCCGCCGGAGTTGGTCTTGGTGAAGAGAACGATGGCGGTGGAGACTCCGGCATAGGGCTTGAACACGCCGCCGGGCAGCGAGATCACCGCGTCAAGCTTCTGATCCTCGATCAGCATACGGCGCAGGCTCTTGTGCGCGTTGCTTGATCCGAAGAGAACTCCATCGGGCACGATGACGGCAGCCCGCCCACCAGGTTTGAGCAGGCGCAAAAACAGCGCCACGAACAGCAGTTCGGTTTTCTTGGTCTTGACCACCTGCTGCAAGTCTTTGGCGCAGCTCTCATAGTCGAGCGACCCGGCAAACGGCGGATTGGCCAGCACCAGCGTGTATTTCTCTTCCTCCCCGGCATGGTCCTGCGCCAGCGAATCGCGATAGGTGATGTCCGGATTCTCCACCCCATGCAGCAGCATGTTCATGCTGCCGATGCGCAACATGGTGTTGTCGAAGTCGAAACCGTGAAACAGATCACGATGGAAATGCTGCCTTAACTTGGCATTGGTGAGCACTTCGGGATGCCGCTCACGCAGCGATTCGCCGATAGCCACTAGAAAGCCGCAGGTTCCGCAGGCCGGATCGCAGACAACGTCCGTGGGCTTCGGCTCAACCATCTCCACCATGAGCCGGATGATGTGGCGCGGCGTGCGAAACTGTCCGTTCTGTCCGGCGCTGGCAATCTTGCCCAGCATGTATTCGTATAGATCGCCCTT
>Ga0182018_10002566_pt1 | contig 17862 bp, 15 predicted proteins | sample 812P2MmetaG_FD_120490 | JGI IMG/M metagenome (GOLD analysis project Ga0182018, IMG submission 120490) | Permafrost microbial communities from Stordalen Mire, Sweden - 812P2M metaG | ecosystem: Environmental > Terrestrial > Soil > Wetlands > Permafrost | place: Sweden: Stordalen | collected... | reverse complement strand
TCATCGAGTTGTACTCGGGCGACGCGACAAGGAGGGCGTGGTGCCCCTTGATGAGCCCGATCAGCCTGGAGGCATTCGCCGGCAGCCCCTGGGCGTCCTCGAAGTCCCCGTTGTAAAGCGGCATGGCGAAGTCGTTGAGGTCGAGGAGCGTGACCTCGCCCCCCGCCGCTTTCGCCGCCTCCACCGCGATCGCAAGGAACTTCCGGTTGAACGATTCGCGGCGGGCGCTGGCCGCGAAGGCGAGGATGCGGGGCGGGGAGGCCACGCGCCCAACCTTGCTCAACCGAGCGACTTGAGCAAGCGCTCAAGCTCGGCGTGCTTCGCCCGCTGCTCGGAAAGCTGCCGTTTCGCGCCCGCGAGGACCGCGGGCGGGGCCTTGGCGACGAAGTCCGCGTTCGCGAGCCGCGCCTCCGTCGCCGCGATGTGCCTCGAAAGCGCCTCGATCTCCCTCGCGAGCCGGAGCTTCTCGGCGCCGGCGTCGGCCGAAGCGGCGAGGTCAAGGGCGAGCGTGCCGAGCGGGGTCACGGCGGCGGAGACCCCGTCGATGCCGTCCCTGCGGGCGATCTCGGCGGCGCCGGCCATGCGCAGGAGCTTGGAGAGGTTAGCCTCGATCGTCTCCCACGCCGCGTCGTCCGCCTTGACGAGGAATCGGACATCGCGGCGGCTTGCGACGCCGCGCTCGGCCTTGAGCGCGCGGGCCTGCGAGATGAAGGCCTTCATCCGCTCCACGGCAGCGGCCCGCGCCGGATCGGGCGCGGCCCCCGCCCCGCCGAGCGCGTTGGCAAGATCGGACGCGTCCCCGATCCTCGAGTCCCCGATGAAACCCCTGCCGGCGCCGGCGTATCCCATCTCGGACCAGAGCTCCTCCGTGATGAAAGGCGTGAAGGGGTGGAGCATTTGGAGCGTCTGGCGCAGGACCAGGTCCTGGATCGCGAGGCAGGTGGCCCTGGTGTCCTCCGCCTGGAGCTTGGCCTTCGAGACCTCCACGTACCAGTCGCAGAAGTCGTTCCAGAAAAAAACGTAGAGCGCCTGGGTCGCGGCGCTGAACTCAAACTCGCCAAGGCAGCGCCCGACCTCGCGCGTGGCCGAGATCAGCCGCTCGAGGATCGCGTGGTCGTCGGCGTCGAACTTCGCCGGATCCATGCGGCCGAGGATCGCGGCGAGCGACGAGTTATCGCCTGAGGGCCCGCTCATCTGCCGGAACCGGCACGCGTTCCACAGCTTGTTGCAGAGGTTCTTGCCTCCCTCGACCCGCTCGTCCTGGAAGCGGATGTCCTGGCCCAGCGGCGCCATCGAGACGATCCCGAACCTGAGCCCATCCGCGCCGTACTTCTCTATCAGGTCGAGCGGGTCCGGCGAATTCCCGAGGCTCTTGGATATCTTGCGGCCCTGGGCGTCGCGGATGATCCCGGTGAAGTAGACGTCCCTGAAGGGAACCCTCCTGGCCGCCGGCTCGCCGGGCCTCACAAACTCGAGGCCGGCCATGATCATCCGCGCCACCCAGAAGAAGATGATGTCGGGGGCGGTGACGAGCGTGCTCGTGGGGTAGAAATAATCGAAGCCCGCCTTCGCCATCTCGCCTGCGTCGGGCCAGCCCATCGTCGCAAAGGGCCAGATCCAGGAGGAGGCCCACGTGTCGAGCACGTCGTCCTCCTGAACCCAGTTGGCCGGATCCGGCGGGCCGTCCAGCGAGACGTGGACCTTGGCCGGGTCCGCGAGGTCGGCCTCGGTGAGGCTGTCCCGGTCGAGGCCCTTCCTGTACCAGACCGGGATCCGGTGCCCCCACCACAGCTGCCGGCTGATGCACCAGTCCTGGATGTTCTCGAGCCAGTGAAGGTACACCTTGGCCCACCGCTCGGGATGGAACCGTATGAGCCCGTCCCGGACCGCCGACTTGGCCTCCTCGACCCGGGGATAGCGCAGCCACCACTGCCATGTGAGCCGGGGCTCGATCGGCACGTCCTTGCGCTCGGAGTACCCGACGTTGTGCGGATAGGCCTCCTCCCCCAGGAGGGCCCCGGAGGCCGCGAGGAGCTCAACGGCCTTCTTTCGCGCCGCAAAACGCTCCAAGCCAGCGAGTTCCTTTCCGGCAAGCTGGTTGAGTGTCGCGTCGGCGTTCAGGATATCAAGGACCGGGAGGGCGTGCCGCATGCCTATCTCGAAGTCCAGCTTGTCGTGGGCGGGAGTGATCTTGAGGGCGCCGGTGCCGAACTTCGGGTCCACGGCGGAATCGGCGATGATCGGAATCGCCGCCCTGTGGATCGGCCGCCAGACCTTGCGGCCGACCATGCCCGTGTAACGCGCGTCGCCGGGGTGCACGGCGACGGCGACGTCGCCCGGGATCGTCTCGGGCCGGGTCGTCACCACCTGGATGAACTGCCCAGGTGCGTCCGCGAACTCGTAGCGCACCTTGTAGAGCGTGCCGTTCTCCGCCTTCATGATGACCTCCTCGTCGGAGAGCGCCGTCAACGAGGCGGGGCACCAGTTGACCATCCGCTTCCCGCGGTAGATGTGCCCGCGCCGGAACAGGTCGGTGAACACCGTCAGGACGGCCCGGGAATAGACCGGGTCCATCGTGAACTGGGTCCTGTCCCAGTCGCATGAGGCGCCGAGCCTGCGGAGCTGCTCAAGGATGATGCCGCCCTTCTCGCTGCGCCATTCCCAGACCCGCTCGATGAATTTCTCCCGGCCGAAATGGTGCCGCGTCTGCTTCAGCCCCCGAAGCTCGCGCTCGACGACGGTCTGGGTGGCGATCCCCGCGTGGTCCGTGCCCGGGATCCAGAGCGCCGACTTGCCCTCGAGGCGCGCCCGGCGGACCAGGATGTCCTGGACGGTGTTGTTGAGCACGTGCCCCAGGGTCAGGATCCCCGTCACGTTGGGAGGGGGGATGACGATCGAATACGCCGGGCGTCCGGCGTCCGGCCTGCCCGCGAACGCGCCCGCGTCCAGCCATGCCGCGTACCACTTGCGTTCGACCTCTCGCGGCTCGTAGCTCTTGGTGATCTCGGGCATGGACGGATCGCCAGCAAACCGGGGGGCCATCCCGCAGGCAAGTCCGCGGTGCGCCATCGGGTGTTGAATCCTGCCACGCGCGGGATTGACTGGGAGGCTCCCATGTCCGAATTCCTCGATGAGCTGGCCCGCGCGCGCCTCGCGTTCACCGCCGACACGGGGAGCGCCGACCGGATCGCCGCGTGCAAGGGCTTCCTCAAGGAGGCGATGGCCGAGCTGCGCACCCGCCACGACCACGGCGCCTCCGGCCTCGAGATCGAGCACGGAAGGGCCGCGATCATCGACGCCATCATCTCGCGGCTGTTCGACCATGCGATCGAGCTGTACGCCCGCACCCGCGGCCCCACGCCCGCGGCGGTGGCGATGATCGCGCTGGGGGGATACGGGCGCAGCGAGCTCGCCCCGTGGAGCGACGTCGACGTCATGTTCCTCTACCCGACCAAGTCCAGGGCGGCCGTGATCGAGCCCTTCCAGGCCCACTTGACCCAGGAGGTCCTCTACCCCCTCTGGGACTCGGGCCTCAAGGTCGGCCATTCCACGCGGACGGTGGACGACGTGTTCGTCCAGGCGAAGCGCGAGATCCAGACGATGACCTCGCTGCTGGAGGCGCGCTACCTCGCCGGGTCCGCCGCGCTCTGCGACTCGTTCCTGCTCGCCTACAGGACGTTCTACACCACGGACGACCCCAAGGGCTACATCCTCGCCCGGCTCGAGGACCAGGCCGCGCGGCGCGCCAAGTTCGGGAACACCGTGTTCAACCAGGAGCCCGACATAAAGAACGGCGTCGGCGGCCTCAGGGACTACCAGAACGCGCTCTGGATGGCGCGCGTGAAGCTCGGGATCAACCGGATGGACGAGCTGGCGGCGGACGGCCACCTGAGCGGCGTCGACGTGAGCGAGTTCAACCGCGCCTACGACTTCCTGCTGCGGGTGCGCAACGAGCTGCACTTCGAGAACACTCGGCCGACCGACGTCCTCAACCTGGATTCGCAGCCGCGGGTCGCCTGGAACCTCGGCTACACGCAGCCGGTCCTCCTTTCCCGCGTGGAGCGCTTCATGCAGGACTACTACCGCTCCGCGCAGACGATCCACCGGATCTCGACGACCATCGAGAGCCGGCTCGCCGTCACGATCGGCAGGAAGTCGAGCGGGGCCAGGGTCTCGATCAGGGAGACCCTGAAGATCGCGCGCCTTCGCAGGGCCAGGCGCATGGACGGGTTCATCGTGCGCGGCCACGAGCTCGCGGCGGAGTCCCAGGGCGTGTTCGAGGCCGACCCCGTGAGGATGATCCGGGTCTTCCGGCACTGCCAGCTGCTCGACTGCACCATCGACTTTCACCTCGCGCAGCTGCTCCGCGAGTCCCTTCCGCTGATGGCCAACATCTCGCGGTCACCCGACGCCGCCGTCGCCTTCCGGGCCATCCTCTCGGAGTCCGGCGCCGTCTACCCCGCCCTTCAGCGGATGCACGAGCTCGGCGTTTTGGGTCGGTTCATTCCCGAGTTCGACGCCCTGACATGCCTCGTCCAGCACGAGTTTTACCATAGATATACCGCTGACATACATACACTTAACGCCATCCGTGAGCTCGACCTCATCTTCACGGAGGCGGACCCCATCAAGCTGAAGTACCGCCACGTCCTCCATGAGGTCGAGGACCCGGCCCTGTCCTACCTCACCCTTCTCCTGCACGACATCGGGAAGGCGGAGGGCATCCAGAACCACTCGGCGGCCGGCGTCCGCCTGGCGGGGCCCATCATGGAGCGGCTCGCCGTTTCGCCTCGCGGACAGGAACTTGTTTCGTTTGTAATAAAGAATCATCTCGCGATGGCACGATTCTGGCAGAAGCGGGATGTAGATGATCCCAAGACATCAGCGAGTTTCGCGGAATTGGTCGGCGACCCGGAGCGCCTCAGGTGCCTTTACGTGCACACGTTCTGCGATTCCCGGGGGACATCTTCCGACCTGTGGAACAGCTACAAGGACACGCTGCACACCACCCTCTACCGCAATACCCTCGAGCGGCTTCGCCTAGGGGCCGCCATCGACGAAAGCCATGAGGAAAAGCGCAAGATGACCCAACAAGAACTTATCGCCAGGCGGATTCCGGGCATAAGCGACGACGAGATAGCCGCCCACTTCAGCCTCCTTCCCGACCGCTATTTCATCCTGACGGACGGGAGCGAGATCACGCTCCACATCCAGATGGTCAATAAGCTGCTAAAGTCGATCTCGGCGACCGACTCGGTCGGCTCGCTGCGGCCGGTGATAGACTGGAAGGACGACCTCAACCGCTCGCTCACGGTGGTCAACGTGGTCACATGGGACCGCGCGGGCCTCTTCTACAAGCTTGCCGGGGCCTTCAGCGTCGCGGGCTTGAACATCCTCGGGGCGAAGGTCATCTCGAGGACCGACCACATCGCGATCGACACCTTCTACGTCGTCGAGCCCGGCCACGGGGTCGTCCAGAACGCCGTCGCCCAGGAGTCCTTCGCGAAGATCATAGAGTCCGCGCTGGTCTCGAGCTCGGACCTCTATCCCGAGATCCTGGCCCAGGCCAAGAAGATCGCGGCCACCCGGTACATCTACTCGAACGGCGGCGAATCCCTCCACAGCTCGTTTCCGCCGACCGTCGAGGTCTACCATGAGATCTCGATGCAGCGCACGATAGTCGAGGTCCAGGCGAGGGACCAGATCGGGCTCCTCTACAGGCTGGCGAAGGCGATATTCGACTTCGGGTTCGATATCACCTTCGCCCGGATCGGCACCGAGCGCGGGGTGGCCATCGACACGTTCTACATCGAGAGCGCGAACCACGAGCCCGTCGACGATCCCGAGAGGCTTCTTGGCCTGCGCAGCGCGCTGACCGAGGTCATCTCTCCGGCGCAGGTCCCCGTCCACGAGGGCGGCTGACGTCGCCTCCGCGGGGGAAGGCGGCCGGCACGCCGGCGTCCCCATAATCCCTTGCGCGGGCCGCGTGCGCCTGCCCGACTTGGCCCATGACCGACGAAGCGGACCCGGCGGCCCTCCACGCCATCTCCTCCCTTGCATCGGGCACCGACGACCCCGGCGCGGCCACCCGGGACGTCCTGGCGCTCATTTCAGGCGCGCTCGGGTCCGACTGCGGCTTTGTCGCGTTCCAGAACCCCGAGTCGGGCCGGCTCGAGATCGAGGCGGCCCTCGGGCTTTCCCCCGAGGCCGAGCGCTCCTTCGGGCCGGGCCAGGGCGTTCCCGGCTGGGTCGCGTGGCACGCCAGGGCGCTCCTGGTGCCGGATTCATCGGCGGATCCGAGGAGCAGGCCCCTGCGCCAGGAGACGCGCTGCGAGATGGCGGCCCCGCTCCTGCAGCAGGATGGGAGCGTGCTCGGCGTGGTGGCGCTCGACCGCGACCTCCCCGGGTCCTATGGCGCCGGCGACCTCGCGCGCCTGGTGCGGCTGTCGAACGAGGCGGCGCGGGTCCTGAGCCGCCTATGGGAGCTGCGCCACCTGCGCGGCAAGGCCCGGCAGCTTGAGGCGCTGATCGCCACCGGGCAGGCGCTCGTCGGAAAGCTCGAGCAGAGGGAGCTCTTTGACACGCTGACGCGCGACGCATCGGCGATGATGCAGGCCAGCTCGTGCGCGTTCTTCCTGCACGACCCGGGCTCGTCGACCCTGCGCCTCGCGTCGTACACCGGCGACGCCGAGACGCTGTCCCACGAGGGCGAACTCCCGCTTCGCTCGTGCCTCTCGGCCGGGGCCGTCCACGCGAGGAAGCCCGTCTCGTTCGCGGACATCAGGTCGCCGGAGTGGCTCGACCTGCTCGACCTGCCCCGGGACCCCGCGATCCGCTCCGTCCTCGCCGCCCCGATGCTCTTCGAGGGCGACGTGATGGGCGTGCTGTGCATCTACACGGACCGGACGCGCCTCTTCGACAACGACGAGAGGCGCCTGTGCAGCGCGCTCGCGAGCCTGGGCGCGGTCGCCCTGCAGAACTCGCGGCTCTACGCCCGCGTCTTCACGAGCGAGGAGTCGCTCCGCAAGAACGAGCGCCTGACGACGCTCGGGCTCCTCGCGGCGGAGATCGCCCACGAGATCAGGAATCCCCTCACCGTCCTCAAGCTCCTCCACGGGGGGCTGGGCCTCGACTTCGGCGAGGGCGACCCCCGCCGGACCGACATGCGCGTGATCGGGGAGAAGCTGGACCAGCTCGAGGCCATCGTTACCCGCGTGCTCAATTTCGCGAAGGCCCCGACGAGCCTCCACTCGCGCTACCAGGTCGCGGAGATAGTCGAGGACACGCTGGTCCTCATCCGGCTCAAGCTTGCCCAGAGCAAGATCCGCGTGGCGTTCGACCCGCCCGCCCGCTCGATCGTCGTCGAGGGGCACAAGGGCCAGCTGCAGCAGGTGCTCCTCAACCTGCTCATCAACTCCATGCAGGCCATGCCGGAGGGGGGCGAGATATCGCTCAGGCTCGAGTCGGAGATGCGGGGATCCGCGCCCTGGGCCGTCCTCAGCGTGGCCGACACGGGCTCGGGCATTCCCGATGCCGTGCGCGGCCGCATCTTCGACTCGTTCCTCACGGGGCGGACGGACGGGACGGGGCTCGGGCTGGCGATCGCGAAGCGGATACTCCAGGGCCACCACGGCGACATCCAGCTCGTGAGCTCGAGCCACGCCGGGACGACGCTCCAGGTCACGCTCCCGCTGGCCCGGGGCTAGCGGGCCGTCACTCCTCCAGCTCCACGTTCCAGTAGGCGATGTCGAGGAAGTCCTTCCAGATCTCACGATGCTGGTTGCCGAGGACCATCGAGATCACCGGCCTCCACTTCGGGCGCGCGGGCTTGCGGATGAGCCGCATCGAGGCTTCGTGGGGCAGCCGGTTCGACTTGCGCGTGTTGCACTTGATGCAGGAGCAGACGATGTTCTCCCACGTGGTCTTCCCGCCGTAGTCGCGCGGGATCACGTGGTCGAGGTTGAGCTGCTCGCGGGAGAACGTGCGCCCGCAGTACTGGCACGAGTTCTTGTCGCGCTCGAACACGTTGTTGCGGGTGAGCTTGAGCTCCTTGCACGGGAGCTTGTCGAAGAACGTCAGGAGGATGACCCGCGGCAGGCGGATCGTGCGGGTCGGGGTGTGAACCGTCTCCATCTCGGCGACCGGGGGGTTGTCCGCCGAGAAGTCGATCCAGTCCATCATCGAGAACATCCTGAAGTCGTCCTCCTGCTGGTGGACGACGTGGGCGTGCCCGCGCGCGAGGAGTCCGAACGCGCGCCGGGCCCCAACGACGTTAACCGCCTGCCACAGGCGGTTAAGGACGAGCACCGGTTGGTCGAGGGCTGCCTCCATACGGGGCATCGAGATAGCGATCCCCGGCCTCGGCTGTCAAGCGGGCGGCCCGGCATAAAGGAATCATGAAAATCTCGCTATCCAACCGCCGCAAAAGCGTTTACGGCTAGGGCGGACATGTCGCTCAAATCGATCGTCTTTGGCCGCGAGAAATCGCTGTCGGACCGGAACCTGTTCCACAGGATATCGCTGATCGCCCTATTCGCGTGGGTCGGGCTCGGCGCCGACGGGCTCTCGTCGTCGTGCTACGGCCCGGAGGAGACGTTCAAGGCGCTGGGCGGGTTCACCCACTTGAGCCTCTTCGTGGCCCTCGCTTCGGTCATCACGATCGTCGCGATCTGCGCAAGCTACTCGCAGATCATAGCGCTGTTTCCCACGGGGGGCGGCGGGTACCTGGTGGCGAGCAAGCTTCTCTCCCCCGCGCTGGGGGTCTTCTCGGGCTGCGCGCTCCTGATCGACTACGTCCTCACCGTCACGATATCGGTGGCCAGCGGCTCGGACGCTCTGTTCAGCCTCTTTCCGCCCTTCGCGCAGGCCTACAAGCTGTGGTTCGACTTCGCCGCGGTGATCGGGCTCACGCTCATCAACATGCGCGGCGTGAAGGAGTCGGTCCTCATCTGGGTGCCGATATTCATGGTCTTCGTCCTCACCCATGCGTTCGCGATCATCTACGCCCTGGCCACCCACGCCTCCGGCCTGCAGGGGGTCGCGACGGCCACGGCGCACGAGGTTCACGCGGTCACCTCGTCCATCGGCATGTGGGGCCTCATGGCGCTCCTGCTCAAGGCCTACAGCATGGGCGCCGGCACGTACACGGGGATCGAGGCCGTGAGCAACGGCCTTCCCATCCTGCGGGAGCCGCGCGTGCGCACCGGGAGGCGCACGATGGTCTACATGGGGGTGTCCCTCGCGCTCACGGTCGCCGGCCTGCTCGTCGCCTACCAGCTTTACGGCGTCACCATCCACGAGGGCAAGACGCTCAACGCCGTCCTGTTCGACAGCATGACGACGGGCTGGGGCCACGCGAACGCCGGCGGTTTTGTCATCGTGACCCTCATGTCGGAGGCGGCCCTCCTCATCATCGCCGCCCAGACCGGGTTCCTCGACGGCCCGCGCGTCCTGGCGAACATGGCCCTGGACCGCTGGTTTCCCTCGAGGTTCGCCAACCTGAGCGAGCGGCTCGTGACCCAGAACGGCATCCTGCTGATGGGCACCGCCGCATTCATCATGATGGTGGCGACGCAGGGCTCGGTGGACCTGCTGGTGATATTCTACTCGATCAACGTGTTCATCACCTTCTCGCTCTCGCAGCTCGGGATGGTCCGCCACTGGTGGCAGATGCGCGCGGAGGACAGGACCTGGAAGCGCAAGCTCGCCATCAACGGGTTCGGCTTCGTGCTGACGGCGTTCATCCTCGTCTCCCTCACCGCGGTCAAGTTCTTCGAGGGAGGCTGGGCGACGCTCCTGATAACCGGGGTCCTTGTCGCCGCGGCATTCGCGACCCGGAGGCACTACGCGGGGGTCGGCCTCCAGCTGAAGCGGCTGGACGCGATCGTCGAGGCGGCCGAGATCGAGTCGGGCTCGGGCCCGGCGGAGCCCCGCTTCCCCGAGCGCAAGGCGCGCACGGCGGTGGTCCTGGTCAACGGGTTCAACGGCCTGGGCCTCCACACCCTCCTCAACGTGCCCCGCATGTTCGGGGACACCTTCCGCAATTTCGTGTTCGTGCAGGTCGGCTCCGTCGACGCCGGCAATTTCAAGGGCATCGCGGACATCGACGCCCTGCGCGAGCACACCGAGCAGGAGGCGGCCCGCTACGTCCATTTCGCCGCGTCGCGCGGCTATGGCTCGAAGGCCTACACGGCGATAGGCTACGACATCGTCGGCGAGGTGATGAAGCTCTCCCGCGAGGCGGCCTCGGAATTCCCCAACCACGTCTTCTTCGCGGGCCAGCTGCTCTTCACGAACGAGACCAACCTCACCCGCTGGCTTCACAACCACACCGTCTTCACCCTCCAGCGGCGCTTCTTCCTCTCGAGCCTTCCGTTTGTCATCCTGCCGATCCGCGTCGACGCGTGACGGCCGGGGGCCCGTCCGCCAGCCTGGGGCCTCCGGCTAGAGCCTTTTCGACTCAGTCTGGCCCAGCATCTTCAGGCCATTCCACCTCTTGAACGAAGCTCGGACGCGTCTAACTAAATCGAAAAGGCTCTAGTCCAGCAGCACCTGCCATTGGTTTTCCCGCGCCGCGCGCGCGGCCTTGAGGGCGCCCAGCGCCACGTAGCGCTGGAAGTCCTGGCCGGCCAGCCGGACCTTCGGGGACTCGTAGCCGTCGTCGGAGAGCCTCTTCTGCAGGACCGTGTCGATGCCCCGGATCTGCGAGCCGCCGCCGGTGACGATGATGTTCTGGAGCAGCGTGACCACCGAGTCCGACGAGGCGGACGCGATCAGCGCCGTGAGCGCCGGATAGATCTTCTCGATCAGGGCGTTGCACGCGTCCCCGATCGCGTCGCCGAGCTCGAGGGTCCGGCCCTTGCCGCCGATCACGACCTTGACGTCAAGCGGCTTGCGGCTCGGGCCTACGTAGGCGTAGGCCTCCTTGATCTCGCGCACGCTGATCCGCGACAGGCCGTTGTTGGGATACGTCCGGTTGAGCCCGTCGAAGATGCTCTCGTCGATCGCGTCGCCGGCGAAGGCGATGCTGATCTGGTCCTCGCGGGTCGGGAAATAGCCCTGCACCAGGCAGAGGTCGCTGGTGCCGGCCCCGATGTCGATGAAGAGCGAATTGACCACCGGGTCGACGTAGCCCGACTGCTTGACCCGCGAGTCGTCGCGGAAGCCGAGCGCGGCGAGGAAGGGCTCGGGAATGAGCAGGATGCGCGAAAAGCTGGCCTGCGCCGCGCGCCGGATGCCCTCGCGCGCCTGCTCCCCCGCGTTCGCGGGCACGCCCACCACGGCGCGGATTTCCGCCCGCCCCGTGGGGTCGGCCAGCATGCGGATGTGCTGCATGAAATCCCGTGCGGCCTCGGGCCGCGCGATCACGCCCTCGGCAAGGGGCGCCACGAGATCGACGTGCAGCCTCTGGCGCAGCGCGTCCTCCCCGTAGAGGACCCGGACATTCCCGGTGATGATGCCGTCGACGATGCCGTCCTTCACGTAGCCGACCACGGACGGGACCACCTTGCTCACGGTGATATCGCTCGATCCGGGCGGCCCCGCGAGGATGCAGGACTTGTTGGTGCCCAGGTCGAGGCCGATGAGGAGGGTGGTCGCCTTTGGGGCTGCCGGCCGAGGCATTGCGGAGGAGGCGGTGGGCGCTGGGCTGGGCGTGGCTGCGGGCGGTTTTTCGAGGGTGAGCGAGGGCATGTTGTTGGGATTAATTCGGTTGGGACTGATCAGGAAAATCAGAGAGCTTCGGCGCGCTCCTGCGCCAGCATCTCGTCTATGAAGTCGGCGATGCCGCGCGCCTCGCCCGACGGACTCGCGCCCGGCCTCTCCCTGCCGGGTGTTTCCGCCGCCGCGCGCGCGGGCGCCAGCGCGGCGAGACGCTCGGACAGCATGGGCGCCAGGACCTCGGCGAGCGCGACCGCCGCGGCCACGCGTTCGCGCTCCCCCGCCAGCAGCGCCTTCATGCGCTCATCGGACTCGGGCCCGGAATCCGTGTCGCCGCGGGCCTGCGCCGCGGCAGCCGCGAGTTCGGTGTCCTCGATCCGCTGCGCCTCCGGGCCTCGGCCCTCCGACCGCAGGAGGCATATGCGCCGATAAATCCTTCCCACCTCGGTCCAAGGCGGGTCAAGTGCTCGAAGGGTGTCAACCAGGGGGCTCAACGCTACCGCACTGGACAGCCAACCGCCGGTGCGGTTCGGAACTTTCTCAGCCCGCTGTCTTCCACCTCACAAATATCTCCTCGACCTTGGCCCTCGCCCAGGGGTTCTTGCGCAGGAATGTCAGGCTCGACTTGATGCTCGGGTCGAAAAGGAAGCACCGGATGGCGACGCGCCGCCCCATCTCCTCCCAGCCAAAATGGGCCACGAGCTCCGTCAGCAGCCGCTCGAGGGTGATTCCATGGAGCGGATCGTTGGATTCGTTGCGGGGCGGGCGGTGCTCCATCGCAGACTAGCTGGAGCAGTTGCGCGCCGAGTGCAAACCCGGCGGATGACGGGCGCTTTCGGCCAGAATGTGATGGAGTGGAGCCCAAACCGGCGCAACCTGAGCACCGGCCCTGATCTTCCAGCCAAGGGAAGCGAGAAACCGCAGCCGTCCCATTCGAATTGCCCAACAAAGACCATATTCCCGCGCTCGACGGACTGCGCGGCATCGCCTGCCTGCTGATCCTAGCCGGCCACTTCCTCACCCAGAACAGGCAGGCCCTCCCGCCCGCGCTCCTCACCGCCTTCTCCCAGTATTGGTCCGGCGTCGACCTCTTCTTCGTCCTCTCCGGCTTTGTCATCTTCCTTTCGCTCAATCAACTCAGGGAAAGGACCCGTGGTTTTCCGGGCCTCCTTGTCCCCTTCGCCACCAGCAGGGCATTCCGGATCCTTCCGGTCTACATCCTCTTCCTGCTGGCCTACTTCTGTCTGCCCCTCATCGAGCCGCAGCTGTCGCGTGACGAGCTTTTTCTCTCCTCCGTCCCCAAATGCCTTTACCTGTTTTTCGGCCAGTCGTGGTACATGGCCCTCCGGCAGCGGGGGGGCGCCGAGTTTGTCGACGCCTCATGGTCGCTGTGCGCGGAGGTGTTCCTCTACGCGCTCGCGTTCGTCATCGTCTGCTTCGCGCCAAACAGGAATCGGATCAAGGCCATGGTCGCGGCCGCCGCAGTCAGCTTCGCCTGCCGCCTCTTTGTTGTGTTCTTCACGGACAACTTCCTGGCCGCATACCTCCTGCCGGTCTGCCGGATGGACGGCTTCATGCTTGGGGGGGTCGTCGCCGAGCTGTATGCGCGCGGCGGGCTGGCCTCGGTGAACTTCCAGCGCCTGAATCGGACGCTCGCCGTCCTGTTCTGCGTCTTCGCAGCCCTTTCGATCGGCGCACGGCACTTTGCCAGCGGGTTTTCCATCCTCTTCTCCTACGCGTTCTACTCGGTTTTCTACTCCGCGATCCTGGTCAGGCTGACCGGCGGAGGATTCCCAATCCTGTCAAGGGGCCCGCTGAGCTACATCGGGACCATCTCCTACTTTGTCTACCTGTTTCACTTTCCTATCGTCTACTGGATGAGGAACGTTGCGGAGGACCGTCACTGGAACGTGGCCCTGAACTTCGCGATGACCGTCGGGGTGACGGTCGCCGCGGCCACGCTGAGCTGGTATGCGATGGAGAAACCGATTATCGGCCTCGGAAAAGCCCTGAACCGGCGGCTCGCCAGTCGTTGACGCTGCCATTGACCGGCGTTTCACGCCCGTTGGCGAACGGGCCGATGCGGGCCAGCCTCGGCGTCTTTCACAACCTTTCCGGCTGAAACCCGTCTTGCGGCCTAAAGACCCCATAGGAAACCCCTCTTTTCCAGCCATAAGGGAAATCCCCCTGCTTTGGATGCGACAGAGGCCCCAGCTCCAACCTGAACCACTACCGCACATGAAATCAAGGATCACGCTGATCTTCGCCCTGCTCGCCGGGGCCCTCCTCGCCGGCTGCGAGTCGTCCGCCAAGCTTAACAACATCCGGATCGGAATGAGCAAGGAGGAGGTGCAGTCGATCCTTGGCACGCCCGACAGCACAAGCGCGCAGGCAAACGTGGAATATATGACCTATTATCTCACGGCCGAAGCCGGCTACGGCCGCGACCAGCCGTACATGGTTCGCCTGGTCGCCGGCAAGGTCGAGTCGTTCGGCCGCTTTGCGCAGCTCTTCGACCTGTACAACCGGCCGGTCACCAACGCGCTTCCCGGACAGCCGGACTTCCCGCAATCGGCGTTCAATCCGGCGAACCCTATGCTGATGGCCCCGGGGGCCGTCAGGACCGACAATCCGGGGGCCCAGTCCGACCTGGCAACCCAGCTGACAAAGCTCAAGGCGCTCAAGGACCAGGGCGCGCTGACCGACGAGGAGTTTCAGAAGGCCAAGGCGAAGCTGCTGGGCCAGCCCTGACCTCCTCTTGGACCGCCCGGCGTCCCGCGGGCCGCACGTTGTCACCGTCGTTTTCGCTCCCATTGAAAATCAGGCCAGTGATCGCCCTTGTCGTCGCGCTGCCCGCCGGGCTGATGCTCGCCGGCTGCCTATCCTCCGGCACCCAGGTCAATAGTCCCGCGTTCGTTTCCCCTGTGAATCACGGCAGCGTCTTTGGAAGCTATGCCTCGGCGAAGCTCAACGACATCCGCATTGGGATGTCCCGGGACGAGGTGGTGTCGATCCTCGGCACGCCGGACAGCAAGGCCGCGCAGGCGAATGTGGAGTACATGATCTATTACCTCGATACCGACTCCAACGTTCGCGACCGCTCCTATATGATCCGCCTGGTCAGCGGCAGGGTCGAGTCGTTTGGCCGCTTTACGGAGCTTGTCGACCTGTACAACCGGCCGGTCGCCAATTCCGTCCCGGGCCAGCCCAATATTCCGCAGCCGGTGTACGCCCCGGCGGACCCCCGGTCGACGGGCGCGCCGACCGCCGTGGCCCGCGGCCAAGCAGTTTCGGTCGACCTGGCGGACGAGCTGGAGACGCTCAAGGCGCTCAAGGACCAGGGCGTGCTGAATGCCGAGGAGTTTCAGGCGGCCAAGGCAAGGCTGCTTTCGCCGCCCTGATCGCCCGCTTCCCCCAGGAGGCGACCGATTGTCTCTGGATGAATGGGGTGCCGCCGCCCGGATCAGGCGCCCCAACCCGATCCCGGCAATTGTCGGCTGCGCTGCGCGCCAGTCGGCTGTTGATCATTCCCTGCCGCCCTGATTCGATCAGCCTCAACGCACGAACAGGAGGGATTTGTTTATGAGCAATATCAAGCACCCGGCCTCGCTGGCCGATCCCGTGACCCGGCGGCAGGTGATTGTCGGAGCTGCCGTCGCACTGGCAAGCATGGCCGCTGGATCCAGGGCACTAGGGCAAAACCAGCTGCCCGCAAAGGAGACGCCGGGTCCGGTGCGCACCTCGCTTCATTATGAGGCTGATTACAACGCAAGCCCCCAGCGCATCTACGACCTACTTATGGATTCAAAGCAGTTCGCCGCCATGACGGGGAGGCCTGCCGATATCGATCCAAAGGAGGGGGGTGCGGTCTCAATGTTCGGCGGTCTCATCGTTGGACGAAATGTCGAACTGGTTCCCAACGTCCGAATTGTCCAGGCGTGGCGGCCAACCCATTGGGACGCGGGGATCTACTCGATCGTCAAATTCGAGTTCCGCGAAGCGGCCCCGCAGACCAGGCTCGTTCTGGACCACATGGGATTCCCTGTGGCCGAGGCCGACGCCCTCGACTCCGGATGGAAGGGACATTATCTGAACCCGATGGCAAAGTTCCTGGGCTAGGCCGGCAAGGTTCTATCTGGGACCCCATGGCGGGACTTCCAGTGAGCTGACTGCCGGGGTCGCCTCGAATCCAATTCAAAGTCCGGGCGGCCGTCGCAGCGTGAGCGTTCGTCATCGCCTGTTCGCTTTAGGACGGCCGGCGTGGGGCGCCGACCGTGTCCGGGGAACGGGGTTCACGGCTTCCATCGAGGAGGTGGCCTTCGGGAAGGCTGGGGACGGCCGATTCCGTGACACGCAACAAAAAGGTTGCCTTTTACGGGCCGGCCGAGATTGTGCAACCCATAGGTTGCATATGAACACAAATCGCATTGAAAAACGCATAGAACTCAAGGCGCCGGTCTCGCGGGTCTGGCGCGCCCTGACGGACCATGTCGAATTCGGGCAGTGGTTCGGCGTGAAAATGGAGGGCCCGTTCGTTCCCGGTAGGGCCTCAAGGGGCAAGATCACGCATCCGGGATACGAGCACATCACGTTGGAGGCGGTCGTGCAGAAAATGGAGGCGGAAAAGGTCTTTTCATTCACCTGGCACCCGTATGCCGTCGACAGCGGCGTGGACTACTCGAAGGAGCCCCCCACCCTGGTCGAGTTCCGCCTCGAGGAGACCAAGGAGGGCACGCTGCTCACGCTGACCGAGTCGGGGTTCGACAAGCTCCCGTCCGGCCGCCTACCGGAGGCCTTCCGGATGAACGATCAAGGCTGGACCGAGCAATTGAAGAACATCAAGCGCCATGTCACGCAGGCCTAGCTCCGCCCGGCAGCTCTCGCAGCTTACCCACGCGCCCGTTTTCGCGGCGCTTGGCGACGAGACCCGCCTTCTCCTGCTCGGGAAGCTCCGCGGCGGCGGGTCGCTTTCGATCTCGGACCTGTCCGAGGGCTCCAGGCTCACACGCCAGGCGATCACAAAGCACCTCAGGGTCCTGGAGGACGTAAGCCTCGTGCATGGCGCACGCAGGGGCCGAAAGATGCTGTTCAACCTGACGCCCCGGCCCATTGGGGACGCCAGGAGCTATCTCGATCTGGTCTCCAGCCAATGGGAGCAGGCCCTGGCCCGGTTGAAATCGCACGTCGAATCCGGCGCGGCCATCGGGCCCGCGTAGGGCCGGCCTTCACACGGCATGCCGGGCTTCCACCGACATGCGCGCCTATCGGACCTTGCCGGCGGAGTTCTCAAGCACGACGTTTGAGAGCACGGCCGTGTCTGATTTGTCCGGCAGGTGCGAACAAAAGCCGATGCCGACGTAGAAGGGCCCGTCGATGCGCAGGCTGATCTCGGGACCGACCTGGTGCATGGGCTCGCCGTCCAGGCTGACGTAGAGCGCAAACGAGTCCCCATGCTTTTCGATCCCGATGCGCTTGGCATGGGCACCGCCAACGGTGTCGGCGCTCTTGCCGCCAGGGTGTCCGGGGGCCTCAATGCGGTAGTTCTCCTTGATGCTGGCGCCCTTCACCGGGCGCTGCGCGAGGTGGATCAGTCCCGCGCCGTGCAAGGCGGTCATCACCTCCTTCGAATCGTCGTCAAGGTCCTGGCGGATGACGAGGACCGCCTTGCGGTCGCCGTAGCCGTTCACGATCGGAAACGTGACGTCGGCCGCCAGGGAAACGTCGCCGGACATCTTTTTCCAGAGATAGCGGAACTCGTCACGCGTGTACCAGATATTGTAGCCGGCAGAGTTGATCGTGTACTGCCCGGTGCCGGCGTCGTAGCTTGCGCCCCCTGGCACGACCGCGGTGCCAATGTCGGTCTGGCCCTCAAACAACCCGATCGGCGCATCGATGCTCGTGCTTGCCCGGTGAAAATCCGCCGGTGGTGGCACCTGGTGGTGCGTGGCGGAGCCTGGCTGAGCCCAATCCGGCACAATGGGCGCCTGCGCGCGGATCAGCTGCGGCATGGCGCACAAAATCAGGGCCGGCAGCGAGAATCGGTAGGCTTGGTTCATGGTGAGAAGGGTCGTGATCATGGATCTAGATGATGCCTGAGGTGGTCTGATCAATCATAAATTGGTCAGGTTGTCGCCTGGTCGAGGTCCTCGATTAGGGGCGATCGTCTTTGCCGTAGTGCTGCCAGGTACCTGGTTTCGTCGTAGG
>Ga0182018_10002565_pt1 | contig 17862 bp, 14 predicted proteins | sample 812P2MmetaG_FD_120490 | JGI IMG/M metagenome (GOLD analysis project Ga0182018, IMG submission 120490) | Permafrost microbial communities from Stordalen Mire, Sweden - 812P2M metaG | ecosystem: Environmental > Terrestrial > Soil > Wetlands > Permafrost | place: Sweden: Stordalen | collected... | reverse complement strand
GGTCCGGGAACAACTCCGCCAGCCACGCGACGGCGGCCACGAACTCCACGGAAACGCCGATGAACGTGGTGCAGCGCAGCACCAGCAGCGCGCCGACGGAAGTCACCAGCCCCGACGCCAGGGCCGAGAAGGCGTACAGCAGGATGCTCCAGACCAGCACGCGGCGGCGGCCCAGGCGGTCGGTGAGATACCCGCCCAACAAGCCGAAAATGCCTCCCGCCACCGCGGGGATGTAGAAGAGCAGGCCCACCCAGTGATTGAAGTCCGGGGTGCCCGGCTTCACCTTCGCGATCTCCATCAGGGCCGGCCGCACGATGAGCGGCAAGACCAGCAATGCGTAGGTGTCGAACGCGAAGCCGATGGCGGCCATGGCGCAGATGACCCATTGCACTGGGGTGAGGCGTTGAGCGGTTCCGGCGGGTAGCGATTGGGCCATTTTTTGGCGTTCCTCTGAGTTTTCCGAATTTTCAGGTATTATGGCATAGTTGGGCAGAGGATTTCATCAATGGAACAAAGCGCGGTTGAAACCAAGAAAAGGGAGGGGAAGCGTTCCAAAATGTGGATCGTCTTTGTAATTGGCGCGGTGCTGTCGTGGGGAGTTTATGGGCCGGCTCTGCATAAGGGGCAGACGCAGCTCGGCAATCCGCTAAAAGCGCTGCTGTGCGTGGGATTCGCCTATTTTCTGATCGGCGTTCTGGTGCCGGTGGCAGGACTTGCGTCGCAGGGCGGCCTCAGCGGCTTCAATACGGGCGGCACGATCTGGTCCATCATCGGCGGCGCTCTGGGCGCGCTGGGGGCGGTCTGCATCATCTGGGCGTTCAAGTCCGGCGGGATTCCGAATTTCGTGATGCCCCTGGTCTTCGGAGGAGCGCCGCTGGTGAATGTCTTGGTCTCCATGGCCATGCATCCGCCGAAGAATGCGCCGCACCCGCTGCTTTACGTGGGTTTCTTGCTGGCGGCGCTGGGCGGCGGGATCGTGCTCTACTACAAGCCGTCGTAGGACCAGCCTGGGCGGCTTACTTGCCGATCGAGTACAGAAATTTGGCCGTGCGAATCAGGATGTGGCTATCCGAAATTGCCGGCGAACTGAGGGTGTAATCGTTCAAGTCGTTTTCCGCCAGGACCTCGAACTCGGGGCCGGCCTTGATCACCGTGGTGAGGCCCTCTTCGTTGGTGATGTAGATCTTCCCATCCGCCAGCACCGGCGATGCGCTATAGGTGGCTGGCTTGATACGCTTGCCGCCCCAGATCTCTTCTCCGGTTTTGGCGTTCAGGCACCAAAGAATGCCGCGATCGTTGACCGAGTAGAAATATTTGCCGTCGGTGACGGGCGTGGGAACATCCGGCCCATTCATGAACTCCCACAGCTTGTGCGACTGGGAAACGTCGCCGCGCCCGCCGCCGCGAAACGCAATCAGCGGCTTCACGCGCGTGGGTGCGTAGACCACGTCGTCATACACCACCGGCGAGGCGATGATGCGGTGCGCGGGGTCGTTGTTGGGATTGAAGCCGGTGGCGCGCCACAGTTCCGCGCCATTGGCCGGATCGTGTCCGGTCATGCAATCGCCGCCGGTGACCACGATCTCCACGCGATTGCCGTAGCGCAGCAGCGCGGGCGTGGTGTAGGAATCGGGCGATTCGCGAATCGCGTCCGTGGGCCGAATCACGCGCCACACCGTCTTGCCGGTCTTCTTGTCGATGCGCAGGACGTACGACGGATCGTGCGTTCTCATCCCATGCAGCACCTGCACGTAAAGCGCATCCTCGTAGAGCAAGGGCGAAGAGGCATAGCCCCAGTTGAGGCCAAACTTACCGTAGTCCTTCTGGATGTCGCGCACCCACAACTCGTTGCCCTTGAAGTCGAAGCCTTTCAGCACGCCGATGCCGGTCATCGCGTAGACGCTTTGGCCGTCGGTGACGGGCGATGGCGACGACATGTTCTGTTTGTTGATCTTGTAATTGCCGGTTGCGATCAGCTTCTTCCAAATGGGTGTTCCCTTGGTTTTGTCGACGCACCACAAGTACAAGTCGTCGCCGTCCGCGACGTTGAGGAAAACGTTGTTCTTCCAGACAATCGGTGTGGCGCCGGATCTGGCGGGCATTTCCAGTTTCCACGCGATGTTCTCCGTGGTGCTCCAATGCAGCGGAAGGTCTTTCTCGGTGCTGATGCCGTTCAACGAAGGGCCGCGCCATTGCGGCCAGTTTTCCGCAAGCGCGGGCAGAGAAACTACGGCCAGGAACAAGGCAAGCGATGGCGAAGGGCGCACGGCTGTCCTCCTCAATCCGCCTCAGGGCGAGATACTCAGTAAGGATATCACGGCAGAGATCGTTCAGACCGAGATGTAAAGGCGAAGATCTGGGATGTCTTTGTCAGCGGTATTGAGAGCGCGATCACCCATGACGCGGTGAAGAGAACGGTACAACTTTGCGCTTAGCGCCGCCTCACGCCAACTAAAAGGTATGGAGGCCTCGCTCGGGAAGAGCAACTTCCTGGGCAGCCAACTCCTGCGGCAGGCGCGGTCCGCGTAACCATTCGTAAAGCACAAGAGAGGGGAGCGGAATGCGCTCCCGTCATGTATCGTCCGGCGTAAAGCGCGCAACAGGCGCAGCCTCTCGGACTCGCCGAGCCGGCCCAGCTTGTCGCAGTATTCGGCGATCGCGGCGCGGACCACTTCGCTCTTCGGCATACGGGCGGCAGCTTCCTGCAGCCGGGAAATGCTGGCCTGGTCGAGAGTGAACGTCACGTTGGTCGTGGTCAATTCTATTGCGCGTTCACCCCGTACGGCATGATGCGCAACAGCCCGCCTTTGGCCCACAATTCCGGCGGCCAATCCTTGACCAATCGCCGCAATCGCGACTCGATCATGCTGTCCTGCGCGCGCCCGAACAACAGGTCGAGAATGCTGCGCCGCGCCGGATACATCACGATGGCGACATTCTCGGAAGCGGGTATTCTGGCCTTCTGCTTCACCAGTTCGAGCGCCCGGTCGATGCCGCCCAATTCGTCCACTAAGCCGCGCTCTTTTGCCTGATCGCCGAGCCACACGCGGCCCTGCGCCAACGGTTCGATCTGATCGAATGGGCGGCGGCGCGCCTGCGCTACCTTGGCGACGAAGTCGTGATAGTTGGCGTCGATGCCTTCCTTCAACTTGGCCAACTCCGCGGGAGAAAGATCGCTATAGTCCGAATCGATGGCCGCGAAGCGCCCGCGCGCGATCATGTCCTTGGTGATACCCAATTTGTCGTAGAGCCCGTGCAGATTGGGCTTGCCGAACACCACGCCGATGGAACCGGTGAGAGTTCCGGGGTAAGCCACGACGGGGTCGCCCGTCATCGCCATGTAGTAGCCGCCGGAAGCGGCTGTATCGGACATCGAGATCACTACCGGCTTCTTCTTGCTCAACAGGTTCATTTCGCGCCAGATCTCATCGGAGGCCACGGCGTCGCCGCCCGGAGAATCGATGCGTACGACCACGCCATCCACGCTCGAATCGCCCCCGATCCGCCGTAGGAGCTTGTTGAATCCCGTCGCCCGGATGCCCTCGTCGGAAGCTCCATCGTCGTCGGAAGAACCGCGCGTGATGTCGCCGTCGCCCACCAGCATGGCGATATGGTGGCTGCCCTCCAAACCCAGCGAATCGGCTGGGACCTTCTGATACTTGCCGCTCGAGATTTTATGCAATTCGCCGGAATTCACCTTCTGCCGCAGGTCGGCGAACATTTGGTCTTCGTAGCTCAACTGGTCGATCAATCCGTCGTGGAGCGCGTCGTTGGCCAGAAACGGCCCCTGATCGATCAGCGTGCGCATCTCGTCCGGCGCTTTCTTGCGGGCGGGCGCGATCCGGTTGACCAGGTTACCGTACAGATCGTCCACCACGGAGGTCATCACCTCGCGGGTTTCCGGACTCATGGATGTGCGCGTGAACATGTCGCCGAAGTCCTTGTACTTGCCATCGTGCTCCACCTGTACATCGACGCCGACCTTATCAAGCGTGTTCTTAAAGTACATCAGTTCGACGCGCATACCCTTGAGGTTGAGCCAATCCGTGGGGCCGAGATAGATGCGGTCGGCGGCGGACGCCAAGTAATACTCGCGCGCGCCGGGGGTTTTCAGAAATGCGAACAGGGGCTTGCCCGACTTCTTGAACCGCTCCAGATCGGCGCGGAATTCTTCGAGCTTGCCCCAGCCCACGCTGAGCGATTCAGGCTCCAGCACCACCGCTTTTACCCGTGCATCCACGGCCGCTTCGCGCAGCATCATCCAGATGCTGGTGACGGTGGGAGCCGAACGCTCCGCAAGCGCGCCGAACGGGACTTCCACCGGCGGACTCTCGGGTATGCCGCCCGAGAGCTGGAGTTGCAGCACCGAGTTTTGCGCGACGGCGGGCGCGCTTTCCCGGAAGGATCGCGCCAGCGCGAAGAAGAGCAGGAACACGCCGGCGACGCACAGAACTACGCCGGTGATCAGGCCAAACAGGAACTTCGCCATGCTATTTCCGACAGTAGCACAGTGGGGTTAGCCGCTATTATTTGGCATCCGCGGGAGGCGGCATCGGATAGTACCCTTCACGGGTTTGGACGGTAAGGTTCTTCTTGTCGACGGTCAGACTGATGGTGCGGTAGCCCGTCTGGGACGCCTGCTGATCCGAGGTGTAGCCGAGGCTATACTGGTTGCGCAGGTCTTCCTCAATCCGGCTGTAGATTGTATCGATCGTCTGCTTCTTGGAGACTTCGAAGAACGTCCCTCCAGTCTCCTTCGAGATACGCCGGAGTATCTTTTTGCCGTCGGGGCGTTCTTCCTGCGGGTATCTCCCGCCGCCGCGTCCCATCCCGCCGCCGCGTCCCATCCCCCGTCCGAAACCCTGGAAACCCTCGTTCGAGGAGAAGTAGATGGAGTACACCAATGTGTCGGAACGCTGGGCTGCTTCGATGGCTTCCGTGATCGAGACCTTGCTGTTGCGGTCGACGCCGTCGGAGAGAACGAAGACCGCTTTGCGGCCCTTTTGCTTTTTCATCAGGTCGTCGCCCGACGCCAGGTAAACGGCGTCGTAGAGCAAAGTGCCGCCGCTGCGACGCCCGCCGCCTCCGCCGCCCCGGCCGCCTCCACCGCCCGGATAGCCGCCTCCACCATTGCCACCGCCGCCCTGCTGCGAGTCGTCCTGGTTCACTTCGAGTTCATGCAACGCCTTGTTCAACTTCTGGCGGGACTGAGTGAGGTCCTGCAGCAGTTCCACCTGGTGATCGAAGTGGAGTACGAACGCCTGGTCTTTGCCCTCGCGCAGCACGTGTTCAAAGAAGGTGTAGCTGGCGGAGCGCTCCGCTTCGATAACATTGCGCTGGCTGCGGCTGGTATCCACCAGCAGCCCCAGGGTCAGCGGCAGATCCGTTTCGCGGGAGAAATAGCGGACGATTTGTGGCCGCCCGTCTTCCTGCAGGACGAAATCTTCCTTGTTGAGGTTGGAGACGATGTGGCTGTCTTTATCGCGCACGGTGGCGAACAGATTCACTACGTTGACGTTGGCGGTGAAGGTGGGGCTTTGCTGCTTGGCCGAATCGCCGGGCGCCGGGGTGGGCGGGGGCGCCGGCGGGGTGCTTTGCTGGGCGATCAGCACCCTCGCCGCGGGAAACAGAGACAGCAGGGCGAACAGACGGCGCCTGGAAATCGGGATTTGCATGGCAATGGATATCGATGCGCCCACTCCATGGCAGGTTACACTCACAGCCTGAGCTCCCGACAGAATCAGTTCAAATCGGCGGCTCTCGGCGAGGAAGCGTTCGGACAACGGCTACTTGCCAGTAGAAGCACGGCCCGCCTTCACTCGCGCGCTCGGTCATATTCCCAAATGACTCAACCGCTCCCCCCTTTCACCCAGGTTTTATGCGGCCCAATTTTATGCGACCCAATTCGTGCCCTTGCGTCCACCAAACCCGCGGCGGTATCCTTTCTTAGTCCCTCGCCATATCATGGCCCAGGAGCTTCTATGACCAAGACCGCTACCGCCTTGTTCGCCGCCGCGCTGAGTTTTACCCTCTGGGTCTCCTGCGCGAAAAATGATTCCGGCCTCTCCGCCGGCCCCGATTTTCAGAAGAAATTCCAGGAGGCTTTGATTGCCGCCAAACCTGGCGCAATCATCGAACTGCCGGAGGGCCGCCTGGATATGGACCGCGCCCTCTCCCTCTCGGTCGACAACGTGACCATCCGGGGCAAAGGCATCGACAAAACCATCCTCTCCTTTAAGAACCAGAAGACCGGTCCGGCCGGCCTGCAGGTGACCTCCAACGGCTTCACCATCGAGGACTTGGCTATTGAGGACACCAAGGGCGATGCGCTCAAAATCAATGGCGCAAACGGCGTAACCGTGCTCCGCGTACGCACCGAGTGGACCGGCGGTCCGAGCGCGAAGAACGGCTCCTACGGCATCTACCCGGTGCAGTGCAAGAACGTGCTGATCGAGGAGTCCGCTTCCATCGGTGCAGCCGACGCCGGCATTTACGTGGGACAGTCGAGCAATATCATCGTGCGCCGCAGCCGCGCCGAGGCCAACGTGGCCGGCATCGAGATCGAAAATTCGCAGTTCGCCGATGTCTACGACAACAAGGCCACGCACAACACCGGCGGCATCCTGGTGTTCAACCTGCCCGACCTGCCTGTGAAGGGAGGCGGCAACACGCGCGTGTTCAATAATGAAATCACCGAGAACAACACGCAGAACTTCGGCGCTAAGGGCAGCATGGTGGCCAAGGTTCCCACTGGCACGGGCGTTATCGTCCTGGCCACCAATCACGTCGAGGTCTTCAAGAACACCATTAAAGACAACAACACCGCCAACCTTTCCGTGATCAGCTACTTCACCACGGGTAATCCCATGAACGACGCCAGCTACTATCCGTTTCCGGAAGCCATCTATGTACACGACAACACCATTTCCGGCGGCGGAACGGCGCCCAGCGGCGAGTACGCCGATGTGCTGGCGCCGGTGGTCGGCAAGCCCATGCCGGCGATCCTGTTTGACGGAATCCTGAATCCGGCCAAGCTGGTGGCCGGCAAGCGGCTGCCCGACGACCTGCGGATCTGCATCCAGAACAACGGCGATGCCAACTTCATGAACTACGATGCCGGCGGCCATTTCAAGCACGTCAGCCGCGACCTGAAGCCGTACAACTGTTCGCTGGCGCCGCTGTCCGCCGTCAATCTGCCCTCGCCCGCGGCAGGCGCTCCGGCTGGAGGCAACTAATTGCACCGTTCTTGGAGGGCGGGCAATCCTGCCCGCAGCCGCCTTTCAGGCGGCTCTTTTCTTCTTGCAGTCTTGCTAGCGTCCTGCGGCAGTCGAGGTGTCCACCCGCACCTCGCCGAGCCATTCCCCGCCAAGCTGTCCGCGTGGCGGCTCTTCATCGGGGACCCCGCCTCGCTGAAGCCCAACGCCGGAGTGGTGCCCTACGATCTCAACACGCCGCTTTTCTCCGACTATGCGACTAAGTACCGGTTTGTCTGGATGCCGCCTGGCACTTCGGCAACTTACAGTGATACGGAAGCCTTCGACTTTCCCGTGGGCACTATCTTCTCCAAGACCTTCGCCTTTCCCGACGCCGATCGGGGTGGTAAACAGCGCATCGTCGAGACACGCCTGCTGGTGAACGGACGGTCCGGCTGGATGACGCTGCCCTATGTGTGGAACCGGGAACAAACCGAAGGGACTCTCGATGTGGCCGCCGACCCAACCACGGTACACTGGGTTCACCCATCCGGTACGCGCTACACCATCGACTATGTGATCCCTAACACTAATCAGTGCAAAGGCTGTCACGACAGGTCCAAAGTAGTTACGCCGATCGGGCCGAAGGCGCGCAACCTTAATAAAGATTTCAACTATGCCGGAGGCCGCTTCAACCAACTTGTTTACTGGACCAAGATAGGCTATCTGAAGGGCGCGCCCCCACCGGATCGGGCGCCGAAGCTGGCCGGGTGGGACGATCCGTCCAGCGGCACACTTGACGCCCGCGCGCGCGCGTACCTGGAAGTCAACTGCGCGCATTGCCACAATCCGCGCGGCCCGGCCAATACCACGGGCCTCTACCTCCTCGCCGCGCAGATGGACCCCATGCGGCTGGGCCTCTGTAAAGTGCCGGTTTCAGCCGGACAGGGATCGGGCAACCTGCTGTTCGATGTGGTGCAAGGCAAGCCTCAGGAATCTATCCTGGTGCATCGCATGGAGTCGACCACACCGAAAGTCATGATGCCGGAGTTGGGCCGCACTATGGTTCATCAAGAGGGCGTAGCCCTAATTAGCGAGTGGATCGCCTCGATGCAGGGAAATTGCAGCGCAGCCAAATCCGGGCATCTGTGAAGAACTTGCTTTTGTCTTGCGCCGCCAACAGAACCCGGCGTATTTCAGACCCGATTATAATATAGTTGCCGCTATGCAAAATCGACGCCTCAACGCCCTGCGGGCCATGCTGCTCGCCTTTCCCGCCCTGCTGCTCGCGCAACCCGCCAAGCCGCCAAAAGTTCAGGGCCCCTGGATGGACAAAACGCTGTCGCCCGATCAGCGTGCCGACATGCTCATCGCGCAGATGACGCTGGGGGAGAAGATCCAACTGGTTCACGGCACGGGTTGGGGCGCTCTCCGGCCAGGCGCGCCGATTCCGCCTGGATCGAACGAAGGTGCCGGCTATGTGCCTGGGATTGAGCGGTTGGGCATTCCGGCCATCAACATGGCCGATTCCGCGGTCGGGGTCCGCATGGCCGCGGTGGAGAGCCGCTATGCCACGCTGCTTCCCTCCACGCTCGGCGCGGCGGCCAGCTTCGACCCCGACGCGGCATATCTGTACGGCTCAGTGATCGGCCGCGAGCTGCGCGACCAGGGTTTCAACATGTCCATCGGGGGCGGCGTCGATCTCATCCGCGAACCGCGCAACGGGCGCAATTTCGAATATGCCGGCGAAGATCCCATTCTGGCGGGTACCATGGCGGGCCAACTCATGAAGGGCTTGCAGGCCCAACAAGTGATGGGCGACATCAAGCACTACGCCTTCAACGACCAGGAAACCGGGCGCAACATTCTGAACGTGATCCTCGACAAACGGGCCATGCGCGAGACGGATCTGCTGGCGTTCCAGATCGCACTGAAGATCGCGCAACCCGCGGGTGTGATGTGCGCGTACAACAAGGTCAATGGCGATTATTCCTGCGAAAACGACTACCTGCTGAACCAAGTGTTGAAGAAGGAGTGGGGCTTCCAGGGCTGGGTGCTGTCGGACTGGGGAGGCACGCACTCGACCACCAAGGCCGCCTTGAACGGACTCGACCAGGAGATGCCGGGCGGCGATTTCTTCGGCGCGCCGCTGGAGAAGGCGGTGGACAGCCGGGAGGTGCCCGAGGCGCGGCTCAACGATATGGTGCATCGGATTCTACGCAGTATGTTCGCTTGCGGGGTCATTGACAACCCGCCGGTGCGTAGCGTGACGGATCCTTTCCAAGGGCTGGAGGATGCGCAGCACATTGCGGAAGAGTCCATCGTGCTGCTGAAGAACGATGGCGACCTTTTGCCGCTAGATGCGGCGCGCGTGACGTCCATCGCGCTGATCGGATCGCATGCCGACGTGGGCGTTCTCTCCGGCGGAGGGTCGGCGCAAGTGGACCCGCCCGGAGGAGACCCCGTCACCCACAAGAAGGGAGGCTCGCCGTGGATGCATCCGGTCTGGTTTCCGTCTTCGCCCCTGAAATACATCCGCGCCAAGGCGCCGCAGGCAACCGTGCAATACGACGATGGCGCCGACCCGGCTGCCGCGGCCAAGCTGGCGAAGGCATCCCAAGTGGCCATCGTGTTCGTCAACCAATTCATGAGCGAGGGCCGGGACGCGGCCACGCTCGGGCTGCCTGACAATCAGGATGCGTTGGTGAGCGCGGTGGCGGCGGCCAATCCGCACACCATTGTGGTGATCGAGAGTGGCGGGCCGGTTTCCATGCCGTGGGTCGGGAACGTAAACGGCGTGTTGGAAGCCTGGTATCCGGGGATCGGCGGGGCGCAGGCCCTGGCCGCGATCCTGTTTGGCGACGTGAATCCTTCCGCCAGGCTGCCCGTAACTTTCGCTAAGAGCGATGCGGATCTGCCGCACCCGGAGGTGCCGGGTATCGACCTGAAGCCCCCGAACCGGCCTCCACCGTTCGACGTGAATTATACGGAGGGTCTCAAGGTGGGCTACAAGTGGTTCGAGGCCGAGCACAAACAACCGTTGTTTCCGTTTGGATACGGGCTTTCGTACACGACGTACGCTTATTCGGCGCTGAAGGCCGACGCCAACACGCGCACTGTCAGTTTCACCGTGACGAACACCGGGCGGCGGGCCGGCGCCGAAGTCGCGCAGGTTTACGTGACGCTGCCGTCCGCGGCGGGCGAGCCTTTCAAGCGCCTCATCGCCTGGGAAAGGGTGCAACTGAAAGCCGGCGAATCGAAGACGGTCACCCTGCCACTGGACCCGCTCTACCTTTCGATCTTCAACGCGGGAAAGGATGGCTGGGAACTGGTAGCGGGGGACTATAAGGCATTCGTCGGGCCACTGACGTCGGCATTCCACATTAGCGAGTAAGGCAACCAATCTGTGGGGCAGGAGGGCATCCTTTGGCAGGACGAGAGTCATGATCGGCTCGTCCGCCACAAGCTGGAACAAATTCCGCTGGATTCTCGTTAAGCCGGTTATGAAGACGCTGATCTGCCTTTTGCTATTGACGGGACTGACCTTAGGCGCCGGCGAGCTGACTGGCAAATGGAGCGGCAAGTTCGACATCACCACTCCCGACGGGGGACTCAAGCCCGACTCTGCGGTTATGAACTTGAAAGTGGACGGGACCAAGGTCACGGGTACGGCCGGCCCGAACGAAGACCAGCAGTGGACCATTCGAAACGGTAAGCTGGAAGCGGGCAAGCTTACCTTCGAGGTTGTCCCCGAAGGCGACGAGGATAAGGGATTGCTCGTTTTCGACCTGGTTTTCGACGGCGATACCATACGGGGGACCGTAACCGGCCACGATGGGGATAATAAATTATCCGCCAAAGTGGATTTGAAACGGGCAAGCTGAAACACGCCCCCACGCGGGGCGGCCGGCGCGCTATACTAGGTAGTTTGAAATAAGATGCCGAAACGTACTTTTCAGCCAAACAATCGTCGGCGCGCGAAGACGCACGGGTTCCGGTCCCGCATGGAAACCAAGAACGGGCGGGCAGTCCTGGCGCGGCGCCGCGCACGGGGCCGCCACAAACTCACGGTCAGCTCCGAGAGGTAAGCATCCCTGGCTCCGCGAAACGCTTTCCGAAACGTGTTCGTCTGTTGCGATCCACGGATTTCCGCAGAGTCTACGACAAGGGGTCCCGTTTTTCGAGCCCCTTCTTTGCGGCGTTCTGCGTGCGGGAGCCGCAGTCGAGCGGACCGAGGATCGGTTTCACCACGCCGCGCGCGCTCGGCAAGGCGGTGGTGCGCAACCGGATCAAACGGCGTGTACGCGAGGCCGTGCGCCTGCATTTGGAGCAATTGAGTCCGGAGTGGTCAATCGTTTTCAATCCCCGGCGCAAAGCGATGGAGGCCCCGTTTCCGGATCTGGAGCGGGAGGTGGAACGGCTCTTTCGGCGGTGCAGTGGGTCGTGATCGGCGCGTTGCGTTTCTATAAGCGGTATCTTTCGCCGCTGCTGCCTTCCGCTTGCCGGTTCTACCCGACCTGCTCGGAATACATGCTGCAGGCCGTCGAGCAGCGTGGCGTATGGCGCGGCGTTTGGATGGGAGCCAAGCGGCTGGCGAAGTGCCATCCCTTTCACGCGGGCGGCGTCGATCCCGTCCGGTAAACACAAAACAGCATGGCTGAACCTAATAGCGGCGGAACGTCCGGCGGTCCAGGGAAACCGAAAGAGTTGTCCATGGAGCTGCGGCTCCTGCTCGCCTTCATCTTGATGGGCGTGGTCCTGTTCGTCACGCCGTATTTCTATAAGAGCGTAGCGCCGCCGGTGAAGAAGACCGCTCCGGCCGCCAAGAGCGAGCCAGCAACGGCGCCCGGCGCCACCACAGCGCCTGCGGAAACGGTCGGGGCTTCTGAAACCGCCGGTTCTGAAATCACCGCTCCGCCGGTTGCCGGGCAGAAGGAAGAAACCCACACTGTCGATACCGATCTCTTTCAGATCACGTTCAGCAATCGGGGCGGCGTGGTGAAGAGCTGGCTGCTGAAGAGGTACAAGGAGCACAGCGGCGAACCGCTGCAACTCGTCAATACCAAATCGCACGCCGACCCGCCGGCGGCGCTCTACTTTCCCGGGCAGAAGCCCGCCGTGGACGTCAATCAGGCGCTCTACGAGGTGCACACCGATGCGGACGGCCTAGCCATCAACTTCGATTATTCCAATGGCAAGGTAGTGGCCCATAAAACCTTTCAGTTCCGGAAATCCAGCTACTTGCTGGATGTTTCTACGGAGGTGACGGAGAGTGGCAAGCCGCTTGCCAATCAGATCGAGTGGCGGGGCGGGTTCGGCGATTTGGCTGTAGCCAACCCGGCTGGCGATCAGCAGACGCTGCGTTTCGATGTGACCGACGCCAAGCTGATCAAGAGCGCAGCCAAAGCGGCCAAAGACGGTCCAGTCACGGTCACTGGCAACTATTCTTTTGCCGGTATCGAGGATAAGTACTTTGTGGCGGCATTCCTGCCGGAGCGGGGCGCCGCGGTCGCCATGACCACGTTGAGCGATAGCGAGCCCACGCCGCGCGATACGAAGGAGGTGCCTTTCGCCGGCGCCGCGGTCGGCGACGGCCCGGTGAACCACTTTTCGCTGTACGTCGGCCCCAAGGATTATGATATTCTGCGCGCGGTCAATCCGAGGCTGGAGCAGGTGGTGGATTTCGGCTGGCTCGGCATCCTGGCGAAGCCGCTGTTCCTGATCGTGAATTGGGTCGCCGACCGCGCCATTCACAACTATGGCTGGTCGATCATCCTGGTCACCATCGCGCTCAACTTCGTCCTGTTTCCTTTGAAGATCACCAGCATGAAGTCGATGAAGAAGATGCAGGCGCTGCAGCCGCAGATTGCCGAAATCAATAAGAAGTACAAGGACATTGGCCTCCGCGACCCGCGCAAAGCGGAGCAGAACCAGGAGACCATGGACTTATACAAGAAGCACGGCGTGAATCCCATGGGCGGCTGCGTTCCCATGGTGCTGCAGATTCCGTTCTTTATCGCGTTTTATAAAGTGTTCTCGGTGTCGGTGGAGATGCGCGGCGCGACCTGGCTTTGGGTCACCGACCTTTCGCAGCCCGAAACGCTGCCCATTCACCTGCTGCCCATCATCATGGTCGCCAGCCAGTTCATCATGCAAAAGATGACCCCTACCACCACGGGAGGCGATCCCAGCCAGCAGAAAATGATGCAGTTCATGCCGCTCATGTTCGGTTTTATGTTCTATAACCTGTCGAGCGGGTTGGTATTATACTATTTGACCAGCAACTTGGTGGGTGTGGCGCAGCAGTTGTTCTTCAATCGGACGTCGCTGGCCAGCGTGGCCGCACAGTCGGTGCAGCCGCCGAAAAAGAAAAAAGATGGCAGGAAGTAGACGGTGAATTCTCGCAAGTATTCGGTATCGTCGGCAGGTCCCCGCATCGAGCAGTTTCTGCGTCCCGTGCTGGAGCAGGCGGGCTTGCGCATGGAGTACGAAATGGCCGACGGGCAGGCTACGGACGGCGATTTCGAGACTCCGGACGTGGTAGTGAAATTCAGCGGACCGGACGTGGAGTATCTACTCGCGAACCGCGCCGAACTGCTGCTGGCACTGGAGCATGTGACTATGGAGGCGCTGCGCATGCCCTCCGAGGATCACTCGCGCATTTCGTTCGATGCCAACGACTACCGGCTGTTGCGTATCGAGGAATTGCGCATGAGCGCCGCGGCCGTGGCCGAGAAGGTCAAGCGCACGGGGCAGCCCTTCCGCTTCAATCCTATGAACAGCCGCGAGCGCCGCGTCATCCACCTGGCGCTGCGGAACGAAACCGAACTGCGTAGCGAATCGAGCGGTTCGGGCGGTTACCGGCATGTGGTTGTGTATCCGGCGGGCATGGCCAGCCTGCCCGATCCTCCGCAACCGGCTTTTGCCCGGCGCGACGGACCGTTTGGCGGAGAACGGCGGGACTCCGGACGAGATCGCGGCGGCCCCGACAGAGATGGCCGTCCGCAACGCCGCGGTGTCCGTGGCGCACCCCGGCGGTAGTTGAACCTCACCGACACCATCGTTGCTATTTCCACGCCTCCCGGACGCGGTGGGCTCGGCATAGTGCGCCTTTCCGGCGGGCGGGCGCGCGAGATCGCCGCACGGATGGTCCGCTTTGCGGCTGCGCCCGATTGGCAGCCGTGGTCCTGTCAACTGGCCGAGTTGCTGGACCCTGAGGGGCAGGCGGTGGATCAAGTCGTAGTCGCATTTTTCGCGCGCCCGCGTTCGTACACAGCCGAAGAGGTAGTGGAGATTTCGTGCCATGGCGCGCCAGTGGTGCTGCGGCATGCCGTCACGCTGGCGATGGACGCGGGCGCGCGCCTCGCCGAGCCGGGCGAGTTCACGTTGCGCGCGTATCTGAATGGCCGGATCGACCTGCCGCAGGCGGAAGGCGTGCGCGACCTGATCGATTCCACGACCCTCTACCAGGCGCGCATCGCCGCGCAGCAGGCCGGCGGTTCGGTGTCCCGCCGCATCGGGCCGCTCAAGGAGCAGCTTCTGGAACTGATCGCGTTGCTTGAAGCGGGCATCGACTTCGCGGAGGACGATGTGAGCGTCGCGCCGGCAGCCCAAATCCTGCGGCGGTTGCGGCCGCTGCTCGCGGGTGTCTCCAGGCTGGCGGAGAGCTTCGCGTTTGGCGGCCTCGTACGCGCGGGCTTGGCACTGGCCATCGTTGGGCGGCCCAACGTGGGCAAGAGTAGCCTGTTCAATCGCCTGCTGGAGCAGGACCGCGCTATCGTCACGGACATTCCCGGCACCACGCGCGATGTGGTGTCCGAAGTGGCGGCCATTCACGGCATCCCGGTAAAGCTGTTCGACACGGCGGGCATCCGCGATGGCCAGGGGCTGGTGGAGACGCTGGGCATCGAGCGCAGCTTCCAGGCCATGGCGGATGCCGATCTGACGTTGGTGGTGGTGGATCTGTCGGCGCCCGTGGCAGCCGAAGACCAGGAGTTAATGGCGCGTGCCCGAGAGCAAGGTCGCTGGATCCTGGTGGGCAACAAATGCGATCTGTCGCGCCGCGCGGAGCCGCTCGATCGGATGCAGCCGGTTTCGGCACTTACCGGCGATGGAATCGAGGCGTTGCGCGAAGCGGTATTCCGGGCAGTGGCGCCGGCGGGGGGCGCGGAACTGGAGACCGGCTTCATCACCAGCTTGCGCCATGAAAGGCTACTGCGGGAGTCGCTCGGGTATCTGGAGAAGGCCGCTGCGGCGGTAACGGAGAACGTGCCGCACGAGATGCTGTTGCTGGATCTTTACGGCGCGCTGCGGCCGATCGACGCGATCACGGGCGCCACCACCGCGGACGATATTCTCAACCGCATTTTCTCGACGTTTTGTATTGGAAAGTGATCGGTCCCGGTTATGGCACCACAGCCGACTGAATCACGGTGTCAAAACGGCTTTGGAAGCCTGGCAAAGACGTCCCCGGCATGCGAGAGCCAAAGACGACGCGGCTTTTCTCGCCTTCGACCCAAGTTGTATACTCAACCATTTGCTGTCCGTTCCTCAGATAGTCGGCGATCCCACTGAGGGCCGCCCGCCCGCCGATAGCGATCTGCCGCACACTTTCGGACCGGTACTTGTAAGCCTCAAAATTGTTTCGCTCTCTCATCCTGTTATCGATACGCCTGTTCAGCAGCGCGGGAATATCGGCTGGATCGATCGTTCGCTCCTTCATCCAGACCGTGCCGATGACGTTCGAAACAGTATCTCTCACAAGGACACTCTGGCCGCCGCCGTCTGCCCGTCCCTGGCTCACGATGACCCAGTCGGGCGGCAAAGTGAACTGAATGCCGGTCCGGTTGTGATGATAAACACCGTTCTCGAACGTGCCAAAGGATTCGGTCTGGATCTGGGCTTTATGGGGGATCTGCGCCCAGACCGGTATCGCCGCGAGTAACGAACAAAAAGCGAATACGAGGAACCGCTTAGCCATAGATGCACTCCTGCCTTCGGGCATTATGACGCCGGATCTCGTGCGAGGGTTACATCCGTTTTCCATATGGATGATGCGATTGCGGCCTTGGCGTTGGCTTCATAAAGGGCCTTTCGACGTTTGTATTGGAAGATAGGATCTGCCCGCTAGGATTCGCCCGTCCTCCCTCCGCTCCAGTTCGACACGGATTGGCTGGAGGCCGCTGGCAAACGACCGCCAGGCGAGCTGGTCTTGGCCGCGATGGGGGTGCTAACGCGTACGGAGCGCTCCTCTGCTACAATCGGGTAGCACGGATGTCCACTGAAAACGGCCAGCCACGGCTCACGGTCGCGGAGTTGGCCACCCGCTGTCGCGGCCAATTCATCCCGCTCACGAATACCTTCTCCTATTTCTGCACTCCTTCCATGGCGGAAGAGGATCTGCGGCAGTATTTACACGATCCCATCGCGGCCCTTTCGCCCTTGATTTGCGCCGACGTCGGGACAGTCGGACTGGTGTTAGTACCGTACCTAGAGAAAGGCAACGGCCGCACGGGCGATATCGTGAGCTTCGAAAAACCGGCGGAAGGGCGCCAGTTGACCGCCTCGCGCGTGGCGGCTGGTGAGATGACGATGCTGGTGCTGGCGACTAAGGAAGAAGACATCGCCAATTATCATTACACCTTCTACAACGCGCTGGCCGCGTTGGTGGCGGATACCTGGCAGTTCGGAGAGCGGGAAAGCTTCTACCAGCAATTGCGCGAGGAACTGAGCGCGGAAGTGCATGGCGAGGTGGACGAGCGGAGTTGGCATCTGAAGCAGTCTCTCGTGCGGCGCCAAGCCAACATCCGCAAGGAGACCAAGCTGTTTCGCGACTACGCGCGGCAGGCGTTTGAAGATACGCTGACGCTCTACCTGCACGGCACTTGCTGCGATATCGACGTGGAGACCGGCCCTCGCCAGATGCCTAGCCGGTATCTGCGCAAGCGCCTGGAGCTACTGTTTTCGTTGTACCCGCCGCCGGCAGGCTATGCGGTCTTTCCGGAGCAGTTGAAGAAGAAGTAGGTGGGCGGAAGGCGCGCGGACTGAGAAGCCGGAGGCGTAACGAGTCCCGACGGACAGCTTGACGCCGGACCGTCCGCGCGAGAATCAGATTGGCGACGTTCGAGCAAGCGATGACGAAGACGAGCACCGACGCCGCAAGCGGCACCCAAAGCACGGTCCGTGCGGGACGCGATCTGGTCGCGCGGCAGCACGGCTTCGATCCGGACGCCGAACTTTCGGAGAATACGCTTCGGGATGTTCCTTCAGGATGGCTATGTGGACTGTGCGCAGTTCGGCCCGGGTCTGCTCGAGATCCGCAATGGGCGCGAGCCGGCCGAACAACTCCGTCGTCCGATGGGACCGCCCGGTCACCATCGTCGCCGAAGATGATGCGGGATACCCCGTCGGCGATGATTTCGGTTTCCGCCGGATACGGCACTGACGGTTCCAATACCAGCCCAGTTCGGGCCGTCGTCACGCATGTCGAGCAGGCGGTCGAGCATCGGGTGCAGCCACATTACCTCGCAGTACGATCCGCCGCCGACGCTAGCCCGACTTTCGCACTTTTGAGGGTTTAGAGCACTACTCGCCACACGTCTGCGCCTTGCAGGCCGCACCCTTCGCTTGACTTCTTTGGATAAATCTGCCTAGATGAAAGAATGAATGT
>Ga0182018_10002564_pt1 | contig 17868 bp, 16 predicted proteins | sample 812P2MmetaG_FD_120490 | JGI IMG/M metagenome (GOLD analysis project Ga0182018, IMG submission 120490) | Permafrost microbial communities from Stordalen Mire, Sweden - 812P2M metaG | ecosystem: Environmental > Terrestrial > Soil > Wetlands > Permafrost | place: Sweden: Stordalen | collected... | reverse complement strand
TTCGACGTTCATTGTCCCGCCGCTCGAAGAAGTTTTTTACCGCTCGTTTGTGTATCGCTTTATCGCGAATCAGAATTTTTTGTCCGTGCCGCTGAATCAATTTTTGCCGCTGCCGTTTTTTGCGACCGCCGCCGTGTTTGGTTTCTCGCACAACGAATGGCTGGCGGGGATTTTATGCGGCGCGGCGTTTCAATGGCTGGTGATCCGCAAAAACCGGCTCGGTGACGCCATGACGGCGCACGCCATCACAAATTTTTTGCTCGGCGCGTGGATTGTGTGGAAGGGCGCGTGGAATTTTTGGTAAACGAGGGGCTGTCCCGATCGCAGCACTCACGATTGCAACCTGACGCTCAAAGTTATCTGGCGCTCCACAAATACGGATGTGCTGCGGTCGGGAGACCCGCGCTCCACTCACTTCGCCTTGAGGTCAATGTTATTGCGTTCAAGCGTGCTGCCTTCTTCCAGGGCGAGATTGGCGAGGGCCTCGTTGTAATTGGCCAGCGCGCGGATTTCTGCGGCGCGGTCGGCGGTGAGATTGTTCTGGAGTTGCAGCACGGTGAACGTGGTGCTTTTGCCGACGGCGTATTTCTTCTGCTCGGCGTCGAGCGCGGCCTCGGCGTAAATGCGCGCCTGCCGCGAGGCGTTGACACCTTCATAATCGGATTTGGCCACATCCACGGCATTGTCAATCTCCACCATGACGTTCTGCTCAAGCTGTTTCATCTCCAGCAGGAGCTGCTTTAGGGTGATCTTGCCGGATTTGACCTGGTTGCGCGGGCCGACATTGCTCAACGGCATGGACAGTTGCGCGCCGTAGGTGTAAAATGGCCGGTTGCCTTCGTTGAACTGGCTTAAGGTGTCGCTGTATTGCTGGCCGGTGCCGTTGAAACCGTAGGAGCCGATCAAATCAAGTTCGGGAAAAACCTGGTTCTGGTAAAATTTCAACTGAATGCCCTGCTGTTCCACGTTCAGCCGCGCCTGCAGCAAATCGGGACGTTCATTCATGCCCTTGCGCCAGCTTTCCTGCAAATTGAAAGTCTGCTGCTGCGCTTCCAGGGTCATCGTCGGATGGATGTCGGCGGCAAACCATTTGGAATACTCGTCGGTGATCAGGTTTTTCAACAACCGCTGGTCCGTGCCCAGGGTGCTCACCGCCGAGATCAAATTCGCCTGGCTTTGCGCGACCTGTGCCTCGTCCTGCTCAATCGTTCCGTCGCGCTCGGCGACAGTGCCGATTTGCACGCGTTGCCGGTCCTGATCCAGTTGCGTCTGCGCCAGTTGGAGCGCCTGCGTCTGCACCCCGACGCTCTCCTGCGCGTAGATGAGTTCGTAATAAGCGTTCTCGACGGCGTTGACGGTTGTGATGAGTTGCTGGCGCAGTCCCTGCTCGGAATACTTCAGCCGGTTTTTGGCGACGCGGATGGTCAGACGTGTGTTATCAATCCAAAAATTTTTCAGCAACGGCTGGGTGAGGGTGACCCCGATTGAGCCGCCGGAATTTTCGCTGTTGGTCAGGAGCGCCGGTGGCAGGTTGTAATTGTAAGTATCTGAAATGTTGCCGGCAAAATTATACGACAAACCCCACGGGGTCGAACCGCCGAGGCTCGAATTGAAGGAATTTTGGTCGTAGGACGTTCCGGGAATAGGCACGGCACCCGCGAAATCCGCTCCGCTGTCGTTGAAAAGATGCTGGCCCGAGGCGTTTAACGTCGGGTCGTAACCGCCATAAGCTCCGTTCAAGGTGTAGAGCGCGATTTGAGGATTGAGCCGCTGCACCTGCACGTCGAAGTTGTGCGAGAGGGCCTGCTGGATGCAATCCTGCAACCCCATCGCCCGTGGCGCGGTTGAGTTGGTGCTGGTGCTGGTCTGGGCCGCCGCCGCCAGGATGGTGGCAAGGAAAATTGAAATGATGCTGAAACGTTTCATTTCGTTTAAGACGCGACCATTCGCCAGAGGTAACCAGAAGGTGAATTGACGGTCAATCCGATTCGCGCCTCACGCCGGGACGCCTGGGGGCGCGATGTCCTCGATCTTTGCGCTCTTTTCGATGATGTCGAGCGCCTTCTCGTGAGCGATCTGCTCGAAGAGTTCGTTGACGGCGTTGCGCTTTTGCAAATCCTTGATGAACTGGTCGAGCGGAATCTGGTGCAGCGCCGCGATGGCTTGCGCACGCTTCAAAACCTCCTCCTGCGTCACCTTCACGTCCTCCTTTTCGGCAATGCGCTGGATCAGGAACGCCAGCTTCACGCGCTCCTTCGCGTTGTTCGCAGCCAGCGCGTAAATCTCGTCCTTCTGCTGCTCGATCAAGTCGCGCGAAATGCCGCGCTTGGTGTTCTGATGCACGATGTCAAAGACCGCGTTGCGCGTTTCCTGCGCGACCGCCGATTCGGGCAGCTCAAAATCCACCCGTTGAATCAGCGCGCGGATGACCTGTAGGCGGAGGTCTTTGGCCTGCTTGAGATCCAACTCGTTTTCCAGGTCGCGTCGCACACCCTTGCGCAGCACCGTCAAATCCGCCGCGTCATAAAGCTTGGCGAACGCGTCGTCCACCGGCGGCAAAACTTTTTCCTTCACCTCGACCAGTTCGACTTCATAAACGCCTTTTTTTCCGGCGAGTTCCACCGTCACGAAGTCGGCGGGAAAATCCACGTTCACCGTCCGCTTGTCGCCCGTCTTGGCTCCGAGAAGCTGTTCGGCAAAACCGGGAATGAAACTGTTGCCCGCCGCCGTCTCCACCCAGAAATTTTTCTGCTCCGTCAAACCCTTCGCCGTCGGCGCAACCTCGGTGACCGGCCTGCCCTCGCAGGTGCCGGTGTAATTCACCACCGCCACGTCGCCGGATTTCAGTTCACGCGCCACGGTTTCAAACTTCGCGTGCTGCCCGCGCAGCATTTCGATCGCGCGCTCCACGTCCGCGTCCGTGACCGATTTGATTTCGCGCCTGACCGCCAGGCCCTTGTATTCCGGCAGCTCGAATTCCGGCGCGGTTTCAACCGTCGCGGCGAATTGCAGCGCCTGCCCGCGGCCAAACTGGATTTCCTCGATGTCCGGGTTGCCCAGCACGGCGAGTTTCTTTTCGTCCAGCGCCTTGCGATACGATTCGCCGATGAGCTTGCGCTTGGTTTCCTCCGTGATCTCCGCCTCGTATTTTTTGAGCACGAGTTCGCGCGGCGCCTTGCCCGGACGAAAGCCCGGCAGCGACGCCTGCTTCTGGAAATCCTTCGTGACGGCGGCGAAAGCCTCATCCACGGCCGGCGCGTCCAGTTCCACCCTTAGCAATTTTTTGCACGGGGCTAAATTTTCAACGGTGATGTTCACAATAATTCTCGGTTTGCGAGCCGCGCAAGGTAGCTGAACCCGGCGGATTGCGTCAATGGTTTTAGTCGCGCATCTTGGGTAGAACGATTCGGCCCGACCAAACCAAATACACACAAAACCCCATGGAAGCAAAACCGACTAAGAAGCTTAAAAACGTCAAGAACACCAAACGAAGCGAAGCGCTGCGGTGCAAAATTATATTTTCTGCTACCACGTTATCAGGCCTCAGTAAATGATACGAACCAGAAGTCGGAAATTGAAAATTGCAGATCGCCAGAAACTCTTCGCCATTTCTTCGATAAACAGCCCGCATGAACATAGGCTGCTTTTGCACAACTTTTTTATCTTGGTCGTGTATGATTTGAAGTTGGTTTGCCAAAGTTGAAACATTTGTATCATTCAAATTTTCAGAGGTTGCCCACAAAGTGTATTGCCCTGGCTTTTGGATGAGAAATGAAACGCCAGTGTTTGCCTGAATGTCACCGCCGCCATTGACAAGAAATAAAATTCCATAAACAAAAAATGCCATTGCCAAGCAAGACACCGAAAAGGAAAATATGAGTAAATATCGTTTGTAATTAGGAATCGGTTGCCGTGGTTTCAAATAGTTTGATAAAGGTCCGGGCTGTTTCTTAATTCCGTAAATTATTAAACCGCGCACACCTCCGATTAGCCCAAATGAAAACAATACAACTAAACTTAAATTGCTGACCCAGCCAAATTGCTTGCTATGAGAAAAGAAAATAACCAAAAACACCAATGGAATAGAACTAATGCTTACTACGACCCTAAATACATTCCAAAATTTGGATTTCATAAAGATTTTAACAAAGTCTGCTAGAATTGTAGTTTTGTCGTCGCGTCGGTCAACGGTTTAGTGGCGGCTCAAAGGCGTTTCCGCTTTGCTGTCGCGTTACGGCCAGCGCTTCACAAGTGAAACCAGTTATATTGGCTGAAAAAAACTGGCCAATCGGTGGCGATTTCTGAAATGAGCATGAATAAAACCATGCCCAGCAGGATCAGCGGACGGACCCGGCGGCTTTTGACCGACTTCAGCAGGTAATCAAGTCCATAAAGGTAAAGCATCAAAAATGGAATCAAAACGCCAAGGATCATCCGTCCGGCGGTGAAATACGGATATTCACGCGATGGGTTGACGCAATCGTGAAAATCATAAATGGTGGAAACAAATCCAAGAAAGGCCACCGCCGCCGCCCAGCTACAAAGGCCGAGCCAAAGTGCCTGGCGCTGCGGATCAGTCCCAACTTTGGATCGCGAAAAAAGCGCACACACCGCCAGGCCGGTGAAGCAAAAAGAAGTCAGGACATAAATGGCATTGATTGCCGGAAAATCAAGCGGCTGGCAATGCCACCAAAATTCTCCCTGCCAGAAAGTCGCCATGAGTTGCGAAAAAAATGTCCACGCACCGTCCAGGGTAAAGATGGGATGATGCCACCATTCGGCAAACGGTTTATGTGTCCAACCGAGATATTGGATTTTTGACTCCGCGCCGGTAAAATCGCCGAAAGCATGTTTGCACCATGCCATCCAGGCAATCATGGGCAGTCCGGCGCTGAACGCCATTCCCAGGAACGCCGGCGCCGCCTGACGGAATTTGCCGGTCTGGGCCAGGCGGCAGATTTTTAACAGGACGATCATCGCTGACACGGCCAGCAACGGCAGGTTGGTCAGTTTGGCCAGAAAGGTCGCGGCGAGCGCAAAACCCGCCGCCACTCCAATTCCGACACCGGGAGTTTCGGCGCGCAAAAATTTCACGAGCAGGATGAACGCCGCGCCAAAACAGAGCGGCGACAACACGTCATTTTGAATGGAGTAAAATGCGGTTTGCGGCATGAACGCGAGCAACGCCGGAACGCCCGTCCGCAAAAAATGATTTTCCGGAAAAACGATTCGCGCCGCCCGATGTCCCAGCCAGACCAGTGCGGCAACGAAAAATATGTTCAAAAACCGCAACCAGTAAAGCAAATGCCCGCCGTGCCAGCCGCAGGCTTGCCCGAACCGCCACCACAAACCGGCGATGGCATAGTATAACGGCGGTTGCGCCGCCTCGTAATTAAAACGCGGCCACCACGCTTTTTTAGCACCGGGCAAAGTGGCGGCATTTTCAACCGACCGCGCCCATGCCGCGGCTGGAAATTTCCAGTCTGACGGTGGCGGCAAAAAATACGCCTGGGAATCATACGCGATATAAAAGTTCGTGGAATTGCCGGAAACCGGCTCCAGTCCGCGTGGCAGATGACCATTGGCATATTTTATCACCAGATCAAAATGGACGGCTTCATCCACGTTGTTGAAAAAAGGAAACGCGGCGGAGAAAACAAAAGTGTGGACGGCGGCGAGCAGGCACAACAGCAGGATCAATTTGCGTTCATTCGCTTCTGAAAGCACCATGGCCATGGCATTTATCAAAAATGGTCACGACAGGAAAGCAAACAAATTGCAACTCAATCTTTGGAAGGCCAGATGGTTTTGATGGCGCACCCTGAACATTTCCGCTTTTATGTTGGTAATTGAAGCAAACGCTTTTCATCACCGGCGCGGACACCGGCGTCGGCAAAACGGTTTTGACGGCGCTGCTGGTGCAATTTTTGCGCGAACGCAACGTCAAGGCGGCGGCGCTCAAGCCGGTCTGCTCCGGCAACCGGGATGACGCCCGAAAAATTTTTGCGGCGCTGGACGGCGCGCTGCCGCTCGACGAAATCAATCCGTGGCATTTCCGCGCGCCGCTGTCGCCGCTGCTCGCCGCCTGCCGCGAAAAAAAATCCGTGAAATTGAGTCAAGTCCTCGCGCACGTCCGCGCGCTGCAAAAACGTTTTGACATTTTGCTGGTTGAAGGCGCAGGCGGCCTGTTAAGCCCGCTTGGCGAGAATTTCAATTCCCGCGATTTGATCGCCGCCTTGCGCGCGACGCCGATTGTTGTCGCGCAAAACAAGCTCGGTGCGGTGAATCATGTTTTACTGACGCTCGAAGCGTTGCGCAAAAGCCTGCAATCAAAAACGCGCGTCGTTTTGATGTCGCCGCCGAAGCTGGACGCAGCTACAAATTCAAACGCAAAACTGCTGGCGCAATTTTTGCCGGCAGACAAAATCTTCGCGCTGCCGTGGCTGGGAAGGAATTTTGAAGCGTCCGCAATTTTGAAAAAGCTGGGCGAGCACCGGATGCTTCGCGCGCTGGCGCGGATTTAGTTTTTCACCGGCGCGTTGGTGGCCAGAAATGATTCCCGCCACGGCTGGTGATTTTTGTAAAGCTCCAGCCGTTGCCGAAGTTGATCCAGATTTTTCATTTGTGCAGCAGTGGCGAGGTCGAGCGCGCGTTGCGTGACTTCCAGCGCGTTTGTGAAATCGCCGGTCTCGGCGCAAGCCATGCCGAGCGCGTCGAGGACTTGCGGTTGCACGCCGCCGGCCAGGAGGTTTGCCTTGGCGGCGAGCACGACCGCAGTCTTGCCGTCGCGCACGCCGGGATTTTCCTCGGCGGCGAGGATGTGCGCGATGTAGGCGAGGATTTGGTAATTGTCCGGGTCAATCCGCAACGCTTCGCGGAGCTTGTCAATCGCCTCGGCGTCGCGACCTTGTTTGAGCAAAACCTTTCCCATTTGAAAATGCGGCCACGGATAAGCGGGGTCGAGCCGCGCGGCGTTGGTGAATTCGGCCATGCCTTCCGTGAAGCTGCCGGTTTCAACCAGCACGATGCCCAGGCCGTCGTATAAAGCTGGGCGCGTGGGGTCGAGCCGGATGGCCTCGCGATATTCGGCCAGCGCCTCCTGCGGTTTGCCCATGTTGTCGAGGAGATTGCCGAGATTGTTGTGGACCTCGACCCGTTCGGGCGCGAGACGCAACGCTTCCCGATAATGCGCGAGTGCTTCGGCGGAAAGACCTTTTTGTTCCAGCGCCACGCCGTAATTCAGTTCGGCGGTGGCATTGTCCTTGGTCACGGCGAGCGTGTGGGCGAAGAGCAATTCATCGTTGCGCCAGTAGCTTAGTTGTTTTTCCGTGGCCAGCAAACAGCCGCCAAGAATCGCGCCGGCCGCGCCGGCCAGAATAATTTTTGGAAGCCGGAATCGTTCCGCCAAATCGCGCGCGCCGAAGGTGACGGCGATGAAAATGCCGATGGACGGAATGTAACTATAACGGTCGGCCAGCGCGGCGTCACCGACTTTCACAAGCCCGATGACTGGCATCAATGTGCCTAAAAACCAAAGCCAGCCCATCAGCAAATACGGACGGTTCCGGCGCGTCAGCCAGGCGGCGGCGGAAATGAAAATCAACAGCACAAGCGCGCCGACGACCGCCAGCGTGGAAATCTTATACGCCATCGGATAAATGATGGCGAGGTCAGCCGGCCACGCCAGCTTGCCCAAGTAGCGCGCAAACGCGACCACGGAATTTTCCAAACGGTAGCGCAGGGAGACTTTTGCGAGCGAGACGACCGCGTCGCCGTTGCGCTGCGCCAGAAACGTTACGACACAGGAAATCGCCGTGAGCAGGAAGAACGGCCATTTTTCAAGTAAAAGTTGAAGGTTGGGGGTTGAAGGTTGAAGGTTCGGAGTTATGCAACTTGCAATCTTCAACTTGAAACCCGCAACTCGGTTCAGGGGCCAGAAATCCAGCAACAGCATCACGAACGGCAGCGTGACGAGCATCGGCTTGGCCATCAGGCCGAGCGCGAAAAAAATCAGGGCTGGAAAAAGTGACGCATGGCGCGTGACGCATGACACGGTTTCGGCATTGCCTGTCACTGCCTTCACGTATGCCAGCAGCGCCAGCAGCGCGAAGAACGTGCTCAAGACATCCTTGCGTTCGGAAATCCACGCGACGGACTCGACGTGCAGCGGGTGCCAGCCGAACAGCGCGGCGATAAACGCGGCCGGCCACAATTTTTCCGTGAGCCGCAACAGCAGCGCGAAAACCAGAACGGTGTTGGCGGCGTGAATCAGCGCGTTGACGAAATGATGCGCGCCGGGATCAAGGCCGAACAACTGGCAGTCGGTCATGTGCGAGAGCCAGGTGAGCGGATGCCAGTTGCTGGCGTGCCACGTTGTGAACGCCCATTTGACGCCCGCCCAGGTCAGGCCGCCCTGGACGTGCGGATTTTCCGCGACGTAACCGCCGTCGTCGTAGTTGATGAAACGGAAGTGCGCCACCGGCAGATAAACCACCAGCGTGACAAGCGCGAGCAACAACCCGACGATGCGCGGACGTGACATCGCGCTGTTCTAGCGGTTTCGCGGGCGCGGACGAAGCTATTTTTTTCGCAAAAAAAACATTGCGCTTTTTTGCGGAGCGGGTAGAACTTCTGCGGGCAGGCAATTTTCCGACCGCCTGCCACTTGGCGATTTCGGTTCCTCACGACCAAGTTAATATAATCTGTCGGCCATGAATGTATTGTCATTTGCTGTCGTGGGGGCCGCTTCCAATCAAGCGGATACCCTTTACATTTGGGACAAGGCGACGCCTGAAGCCAAGGCGATCATCGTCTGCCTCCTGATTTTTTCCATCATCGTATGGTCGGTAATGGTTTCCAAAGCCGTCCAGATGCGCCGCGCGCGGAAATTGAATCTTTATTTCAACGAAGAATTCCGCGCGCAAAAATTCGTGCTGGACCTGTTCGACCGGAAATTGCAGGTCGAGGGCTGCCCGCTTTACGCCGTCTATCAGGTCGGCTGCGTGCAACTGGACGCGCGGCTGCGCGGTGCGGGCGAACAGCGGAAGAAAGAGGTCACGCTCAAAAACATGGAACACGTCAAACGCGCGCTGGAAAATACCGTCGCCCAGGAATCGCTCAAATTGGAATCCGGCCTCATCCTGCTGTCCATCGCGGCGAGCGGCGCGCCGTTCATGGGACTGCTCGGCACGGTCTGGGGCGTGATGAGCACGTTCGCCGGCATCGCGCAACAGGGCGCGGCCACGATGGCGGCAATGGCGCCGGGTGTTTCCGCCGCGTTGAGCACCACCGTTGCGGGCCTGCTGGTGGCAATCCCCTCGATGTTCGGCTACAACTGGCTGGTCCACAATTTGCGCGCGTTCACGGTCGAACTTGACAATTTCGCGCAGGAATTGGTTTCGCGGATGGAAACGGAATTCCTAGCCGACGAATAATTTTTGAGCCATGAGAAGATTTTCACAACGCAGTCATCTCGTGACGTTGAGCGAAATCAACATCACGCCGCTGCTCGACCTCGCGTTCGTGCTGCTCATCATCTTTGTCATCACCACGCCGCTGCTGGAGCAGAGCATCAATCTCAAGCTGCCCAAAGGTGGCCGGCCGGAGACGCAAATCAACAAGTCCGACATCACCACCGTCGAGATTTCCAACACCGGTGTTTATGTGCTCGACCGGCAACGGCTGCAACTGCCGCAGTTGATCTCGCGGCTGACGGGCGAATCCCGCGCGAACCCGAATCTGATAGTCTATATCCGCGCCGACAAGGACAGCCGTTATGAATTGCTCGCCACTCTGCTGGACACCTGCCAGCGAAATGGCATCAAAATTTCGTTCCGCACCGACCCGACTCCGAACCGATGAACCGGCTCCAAAAAAAATGCTTCATCGCCACGGCGGGATTTCACCTGCTGCTGCTGCTGATTTTGGTTTTTGGCTCGGCTTTTTTCACGCCGCGCCCCAAACCGGACGATTCGCAGGTGCTCGACGTGATTCCGGCCAATTTGATTGACGCGGCGTTCAACAGCGGTGTCAAAGGCGCGCAAGCGCCGCCGCCAACGCCGATACCACCCACGCCCAAACCTGTTGTCACCCCACCCGCGCCGCAGCCGGAACCGCTCAAGCCGGCGATTCAACCGCCGGAGCCGGTGAAATCAACCGAACCTGACACGACCAAACCGCCGGAACACGTCATCAAACCCGACTTGACACAAGTAACACACGTCGTGCCGAAAAATTCAACGACGGTAAAGTCACAAGACGATTCGCAGGCAAAATTGCGTGCGACAGCATTGAAAGTCCTGCTCAATTTGAAAAAGAATTTCACACCGGCCACGACGGTGGCCATGCCGGGCAACAGCAGCGTGTCCTACGCGAATTACGCCTCCGTCGTCAAAAGCTTTTATGAACAGGCGTGGACACCGCCGGACAACACGGACAGCGACGACGCGAACACGAAAGTCAGCGTGACGATCGCCAGCGACGGCACGGTGCTCACCGCGCGCATCATCACGCCGTCGGGCGACGCGAGCGTGGACGCCTCGGTGCAGAGAACTTTGGACCGTGTCACTTTCATCGCGCCGTTCCCAGAGGGCGCGACGGAAAAGGAACGGACTTACATCATCAACTTCAATCTCAAATCGAAACGAATGCTCGAATGAAAAATAATTGCATCAACTTTTTGAAAATCAGCCTGGCGATTCTGCTCGCCGTCGCGATGACGAATTTCGCGAGCAGCCAGGATTCGGAAATTCAAATTTCAGGTTTCGCCACTTTCGGCCAGAAACCCATTCCCGTCTCACTCGGCGGTTTTAGCGGCGAAGTCGCGCAGGTTTTGCAATTTGATCTTTACGTCCAGGGCTTCTCGTTTGTCGCGCCGGACGCCGCGCAGTATCAAATCAACGGCAGCGCCAATGGCGACGTCACCGGCAGCGTCACGGACAAGTTTGCCAGGAAAGTCATTCTGTCGCGCGCCTACACCGGCGCGGCGTTGCGACGCGAGGCGCACGCGTTCGCGGACGACATCGTCTTCGCCATCACTGGCAAAAAAGGCATCGGCCAGACGAAAATTGCGTTCAAGTCGCAGCCAACGGGCATTGGCAGCGGCGAGATTTACATTTCCGATTTCGACGGGCACAACGCGCAAGCCATCACGCATGATGGCGCGATCATCGCCGCGCCGGCGTGGGTGCCGGGACGGATGGCGCTTTATTACACATCCTACGCGCGCGGCAACCCGGACATTTTTTATCACAGCCTGTCCACCGGCCAGCGGCGCATCATCGCGGGCTATTCCGGCTTGAACACGGGCGCGGCGGTTTCGCCGGACGGCACGAAGGTGGCGATGATTTTGAGCAAGAGCGGCAGCCCGAACGTTTATGTCTGCAACGCCGACGGCACGGGCTTGAAGAGGCTCACGACGAGCGAAGAAGATTCATCGCCGTGCTGGTCGCCGGACGGGGAATGGATTTGTTTCGCGACGAAAATCCAGTCGCGCCGCGTGCTGGCGAAAGTGCCGGCGGGTGGCGGGGAAATGCACGTCATCCACACGTCGGGCGCACCGAATCCGACGGAGCCGGACTGGTCGCCGGACGGCAAATGGATCGCGTTCACGTCGCAGACGGGCGAGTTTGACATCTGCGTGGTGCCGGCGGATGGCAGCGCGGCGCCGGTGGTGCTGGTGGCGGGGCAGGACCCGTCGTGGTCGCCGAACTCGCGGACACTGGTGTTCAACCGCGCGATCAGCTACCGTCAGGTGTTGTCTGTGCTTGACGTTTTCACAAAACAAGCCAAGGATGTTGCCCGGATTTCAGGAAGCTCTTCCGAAGCGGCCTGGGCGAAATGATTTGAATTTTTTTAACGAATTTTTAACCGTAAATTAACCATAAGGAAAAACATGAAACTGAACAGAATGATTTACCCGCTGGTGTTCGCGCTGGCGGCCACCACACTGGCCACCACTGGCTGCAAACACAAACCCATCGGCATTACACCGCTGCCCGAAGGCGGGAGCATGGTTGGCCAACCCGGCGGTGGCGGCACCCTTCCGCCTGGAGATCAAATTGGCCAAGGCGGTGGCGTGCAAACCCAGATTCCGCCCGGCGGCGGGCCGACGGCGGAAGGTGACTTCAACGGCATGGGTGTCGACCGCACGGCACTCGCGCCGGACACAATTCACTTCAAGTTTGACAGCTCGGTCATTCCAAGCGCCGAGCGCTCCAAGCTGGTGATGGTGGCCGAGGCGTTGAAGTCGGACGCCAGCGCCAAGCTGCTGGTCGAGGGCAATTGCGACGAGCGCGGCACGGAGGAATACAACCGCTCGCTCGGCGAACGCCGCGCGCTGGCCGCCCGCGAGGCGCTGGCCAAGCTGGACATTGACCCGATGCGCGTCTTCACCCGCAGTTATGGCAAGGACAAGCCGGCGGCGGACGGCCACGACGAATCGGCCTGGTCGCAGAATCGCCGCGACGATTTCGTCCTGCTCCATCCCAAGCCGGGATCGTAAGCCGGCATTTTGAGCCGCAAGGGCCGCGTTCGCGCGGCCCTTCTTTTTTTGGTGCTTTACTATTTCCCGAAGCAGGCGTAAGCTTCCACAGGCTCGACAAAATTTATGAACATCATGCTGGCGAGTTTTTTTGGCGGTTGGCAGGTCATTTTGATCATTGCCATCATTTTGATTTTGTTCGGGGCGAAAAAAATCCCCGAACTGGCAAAGGGTTTGGGCACGGGCATCAAGGAATTCAAAAAGGCGACGAAGGAAGTGACGGACGAAATCCAAAACGCCAGCACGGAAACGCCGCCCGCCGCGACCAAGACCCCGCCCGCCAACACCACCGCGCAATCCCAGTCGCCGCCGCCCGAAACCAAGGCAGGTTGAACAGGCGGGCTGGTTTTCATCCGCAGTTTTTTCATGGCCGCCTTTTCTCCAGAACCGCCGGACAACGACGGCGGCGGGCCGGTGAAAACTTTTCTCGAACACCTCGAAGATTTCCGCTGGGTGCTGGTCAAGGTCAGCGTCACGCTGGCACTGGCGATGCTCGTCTGCCTCATCGGTGCCAACTACGTCATCGCCGTCGTCAAATGGCCGCTCACGCGCGCGATGGTCTCCCGCCCCGGGACAAATCAGGTTGTCTCGGTCAGTTTCGGCACGAATCACCTTGTCAATTTTCAGCCCACACCGGAGGAGAAACAATCGCTGAACCTCGGCACGAACCGGTTCGTCGCCATCATCGTTGAACCGCTCGCGCTCGGCACGAACCAGGTTCTCGGCTGGCGGGTGAACCCCGACCCGGGCGTGTCCGGGGAGGCGCGGCAAATGCAGGTCGAGCTGGTGAACTTGAGTCCGGCGGGCGGATTTTTCGTCGCGTTTCAGGCGGCGCTTTACGGCGGCATGGTGCTGGCCGCGCCGTTGATTTTGTATTTCATCGCGTCATTCGTTTTTCCGGCGTTGAAAATGCACGAGCGGAAATATGTTTTTCGCGGGATGTTCATCGGTCTCGGGCTTTTTCTGACGGGCGTTTCATTCTGTTATTTTGTGCTAATGCCGGTGGCGTTGTCGGCCTCGCAGATGTATTCCAACTGGCTTGGCCTCGGCGCGTCGCAGTGGCGCGCGGAAGATTACATCAGCTTTGTCTGCCGCTTCATGCTCGGCATGGGGCTGGGCTTTGAGATGCCGGTGGTGATTTTGACGCTCGTGAAGATCGGCGTGTTGAGCTATGCCACGCTGTCGAAGGCGCGGCGTTACATGATCGTGATCAATCTGATTCTGGGCGCGCTGCTGACCACGCCGGAAGTGGTGACGCAAATTCTCATGTTCGTGCCGTTGCAATTGCTTTACGAGATCACTGTCTGGATTGCGTGGTATTGGGATCGCCAGGAGCGGAAACGCGCCGCGCTTGAATCGTAAATCGCGCTTTACAATCGCCGGATTCGGCGTAATTTGGTTTCAACAACTTAACAAAACGTATGCGAAACGTAATGCCCCTTCTCGCCGCCATCGGCCTCGCGGCCTTGTTCACTTCCGGTTGCGCCGGCCCGGAACAGAAATTCGGCCGCGGCATGAGCAACACTTTAGAAGTCATCCGCATGGGCGAAATGCGCCGCAGCATTGAGCAGGCGACGGTGTTCGATTCACCCAGCGCCGGCTTCACCTATGGTGTGGTTCGCGGCTTCGACCACACCCTCGCCCGCACCGGTCTCGGAATTGTTGAAGTGGCGACCTTCCCGCTGCCGCCTTACCACCCGGTTTTCACCAGCTACGTCAAGCCCAGTCCGGTGTTTCCGGACAGCTACAAGCCCGGCCGGCTTGCCGACCCGCTGTTTGACACGGACACCTACACCGGCTTCAGCGGCGGCGACATTGCGCCGTTCATTCCCGGCAGCCGGTTCAGCGTCTTTGAAAATTAGCCGTGCCGGAAACCGTTTTGCACACCGCGCCAACAACTTTCGCTGGCGCGTTTTGCTTTGAGACCACAAATTACACGAACCACAGGGAGGCCGACCGGAGAAATTCTTTCATAAACTGGCGGCACATTTTAGGAAATGGCCTTTTGATGTCATTTCGGGTATTTTGTGGTTAAGAATATTAAGAATATTTTCGATGAAGCTCGGAAAAAAATCGCCCTGCAAGGTCAACCTGCTGCTGAACATCCTGGGCAAACGGCCCGATGGCTTTCACGAACTGGAAACCGTCATGCAGCCGGTGAACCTGTTTGACGAAATTCATTTCGAGCGCGCCGCAAACGGAATCCGACTCACCTGCGAAGAACCGACCTTGCCGGTTGATTCGAAAAATCTTGTTTATCGCGCCGCGACAAATTTTTTGACGGCGGCAAAAATTTCCGACGGCATAAAAATCCATCTGGAGAAAAAAATCCCGCTCGCCGCCGGATTGGGCGGCGGCAGCGGCAACGCCGCGACGACGCTTCTGGGGTTGAATGAACTCTTCGGCCAGCCGCTCCCGCTGGCAAGCTTGCACGAACTCGCCGCGTCGCTTGGCTCGGACATTCCGTTCTTCCTGCAAGACAAACCGGCGCTCGCCACCGGACGCGGCGAGAAAATCCAGCCGCTCGAAAATTTTCCGGCCCTGCATGGCAAGGCGTTTTTCCTGATTCATCCCGGCTTCGGCATCTCGACGCCGTGGGCCTACCAAAAGCTGGCGCGGTTTCCCGATGCGCTGAACGGCAAACCCGGCCGCGCGCAAAAACTCATAACGCTATTGCAAACCACTGATGTGAAAATGGTGGTGGGCGAATTTTACAACTCACTCGAAGCGCCCGCGCTCGACAAATTTCCTGTGCTGGCGCTCTACCAGGAATTTCTGCGCGAAAACGGCGCGCTGGCTGCGCTTATGTCCGGCAGCGGCTCGACGACGTTCGCCATCATTGAAAATGTTTCTTCTGGCGAATCGCTGGTGGAAAAATTCAAATCGCAGTTCGGTGCAAACTGCTGGACGGCGGTCGTGCCGGTTTGACGGTAAGTGCGTCACTCCATGCGCGCCGTCGGACGGATGCAGAAAAAACAAACGGTTCACATGGCCCGCCCTACCTTTTAAGTTTCGCCAGCGCAAACTCCGTCATTTCCTTCGCCGCCGGAATTTTCAGCGCCAGCGCCATCAGCCAGTAGACCAATCCCGCGATCCCCGCCGGCACAAACACCGCGCCGATTTTCAAAGCGAGGTTCGCGTGACCCAGGTGATTTTCCCACAACCGCCAGCCTTCCCACGCGACCAGCCCGGCGCAAATGGTCGCCAGCGCCAGCGGCGGAAGATTTTTGCGCAACGGTTCCAGTTCAAGCTTGCCGAGTTTTTTGCGCAGCGCGAACAGGAGCAGACCCGTGTTGAGGCACGAGGTGATCGTGTTGACGATGCCGGGGCCGCCTTCGTGCAGCGGCTTGAGCAGCGCGCAGGTGGCGGCAAAATTGATGGCGAGGCAGACCAGACTTATTTTCATCGGCGTCCGGGTGTCGCCGAGCGCGTAAAAGGCGCGCGCCAGAATATTCACGGTGGAGAACAGAACCAGCCCCGGCGCGAGGCAGGAGAGCGCGTAAGTAACACGAAAGGTGGAAACGGCGGTGAACGCACCGCGTTCAAACAAGAGCCGCACGATGGGTTCCGCCAGCGTAACCAGCAGGACGCAGGCGATGAGGTTCAGGAAAATCACCGTGGAAAGTCCGTGCCGCAGCGTGGAGCGGAATTCGGGATAATTTTTATCCGTAGCCAGACTGGCGAGCGTCGGCAGCAGAAAGGTCGCGAGCGAGATGCCGAACATGCCCTGCGGCAATTCCATCAGCCGCACCGCGCCGTTGAACGAGGAGACAATGCCGGTGCCGACGAAAAGGGCGACAGTTTGCACGAGTGCGACATTGATTTGAAAGGCCGCGACGCCGATGGTGCCGGGAATCATCTGGCGCACGACGCGCTGCACGGTGGCATCGCGCCACGGCGAAACCCAGCGGTAACGGAAGCCGTCGCGCCAGAGTGTGGGCAGTTGAAACGCCGCCTGCGCCACGCCCGCCGCCAGCACGCCGTAGGCGAGCGCGAAAATCTGCACCGGCAGCCGTTGTTCCTTCGGAAGTCCCACGCCAAATTTTGGCGCGAGCCACCAAACGGAGCCGATCATCACCACGTTGAGCATCGTCGCGCCCATCGCCGGGATGAAAAAATGGCCGCGCGCGTTGAGCATCCCCATCATCACCGCCGTCAGGCAGACGAGGATCATGTAGGGAAACATCACACGGAGCAGTTGCAGCCGCAACATCATTTCCGGCGAAAAATGGCCCGGTGTCCAAAAGTGAATTTTTTCTCCGGCGGGAGTCATCGCATTGGTATCGGTGGGCAAAACTATCTGATGGAATCCGCTGCCAGCCAGTGATTGCGCCGTCTGGTGCGGGGTGCCAAATGCCAGCGCGAGGGATACCCCGAGCAAAACGAGCGCGACAATGACGCACGCGGCGACGACCAGGCCGGAGATGACGGCGTTCGACGCGCGCCACATTTCTTTTTCGCCGTGGAATTTTTCCTTTTCCTTGAACACCGGGATGAATGCCGCCGTGAGCGCGCCTTCGCCGAGCAGCCGCCGAAACAGGTTCGGGATCGTGAACGCATACTGGAACGCGTCGTTGACCCAGCCCGTGCCCATGAAACTGTAATAAACCATCTCGCGCACCATGCCGAGCACGCGGCTGGTGAGCGTGGCGGCGGCCATCGCGCCGGAGGCTTTCAACATTTTTGACATCGCGCGAAGATTAAAGTCCAAAGCCCGAAGTCCAAAGTCCAAAGTTCGACGCAAAGATTTCGTCCTCGTACTCCTAACCAACAAGGTAGTGGTTTGAATGCATGAGGTTCCCCGGCGGAGCCTTCGGATTCTACGCTTGCGTTCGGCGAAAATTTTCTGATAGCCTGCTTTTCCCATGACTGCATGGCTAAACTTTGATTTGACCGGTGTTGTAAACCGTCTCACGGCGTTGCAACCCGCAATAGCGGCACAAAAAATGGCACATAGTCAAATTTGTTCCGTCAAATCAACTGCAAATCGTTTGTAATCAAGGTTGCACCCATAGCTCAATTGGATAGAGCGGCTGACTACGGATCAGCAGGTTTCAGGTTCAACTCCTGATGGGTGCACCATTCTTAAACCCCTTGAAATTCAAGGGGGTTTTCATTTTCAATTCATATAAAAACTCCTGCAAACACCGTTTTTTCCTGACAGATCCCTGACAACCCAACCGATTCTGGCAGACTAAAACAATGGCGGAACGGAAACTAGCTATTATTGACACCTGTATAAGTAATGTCCTAATCTCTGGGGTGCTGGAAGCAACCTATGAGACCCCACGGCACTCCGAATGAATTGGAACAACGCCGGCGACGAG
>Ga0182018_10002563_pt1 | contig 17871 bp, 18 predicted proteins | sample 812P2MmetaG_FD_120490 | JGI IMG/M metagenome (GOLD analysis project Ga0182018, IMG submission 120490) | Permafrost microbial communities from Stordalen Mire, Sweden - 812P2M metaG | ecosystem: Environmental > Terrestrial > Soil > Wetlands > Permafrost | place: Sweden: Stordalen | collected... | reverse complement strand
CCGAACTCGTACGCGACCAGGCTGAGGTCCACAAGGCCGGCCCCGCTGATCGTGCCGCCGCCGTGGGCCTCGCCGACCAGGAACGACGTCCAGCCGAGCTCGGCACCCCGGCGCCAGTAGTCGGCGTCGAACCCGGCGGAGTCGCCTTGCAGGCGACGCACCTCGTTCGGGGGCGCCTTCTCGACCAGAAATCGCTCGGTTGTCTCCCTGACGAACTCCTGATCGGAGCTCAGCGCGAGCAGCATCGGGCCACCTCGTTCTCGAACTGTGTCGTGTGCATCGGCAGGAGGGACAACGTCACGCAGCGGGCTTCAGAATGCGCCCGATCCCGGCTGCTTCGTTCCGCCGACGCCACTCCTCGCGCGGCATGGTGACGGTCACTACCGGCTCCTCGCCGGTCAGTCCTTCGGCCACGCCAGCGACTTGATCTCCAGGTACTGGTCGAACCCGGCGGTCCCGTTCTGGCGACCGATCCCGCTGTGCTTGTAGCCCCCGAAGGGGAGGTCCGCACCGTACGGGGCGCCTCCATTGATGGAAAGCCCGCCGGTGCGGATGCGCCGGGCGACCGCCAGCGACCGCTCGAGGGAGCCGGAGAACACCCCACCGGACAATCCGTACTTGCTGTCGTTGGCGATCCGCACCGCCTCGTCCTCGTCCTCGAAGGGGATGGCGACGAGCACCGGCCCGAAGATCTCCTCCTGGGCGATCGTCATCGAGTTGTCGACATCGGTGAACAACGTCGGCTCCACGAAGAACCCCTTCGGATACTCAGCAGGGCGGCCGCCGCCGACAGCCAGGGTCGCACCCTCGGAGACGCCCTTCTCGATGTATCCGAGCACCCGGTCGCGCTGTTTGGCCGAGATCAGCGGGCCCATGATCACGTCGGGGCGCTGTGGATCGCCGTAGGGTACCGCCCCCAAGAACTCCTTCAACAGTTCCACGCCCTCGTCGTAGCGCGAGCGCGGCAGCAGCATCCGAGTTTGGATGGCGCAACCCTGCCCGGCGTGGAAGCACACGCCGAGGCCCATCATCGCGGCGAGCCCGAGGTCCGCGTCCTCGAGGACGATCGTCGCCGACTTCCCGCCGAGCTCGAGGAAGACCCGCTTCATGGTGGCAGCTCCCTTCTCCATGATGCGCTGGCCAACCGAAGTCGAACCGGTGAACGAGATCATGTCGACCTTGGGCGAGAGCGTCAGCTCCTCGCCGACCAGGTGGTCGGAGGACGTCACGACATTGAGGACGCCGGCCGGGATGTCGGTGCGCTCGGCGACGATGCGACCGAGCAGCGTCGCGTTCCAGGGCGTGTCGGGCGCCGGCTTCAGCACGACCGTGTTGCCGGTGGCGAGTGCCTGCCCCAGCTTGTTCAGGGTGACCTCAATGGGGAAGTTCCACGGGACGATCGCGCCGACCACTCCGACCGGTTCCCGCCAGATCTGGCGCACGTTGACGGCCCCCGTCATGGCCATGGCGTCGGGGAGCTCGGTGACCCAGTCGAACTCCTCGATGAGCTTTGCCGGGTACGAGAGCGCGTCGGCGAGCGGAGCGTCGAGCTGTGGGCCGTTCGTCGTCATGCGCGGGCAGCCGACCTCGAGGATGAGCTGTTCGCGCAGCTCCTCCTGCTCGCCCTGAAGTGCCTCGTGCAGCTGCTCGAGGCACATCTTGCGAAATCCGTGGTTGGTCGACCAGTCGGTCTCGTCGAAGGCTCGTCGTGCCGCGTCGATCGCCCGGTGCATTTCGCCGGCTGAGGCGTCGGCCACGCTTCCGAGGACCTCTTCGGTCGCCGGGTTGACGTTGTCGAAGGTCTGCCCCGACTCGGCTTCGACCAGCTTGCCGTCGATCAGCATCCTCGACTCCGGATGCACGTCCAATGCCTCAGCCACGGTCCGCTTCCTCTCGTCGTTTGGATCGACCACCCCAGGAGCACCCGACGCGGCCCGGGTCGCGACCTGGCCGCCGCCGGATCACGGCCAGCGGCGCTAACGCGCGGAGGGTATCTGACTTTGACGTCGTCGTCAAAAATGACTATAGGATCGCCGGAGCGACCCGGTTTGGGCAGCGCGACCCAGACTGGACACAGCGGTGGCGTCGGTGATGCCGAGCCCACAACAGATGGAGACGCGATGTTCACCATTGAGGCGTTCCTCGACGCCCTGACGCTGGAGCCCGCTGGCGAGGATCACTACCGGGCGTCCAACATCCCTTCCGAGCACAACGTCGTCTTCGGCGGCCAGCTCCTTGCGCAGTCCGTGATGGCGGGCCTGGCCGGCCAGGAGGCCAAGACCGTCAAGACGATCCACACCGTGTTCGCCCGGGCGGCATCCCCCGAGGCCCCCCTCGACATCACCGTCGAGCGGATGCACGGGGGCCGGTCGGTGGCGAGCAGCACCGTGACGATCAGCCAGGGCGACCAGATCTGCACGCGCTCGTTGGTGCTCTTAAGCGCGGATGAAGCGGACGTGATTCGGCACGCGGACACGCCCAGGTCGTCGTCGAGCCCCGATGACGCCGACGTCAGAAGCTCGGGCGCATGGGAGATCAGCATCGTCGGGGCGGTGGACGTCAACGACCCCGAGCTGGTGGGTCCGCCAGAGCTCGACGTGTGGGTTCGCTTCGTGGGCGCGCCCGACGATCCGGCTACCGACCAGGCGCTCGTCGCGTACTCAACCGACGGCTTTCTCATCGGGACGGCGATGCGCCCCCATCTCGGCGTCGGCCAGTCCCAGGCGCACCGGACGCTGTCGACCGGAGTGCTCAGCCACACGCTCACCTACCACGAGCCCTGCCCGGCCTCCGAGTGGCACCTCATCCAACAGTGGAGCTCCTACGCCGGCCACGGCCGCAGCTTCGGAAGGGGCGACATCTTCCGCGCCGACGGGCAACTCGCGATCTCGTTCATCCAGGACGCCATGATCCGTGCTCGCGCGGGAGGTCCGGGCAAGCTCTGAGGGTAGTGGCTCAGTTAAACCGAGCCACTACTGCCCTCCTGTGCGGATGGCGGCGGCGATGCCGCCATCGACGGGAAGATCGATCCCGGTCACAAAGGCCGCCTCGTCCGAGAGAAGGAAGGCCACCGCTGCGGCCACCTCCTCGGCCCTTCCCTCCCGCCCGAGCGGGGACATCCGGACCAGCATGTCGTTGGTCGGGCGGGCCGCCCCTTCCTGCTTGCCCATGGGAGTGTCGATGATCCCGGGGGTCACCGAGCAGATCCTGGCGCCGAGCCGGCCGAATGCCGCGGCCTCGCGTCGGACCAGCCGATGCACGCCCCGCTTCGCCCACGTGTACGCCATTCCAGGGTCCTCGATCTCGGGCCCGACGGCCTCTCGAATGCCTTCGATGAACCGGTCGGCGAGCGGGTCGTCGAGCACGGCGTCGGCAGCGACGTCGGCATCGGCCATGGCCAGCAACGGGGCCACCGATGCGAAGCACACGATGGCCGTGCCCTGGGTGGCGAGCGGCCGGCACGCATCGACGAGCAGCGCCGTGCCGACGAGGTCGATGACCAACATGTCCCGCCACCCACCCATGGTCGGCGACACACCGGCGGCGTGCGCCACGGCGCGTAGCGGGCCCAGCTCCGATGCCCGAGCAGCGAGTCGGGCCACCCCGTCACGGTCCGCCACGTCCAGCGCGATCGGTTCGACATCGGCCCGCGTCGGGCCGGAGGTGAGGTGCTGCAGCGTCCCCGCCAGCCGCTCCTCGTCGCGATCGGCGACCAGGAGCACATCGACCATGTCGGCCACTCGCGTTGCGCACGCGGCACCCATGCCGCGCGCCGCTCCGGTCACGATGCCCACAGTCATAGGTCTCTGCCCTCGCTCACTTCGGGTCCCGAGGGCGGACAGTAGTCTCCGTGCGGACCTCCGCACGAGGAGAGACAGATGGCAGACGATCTGGGCGCGGGCGGGCTTCGCCTCGAGCGCGACGGACCAATCGCATGGTGTGTGATCGACCGGCCCGAGGCGAGGAACGCGCTGACACCGGCCATGTACTTCGGCATTAAGCGTGCCGTCCGCCTGGTCAACCGGGACCCGGACCTGGCCGCCCTCATCATCACCGGGTCGGGCGACGTCTTCGCTCCGGGGGGAGACCTCGGCGGCCGGTCGGAGCCAGGCGACGAGCCGATCCCCGACATCGGCCGAGACATCCTGCCCTTCCTCGACATCCGCGACAGCCGGGCGCCGATCGTCGCGGCGGTGAACGGGATCTGCCAGGCCGGCGGCCTGCTCATCGCCATGCTGGCCGACATCGCAGTCGTCAGCGATCGGGCGACCTTCCGGGCACCCGAGCTCCTGCGCGGCATCCCCGACGCCACCTACGCGGCGGTGCTCCCGGCGCACGTCGGCATCGCCGTGGCGCGTGACCTCTTGCTGTCCGGTCGACGCTTCGACGCCGCTGAGGCGAAGCGCCTCGGGGTGATCTCGCGCGTCGTCCCCCACGACCAGCTGAAGGACGCCGCCATGGAGGCAGTGCGCGAGATCCTGCAGACCCCGCCAATGGCTCGCATGCACGTGAAGCGGATGCTGAACGAGCGCTACGGGCTGATCGACTACCAGACGATGTTCTGGGCCCTCGAGGAGTCACCCGAGCCGCGCGAAGGGATGCGCGCGTTCATGGAGAAACGGCCGCCCAGCTGGATCCCCGAAGGTCTGTCGCCCGACGAACCCGGCCACTGACCCGCCGGGCGCCGGATCCCGCGACTCTCTCCCTCAGCGGGTCACGGCCCCGAGACAGAAGGCGGTGACACGGTCGATCTCGGCACGGGTGGGCTCGATCCGCTTCCACAGACAGTCCGTGAGCATGCCGAGCGTTGCGTGCGCGGCGAGCGCGGCGTCGAGCTCGGGCGAGTCGCTGCCCAGCGCTCGGAACGGCTCGTGCAGCAAGGATGCGAGCGGCTCGCTGGCGAAGTGGCGCCCGGCGGCAATCCGCCCGTCGGCGCTGCTTCCGTTCCAGAGCACCGCCAACGTGGTGGCGGCGATCTCCGCGTCGGCCTGAGCCAGCACACCCACGACCCACCGCCGGACCTGGCGCTCGGGCCTGGCTTCCTTGGCCAGTTGGTGGCCGAGATAGCTACGCAGGCGCTCGGCACCGTCCTCCAACATGGTGGTGACCAGCGCCTCCTTCGAGCGGAAGTGCCGGTAGAAGGCCTCGTTGGACAGCCCGGCGGCGGCGACGATGTCGGCGACCCGGGGGCGAGATGAGGTGCCGTTGGCACGCATCAGCTCGAGCGCCGCGTCGAGGAGCCGCCGCACCTCGCTGGCGTACTCGCTCTCCCGCTTGGCCAGCGTGCGGCGAACGATCCGGTCGGCCGCGCCCGTCCCGGGGTCCGGTATTGCATTCTGAATAGTCAGAATCATATTCTGGCCGGGAACGAGGGGGCGCACATGGCGTGGGACTTCGAGACCGATCCCGAGTATCAGAAGAAGCTGGACTGGGCCGACGAGTTCGTGCGGGAGGAGGTGGAGCCGCTCGACCTGGCCTTCCCGCACCTCCAGTTCGTGCCGCTGGAGGGCAAGCGGCGGGAGGCCATCGACCCGCTGAAAGAAGAGGTCCGGCGCCAGGGGCTCTGGGCGACCCACCTCGGACCCGATCTGGGCGGCCAGGGCTTCGGCCAGCTCAAGCTCGCGCTCCTGAACGAGATTCTGGGCCGATCCTCCTGGGCCCCGATCGTGTTCGGCTGCCAGGCCCCCGACACCGGCAACGCAGAGATCATCGCCCACTACGGCACCCCCGAACAGAAGGAGCGGTACCTGCAGCCGCTGCTCAACGGCGAGTGCTTCTCGTGCTACTCGATGACCGAGCCCCATGCCGGCGCCGACCCGACGCTGTTCAAGACCCGGGCCGAACGCGACGGCGACGAGTGGGTCATCAACGGCTGGAAGTTCTTCTCGTCCAATGCCAGGACGGCGGAGTTCCTCATCGTGATGGTGGTGACGAACCCGGACGTGAGCCCGTACAAGGGGATGTCGATGTTCCTCGTGCCGACGGACACGCCCGGTGTGGACATCGTGCGCAACGTCGGCCTGTACGGCGAGCCGTTGAACGACGGCTCCCACGCGTTGATCCACTACGAGGACGTCCGGGTCCCCGCCGACGCGATCCTGGGTGGCGAAGGGCAGGCCTTCGTCATCGCCCAGACTCGGCTGGGCGGTGGCCGGATCCACCATGCGATGCGGACGATCGGACTGGCCCAGAAGGCGATCGACATGATGTGCGAACGAGTGCTCAGCCGGGAAACCGCCGGCAGCCTGCTCGCCGACAAGCAGTTCGTTCAGGGTTACATCGCCGACTCGTACGCCCAGTTGATCCAGTTCCGGCTGTTCGTCCTCTACACGGCATGGGAGATCGACAAGTACAGCGACTACAACCGCGTGCGTAAGGACATCGCGACGGCGAAGGTGGTCATGCCCACGGTGCTGCACGACATCGCCTGGCGGGCCATGCAGGTGCATGGCGCCCTCGGGACGACCAACGAGATGCCCTTCTTCACCATGATCCATGGCGCCGGCGTGATGGGCCTGGCCGACGGCCCGACCGAGGTGCACAAGATCACGGTTGCCCGCCAGGTGCTCCGGGACTACAAGGCCAGTGACGACGTCTGGCCCACGCAATGGATCCCGAAGAAGTTGGAAGCCGCTCAGGCCAAGTTCGCCCAGTACCTGGAGCTCGAAGTGGGGAACCAGTGAACGCGACGGGCGAGACGCCGACGACGATCGATTTCGACAGGTTGACGGCCTGGCTAGACGACCAGGGCCTCGGCGTCGGGGCCCCGCTGGAGCACCGCTACATCTCCGGTGGCAGCCAGAACGAGATCTACGAGCTGCGCCGGGGGGACCTGCACTGCGCAATGCGCATCCCGCCACCCACGGCTCCCGCCTCTCGGGACGAGGGCATCGTGCGGGAGTGGAGGATCATCGACGCGCTCAACGGCACGGACGTGCCGAGCACCGAGGCGATCGCCGTGTGCACCGATCCCTCGGTGCTTGGGCGGACCTTCTACCTCATGGGGTTCGTCGACGGGTGGTCACCCATGCAGACGCGGCACGATTGGCCGTCGCCGTTCGACACCGACCTCGAGGAGCGACGCGGCCTCGCCTTCCAACTGGTCGAGGGCATCGCACTGCTCTCGAAGGTCGACTGGCAAGCCAAGGGCCTGAGCGACCTCGGCCGTCCCGACGGTTTTCACGAGCGCCAGGTCGACCGCTGGACCGCGTTCCTCGAGCGCATCAAGGGTCGCGAGCTTCCGGGATTCGACGAGGCGGCGGCGTGGCTGCGCGCGCACCGGCCGATCGACTTCATCCCGGGTCTCATGCACGGTGACTACCAGTTCGCGAACGTGATGTTCAAGGACGGAGCACCGGCTCGGCTCGCGGCGATCGTCGACTGGGAGATGGGCACCGTCGGTGACCCGAAGCTCGACCTGGCCTGGGTCGTGCACACCTGGCCCGAGGACACGAGCGGCGGGGAGGGTAGCGTCGGCGGATACGTGGACATGACCCACATGCCGTCTCGGACCGAGGTGTTGGAGCACTACGCGATCACCTCGGGTCGCCAGGTCGACGACATCGACTACTACTGCGTCCTCGCAAAGTGGAAGCTGGCCATCGTGCTCGAACAGGGCTTTCAGCGAGCGGGGGGCGATGAGAAGCTGGCCGGCTTCGGGCCCTTCGTGCTCGATCTCATGGAGGGGGCCGCCGGTCTCGCCGAGACGACCGACTACTCGGTGCTGGCGACGTCGGACGCGCCGTGATACCGGCGTCGCGGCGGTCGTTCGCCCGCACCACGACCTGAGGTGCGCGCCGCGCTCTGCCGAAGATACGGCGGCCCCGAGGTCGTCGAGGTCTCTGAGGTCCCGGCACCCGTGCTCGGGACGGGACAGGCCCGGGTCACGGTGCACACCGGAGCCGTCAACTTCCCCGACGTCCTGCTCATCGCCAACACGTACCAGGTCTCGATCCCGACACCGTTCATCCCCGGCAGCGAGTTCGCGGGTGCGGTCGTCGAGGTCGCGGGGGGAGTCGAGAGCGTGAGTGTGGGCGACCGGGTCTTCGGCTCCACCATGGTCGGTGCCTTCGCAGAGGAAGTGGTCGTGCCGGCGACCTCGCTGACTCGGATCCCGCCAGGCATCGATGACCGCGTGGCATCGGCCTTCGGCGTGGCGTTTCGCACCGCCTACCACGTGCTGCGCTCGGTCGCGGCGCTCAAATCGGGCGAGGAGCTGGTCGTCCTCGGTGCCGGAGGCGGCGTCGGCACGGCCGCCGTGCAGCTCGGAACCGCACTCGGTGCGACCGTGACCGCGGTGGCTTCGACGCCCGAGAAGCTTGAGGCGGCCCGCTCGTGCGGCGCCCAACGGCTCATTGCGCACCGAGACGGCGACCTGCGAGAGGCGCTACGAGCGGCCCTTCCCTCGGGCGCCGACGTAGTCGTCGACCCGGTGGGAGGCGACCTCGCCGAGCCAGCCCTGCGCTCGCTGCGCTGGGGCGGCCGCTTCGTCACCGTTGGCTACGCGTCGGGGACCATCCCCCGCATTCCTCTCAACTTGGTGCTCCTGAAGGGCATCCGCATCCTCGGGTTCCAGTTCCGGGACTTCGCTTCGCACCTGCCCGACGAGACGGCGCGCAACGAGCGCGAGCTGCTCGGGCTCCTCGAAGAGGGCCGCGCCGTGCCCCTGATCGGCGCCACCTTCGATCTCTCCGAAGCGGCGGCCGCCTTGCGCCACGTCGCCGAGGGTCACGCCGTCGGCAAGGTGGTCCTGCAGGTGCGACCCGATGGCGGGTCCTCCTGAAGCCAGGGTGGGTCATGGGTCAGTTTCAACCCTCCGTACATTCGGCTTTACGTCGCCAGCTCCATCGAGCAGTTTCACGCTCCCTCCGACCGAGGGACCGACGGCTTTCGCTGGTCGAAAACATGGGGTTTCGGGTGTGACAGCCCAAACTGACTGTCCCACCACCAAGGCTTGCGGTCTACTATCGACGTCGATGTCAATTCGCCCGGACCGACGGCCCGGGCGAGGCAGTCGGAGGGAGGACGGGGCATGGTGACCGCGGTGATGGAGGGTGTCCGTGTCCTCGAAGTGGCGGAGCACACCTTCGTGCCGGCTGCCTCGGCCCTGCTGTCCGACTGGGGGGCCGACGTCATCAAGATCGAGCCGATCGAGCGCGGCGATGCCATGCGTGGTCTCGCGTCCACGGGCGTCATGTCCATCGGCGGCGACGTGCACCCGCTCCTCGAGCACTCCAACCGAGGCAAGCGGAGCCTGGCCCTCGACCTCACCTCACCCGAGGGTCTCGAGATCCTCTACGACCTCGCCGGAACCGCCGACGTCTTTCTCACCAACAAGCTGCCCCGAGTCCGCAAGAAGCTCAAGATCGAGCTGGAGGACATCCGGGCGCACAACCCGAAGATCATCTACGTCGCCGGCACCGGTCACGGTGAACGGGGGCCCGACGCGGACAAGGGCTCCTACGACTCCCTGGCGTTCTGGGCCCGTTCCGGCGTCGCCATGGGCGTGAAGCCGTCCGACTCGGACCGCTTCCCGAATCCGCCTGGGCCGGGCTTCGGCGATTCCATCGGTGCGATGACCATCGCCGGGGGGATCATGGGGGCACTGTTCCACCGCGAACGGACGGGCGAGGCCACCACGGTCGACGTCTCCTTGCTCGGCACCGGCATGTGGGCCATGGGCCAGTCCTTGGCCATCTCACTCCTGAGCAACGTCGCCTGGCAGGGCCCGCCATCGAACGCGCCCCGTCAGAACCCGTTGACGGCCGTCTATCTGACCAAGGACGACCGCTTCCTCTCCTTCTGCTGCCTCCAGGCCGGGAGGTACTGGGCGCCGCTCTGCGAGGCCATCGGGCGGCCCGAGTTCGCGACCGACCCCCGGTTCGCCGACCACGCCACACTGCTCGAGCACTGTGCCGAAGCGCAGGGGATCCTGCGGACGACCTTCGCAGAGCATCCGTTGTCCGAGTGGCGAGAGCGTCTGGCCGACTTCACCGGGCAGTGGTGCGTGGCGCAGGACACGCTGGAAGCAACGGCCGATCCCCAGGCGGTCTCGAACGGGTACTTACAGGATTGCGAGACGGCGTCGGGCGTCCCCTTCAGGCTGGTCGCCGCACCGGCGCAGTTCGGCGGCGAGCCTGCTCCGGTGGGCCGGGCGCCGGGGTTCAACGAGCACGGCGACGAGATCCTCGCCGAGCTCGGAATCGACTGGGACACCGTCGTGGACCTCAAGGTCCGCTCGGTCGTCGGCTGATCTGCTCGTCAACTCATCTATCTTTCAGGAAGGAACTCATGACACTCTTCGACGCATTTCGCTACGACGGGAAGCGGGTCCTCGTCGTCGGTGGAGCCACCGGCATGGGGGCCGCCGCTGCCGAGCTGGCCCAGGATGCCGGTGCAGAGGTGGTCGTCATGGACTTTGCCGAGGTGAAACTCCCCGGAGCCAAGGGCATCCACGTCAACCTGGCCGAGCAGGCCTCGATCGACGCCGCGGTGGACGAGTGCGGAGGCCCGGTGCACGCGCTGTTTGCGTGTGCCGGCGTGGCCGACGGCACACCGGGGATCGAGAAGATCAACTTCATCGGGCACCGCCATCTCATCGACCGCATGTTGGCGGCCGGCATGCTCGCGCGCGGGGCCGCGATCGGGTTCATCTCCTCCGCCGCCGGCCTCGGTTGGGAGGCGAACCTCACCGAGTTGAAGGAGTACCTGGACACGCCCGACTTCGACTCGGCGGTGGCCTGGGTTGCCGAGCACAACAAGGCGGACTACCTGTCGACCAAGCAGGCGATGTGCGCCTACGTGGCCCGGCAGGCGTTCCCGCTGCTGAAGCAGGGCATCCGCATCAACGCCATCTGCCCGGGCCCGACCGACACGCCACTCGCCCAGGCGAACAAGGATCTGTGGCTCGGCTTCGGTGCCGACTACCGGGGCGAGGTGGGGATCGAAGCCTCGACCCCGCTCGAACAGGCCTACCCCCTCGTGTTCCTGTGCAGCGACGCCGCGTCGGTGATCACCGGCATCACCATGATCACCGACGCCGGCTACATCAGCTCGGGGGTCACCGAGTCGTTCCCGCCCGCCACCCCGGCCGCCCTCTTCCTGCTCGGCCGGATGTAGGCGTCGGCGATCGGTTCCCGACCCGCCAAGGCGGGCGCAGGGCCAGAGCGCCGGACCGACGAAGGACTTGGACGCGAACGGCACCTCATGACCACTGCTGGAGGACGCATGGCCACGACATCGAACGGAGAGCCCGACGCGCGCGACCGGCACGTTATTCGTGACCTTGGTTTCTCAACCGTGCGATCGGGTGACGAGTTGCACGGCTCGGCGCCGATCGTCGAGGAGATGCACGTTCCGGGCACCGCGCAGCTGCGCACATCAATCCTCGCCACGTGGGTCGACCAGCTTGCCGGTCTCCTCGTGGTCGACGCGATCTCCCCTCGGGTCCCGGTCACCCTCGAACTCGATATGCACCTCTACCGCCCGGCACCGGGCGCCGGTGTCGTCCATGGTGTCGGCAGGATCGTGAAGTCGGGTCGCTCGGTGATCGTCGCCGGGGCGGACTTCACCGACCAAGACGGCGAGCCGGTCGGGTTTGGCACAGGATCGTTCATGGCCGCACCGGACAAGCGCATGATCTTCACGTCGCCCACCAGCGTGGACCAGGCCATCCCCGAGGGGTCGCGACTCGAGGGCCCGTTTGCCGAGCTCGCCGGCTGCGAACGACAGAGCCCCGGCGTGGCCGTGCTGACCCGCTCTGACCAGGTGATCAACGCATCTGGCACGGTTAACGGCGGCCTCATCGCGCTCACCGTCGAGGAGGCCGCGCTCTCACTCTCCCCGGGCGCGACGCTGGCTTCGCTGGGGCTGCGTTACCTCCAGCCCGTTCGGTTCGGGCCGGCGGTCGCCCGAGCAGAGGTCAGCGACGGCTTGGGGCGGATCGAGGTGCGCGACGCCGGGAACGACAACCGTCTGTGCGTCGTGGCCACCAGCCGGACCTTTCCGACGTAGCACGAGGGCCGAGCGCCGGCCGAGGGGTCGTGGCACGATGCGATGAGACCGAAAGGAACGCCATGAGGGTGCAGCGCCGGGGGCGCAGATCGGCGATGAGCGAGCCCGAGCACGACGCCTTCTTGACGACCGAGCGGACGTGCCGGGTCGCGAGCATCGGGGGGGACGGATCGCCGCACGTCACCCCCCTGTGGTTCGTGTGGGACGGCACATCGCTCTGGCTGACCTCGATCGTGCAGAGCCAGCGGTGGGCCGACCTCCAGCGAGACAGCCGAATCAGCGTCATTGTGGACGCCGGGTCCGAGTTCATGGAGCTCCGTGGGGTGGAGATGCGGGGGGTCGCCGATGTCGTGGGCGAGGTCCCGCGGACCGGCGAGCCGAATCCCGATCTCGAGACCCCCGAAGGGCTCTTCGCCGACAAGTACGCGGGGGGCAACCTCCGTCACGACGGCCGCCACGCCTGGCTCCGGATCACGCCCGACAAGATCGTGAGCTGGGACTTCAGGAAGCTGACGACTGGTGCCCCCGGTGAGCGGTCAAGATCCGGATCGGAGATCGCATGACGCCGCAGCGCCCCGTCGCCGAGGGTTTGTTCGAGTGGCCTTCCGACGAGCCGCGGGTGATCGGGTCGCGCTGTGGTTCGTGCTCCTTCGTGACGTTCCCGGCGCAGGGCGCGTGCCCCCGCTGCGGGGGCGACGCCACCACGCCGATCCCCCTCTCGCGGACCGGGACGCTGTGGACCTGGACCCGCCAGCGGTTCCAACCGAAGAACCCCCCGTACATCGGAAGGGAGCCGGCCAACGAGTTCGAGCCCTACGGCGTCGGCTTCATCGAGCTCCCGGAGGGTCGCATCGAGGCCCGCCTGGCCGGCGACATCAACCAGGAGCTGCGGATCGGCATGCCCATGGAGCTCACGGTGGTGCCCTTCGCGACCGACGAGGACGGCACCGAGGTGCTCACGTTCGCGTTTCGCCCGATCGAAAGCTGAGGATCGTCATGGACGATGTTGCCATCATCGGGATCGGCCTGCACCCCTTCGGGCGGTTCCCCGGGACCTCTGCCATCGAAATGGGCGCCAAGGCCGCGCGATTGGCACTGGCCGACGCCGGTATCACGTGGAAGGACGTCCAATTCGCGTTCGGTGGCAGCTACGAGGTGGACAACCCCGACGCCGTCGTGAACTTCTTGGGCCTGACCGGCCTCCCGTTCACCGACGTCTACAACGGCTGCGCGACTGCGGCCAGCGCGCTGTCGCAGGCGGCCAACACGATCAGGCTCGGCGAGTACGACGTGGGCATGGCCATCGGGATGGACAAGCACCTCCCGGGTGCCTTCGCGGCGGATCCGGTGCAATACGGCGTGCCGAGCTGGTACGGGGAAACCGGCCTTTTCCTCACCCCCAAGTTCTTCGCCATGAAGATCCAGCGTTACATGCACGACTTCGCCATCACCCCCCAGACCCTTGCCCGGGTGGCTGCGAAGAACTACCGCAACGGCATGCGCAACGCGAACGCGTTCCGGCGCCAGGAGCTGAGCGAGGAGGCGATCCTCGGGTCGCCAATGGTGAACGACCCGCTCACCCAATACATGTTCTGCTCACCGAATGAGGGCGCGGCAGCGGTTGTCCTGTGCCGAGCGGAGATCGCCCACCGATTCACGGCTGCGCCGATCTATCTGAAGGCATCGGTGGTGCGCACACGGCGTCTCGGAGCCTTCGAGGTGCACAGCCCGTGGGTCCCGCTCGAGCGCGCCGACTCGCCGACCGTCGACGCCTCGCGGGCGGCCTATGAGATCGCCGGTCTCGGACCCGAAGATGTCGAAGTCGTCCAACTCCAGGACACCGATGCCGGGGCCGAGGTCATCCACATGGCCGAGAACGGGTTCTGCAAGGACGGCGAGCAGGAGGCGCTGCTTTCGGCCGGCGGCACCGAGATCGGTGGCAGCCTCCCGGTCAACACCGACGGCGGCCTCATCGCCAACGGAGAGCCGATCGGCGCCTCCGGACTCCGCCAGATCCACGAGCTGGTGCTCCAGCTCCGGCGAGCGGCCGGCGACAGACAGGTCCCCGGGACGCCGCGGGTCGGCTACAGCCAGCTCTACGGAGCGCCAGGGACCGCCGGCGTGGCCATCGTTTCTACGTAGCCTTCAGCGGCAAAAAAATCGAGCGCTCAGTCCTCGATGGAGATGGCGTTCTTCGGGCAGACCCGCACCGCCGCGAGCACCTTCTCGCGCAACTCTTCAGGAGGGTTCTCGTTCAGCACATAGAGCAGGTCGTCGTCGCGCACCTCGAACACCTCCGGAGCGACGGCCATGCAGAGGGCATTGCTCTCGCACAGGTCGAAATTGACGACGACACGCATCAAGGCTCCCTTCCGGGGGGCGATCGGTGGCCACGCGCATGTTAGGGGACGACGACTCGGTTGGTCCTAAAGTACGCCCCGCTCGAGGGGCGTGCGCCTGGCCGCCGATCCGGTGCCCGTGGCGCACGATCACGGCTCGCCCCCCTCAGTCGTTCTTGTAGACGTGGCCGTCCTTCATCACGAAGCGCACGTCCTTGGTGACCTTGATGTCCTTGGACGGGTCGCCGGGCACCGCGATCACATCGGCCAGGTAGCCGGGTGCGAGGCGGCCGAGGTCGTGCTCCCGCTCGATGAGCTCAGCGCTGGTGACCGTCGCCGCCCGCAGAGCCTGCATCGGGGTCATGCCGCGGTCGACCATGGCGACCAGTTCGTCGGCCTGGGTGCCGTGCGGGATCGCCGGTGCGTCGGACCCGCAGGCGATCTTGACGCCGAGCTCGATCGCCTTGCCCATCATCCGTCGGGCCTTGGGGAAGATCTCGGCGGCCTTCTTCTGGAAGGCCGGATGGATCCGGCCGACGTCCATGTGGTCGGCGAGGGCGCAGGTGCCGACGAGGAAGGTCCCCTGCTCGACCATGAGCGCGAGGGTCTCGTCGGTGGCCAGCGACCCGTGCTCGATGCAGTCGACCCCGGCCCGGATGCACGCTCGGATGCCGGCGTCGCCGTGGGCGTGCGCGGCGACGCGCAGTCCGACCCGGTGGGCTTCATCGACGATGGCGGCCAGCTCCTCGTCGGAGTACTGCTGGGCCCCAGCCGCCGAGCTGAACGACATGATGCCGCCCGATGCCGAGATCTTGATCACCTTGACGCCGTACTTGAGCTGGTAGCGGACCGCCTTGCGGACCTCGGGGACCCCGTTGGCGATCCCCTGCTCCACGCTCTGGGGCATGATCCCCGGAGCGAGCCCCTGGAACATCGTGGGGTCGAGGTGCCCGCCGGTCGGGGTAATGGCATGGCCGGCCGGGATGATGCGGGGTCCGGGGAACCAGCCCTGGTCGACGGCCTTGGCCAGGTCGACGTCGAGCATGAACCCGGCCGTGTAGACCATGAGGCCCAGGTTCCGCACCGTGGTGAAGCCGGCCATCAGCGTCGTCGTGCAATTCACCACGCCGCGCAGCGTCCGGTACACGGGCGAGTCCTTCACCCCGTGCATCGGGTCGGGCAGTCCCTCCGGGCCGCCAGGGCCGCCGATGAGCATGTTGAGCTCCATGTCCATGAGCCCGGGCAGGAGAGTCACGTCGCCGAGCTCGATCTCGCTGGCGCCCGCCGGGAGCTCAGCCGGGTTCACGGCCACGATCTGGTTGCCCTCGATCACGAGCACGGCCGGCGAGCGCACCTCGCCGGCCACGACGTCGACCCAGCGGTCGGATCGCAGGATGGTCACCTCACTCATCGCATTCCCTCCTACTGGATCGGCTCGTCGCCACTCATCGTCGTGCGGTGCATCTCGCGCGACGAGTGGGGATCGTAGGGGCAGGCACGGTGCAGGACTCCGGTGTTGTCCCAGATCACCATGTCCCCCACCGTCCATTCGTGCCGGTAGACACGGTCCGGGGCGGTTGCCCGCGCCAGCAGCCCGTCGAGGAGCGCCCTGCCCTCGGCCATGTCCATGCCGACGACATGCGACGCCGTGGCGCCGATGACGAGGGAGCGCCGGCCGGAGCGGTGGCGCCAAACGAGTGGGTGCTCCTTGTCGGACTTCTCATGCCAGCGCGCCAGCTGCTCGGGCGACGGGTCGGGGTTCACCAGGCGCTGGGATGCCTCGAACGAGTGGAGGATGCGGAGCCGCTCGAAGCGCTCCTTCGCCTCGTCTGTGAGGTCTTCGTAAGCCGCATAGGTACCGGCGAACTCCGTGTCGCCTCCGATCGCCGCGATCGCGTGTGCGCTGAGCATGGTCGCCTTCGTCGGGACATCGTCTTGCGCGCCGTCAATGTGCCAGGCGAACGTCCCCCGGAGGTACTCGGCGTTGGGGTTCTTCTTGGGGTCCAGCGTCACCAGGTAGATCTTCGGTGGTTCGGCCGGCTCGGGCTTGCCCACGTCGTCGAGCTTCTTGGAGAAGGCGATCTGGGTCTCGTCGTCGACGTGCAACTCGCGGAAGACGAGCACGCCGTGCTCCTCGAGCGCCTCCATGCACGCGGCCGGCAGGTCGTCGTCCACCGCCAGCTGGTCGACCTCGACCCCGAGGACCTCGGCCCCGACGCTCGCTCCGAGCTTCTTGGTCGTGAAGATGCTCATGGTCCTCCCTTCAGATGGTGGAGGCGAGGGCTCCGGTATTCGATGACGGGGGGCTCACAGGTACCAGCCCCCGTTCACGCCTAACAGCTGGCCGGTGATGTACCCGGCCTGCTCCGAGCACAAGAAGACGCAGGCCGCCGCGATGTCGTCGGGGGTTCCGGCGCGGCGGACTGGGGTCCTCGCGATGAGCTGGTCCATGTCGGCGACGACCCCGGTGTCGACCGAGCGCTGCATCATCGGTGTGTCGATGAAGCCGGGTGGGATGGAGTTGACCGTGATTCCCTTCGGCGCGAACTCGATGGCGAGCGCCTTGGTCAGCCCGATGACGCCTCCCTTGGACGCCACGTAGTGCGCCATCCGGCTGGTCCCCGACTGCGCGCTCGACGACGAGATGGTCACGATCCGGCCCCATCGGGCCGCCAGCATGTCGGGCAGGGCCGCCTGCAGGCAGTGGAACGTGCCCGTCAGGTTCACCGCGACCATGCGGTCCCACGCCTCCGCGGTGATATCGAGGAAGGGGGTGAACGCCTCGATCCCGGCGCTCGTGACCATGATTTCGACCGGCCCGAGGGACGTTCGCACCGCGTCGAGGGCGGCGTCGACGCCAGCGCGGTCACTGACGTCGACGCGGGCCGCCAGCGCGGCGGCGCCGTCCGCCTCCAGCTCTTTGGCCACCTCTTGGGCGGCGTCGCCGTTGAGGTCGAGAACGGCGACCTTACGGCCCTGGTCGGCGAGGTGGCGGCAGATGGCACGACCCATGCCCGAGCCGCCGCCGGTGACTACTGCCACCCGGCTCACCTGCGAACCCGCTGCCCCCATGCCGGCCTCCTCCCATGCTCCCGCTCGCCGGCCGTCCCGAGCCCCACGGCAGACCCCACATCGTGCCGACAGGGCGGGCGAATGCTATTGAGGGTGCAGATTCTTGTCAAGCTTCCCTAGCACGGAGCGATAGCGATATATACCTATTATGAGAAGGCCGTTTTCTTCGAAAGGAACCCGGAATGCGGATCGGTCTCATGGTCGGGCCCGAGCGCGGACGCTACGCGACCAAGGTGGCGCGACTGCTCGCCGACGCCCTCTGGGCCGAGGAGGCCGGGCTGGACTCGGTCTGGATCCCGCAGATCCCAGACGAGTTCGACGCGATGACGGCTGCGACGGTCACCGGCGCCGTCACCTCGAGGATCGAGATCGGGACGGCCATCGTGCCCGTCCAGCCCCGGCACCCCATCGCTCTGGCCCAGCAGGCCCTGTCGGTCCAGGCCGTCTG
>Ga0182018_10002561_pt1 | contig 17896 bp, 22 predicted proteins | sample 812P2MmetaG_FD_120490 | JGI IMG/M metagenome (GOLD analysis project Ga0182018, IMG submission 120490) | Permafrost microbial communities from Stordalen Mire, Sweden - 812P2M metaG | ecosystem: Environmental > Terrestrial > Soil > Wetlands > Permafrost | place: Sweden: Stordalen | collected... | reverse complement strand
TTTTGAAATCGGAAAGGCGAACATATTGTAGCCGTAGCTGTTCGGCCAGTCGGGCACGGACATCCCGGCTTCGTGGCTCGTCACCAGTCCGCCTGCGCCAAGCAGCAAAAACGTGGCGACCGCCGTCAGCACTGCGAATCGGTGCAGCCACGGATTGCAGGTTTGCGCGTTGGCGTTCATGCCTTAAATAAAAAAACCCGACACGCATGCCGGGGTTGCCCCAACTTAAAACCCTATTTGACCTCAAAGGTGAAATTCTGCGTCACGTCGCTGTCCTTGACCTCGACCTCGGCGGTCTGCGTGCCGAGTTTGCGGTGCGCCGCCTCAATGGTGTATTTGCCGGGCGGAACGTTTTTGATGACGAACTTGCCGTCCGCGCCGCTCAAGGAAAAATACGGGCTGTCAAACACGCTGACCCACGCGAACATCCATGGATGCACGTCGCACTGGAATTTCAAAAACATCTCCGGCTTGTCGAACGTGTAGGTTAAATCCGCGCCGCCGGGCATTTGCGCGTCGTTGTGATCCTGGTTGCCGGCCTTGGAAATGCTGTGGACGTTGTGAAGACAGGGATCGGAATTTTTCACGATGATTTTCTGGCCGGTTTGAACCGCCAGAATCCCTGGCCCGTAAAGGCAGCCTTTCTGGTCAAGCTCCGCCGGAGCCGCGCTCGCGCCGGTGGATTTGCCGGAAACGTCCTTCAACGAAACGACCACGTCGGCGAATTCGCCATTTTTTCCGACGACGTAAAAATGCGTCGTGGGCAGTTTGCCTTCGGGATACAGCGCGGCGCAATCTGGACTGGCCTCGGTCATTTTGGGGCCAATATCCACTTCCGCCGGCGGCGTGCCTTTCAAGGTGATGACGCCGATGATGTCCGCAGCGGCGGCGATTTGCCAAGCGGTGAAAGTTCCAATCGCCAGAAGCAAAAATGACTTTTTCATAAGTTGAAAGTAAAGTCTAACGATGCGGCACCGGCCGCGCAAGCCGATTGTGAAAAATTTCACAAGTTCTTCATCACCCGCGCCATTTCCAAGGCCGTCTGCGCCGCTTCCGTGCCGCGGTTGTGCTTTTTGCCGAGGCAGCGGACGCGCGCATGCTTCACTTTTTCAAAAACGAAAACACCGTGGATGACGGGAATTTTTTGCAGCACCTGAATTTGCGCCAGCGCGTGCGTCACGCCCCAGCCGATGTGCTGCGCATGGCTCGTCTCGCCTTGAAAAATCACGCCGAGGCAGATGACCGCCGCGTAGCGCGACTGCTTGGGCGACCGTTGCGCCAGCTTCGCCGCCGCCGCCGGAATCTCAAACGCGCCCGGCACGCGCACGATGCGGACGTGCGCCCCGGCGCGCAGCAATTCCTCGCGCGCCGCGTGCAGCATCGCGTCCACGTATTCCGAATTGTAACGCGACGCGACGACGGCGAACCTGCCGCCGCTGGCGCGGGCAGTTTTGGTTTTAACTTTTTTCAGCATTTGAAAATTATCTGTGGCTGATGAAATCCGCGACTTCCATTCCAATGTCCTTTGCGATTTACCGCAACAGAAATGGCGAAATATCTCTCGGATGAAACGGAACCGTCGTGCCGCGACCGTCCGCATGACGATATTGCTTGTGCGAACCACGCTGGCGGACTTCGGCGAAACCGAGATTTTCCAAAATGCGGGAAACTTCGCGCGGTTTCAGAACCGGAACATTTCCCATAAAATCAGAACGTGACTGCCTGCGTGCCGACAAATTCCGCCTCCAACTGCGGCTCGCCGTCTTCGAGCAGCATCGCCACGACTTCCTGCAAATTCCGGCTCAATTCCTCCCGCGTCGCGCCCTGCGAATGTGCGCCGGGAAAACCGGGGATGTAGCCGACAAAAAGTTTTGTCTCCGGGCAACGCTCCACAACCGCCGTGAAAGTTTTCATAACGAACTCAATCTAGCTGATGACTTTGATTGATGCGAGCCGATTTTTTAGCCACGAATTGAACACGGAAAACCAGCGCAGCAACATTTGAAAAGTAGGAGACGACGTGAGGAGTCTCTAATTATTTTTCCAGAAAAATTTGAGTCTCGTCACCTCGACTCCTACGGAAAAATTTTGGTGACGATGGCGAATGTGCCGCCGCTGGCGCGTGCCGTTTTGGTTTTGATGGGTTTTAACATATCGGAATTATCCCCTTGGCATAAGTATTGACGGATTGTGGGGTTTTTGGGATGATTTAATCGCATGTCAGCATTTATTCATTTCTGGCTTGACTGTTTTTGGAGGGGGGCAACTTTTGGGGACGGAGTATTTTCTGCGACGGAAATTATTTGCGCGATTCTTTGGTGTTTTTACAAAACAAAGAAAGACGATGAGCACGCTAGGGAAGGGAGGGAGAAAAAAGTGAAAGATTTTGGGAAATGGTGTTTCATAGGCGTTTTGATATTTAGCACTTTTTTTGTCGCTCCGTTCCTTAAATTTCAGGAAGCAAACAACCGGAAAACGACACAGGAATATCTGGATTACATTGAACAGAACAGGCCATATTTGGAACCGCATCTGGTTATTGATTTGGTAAATTCAAACACGGTAGTAGATTATCATTATGAAATTCAGAATAATGGAAAACTTCCAGCGTCATCAATTACAGAGGAGCAAAAATCCCAATTTTTTATAGTGCCAGATTTCGGAACTCACAATACGTATTTGGCACCAGGAGCGAAGATGTCCCTTACTAGCGATGGTGTTCCTGTGACCGGGAGCTTCAGTGTGGACTTGTATCTAAAATATGTTGCCGAGTATCAGGGCACCAATAAAACTTACAATTCGGTATCCAGATTTTTCGCGAGGAAAGCCGTAACGGGTAAAGAATATAACTATGAAGTGGCATTACCAGACTTGACAGAAGACCCAATACGCGGGACAAACACACTGGCAACTTTCTTCGATAATGGCTTGAAACTGCCATCGGGAACAATTTTATCTTGGATAGAATATAATTCTACAAATCAGTCCTTTGTTCGTTCACAGAACCGATTCCTTTTTCTTGATGAAATATCGAGAACCGCTATATTTGAATTTACTCCTGAAACCGGAAAGCCCATTGTGCTTGTCAACGAAATCTTAACTAATAAAAACGGAACATATATGGTTTTAGCCAGTTGGACAAACAACTTTATGATGCTATGTATTAACACTAATTGCGTAACTAATTCTTTCAACAATGAAATAAATCAATAATCATGCACCTCAAAGCAGCGATAGCAAAAAACAAACTGAAACAGTTCGCCCGCGAGCACGGGAAGAAATATCCCCGCGCCAGCAAGCGGCATTTTGAATCCCTTATTCGGGTAGCGGCTTTGGGAACTGCGAAAGCAAAGCCGGTAACATATCGGAAGGCTTCTCGCGCCGGTTGAACCGAAACTCAAATTCCTTTGCGTATTTATGAAGATGCTTTTGAGAAACGTGAATGTGGGTTCCGCGAATCCCGCCCTTCAAATGTTTCCAGAAATTTTCCAGATTGTTGACGTGCGTATCGCCCTTGGCGTATTCGCCCGCACCGTGGTTCACCGTCTTGTGGGTGAATCCCTTTTTGCCAAGTCCCTTGTAGGAATGAAGCTCGTCGCTGTGAACGGTCGAACCGTCCAAAACGTTTTCCTCGATAATTGGTTCAAGTGTCTTGCGTTTGCAGTCCGGCACAACCTTCGTCATCACTTGGCCTTTGCGTTGCATCATGCCAAAAACAACCGTTTTGCCAGCCGCGCCACGACCGCGAACGCCGGGATGACGACCGCCGACATAGGTTTCGTCAACCTCGACATCGCCAAACAGCGGCCATTCGTCATCAATCTGTGCCATGTGCTTGCGGATAAGGTCTGCCATGCGCCACGCTGTCTTGTAAGTCACGCCAAGCTGCCGCATCAACTCCATTGCGGGAACGCCGTGCCGCGACGTGGTGAACAAGTAGAACGCATAGAACCACAATTTCAACGGCGTGCGACTGTCCTCGAACAAGGTTCCGGCAGTCGGGTGAATGTGATGCCCGCACCACTGGCAGGCGTAGGCGCGCTCGGCCTTGAACCGAAACCAGTTGGACTTGCGGTTGCACTTGGGGCAGACATGGCCTTGGCCGAACCGGACATCGAACAGGTGTTGCAAACACGCTTCGTCATTGGGGTAACGGTCAAGAAATTCTTGAAACGTTATGCTCGTTTTTTCTTTGTTCTTTTTCATACCCCAAAACATACACCAAACCGTTACTTATGTCAAGGGGATAATTCCGTTTATTAAAGGCCGGTCTTCCAATTGTTTTCGAGTCGTTTTCGTTGCGCGCCTTTGCTGCCAGAGGCCAAACAATTTGCGGCGCACGCATGTGTTTTGATTGTCGAACTACAATCTGACCTGCACTGACATCTTTCAGAAGCGCTTCAATTGCTCCTTTAATGCCTGCCACCTGCCACGGCGCAGCGAAGGGCGTGATTACGATTTCTTCAATAAATGTCGAAAGCTCAACTTCGAGTTCAAATTGAGGGCTAAATATAAATGGAACATCACAATAAAGACGAACCTCCTTTTCGTGCGTAAACGCTTTCCGTTTAATTAACCACGGTTCAATATCCTCGCATTTATCGGTATCCTCATAACGAACGGCAGCCAATTTGAGTTCAGCCCGCTCTGCATAAATCTTGGGGACAATCATCTTAATTCCCGATTTCATTCGGTTGGCGGAACTGCTAATTGAAACCCCCAATTGCGCCGCATAAATTTTCCACATGGCATCAGATTCAACAGTGCCTTTATGCCAACAGCTACACACTAAATCATTCTTCAAGCGTTCGCGTTCTAGATACCAGACCGTATCTTTCAATTCATCGAGAGTTAGTTGCTGAATGTCATCCTCATAGCTGGATTCAGGCTGTGAAGAAAATAGACTGGGCTGAAGCGAAAAAGGCAGCGGATAGTAATCTGAACGCGGCGCATATTCTTCAAGTTGTGTTGCTCGCAAAACAAGCTCGTCCCGAGTCAGATGATCAAAACCTTTTTTAGCATAGCATTCAAATGGATCTCCTTTGATTAGATTTCCAAGCGTCGGCAACACCAATCGTTTGTTTTTTAGCAGGTCAAAAAGTTTTGGCAGATCAACGAATCTGCGGAGTGTTTCATCATCTGAAACTCCGCTTAACGCAAAACTTGGAGATGCAGTTACTCTCTTGAAATTTTCTTTTCGCCACCGTATTCGATCCTGTGGTTCTTCAGGAGCTAACTTTGAAGTGTCTATCGGGTTCATTGTTCAAAGATTAAAGCAAATGTCCCAGCTTTTCCCGCTTCGTTTTCAAATACCGTTCGTTGTGCGGATTGGATTTTATTTTTATCGGCACTTGCTCGGTGATTTTCAGGCCGTAGCCTTCCAGCCCGACGACTTTTTTCGGATTGTTCGTCAGCAGCCGGATGGTTTTCAGGCCGAGGTCAACGAGGATTTGCGCGCCGAGCCCGTATTCGCGCAGGTCCATGCCGTAGCCGAGCTTCGCGTTCGCTTCGACGGTATCGTAGCCCTGCTCCTGCAATTTGTAGGCCCGAATCTTCGGCGCGAGGCCGATGCCGCGTCCTTCCTGCCGCATGTAAAGAATCACCCCGCGCCCGGCGTCGGCCACCTGCCGCATGGCCTGATGCAGTTGTGGCCCGCAATCGCAGCGGCGCGAGCCGAACACGTCGCCGGTCAGACATTCGCTGTGGACGCGCACGAGGACATTTTTTTGTCCGGCAATTTCCCCGCGCACGAGCGCGAGGTGATGCTGGCCGTCCACGCGCGAGCGGTAGAGATGCAGATCAAATTCGCCGTAGTCGGTCGGCAGTTTCACAACTTCAACCTGCTCGACGAGTTTTTCGCGTGTGCGGCGGTATTCGATGAGCGCGGCGATGGTGCAGATTTTCAGGCGGTGTTTTTTGGAAAATTTCAAAAGCTCCGGCAGCCGCGCCATCGCGCCGTCGTCGCGCATGACTTCGCAAATCACGCCGATCGGACGGCAGCCGGCGAGATGCACGAGGTCAACGGCGGCCTCGGTGTGGCCGGCGCGTTGCAAAACTCCGCCGGGCCGCGCGCGCAATGGAAAAACGTGGCCGGGCTGGACGAGATCATCGGCCACGGCGGTCGGCGAGGCCATGACGCAAATGGTCTTGGCGCGGTCGGCGGCGCTGATGCCGCTGCCGATGCCATGCGCGGCGTCCACGCTGACTTGAAAATCGGTGCGGAAACTTTCGCGGTTCTGCTGCACCATGCGATCAATGCCGAGCTGCTGCAAGCGTTCGGCGGTGGTCGGCACGCAGATGAGTCCGCGCCCGTGCTTGGCCATGAAATTCACGGCGGCGGGCGTGACGTGCTGCGCGGCCATGACGAGGTCGCCCTCGTTTTCGCGGTCGGCGTCGTCCACGACGATGACCATTCTGCCTTTGCGAAGGTCGGCGATGACGGATTCAATCGGGTCAAAAGTTTTTTTCATTCAGCAGGGGAAAATTTAACCGGCTGCGGCGCAAAAGTCACACCGGCATTTACGGCGAAAGTTTTTCGCGGTGCGGCAGATGGTCGCGATTCCAGCGGACCAAGGCGGCGTCGCTGGTGTCTTCAAAAAGAAATTGCAGCGTCGGCGATTCGACGTGGCCGTCGCAAAAAACCACGTTGGCTTTGCCTTGATGACGTGCGTAACTTCTTTTGGTGCTTCCCAGCAAATCTTCTGCACTGTAAGTCCGCCATAATATCCAAGCGCCGTCGCGAATAATGCCGTTGCCGCCTTCTAATCCATCGCCAATAGCCATCATTTCACTCGGACTGACAACTTCCGATTCATTTATAGGTGGAGCAGACGAGTGTGCGGCATTCCAAATGTAATGGCCGCCAAGTCCAAGAGAATTAGTTTCCAGTTTTGAACTCATGCCATACCAATTGTAGCCGTAACTTTCGTATCCAATATGTCCGGGCCAATTGGATGGCTTGTTTGCAGCGGGACATTTCCAAACACCTTCGCCGGACCATTTGGAAAAGCGAATGTGGTTTGTAGAATTTCCCGGCACTGAAAGTTCCGTTTCTTGCAAAGCAATCATCCACAATTTCATGTGTTCTGGATAATTGGGATAATCTGGATTTGTAAACAGAGGATAGACATTGTTATCCGTCAAAAATGCCTGCAATCCAATTCCGAGTTGGCGCACGTTGTTAGCGCATTGAATTCGCAACGCTCTTCCTTTGCCTTGAGAAACTGCCGCCAGCAAAAACGCGGTAAGAATTCCAATGATAGCAATGACCACCAAAAGTTCAGTCAGAGTGAACGCCAAATCATTTTTATCCGTGTTCAATCTGTGTTTCATCCGTGGCTGAAAATTATTTCAGATTTTTCCGCAGCGTTTCTGCAATTTGAATGAACGCCCTGCCCGCCGCGTGGTTCGGCGTGGAAACCACAATCGGCATTCCCCGGTCGCCGCCTTCACGGATTTCGGTGAAGATCGGCACTTCGCCGAGGAACGGAACATTTTGCCGCGCAGCTTCCTCCTTGCCGCCGCCGTGGCCGAAAATTTCCACGCGCTCGCCGTTCGGCGTGGTGAAGTAGCTCATGTTTTCCACGATGCCAAGGATCGGCACGTTCACCTTGCGGAACATCGCTATGCCTTTGCGCACGACGCCGAGCGACGCCTCCTGCGGCGTGCTGATGATGACGCCGCCGTCGAGCGGCACGGTCTGGCAGAGTGACAGTTGCGCGTCGCCCGTGCCCGGCGGCAAATCCACGAGCAGAAAATCCAGCTCGCCCCACTCGACGGCGAGGAGAAATTGCTGAATCGTCTTGGTAATCATCGGCCCGCGCCAGATCACCGGTTGGTCGTCCGTGACCAACAGGCCGATGCTCATCACTTTCACGCCGTGATTGGACGGCGGCACGAGGCGCTCGGCTTCGTTGACGGTCGGTTTTTCGTGAACACCCATCATCAGCGGAATGCTCGGCCCATAGATGTCGCAATCCAGCAAACCGACCTTCGCGCCGAGATGCTTCAGCGCACAGGCGAGGTTCACCGAGCAGGTGGATTTGCCGACGCCGCCCTTGCCGCTGGCGATGGCGATGATGCGCTTCACGCCGGAAACTTTGTTTTGATTTGCGAACGGACTGGCTGGCGCAGCGGATCCGGCGGCGGGTTGGCGCACTTCGACGTGAACGTGATTCACGCCGGGCAAAACCTTCAGCACGCGTTCGCTTTCGGCTTTGATTTGCTGCGCGGCTTCGGGATTCGGCGAGGTCAATTGCATGACCACGCTGACCGCGCCGTTCGCGGTGGAAATTTCTTTGACGAGACCAAACGAAACGATGTCGCGCGAAAAACCGGGATACTTGACGGCCTTCAGCACGCTTTGAATTGCTTCCTGTGACAACATGGCGGACAGGTTGCCAGCCGCGCGGATGAACGCAAAATTTATTTCACGTCCTCCGCGCGACAATTTTTGAACAACCCATTTTCGCTCGGGATTATGTCTTTGACAAACTTTTCGGGTGGTAGGGATGCCGCGCTGCGGCGTCCCCGTCCGGCAGGACGGAACGAATGTGGTAAACGCTCCGTTTTTCCGCCGCCTGACCTGCCGCGACGGGCGCGAGCACGGCGGGCGCTTGCGCCCGGCGACGGGGACAGCGCAGCGCGCCATCCCTACCTTGATGGTTTGTGAACGGCATAATCCCATTTTCGCTGCGGTTTTCAATTGCGCGAAAGCCGGCGAAATGGGAAATTAAGGCCTAATTTTTAATTAGACTGATTCTAAATATGACGCAAAAAGCAAATAACGGGACGGGACTGTTGGTTGAAAAATTTTCGCGGATTGAAGCCGCACCCAACCAGCCGAAGTGGCTGCTGCCGTTGCGCAAGGCGGGCGTGGCCGGCTTCGCCGAACTTGGTTTTCCAAAGTTGAGCGACGAAGACTGGCGCTTCACGAACGTCGCGCCCATCGCGCAACTGCCGTTCACGCCCGCCGCACAGGTCGCGGTTAATGGTGCGGAAAGCAAATTGCTCGACGAAGCGGCGTTCACCAAGCTGCCCGGCCACCGGCTCGTGTTCATGAACGGATTTTTTTGCGCGAAGCTTTCCAGCATCAAGCCGGTCCCTGGCGGCGCGCGGATTGAAAATCTTTCCGCAGCCTTGGCGAAAGATTCCACGCTCATCGAAAAACATCTTGGCAGATATGCCCACACGGCCAACAACACTTTCGCCGCATTGAATCAGGCCTTCTTCACCGACGGCGCGTTTATCTTCGTGCCGCAAGGCGTCGAAGTCGCCGAGCCGGTGCAGTTGATTTACATTTCGTCCGCGAAGCAAAACGGCGAAGTGATTCTGCCGCGCAACCTCGTCATCGCCGAGGCGAACAGCAAATTGACCGTCGTGGAAAGCTACATCAGCACCGGCAACGCCGCCTATTTCACAAATACGGTGACGGAAATTCTCGCGGGCGACCACGCGGTGGTTGAGCATGTCAAACTTCAGGACGAGGCGGCGGACGCGTTTCATATCGCAACCATCGCGGGCGAATTTGGCCGCGCGAGCAACGTGACCGTCCATTCGTTCGCGCTCGGCGCAAAACTTTCGCGCACCAACATCCGCACGAAACTCGCGGGCGAAGGGCTTGAATGTATTTTGAACGGACTTTATCTCACGCGCGGCGAGCAGTTGGCGGACCATCACATGATCGTCGAGCACGCGCAGCCGCATTGCGCGAGCCACGAGTATTTCAACGGCATTCTCGATGACAAATCCAAGGGCGTCTTTCACGGGCGGATTTACGTTCATCCCATCGCGCAGAAAACGGACGCAAAGCAGACGAACAAAAATCTGCTGCTCTCCGACGACGCGACCGCCGACACGAAGCCGCAATTGGAGATTTACGCCGACGACGTGAAATGCACGCACGGCGCGACCATCGGCCAGTTGAACGACGAGAGCATTTTTTATCTGCGTTCGCGCGGCCTTGACACCGAGACGGCGAAGCGGATGCTGGTTCACGCCTTCGCCGGTGAAATCATCGAGCGCATCAAGTGCGAACCGGCGCGCGCGGTGATTGACAAGCTCGTGTGGGACCGCCTTGAGGCGAATCCGCATTTGCTGGGAAAGTGAAATAATGCGTGATGCGTGATAATGCAAGTCACGCGTCACGCGTCACGCATATGTTCGACGACATCAACGATCTTTATCAGCAGGTCATCCTTGACCACTGCAAGCAGCCGCGGAATTTTCACGAGATGCCGCAGGCCACCTGTTCCGCGCAAGGGCGCAATCCGATCTGCGGCGACAATCTGAAATTATTTCTCAAGCTGGACGGCGAGGTCATCGAGGACGCGAGCTTTGTCGGTTCGGGCTGCTGCATCTCGAAAGCGTCGGCGTCGTTGCTGACGGACAACATCAAAGGCAAGACCAGGGCCGGGGCGGAAAAAACGTTTGGGCAGGTGCGCGACATGATCACGACCGGCGAGGTGAACGGCGACGTGGGCAAGCTCGCGGTGTTCGCGGGCGTCCACAAATATCCGGCGCGCGTGAAGTGCGCGATTCTTTCGTGGCACGCGCTGATGGGCGCGTTGAAAGGCGAGGCACAGCCGGTCAGCACGGAAAACGAACAGACATGATTGATTTCACCCGTATTTGCGGCGAAGATACTTTTATATTATGAGTTCCGAACAAAAAATTCTGACGCGTGACGTGGAAGCCTCCGTGGTTCCCATCGGCACGAAAGTAACGCTCCAAAAGGGCGAGACCGCGCACATCACGCAATCGCTCGGCGGCACTTATACCGTCATCGTCAACGGCAACATGTTCCGCATCGAGTCCAAGGACGCCGACGCGCTGGGTATCGAAGTTTCCGACGCGCACACGCCCGCCGACGCGCCGAGCGGCCCGCTCACGCAGGAGGAACTTGAGAAAAAAGTCTGGGAATCGCTCAAGACCTGTTACGACCCGGAGATTCCCGTGAACGTCGTTGACCTCGGACTGATCTACGATTGTCACCTCACGCCCATCGGCGAAAGCACTTACAAAGCCGACGTGAAAATGACTTTGACCGCGCCCGGCTGCGGCATGGGTCCGGTGCTCGCGCAGGACGTGCAGAACAAACTCATCTCGCTCGAACCGATTGACGAGGCAAACGTCGAACTCGTCTGGGACCCGCCGTGGAACCAAGGCATGATGACCGAGGCGGCGAAGCTGCAACTTGGCCTTCTTTGAGCCACAGATTTTCACAGATGAAACACAGATGGGAAAAATCCATTGAGTTTTGTCCGGTTCGGTTTTTATGTGTGTTCAATCTGTGTTTCATCTGTGGCTAAAAAAATCCGATGAATAAAACCGTTGATTGGTCTGCGCTGCGAAAGGATTTTCCGATTCTTGATCAGAAAGTCCACGGCAAGCCGCTGGTTTATTTCGACAACGCCGCCACGTCGCAGAAACCTCGCGCGGTGATTGATGCGCTGGTGCATTACTACGAGCACGACAACGCCAATGTCCATCGCGGCATCCATGAATTGAGCAATCGCGCGACGAACGCTTTTGAAGCCGCGCGCGCGCGCGCCGCGAAATTCATCAACGCCAAGGGCGCCGATGAAATCGTCTTCGTGCGCGGCACGACCGAAGGCATCAATCTCGTCGCCAGTTCGTGGGGAACAAAAAATCTCAAGCCCGGCGACGTGATTCTGCTCACGGAAATGGAACATCACAGCAACCTCGTTCCGTGGCAATTGCTCGCGCAAAAGACCGGTGCGAAAATTTCTTATCTTCCCGTCACCGGCGACGAAGGCTTGCTCGATTTGTCCAAGCTGGATTCACTGCTCACGAAGCAGGTCAAAATTTTTTCGATGGTTCACATTTCCAATTCGCTCGGCACGTTGAATCCCGTCGCCGAACTTTGCGCCCGCGCGCGCAAGCTCGGCATCGTCACGCTCGTGGATGGTGCGCAGAGCGCCGGGCATCTGCCCGTGGACGTGCAGGCCATCGGCTGCGATTTTTTTGCGTTCTCCGGCCACAAGATTTGCGGGCCGACCGGCATCGGCGTTTTGTGGGGACGGCAGGAAATTCTCGACGCCATGCCGCCGTATCAGGGCGGCGGCGAAATGATTCTGACCGTCGGCTACGACAAGACAGAATTCAAGCACGCACCGCACCGGTTTGAGGCCGGCACGCCGGACATCTCCGGCCCGATCGGTTTGCACGCCGCGATGGATTATCTCGACGCCATCGGCCGTGAAAACATCTGGCGGCACGATCAGGAACTGGCGAATTACGCTTACGAAAAACTTTCCGCGCTGCGCGACGTCCGGCTCTTCGGCCCGAAATTAAATTCCGCCAACCGCGCCGGCCTCGTGAGTTTTCTGCTGAAGGACGTCCACGCGCACGACGTGGTGACGCTGGCGGATCAGGCGGGCGTGGCGTTGCGCGGCGGGCATCACTGCACGCAACCGCTGATGCACAAGCTCGGCGTGGAGTCCACCGCGCGCGCGAGTTTTTATTTTTACAACACCAAGGCCGAGGTGGACCAGTTCGTGGAAGTGGTGAAGGAGATTCAGAAATTTTTTGGGCAATAAATTTTCTTTCGTGAAATTTTGTCTGCCAATTAGAAAAACAAAACTCAATCCTTATGATTCATTGGACGAGAAATTGCCTTTTACAGTATTAGGTCCGAATTCTCCATTAAGTTACCGTAAAGCGGCCAGACTTTTGGCAGAAGATTTTGCAAATGGCACTCGCTTCTCGCCAGCGCCGTATGAAGCCAAAGAAGGAGAGCATGAATTAACCTATTGCCGTGACCGAGTATTGCTTTTTAGCAAACCAATTGGTGATGGGAAGATGTGCTGTTTTGGAGCAGTTGGAATGAGATGGAAAAAATACGAATACGAAGATATGCCTGAAGGAGAAGGATGGTTTATGACTTGGGCTTGGTTTCATCCGACTGAACAAAGAAAAGGCCATTTAAGAAATGCTTGGCCTCATATTTCAAGATTGTTTCCTGATTTTATTCCGCTTCCTCCCGCAACTCCTGCCATGGGATTGTTTTTGAAAAAGATTAAATTTTCGCATCCTTTTTTTCTAAACAAAGAGTTTCCCATTGTCACGTTTTGAGAATCACAACCGCGTCCTAGTGACTTGCAAAAACATTTTTCAGAAAAACAAAAGCAATCAAAACAGGCAGCCCGCTAAATAGAGACAACAGAGCGCCCATAAGCAACACACCGATTGCTTCAATTGCTTCCATGCGTTCACCGGTTGTTTCGTTATCGCTGATTTTGAATATGAGCCAAGGAAGTCCAGCAGCCGGAACTGTGAAAAACCAACTGCTGCTGCTATCAACTCCATTCCCAATGCTACAAATTGCACACGCCCAAATGCCGCCGATTAGACATCTCTTAAAAGTGATAAAACTTTTTTTCTGTGTGTCTTGGTCTTGCCTTGGTTTGCTGGACAAGGGCGTTGGCTGCTTTTGTTTGGGCTCAGCTTTTTCGTTTTCCTTGGATAATGCAGCCGGATTTTCAGTCTTTACTATTTTAGCGGCGGCTGTTTTTTGGGACTCGACTGTTTCTTGCGAATCTCGTTTTGGAAAATCAAATCTCACATCTCCGAACTCATCAACTATTAAACACGCAGAAAATTGACGGCCATGCTTGGATATAAATTCAGAAAGCAAATCAGTCCGCCCCTCTCGGAAGAGTTTTGAAGCTTGAGAGGAATTCAAAAACTGACCCATGACGACTCCGCCAAGTTTGAAACCGCAACCTTGTGCTCGGCAAAAATAGCCTGTGTTCCCCTCAAGAACTTCTGATTTACATTTGGGACATGGCCCAATCAATTTATGATTCGTTGTTTGGGTTGTGCGATTCTCTTCCTCAAGCTTTTTGGCGTTGATGCTTGGATTAAGTTCGGCCTGTTTTGCGAGCATAACTGCACAAAGTAATTCGGCTTCAATTTTTGGCCTCTCAACTTCGGCGTCTCTGGAAAAAATCTTCTTCAGCTCATCTTCAGTTTTGGCAGCACGAATCTCGTCAATTTGGAGTTGCAATTCCGCACTGGGCTTGCCAGCGCGGGCGACCACTTCATCAAAATAGGCTTGCTGGGCTTTCGTTAGCATATTTCACATTTCGCAATTTCGAATTTACGCCTCGCAAAAATTTTATCCAGAAAATTAATGCTGCAGCCAGCGACTTTCATTTCGACAGTTGCAGGATTTCGTTCCAAAGATTAGAGTGCCGGCATGAAAGCGATTTCCATTCGCGAGGCGGAAGGTCAACTCGGCCAGCTTGTCGCCGAGGCGTGTCGCGGCGAGACGATTGTGCTGACGGACGGCGACAACGAAGTCACTTTGTCGCCGCGCCCATTTTTGGATTTGGAAGAAGACAGTCCTGAATTGGAGGCGGAATTGTTGAAGGCGGTGAACGGGCCGCATTCGCCTTGGAAGCCGGAGGAATTTCGAGAAATCGCGGACAAGGCGCTGCGAGAACATCGGGCCAGACGGCAGAAATGAAAGTGTCGCTGCATCGCGCCGACGAGTTCAACGCCGACTTCGACCAGCAATATCGTTGGTATCTTGCGGAAGCTGGGGAAGAAATAGCTGAACGTTTTTTGCGTGCCGCAACCAACACGCTGTTGTTATTGTCCGAACAGCCTGATTTAGGTCGCCGCCGAAAATTTCGTCATCCGCTGCTTCACGGACTTTGCTCGATGCAGGTTGAAAAACCATTTCAAAAAATCCTGATTTTCTACCGGCACAATGCCACTGAACTTTCCGCCGAACGCCTGATGCACGGCGCACGAGATTTGCCGCGCCGGTTGTCCGAACCTTTGTCATGACAGAAATCAATTTGCAATCACCGATGAGCGCCGTGCTGGAAAATTTCCCCGGCGCGCAGCGGGCGTTGTTCCGGAGGTGTCACAACCATCAAATTTATTTGCAGGCCGCGCGCGTTTTGTTAAGTTGAGCTTGGAATGGGAAAGTTATGAAGCGTTGGCTTTTCATCGCAATGGTCGGACTGCTTCCGGGCATCACAACCCACGCGGCACAGGTCGGATTGATCAAAATTGACGGCGCCATCGGTCCGGCCACGGCCAGCTACATTGCCCGCGCGATTGACGTGGCTGCGGCCCAAGGCGATGAATGCCTCATCATCCAGCTTGACACGCCGGGTGGCCTCGTGGATTCCGCCTCGCAAATCGTCGAGAAATTCTACGCCGCGAAAGTGCCCACTGTGGTTTATGTGTCGCCGGCGCCGGCGCGCGCGGGCAGCGCGGGAGTGTTCATCACCATGGCGGCGGACGTGGCCGTGATGGCCCCGCACACGCGGATCGGCGCGGCGCATCCGGTGGAACTCGGCTCCAGCGGCGAGGTGGAGAAGACGGACGACGTGATGAAGAAAAAAATGGAGAACGACACCGCCAGCTTCGCCCAATCCATCGCCGAAAAACGAAACCGCAACGTGGAATGGGCCAAGTCCGCCGTGCTTGACAGCGCCTCCATCACTGCGGAAGAGGCGCTGGACAAGAACGTCATTGATTTCATCGCGGAAGACATGCCGGATTTGCTCAAGCAACTCGATGGCCGCGAAGTCGGCGGCAAAACACTTCACACCACGGACGCCAAAATCGTGGAAATCCCGATGAACACCTGGGAGCACTTTTCCCAATTGTTCCTGCGGCCGGAGGTCATGTTCATTTTGATGCTGATGGTGATTTACGGCATCATCGGCGAATTGAGCAGCCCCGGCGCGATCCTGCCGGGCATCGTCGGGGCGATTGCGCTGATCCTCGTGCTTTACATGTCGGCCATCCTGCCGGTCAACGTCACCGGACTGGTGTTGATCGGGCTGGCGATTGTGTTGTTCATCACCGACGTGTATGCGACGACGCATGGTGTGTTGACGGCGGGTGGCATCATTTCGTTTTTCCTTGGCGCGCTGATGCTGTTCAGCAACGCCGAACCGGGCTTCGGCCTTTCGCTGGCGTGGATCGTCCCCGCGACGGTGGTGACGGCGCTGTTTTTCATCTTTGTCGTCGGCAAGGGCATCCGCGCGCAGTTCAAACCGGTCCGCGCCGGCGCGGAAACGATGCTCGGCAGGACGGTGAACGCGCTTTCGCGGATTGACTTGGCGGGCGGCAAGGTGTTTATCGAAGGCGAACATTGGAACGCCGCCAGCGAAACGCCGGTGGAAGCCGGCCAGCCGGTGGTGGTCACCGGCATCGAAGGCCTGACTTTGAAAGTTAAACCAAAAAACTAGAAACGGAAAAAACCATGGACACACAACCAATTCAACATCTCCTCGGCGGCGGACTGGCCATCATCGTGCCCATTATCGTCGTTTTTTTAATCTTCGTGCCGCAGGCCGTCCGCATTTTGCGCGAATACGAGCGCGGCGTGATTTTCCGGCTCGGCAAATTGCAGGGCGCGAAGGGGCCGGGTATCATTTTCCTCATCCCCATCGTGGACAAGATGGTGCGGATGGATTTGCGCGTGGTGACGATTGACGTGCCAAAGCAGGAGATCATGACGCGCGACAACGTGCCGGCCACGGTGGACGCGGTGGTTTATTTCCGCGTGGTGGACCCGAATGCGGCGGTGGTGAAGGTGGAAAATTTCTGGAAGGCGACCTCGCTCATCGCGCAGACGACGTTGCGCAGCGTGCTCGGCCAGTCGCCGCTGGACGATCTGCTCGCGCAGCGCGATGTCATCAACCAGAAATTGCAGGAGATCATTGACAAGCAGACCGAGCCGTGGGGCATCAAAGTCACGGGCGTGGAAGTGAAGGAGGTTGCGCTGCCGGACAGCATGAAACGCGCGATGGCCAAACAGGCCGAGGCCGAACGTGAACGCCGCGCGAAGGTGGTGAATGCCGAAGGCGAATTTCAGGCCGCCGAAAAAATGGTGCAGGCCGCCGCGTTGATCGCCAAGGAGCCGATTGCGCTGCAACTGCGTTATCTCCAGACCATGCGCGAAATGGCGAGCGAGCACAACACGACGACGTTCCTGCCGCTGCCGATAGATTTGTTCAGCGCGTTTTTGAAGAAGTAAGCAAAGCATTCCTGAGTCCGTTTTATGGAATTGATGGCAAAAGTCAATTGGGTGAACCGGCACGCTGCGGTTATCTTGACAGCACTGCTGTTGCTTGCGATATGCACCATCGCTCACGTTATTGCTCTAGCAAAAATGGACATCGTGAATAGGCAATTTCCGATAATGAATGCGCGGACTGAACACAGCATGGCGCTTATTGACTTCTCGAACAACCACTGGTGGTTTGCCGGCGGCTTCGCATTTTTATTTATCGGCAGCCTTCTTTTCTTGGAATTGCGAAATGCGCCTCGTTGGTCAATCTTGCTTGCCTTCTTATTATTGGCAGTGCCTTGCGTTGTTTATCTGATGGTCTGTTCTTACATCGCCAACAAATTTACTTTTTTGGCTTTTAACTTCCATGCTTCTTAAAAAATAATGCCCCTTTACGAATACGAACTGTGCGAAGGCGACTGCAAGGTCTGCGGCGGGAAATTCACCTTGAACCGTCCGCTCTCGGCCAAGCCGCTCACGAATTGTCCGGCGTGCAAAAAGCCGGTGCGTAAAATCATTTCCGGCTTCAGCACGCCGCACAAGCTCAAGCCGCTGTCCATCTCGGACGCGAAGAAGTCCGGCTTCCAGGTCTATAAACGGCTTGGCAAGGGCGAATACGAGCGGCAGTGAACCACTTTGGGCCTTCTTGAGTGAAGCCAAAATTCACTCGGGTGAAGCAGAAGCTGAATTTAGACTAATGAGATCCTCCTCGGGAACACACTATAGCAATTAACAATAACATTGGGACATATTGGCGATAAAAAGGAAGGGGTTGGTGGTGGTGGCGAGGTCTTTGCGCAGGCGGGTCTTGAAGGCCGCCCAGAGATGTTCGAT
>Ga0182018_10002560_pt1 | contig 17897 bp, 20 predicted proteins | sample 812P2MmetaG_FD_120490 | JGI IMG/M metagenome (GOLD analysis project Ga0182018, IMG submission 120490) | Permafrost microbial communities from Stordalen Mire, Sweden - 812P2M metaG | ecosystem: Environmental > Terrestrial > Soil > Wetlands > Permafrost | place: Sweden: Stordalen | collected... | reverse complement strand
TGCCGTTCAGTCCCTGCTCTTCGCCGGCGACGGTGAGAAAGATGATCGTCGAGTGAAATTTCAACTTGCTCAAAACTCGCGCACACTCGAGGCTCACCGCCGTCCCGCTGCCGTCGTCATTGGCACCCGGCGCCAGGCTCTTGGAGTCGAGAATATCCGTCACGCGCGAATCGTAATGGCCAGTGACCAGCACGATGCGCTTCGCAGCCTCTGGATCCGTTCCCTTCATCACCGCATACACATTGATTATTTCGGTCGGCTGGGGGATGCGCTCGGCAGGGGCCTGTATGAAGGCGTCCGTTTTGACTTCGAGACAGCCGCCACAGTCTTTCGAATCGCGCTCGAACTGCGACTTGATCCATGCACGCGCAGCCCCGATGCCGTGCCCGGCGGCGATCGACGCCGGATCCTGCGCCGAGAGGGTGGATCGCGTGCCGAAGCTCACGAGCTTTTCGATGTCGGCCTGAATGCGGGCGGGCGAGATCTCCTTCAGCGCGACGGCGATCCTAGGGTCCACCGCCTGGACCGTGTCCTGGCCGAACCCCGGGGACGCAAAAATCAGCGCAATTGCCAGGCCCATCGCAAGCGTACGGAACGTCGTGAGAAATGTCGGCACAGAGGCGTTGGTAAGCATTCTTTTCACAAGAGCATGAATGAGGCCGCACGGATTCTATTCTTTACGATCGGCGTAAGATCGTGAACCTGCCGAAACGCCCGTACTTTCGATCGGGGTATCCGCGTGGCGATGCGAAGACTTCCGTGATGAATCAGACAGCACCCGCAGCATTCGGTCGGGCGCCGCGAAGGACCTACGGTTGGTCGCGGTGCGCTTAACGGGATGCGTGCGGTGGACTGCCGCGATTCTGCAAATCTCTTTATCACCGGGTCTGAGCAACCATCGAGTTCACAACTCCCGTCACGCCCGGGACCTTACGCGCGATCGACTCAGCAGTGTCGATCTCTAAGCTAGAACTGACCAAACCATACAGGTACACCACATGATCGAGCGTCTGCACTGCGATTGCATTGGGCTCCAAATCCAAATGTTGCCTGAACTGCACCAGTATATGCGCGGTGATCTTCGCGTCACCGGGGCAGCCGTAGAAGCCGCATTTCTCGTATGTGTTGTAGACCGCACATCCGGATAGGGCGCCGGTCAGGATAAGGACAAAAGCCACTGCACAAAGTGATCTGCGCATGCTAATACGGGTATGAACGGCGTCCTGATTTGATAGTCGAAAGAGAGGGACTCGAATCCTCGCCCCGGCAATTATGAGCTCGATCATTGATTCGAGGTAGCTTGTGAATTCAATGACTTGGCAAGGCGCGCCCGTTGCGTCTGGCACGACGGAGCACGACCGCTTGCCGCAAAACTCTGGCAGGAATATGGGGTCGAGAGCGGGCTTGCTGCTGGGTAACGATTGGGTGCCAGTCATACTGCATCGCTCTCGCACGTCGATGAGCGATTTGTCAAGATACAGAAAAGATTGATCTGCCACACGCTCCGAGAGGACCTGCTCGTCGGAGCTCGCCCGCGAGGGTCGCTTCGTTTACGTGCTCGTGGAGTCGACGCGGATCTCGGAGCCGCTGCCCGTCGCGGAGCCGCGCTTGGGCCGGCGGACTGTCCTTACCTTGCCGCTCCTTCCTCCCCCGCAATAGAACTGATCGCCGCCATCGGACTCGAGCCCGGAAACTCCCACTCCTGGGGGCATCTCGAGCCTCTCCAGGACCTCTCCCGTTCGAGGATCGACTCGCCTCAAATCGCTCTCGTCACCTTCCCAGGTGCCGTGCCACAGCTCTCCGTCGATCCATGTGACCCCGGTGACGAAGCGGTTGGACTCGATCGTGCGAAGAATCGCCCCGGTTTGGGGATCGACTTGATGGATCTTCCGGTCCCGATATTGCCCCACCCAGAGCGTCCCTTCGGCCCACGTCAGTCCCGAGTCGCCTCCGCCGCCGGGTGCCGGGATCGTGGCAAGCACACGCCCGCTCTTCGGATCGATCTTCTGGATGCGATCCTCGGCGAGCTGAAACAGGTGCTCTCCGTCGAAGGCCGTTCCTGCATGCGCGGCGACGTCGATCGAGCGCAGCGTCTCCCCGCTCGCAGGATCGAAGGCATTCAGCTTGTCTCCAGCAGCGAACCAGACGTTCTGACCGTCATACGTGACTCCATGCACGCTGTCGGCACCCGGAAAGGGTCCGTACTCACGAATGATCTCGGCAGCTGATCGACTCATGTTTCCATCTTAGTCAATCGGCAGAGGAGCGGGGAGTAACAAGGTCGTCGTGAATCCCAGCACGGGTAGGGTCATCCAACGACGAGCTCGCCCGCGACCGAACGACTGCACCTTGCCTGCAGCCGCAAGCGATTCGAGCGCCCGCTGCACGGTGCGCTGGCTCGTTCCAAGCGCAAGCGCAAGGGCTGAGCTCGACCACGATTCGCCGTCGGCGAGGAAGGCGAGCACCACCGCATGCTCCTCGTCGACGGGCCGCGCCAGTACGACAACCTCGCGTGCACGGCGCGGCGCCAGCGCAAACCCTCGCTTCGTTGCGCTCACGTCGGCCAGCCTCCGCAGCACCGCGCGCAGCCGTCCGACTTCGACTCGCAACCGCGCGCGGTGCGATTCATCCGCGCGCTTCGCTCGGAATGCCCGCGCCACGAGCGTGTTTCTCGGCACGTCTTGCGGCCATGCTTCGCCCAGCGCACGTGCGAGCGCGAACAACACCGGGCGCCTTGCGAGCGAGACTGCCGCGCCTGCGTAATGCACAACATGACGGCACGCGTCCACGACGAGCGCCTTCGACGCCAGCAACGCTTCCACGTCCTCAAGCAGAAGGAATCGCTCCTCGCCACTCGCAATCCGGCGCGCAGCGGGCGTGTTCAGGACGAGGTACGCGCTCTGAACCTCCGCGGTCAGCGCAGGGATGCCTGCCTGGCGCGCGGCGCACTCCGCCCGAGCGAGCGCAGCGCGCGCCGCACTCGTCCGGAGGCGCCGCATCGCGATCCCCGCAACCACCAGCTCGTGGGCGGCCTTCGACGCAGGTCGGAAGGGCGCGGGGTCGAGCTCGGCGAGGTTACGCTCGGCCTCGTCGAGGCGCCCGATCAGGAGGAGGCGCCGGACCTTGAGATACCGCGCGTGCGCGGCGTTCACCCGGTCGCCGTGCTCTTCGAGCGTCGCCCGCGCTGCGTCGAGCGCCTTAGCAGGCCAGCCCAGGTCGCGCGAGACGAGCGCGATTTCGGCCTCCGCAACGACACACCTCGCGCGGGCGACGGCCTCTTTCGGACCGAAGGCGCGCGCCGCACTTCGCAGAAGAGCCTTCGCCCTAACGAGATCGCCGAGTTGCGCCATCGCGATGCCTCGAAGCGCGAGCGCAGGCGCGTCGTCGCGCAGGGCGACGCGTTTCAATGCGCCGAGGGGATCACCCGCTGCGAGTGCACGCGCCGCGGCCGTGATCAGCGAGTCCATCGGAATCCCGCCACACTTGTCACTCCCACCGTTCGATGCCCGGTCCTAATCTATGACCACCAATAAGCACGTCGTATCGAGAACGGTTCGAACGACGAAGAACACAAGCCGAAGGAGAAAAGCGATGGCGACACACATGACCGGGACACAGAAGCTACCACTAGCAGGAGAGTCACATATGGTTGATATTCTGCACAAAGTCGGAATCCAATCGTCAACCCAGAATGATGTCTATAAGGCATTGACCACGGGCGAAGGTCTTTGCGGCTGGTGGACGAACAACGTACAGGGGGAAAGCAAAGTCGGCGGAGTGCTCCAGTTCCGCTTTCACGGCGGCGGCTTCGACATGAAGGTTCTCGAGCTTCATCCCGCCAAGCACGTGCTTTGGCAAGTGGTCGACGGCCCCAAAGAATGGATCGGCACAAAGATAAGCTTCGATCTCAAACAGGAGGGTGCCTGGACCATCGTCCTCTTCAAACACAAAGGCTGGAAGGAGCCGGTCGAGTTCATGCACCATTGCAGCACCAAGTGGGGAGTCTTTCTGCTGAGCCTAAAGTCACTTCTCGAAACCGGTACAGGTGCTCCCCATCCAAACGATATCAAGCTCGACAGCTGGGATTAAGGCCGCGCCGACCAAAGAAGAGAAGCGATGAGCAACCACAAGACTGGAACACGCGAAGAGTGGCGGGCGGCCCGGCTGGAGTTGCTCAAGGCCGAGAAGGAGCTGACCCGGCGCAGTGACGAGCTGGCGCGGTGGCGGCAGGAACTGCCATGGGTTTGGGTCGACAAGGAGTACCGATTCGAGACCGATGACGGGAGCGCCTCGCTGGCAGACCTCTTTCAAGGGCGCTCGCAGCTCCTTGTCTATCACTTCATGTTTGGACCCGACTACACGGCGGGGTGTCCGTCCTGCTCGGCGATCGCGGACGGGTTCGACGGCTTCGTCGTCCACCTCACAAACCACGACGTCACGCTTTCGGCTGTGTCACGTGCGCCGCTCGCGAAGCTGCAGGCCTACAAGCGGCGGATGGCTTGGACGTTTCCCTGGGCATCCTCGCTCGGCAGTGACTTCAACTTCGACTTCAACGTCGCGTTCACCGATCAGCAACAGCGCGAAGGGGCCGTCGAATACAACTACCGGCGCGGCGGCCACGCAATGGACGCGACACCGGTTCCAGAGCCCGTCGCCCAGTTCGCGGCCATGTGCGGAACCGACGCGCCAACATACTCGCGCGATAGGCCGGGGATGAGCGCGTTCGTCCTCGAGCGCGGCGTCGTTTACCACTGCTATTCCACCTATACGCGCGGCCTGGACGGCCTCTGGGGCATGTACCAATGGCTCGACCGAGCTCCGAAGGGACGCAACGAAACCGGGCCGTGGTTCCGCCGCCACGACGAATACGACCAGCGCTGAGCCAAGTCGTGGGTGTCGGCATTATTATGAGGGCAAGCAGATCGGCGGCTTCATATGGAACGCGGCGGTTTTCCAGGCCTATTGGCGTAAATCGATAGCTTCCGATACCGCGCGGAAGAGGTGAGCATCCTGGTTGACAGACCGCCGCGCGTATTCAATACTTCACCATATAGTGAAGTATTGGAAGAACGCATGTATGCGGATTAGAGCTTGGACGATCGGGCCGGCGTGCGGGCTGCCTTTTCTGGTGTGCGCGATCGGTTTACCTGCAGGCGAAAACACAAAGCCCACCTATCCGACTATGGCGCCCATCGCGCAATACCGTGTGGCGCCCCGGTCGGAAGAAATCGCGCTGGCGCGAAGCGCCGCGCCGATGTCAATCTCCGGCAATGCCGACGTTCTGACGCTCGGCAGCCACGGTTATGAAACGGCGGTGAAGGGCAAGAACGGGTTCGTCTGCGTGGTGGAGCGATCATGGGCCGCCGGCTTGGACGATGCGCAGTTCTGGAATCCCAAGGTTCGCGCGCCGATATGCTTTAACGCGGCCGCCGCACGCTCCGTCCTTGCCGGTTACCTGGAACGAACCAAGTGGGTCCTCGCAGGTGTCTCAAGGCCCGGAATGATCGCTCGCACCAAGGCCGCGCTTGCCGCAAACACCTTGTTGGCGCCAGAGCCCGGCGCGATGTGCTACATGATGTCAAAGCAGGGATACTTGTCCGACGCCGACGGCCACTGGCATCCGCATCTCATGTTCTTCCTTGCCCACACCGACGGCGCCGCCTGGGGCGCAAACCTCGACGGCTCCCCAATATTTGCCGCGCAAGGCGATCCGGAGCCCGTCACGACGTTCTTCGTTCCGGTGACCAAATGGTCCGACGGAACGCCCGCGGTCATGGAAATGCACTGAGGTTACCGGTCCGTTCGTGCAGTAGCCAGGGTGCTTGTTGCCGCCCCGCGCAGCGGCAGCAGGAGAAGTACCAGTCGGTACGCGCCCGGGGCGCGGAAAAGAATGTCCAAGTAGTAGAGCTTAATCATTCGGACGCGCCTCCGGCGAAATGCGCTTCCAGCTTGTCGAGCGAACCGGTCCAGCCTTCTTCGTGGCTGTGGCGGGTCTCCTCGCCGTGCAGACGCGAATGAGTCAAGGTGAGTTCGGTGCCCTCTGGGACGGCCCTGAGCGTGATCTCGATTCGCGACTCGCCCGGATCCTCCAAGCCGCCTTTCCAGCGCCAGCTCAAGACGACCCGCTCGGGTCGCATGATTTCGAGAAATTCGCCGCTGCTTTCGTGCTCGGTGCTGTCGAGCATGCGGAAACGCACTCGATAACGGCCACCGACGCGCGGATCGGATTCCGACAAGAGCACGGGCCCCGCATCTGGCCCCCACCAGTGCGCGATGCCTTCGGCCGTGGTGACCGCGTCGAAAACGACCTGCGGCCGCGCCTTGATGCGGCGCACGAGCGTGAGGCTGGTCATCGCCCCCTCCTCCGCGCTTCGGTATCCTTGCTCTCGGCGTAGGCTACGAACCGGTCGAGGCTTTCCGACCGGAAGTGCTCGCAACGGCGCAGCCATTCCATCGCCTCGTGCATAGCCTGGAGGCACACCCGCACTGTCACCGTGCGGCCGATTTCGAGCGGGTGACGGGATCCGCATCCTCGAGCACGTCGAGATGCTTCGGTTCCCTTCCCAGTGATGGTGCGCGTGTCCGTATCGAAACTTTCGCGGCTTCGGAGCTAACAGGCATAGCCTCCTCGTCCGAGATTTCGATTCTTTGTATCAGGGTGAGTAATGGGTGAAGACCATGTCCCCAGCTTTGAATGGTTGGTGGCAAGGAAAGCAAGTTTTCAAAAGCGCTTCGTCGGCAGGTTTGCCGTCTTTAAATTGAGCGAACCCCCAGCCGCCCGTCGCGGCGTATTTTCCTGAGTCCTTGACCATAAACTGAACGTTGATTGGGGGGCCAGCAACGAAAGATTGGGGACGGCCAAAAACTTTGTTGTTCTGCTCAGACGAAACGTAGCTCCAGGCCAGCCGGGCAATAATTGTGCCATCCGGGAACGGAAGCTTTCCTTCCCGATAGGCCTTTATCGCTACATCGTTGCCGAGAATGGCACGAAGATCGTTGTTGCTACCTTTTTCGTGTGCCACGGAGATCACTCTCCAGTCGCGGGATCCGTGAGGAATCTTGATTCCAAAGATAGAGGCGCCCTCTGCATTGGCGTGTCCAGATGCGTGGGCAATACAGAAGATCATGCTGGTCAACGCTACAACTGCACCCACCAAGTAACCGATTCTCTTCATACGGTAGTCCTTCTGCAATTCATTCTGTCTCGGTTCGGCGAGAAAAACGCTATGTCTTCACGGCTTTTTACTTTTGCGTACCTTCGCTCGAGTAGCCGCAGGCGCTTTCTTCTTCAATTTGGTCTGATTGTAATCAACAGCGGCACGGACGAGTTGCTTTAGAGCACGCTCATTGACCGTATCGCCCTCGAAGAAATCGATCGCTCGCCACGCGTTGCCTTCGAGGCTCGCGTTGAAGAGCTTGTCAGGATCTGACAGTATTGCCCCGTGAGCAAAGGTAAGCTTCACTTTCTCTTTGTGGGCGTTTGCGACCGCGATCATTCCGTCGTGAGACCACACCGGGCTTCCCATCCACTTCCATTCCTCGAATATCTCTCGGTCAGCCTCAAGGATGCTCTTGCGGATATTGGCGAGCGTTGTGCCACGCCAGTCGGTGAGTTTTGTGATCAGCTGGTCAATACGTTTTGATGGATTCATCATATCTTTCTCATGCCTGGCGCAACGGTCTGGGCGAGCACGAACATGCCGCCCGCCGTGTGCCACACCAGGATATCTGGTTTCTTCGGATCGGTATTCGGCATATTCGCGAGCGCGAAGAAGCCGACGCACAGAAGGCCCAGGTCACAACGCTCTCCAGACCCATTGCGACCCACGTGTAAGACAGTGTTTTGTTCGGATCGATGGCCAGGACCTGACAGTCGACAGAGCCCCAGTCTGCGCGAAGATTGAAACGGTGGTCCACGGACGCCGACGAGATGCCGAATACCTGCGCAGCGAACTTCGACAATCTCCAGACCTGGCCCAAGGGACCTAGGGGCTTCCCCCATCACTCATGCGGCACCGAAACTGATGATCTTCAAGAGAAGAATCATCAGCTTCGGTTCGCATCGCGCTCAGAACTTGTAGCGCACGCCAATGGTGGGGTTAATGTTGTTCGTGGTGAGGTAGCCGCTCGCCACTCCGTCATGCACGCCGCTGTACATGGCGCCCAGGTAAGCGTCGAAGTGCTTGGTAAACCTGTAGTCGGCGTCGAAGGAGAAAGCGTCGAGGCCTCCGCTGCAGGTGCTGTGCGCGATAGTCGAGCAGGCTGCCTGCTTCCCGGTGCCATACGCACTCTGATGATAGCCGTAATATGCCGCGGTCAGGTCGAGGCCAGGAATGATGCTGTAGCGAACGCCGGTCCAATACACCTGCACCAGTTTCTCTTCTGGGTAGGCCGTGTCGTTGACGAAAGCCAGAACGTAACCGCCGATGTCATTGAAACCCGCGCTCAACGGCCTCGATGGATTGGTGTACTGGATATACATGTAGCCGGCAAAGAATTTGAACGGCTCAATCTTGTACTCCCCCATGAGAGAATAGGTCGTGTTGTCCGAGACCGACGCAGCCAGAGAATTCGATACCGAGTATCCGAGCCCCGGCAGCGCAGCGACTTGATCGGCGCTCAGGGAACTGGCCGTGATGGCGCTGTTGACCTTGGAATAGTACGCATCGAGCGATGCGCCCGCGAGACTGCCACCTATATTCGCCTGAACGGCGGTGTTCGCCGCTCCATTGCCATTGGAATTGCTGAATTTGTACAGCGCCCCGAGGTGCAGCTGATCGTTGAAGCTCACCCGGTACTTCACCGTCGAATCGAGCCGGTCATCTTCGCTGCTACCGCCGCCGGCATAGGTGTTTGACGCGCCGAGCAGGCCGAAAGCCGAGGCCTTGTAGTTGGGGTCGTACAGGATGGTGCCTTCAGAAAGCAGCGTCGTTTGACGACCGAAGGTGAGGGCACCGAAGCGCGCCGATTGCAGCCCGACGTAGGCGGTCTGGAATGGCTGACCCGCCGAGCCGCCATCGACACCGACGCTTTGGTTGGCGAGGCTGACGCCATTGTTCACCGCCAACGACTTCAGGGAATTCGCGATTTCGCCCGACTGGGGATTGAAGAAGGTCTCCGCCTGAAACACGGCCGACCAGTCGCCCACGAGGGGCTCGATGCCCTGCAGTCCGACCCGCGTCTGGCCCATGTTGCTCGGCGTCAGCCCGACCACCGACTCGTCGCGACTGTTCGACCGCACGATGTTGCCGCTCGCGGCCGGACGGTACGGGGTGAACGGCGCGCTGTGCGTATCGTATTGAACACCAACATCCAGGACACCGTACAGTGTAATGCCGGCCCATGTCAGGCTGTCCTCCTCGGATAGGCCCGGCCCGGTCTTCTGCTGCGCGAACGCGGGAATGGAAGCGGTAGCGGTACCGATCAGGACCGCTGCCCACCATCCGAGCCTCAAATCATTCGCACGCGTCGAAGTAGATTTGAATGGGAGAACGTGACAAAGACGTTTCAGTAGAGACGCTCTACCGGTGTAATTCGCTTGTCTTTCTTGTGGTTTTTTACGAACGATCGTCTTAAACATGTGACGCATAGCTCCCTTAGTTGTTGTTCGCGCCTGAAAACGACTCCGAATATTAGGGGCGCACGGTTATGCGGTCAGTCGTGAGCCGGTAACAAACCGGTCGTTGGACATAAGTACTGCTGATCCGATCGGCAGCGGCTGTCATGCACGTTGCCGCTTGGGCACGGGACGGAGTCGATCTGGACGCTGCTGTTCAGGCCCTTGCGGGTCGCTCAGTGAAGATTCATACGCTCGGACGCTATCATTTGAGGCAGTCGCCGCGCTCGGGAGTTGTGTTCGGCTATGGTGCGGTTGATCTGACCGAGATCGAGCGCGGTCCAGCCGCGCTACAAAGGGTGCTGGCGCGATGAGGCCGCAGCGGCGCCTGGACGGATCATGCTCGGTAAATTCAGCGCCAGACGGAGGCTCGTGCGAACTGAGTTCACGATCTAGGCACCAGCGCCCTAGCGGCGACTCATTCATAGGTCGGTCGAAGCGAAAACACTCGTACAGCCAACGTGTGCGTGACTTGGGATACTGCAGTCTGGCGCTCAACAGCGCACAGACAGCTCTGGTCGATAGCGGGGAGGGTCCTCCCGGATACCCAGATTACTAATTTTTGCCTCGTCGCCGCGCTCGGTTCGAAAACTGGTGACTGCAGCTGCTCGCATAGGGTTCCCCGTGAGCTCCGGCGGTGCCTTATGGCCCCGTGACATGCGGGTGGCGATCATCGGCCGGTGGTTATCAGGGCGACTCTTCTTAAGCTCCTTCGTCTAGGCGAGCGGGTTACGGGTGGTTGTGCAGTAAACATGTTGAAGATGACCAGTGATCATCTTTGGAGAAACGCGATGGCGAACAGCAAGGATGTCGTGGTCACCGGCGTCTCCATCGGAATTGGTTGGGGAACCACAACGGTGCTTGTTTCGAAGGGATTTCGCGTGTTCGGTTCTGTACACAAACAGGCTGACGCCGATCGTTTGCAAAGAGAGTTCGGTAACGGCCTCGTGCCTCTCATGATGGACATTACGGACGCCGACGCCGTACATCAAGCTGCCCAGAACGTCGCCTCCATGATAGGCGAGAGTAATCTGGTTGGCCTGGTGAACAATGCAGGAATCGTGGTGAGTGGGCCACTGCTTTATCTGAGGCCCAGCGAGTACAGGCGGCAATTGGATGTCAACATGGTCTCCCCGCTTGTCGTAATCCAAGCATTCGCCCCTCTCTTGGGAACGGATAAGAAGAGACAGGGCCCCCCGGGCGCATCGTGAACATCACCTCTAGCGGTGCAAAAGTGGCTATCCCGTTTCTTGGCGTGTATAGCGCCTCCAAATCTGGTCTTGAAGGAATGTCGGACGTGGTGCGGCTGGAACTGATGTTATTTGGCATCGACCTCGTGATGATCGAACCGGGCTTCGTGAACACGGCGATGTACGACAAAGGGCGAAAAGAAGATCTAAGTGAGTTCAATCAGACCGAGTATTGGGAGGCGGTGCAGAACTTCCAGAAGTTCATCGTCGTCGAAGGACGTAAGGGCTTTTCCCCTGAGCGTCTGGGCGAAGCCGTCCACGTGGCACTGAGCGCAGCAAAACCGAAGGCACGCTATGCAGTCGTTAAGCAACGTTTCAAGAACTGGACTTTGCCCAGACTTCTTTCCGCGAGGATGCTCGACTAGCCGTGCCAGCGCAGCGCCGCCAGCGATAGTGCATGCGCAGCGTTGTAAACTAGGTCGAATCGACTTTCGAGTGCATTGGCCGGATTTTCTGCATCCTTCAGCCGCACCAGCCCGGATCGTTTTAGCCCCGCAAACTCCTCTGCATCAGGTGGCTCCGCAGCAAGCACCTTGCCCGGCCCGCTCAAATTCTAAAGCGGTGAGGCCATGTTCATCTCCAATCAGCCAGAGCTGGGGTTGCTTCATTACTCGCGTTACAAATGCCTTACCGTCGTGAATCCGACGTTCGAACTCCCGTGCCGTGTAGACGGTGGGATTCACCGTGCGGCCGAGATCACTGGAGGCTTTCTCCAAGGCGGAGAAAACGTCCCCGTAACTCAGGCTGTCACTGACGATCATCAAATCAATGTCGCTGTTTGACGTATCCTGTGCTTTTGCGACCGAACCATAAACAAACGCAGTCCGAATCGCTGGAGCCAATGGCGACAACGCGGTACGCAGAATACCAGCGAGGCCGAACGTCTTGAGCACAAGCCCACGAAGCTCCTCGAAGACTGGGGAAGCGGCGTTAGCCTGATAATGCTTCTGGTTCCCCTGCCGCCGCACGGTTACCAAGCCAACGGCAGCCAGTTTGGCCAGTTCGCGCTGCACGGCGCCTGTGCCCGTACGCGCAAGTGCGATGATTTCGTTCGCATAGAAGCTGCGGCCTGGACTGCCGAATAGAACGCTCAGGACACGCTGCTGAACCTTGCTAAATAGCGCGTTAGCCAAGCCCGCGGGTGCACGCTGTTTTGATGCAGCGGATTGCGTCTTTATTCCCATATTGGGGTCTATCATGCCCATTATGGGGTTTTTTCTCAATCCACCAACGCCGCGCACCCAAACCGGTCGGACAGATTCTGAAGCGCTTGTGCGAGTAGCAGATGGGTGGCGCAGCGCGTCGGTCGGTGTTTCTCGATGAAATTGTGCTCGCCGATCTTATCGCGTGTGAAGATCGCCTGCGTGAAGGGCCGCTTCCGCTTCGCGATTCGCATCCCGAAGCGCGCGGACGCCGGCCGGTCACGTCGGGCATTCGATCCAAATTCGGAAGTATCGCCAAGAGCATTTGCAGATCACGCGGAATATCCTCGGATGGATGAGGCGAGTACCTCCACGGTTCGAGCGGCGCCTACAAGCCGCTTGGCCTGCAGCCGGGCAGCTTGATTCTCAGAAGTTGTCGGTAGTTACGATCGTGCTCGCTGCTGCCGGGCGGCCTTCCCACCCGCTGGAAGACCGTGCCGTTGCGCGGCGCACGGTTCGCTGCGGTCAAGCGGAACCGTCGGCCAGCGTGAGCAGGGCGATTACATAGTCGGCCCGGGCGGTGCCGTCGATTCTGCGGCCTCGTTCACGGCACCACGCCGCAAATGTCTCGACATCGACCATGACTTTGCGGACGGAGTATCCCTGAGATTCGAGTTTGTAGAGTGCGGCCAGCGCGTTGCGCTCCCATTGCTCGAAAGTGACGTCCAGCTCGTTACGGTCGTCCACGACCTCGGTGAGGCGCTGCCATTGCACACGCGTAAACCACGCAAAGCCGACCTGTGAGGCGGTTGTAACTGGAATCTCCGGTTTATCACGTTTCATCGTGGCGATTATGAACCAAGGTGGATGGCTCGAATCGTCTGCCTGCCATCTATACTTCAGCTACGATTTTGCCTTCAATCCGCCCATGAGAATTCTTGAATACACCGGCTTGGCCACTGCCGGCGTCGCAACGCAGTACCGAAAAGCGACTGAGGCCATCGCGCGCGAGGATTTCCGCGCGGCGGAAGTGAAGAAACTGGTGAACTTGGGGCATGGCAAGTTCTACCGCGCCCGGCTCGATGGCGCAAACCGCTTGTTGTTTGCGCTCGTGCGACATGACGGACAAACCTGCGCGGTAATGCTGGAAGTGATCGCGAACCACGACTACGGCAGGTCGCGTTTCCTCCGCGGAGCAACGGTCGACGAAACGAAGATCGGCGACGTGGATTCCGCAGCGGCGCGGGCGGAGGCGCAGCCGGTGCGCTATCTACATCCGGAACGGACCGCCATCCATTTTCTCGACAAACCAATCTCGTTTGATGACGCGCAAGAAGCGATCTATCGCTTGCCGCCTCCTTTAATCGTAGTCGGAAGTGCGGGAAGTGGCAAGACCGCGCTCACTCTGGAAAAGCTCAAGCATGCCGAGGGGGAAGTGCTGTACGTAACGCAGTCGGCATATCTCGCACAGAACGCGCGCGATCTGTACTACGCCAACGGCTTCGAACGCGAAGACCAGGAATCCACGTTCCTTTCGTACCGCGAATTCGTTGAGTCCATCCATGTGCCAGCGGGGCGCGAAGCGGGCTGGCGTGAGTTCTCTGGCTGGTTTGCACGTATGCGCCACGGGCACGAGTTCAAGGAGTTCGACGGACACCAGGCGTTTGAGGAAATCCGTGGCGTAATCGCAGCACGCGCTGGCGGCGTGCTCTCGCGTAAGGATTACCGAGCGTTGGGCATTCGCCAGTCGATCTTCCACCTCGAGCAACGCGACCGGTTTTACGATCTGTTCGTGAAATACCGCTCCTGGCTCACCGATGCCAAGCTTTACGACCTGAATCTGCTCGCACATGACTGGCTTGCGTTAGCCATGCCACGCTACGACTTCGTGATGGTGGATGAAGTCCAGGACCTTACGACAGCGCAACTCGCGCTCGTGCTGAAGACGCTCAAGACTCCGCACCGCTTCATGCTCTGCGGCGATTCCAATCAGATCGTGCATCCCAACTTTTTCTCCTGGAGCCAGGTCAAGTCGCTGTTCTGGTGCGACCCGCGCCTGGCGGAACAGCAAGAGCTGCGCGTGCTGACGGCCAACTTTCGCAACGGGCCGGAAGTCACGCGTCTCGCCAACACGCTGCTGAAGATCAAACATCGGCGCTTCGGCTCCATCGATCGCGAGAGTAATTTCCTGGTCGAAACGGTGGGCGGGGAGCCGGGCGAGGCAAGGCTAATCGCGGACAAGGATGCAGCCAAACGCGAGCTGGATCACCAGATCCACCAGTCCACGCAATTCGCCGTACTGGTGATGCGCGATGAGGATAAGGCGGCGGCTCGCGAGTACTTTTCCACGCCGCTCCTGTTTTCGATCCATGAAGTGAAGGGACTGGAGTACGAGAATATCGTGCTCTACCGTTTCGTATCGGGCTACCGACGCGAATTTGACGAGATTACCGCAGGAGTGACGCAACTCGACCTCGAGACCAACACGCTTGACTACCGCCGCGCGCGCGATAAGAACGACAAGTCGCTGGAGGTCTACAAATTCTTCGTCAACGCGCTATACGTCGCGCTCACACGCGCCGCGACAAACCTGTATCTCATCGAGACCGACACTGCGCATCCTTTGTTCAGCCTGCTCGGCCTGACCGCCGCGGAGGGCGAGGCGCAGGTTCGAGCCAGACAATCTAGTCTTGAGGAATGGCAGAAGGAAGCGCGCAAACTGGAACTGCAGGGCAAGCAGGAGCAGGCCGAGGCCATCCGTCGGACCATTCTCAAGCAAACCTCACCGCCCTGGCCGGTACTTGACGAGCCGGCGGTCCGCGAGCTGCTAGTCAAGGTCTTCCGCGAGCGCGCGGTCGGCGACAAACAAAAACGGCGGCTCAGTGAGTACGCCGCTTTCCACGATGAGCCCGAACTGGCCTCGTACCTGGCGCGGGAAGCCGGTTTCGGCGTGGAGCAATTCGGCGAGGTACGGGGCTTCGAGCAGCAGCGTAGCGCGCTCAAGCACAAGTACCTAAGTCCCTACTCCGCACGTAATTTCAAAGACGTTCTGCGCCAGTGCGACACCTACGGTATCGACCATCGCACGACCATGAATCAGACGCCGTTGATGGCGGCCGCGGCCGCCGGCAACGCTGCCTTGGTCGAAGCGCTACTCGAACGCGGCGCAGACCGCGAAGCGGCGGATCAGTACGGCTGCAACGCGCTGCATATCGCTCTACGCGAGGCCTTCCGCGACCCACGGTTCGCACGTGGTCCCTGCGCTGCGCTTTATGAGCTGCTCGCTCCGACGCACGTGGACGTGAAGACTGGCGAGCGTCTCGTGCGCATCGACAAGCATCTGTCCGAATACTTTCTGTTCCAGACATTCTGGACGCTGTTCAAGTCGCGCTTCACACGTATCGACCGCTCGCCCAACGGCGGCCTCGATACCAAAGCGATACTTCGGGCCTGGCAGGGATTGCCGGAGACCGTCCTGCGCGCCGCACGCAACAAGCGCCAGCACCTGTCCCATGTGCTTTCGCGCAATGAAGTGGATCGCGATTACGCCTATAACCGCGCCCTGTTCAAGCGTGCGGCACACGGTTGGTATCAGTTCAATCCCACCCTTGAAGTGCGCTGCCGTTCGGGCGCGGGCGAAGAGTCGTGGCGGCCAGTATTTGCATCGCTCAATTTGCCGCTGATCGGCGAATTCTCAACACCGTATTCGCGTAGCCATCTCAGCGAATATCTAACCTCGGCGGGTATGCCGCCCTGCCCCGTGCCCCTCATGGCCGAACGCGAGACCGCACGCGTGGAGGAGGAAGCGCGCCGACAGCAGGAAGGGCTGCGGCGCCAGGAAGTGCAACGGCTCGCGCGAGAAAAAGAGCGAGCCGAACTACGGGCACAACATGAACGACGGCGAGCAGGCCAAGCCGAGCATCCGGCAACCGTCGAGAAACCGCGCTGGGGTACGAAGGAAGCGCGCCGCGAAGCCATGATCGAGCTGCAGCGCCAGATCGACAAATCACGCGAGCGAAGCAGAGGCAACCAGAATTAGCTGCGTAGCACTTGTACTTACTATGCACTTACACGCGCATGTGGCAGGCGCGTGAGAACCTAAGATGTTGTTTATGATTGGAAAGGGAGGGACTCGAACCCTCGACCCCGGCATTATGAGAGCGATAGATCAAATAAATAGGTAGTAATTTCAATCATCTACCAAAGGGCGCCCGTTGCAATTGGCATCACGAAGCACAATCGAGCACGACCGCGTCCCGCAAGACTCCCGCACGCAGCTATCCCATCGACCCCAAATGCCACACTACGCGGCGGCTTAAAGTGGCAGCCGAAATCCCTCGTAGACGAAGGAAGTGGCTATCCGCTCACAGTCCTTCTCGCTCACGGCTTCCCGACGGGCAATCTCATACCACCGCTGCTGCACCATCGCTTCCATCTCGGCAAGGATCCGAGTCGCCTCGTCTCGTGAGAGCAGGAAGCGCTCACACTGCGAAAGCAGGTTTTCCGCGTTGGCGTATCGACCACGATCCCCGCAGATCATCGCAAGGTCCCGTCGCTCGACGCTCACCGCGATCGAGGGCGTTAGATCGTACGCCGGAGAGAGTCTCCAATCTTGGTCCATAGCGATCACGGCGTGATTTCGCGCGTGATCGTCGAGGTTTGATATCAGCGCATTGAAGACCATGCGCCGAAAGAGTTCACGCGCATCGAGTCTGGGCTGAGCTGAAATCCGACGCAGCTCCTCAGCGAGGGTAACGTATGACCAACGGTCGCGGCGGTCCTGGTATGAGTCCTCGGCACGCAGGAGCGTAAGGGCACTGAGCATTCGTGCTCGGCGGTAACCTTTCGGGAAGTGCTGCCGATCGAAGCGCTTGACGAGCAGTGCGTCGCGATCGGCGATCTGAGTGAGTCTGCTTTGGGAAACCGAGAGGCCGCATTCGCGTGCAAGGACAAGCATCGCGTGCTCAACGCGAGCGTTGTTCCACTTGTCGTCGCGACGATTGAACTTCGCGATCCACAGTGCCTCCCCGTCCTCAACCACCGCCTTGGGTCTCGCGCCTCCCATTGCAGTGCCAATCAGCAGTAGGTCCTGAACCTGAGTCAGATCGGATGGATCGGCGCCCGCTTTCTCCGGTAGCTCCTCCGCCACGACGAGGTCGGCCAGCTCCTGAAGACGGGAGAGGTCCATCGTTCGATTGAAGGTGCGAAGCGGCGCCGGTGGATCGATGTTCAAGCCAAAACCGAGGGCGCCTGCTCGGTCGTCCGGTGAGTTCAGGAGATAGTCGAACTCGGTGAGGTTGACCTTGCCCGCGTGCTTTTCGATGACACGGCGGCCCCAATAGTCAGGACTCGCATCGCGGAGTGCGCCGAACATCCCGTGGAGGCGCGCCGTCTGGAATGCTCGCTCCTCGAGTTTGAGTTCGATCGGGTCAATTGGAACCGCATCCGGTCGCGCAAGGTAACGCCGGCCATAGACGAACCGGCCAACGCTTATGCCTTGGGCGTTGGTTGTGAGCTCGAAGCGTCCCGCGGTGACCGGCGAGGTTTCTCCAGGAAGGGTTAGGTAGACGAAGACCTCAGAAGTCATTGTCGAGTGCCTTCGTGCTGCGGCCGCCGCCGCGCGCGCGCTTGGTATCGAGCGCGCTCCCCTCCACATCTTTCGCAGGATCGGCGAGATCTTCCGTGGGTCCCAAGAGGTCATAGGCCCACAGAAGCGCCCAGTACGTGCCGATGCTCGCGCTGGCGCGGCCGTTTTCCGCGTCGCGAACCGCCCGGATTCCAGTGCCGATTTTGGCCGCGGCGTCGGCGAGAGTAAGACTGCGGCGTAGACGAGCCGTCCGTATGCGTTCGCCGAGCGTCTTTAGACTTCGCTCAACCGCAAAGGGAGGC
>Ga0182018_10002559_pt1 | contig 17910 bp, 16 predicted proteins | sample 812P2MmetaG_FD_120490 | JGI IMG/M metagenome (GOLD analysis project Ga0182018, IMG submission 120490) | Permafrost microbial communities from Stordalen Mire, Sweden - 812P2M metaG | ecosystem: Environmental > Terrestrial > Soil > Wetlands > Permafrost | place: Sweden: Stordalen | collected... | reverse complement strand
GCGATCGCCGCATCTATATATAGATTGCCGTCTGTCGTCCCACCGCGCATCGCGACAAACGCCGCACCCGGCTGCACCCGCCGAGAGTCGTATTCGACGCCCGCAATCTCGCCCGCAGCGCCCCCACTCTCAATCGCCGCAACTTCCTTAAGCGCGTCAGCCCACTTCATGCATTCGATTCTATGTCCGCGCACGCATCAGGCCGTTAGCGCTCAAAGCGCACAACCACCTCGGTGCCCACCGGAACCATGGTACCCGCCGCCGGCATCTGTTCGCGCGCCACCCCGCTGCCCACCGGCGCGACCCGCAGGCCCAGTCCCTCTGCCGTCTCTACCGCCCCACGCAACGCCGACCCGGCGAACGACGGCACAGCCACGCGCTGTCCCGCATCCACCATCACTGAGCCATTAGAAGCAAGCCGGGCAGGCATACTGACAGCCGCACTCTGCATCGGCCTCGGAGCCACATCCGCCTTGGCCGCGCCTCCCGACTCGAACGCAGCGACCACCTTCGCTTGCAGCAGGCCCAGCACCCCCGTAGCCTTCGCAGGATGCGGTGCAGCAATCGCACTCGCGCCCGCTGAAGCGCCGCCCTCCGCGGCACTCGCTGGCTTGGCATTCACAACCCGCAGCGGATCGTCCGCCGGCAGATGATTCGCCTCTTCGAACATCGCGTTCAAATCGCCCACGTCATCGCTGAGCCCATCCTCAGGCATCGGCTGCGGAGCCGCCGCCAGCAGCTGCGTTGGCGTCTTCAGCGGCTGGTCGTGCGGCACGCCAAGATACTCCAGCACCTCCTGCGCCACCTTCTGAAACACTGGCGCCGACACCTCCGCGCCATAATATGAGCCGCCTGCCGACGGCGAATCAATCACCACCGCCACCGTAATCGCCGGGTTGCTCACCGGCGCCATCCCCGCAAAGCTCGCCACATGCATCGTCTTCGAATAGGTGTGCGTCTGCACGTCAATCTTCTGCGCCGTGCCCGTCTTGCCGCCCGCGCTATAGCCGTTCAGCGCGGCCTCCTTGCCCGTGCCCTCGGTCACAATCCCCTCCATCATCCGGCGCATCCTGGCCGAGGTTATCTCGCTGATCACGCGATGCGCGTCCTCCGGCAGCTTCTCCGGAAGCTGGTTCGCCGGACGGAAGGCCGCCGGCTGCAGCCTCGGGTCGCCCTTCATCTCATCGGTCGACTGCAGCAGCACGTGCGGCGGCATATACACCCCGCCATTCGCTATCGTGCTCACCATCGTCACCAGTTGGATCGGCGTCACAGCCACCTCCTGACCAATCGCCAGCGATAGAATGCTCGTCGCGTCCCACTGCTTCGGGGCGCGCAGCAGCCCGCGCGTCTCGCTCGGCAGCTCGATTCCCGAATGGTCGCCAAATCCAAATGCGCGAATGTACTTGTAGAACGTCGCCGGCCCCACCTTCAACGCCATCTTCGCCGCGCCCACATCGCTCGAGTGCTCCAGCGCATACTGCACTGTCACCGCGCCAAAGTGCTTCTCGCTGTTGTCGTCGTGCAGCGTGCGGCCATACAGCGTCATCGAGCCGTTCTGGCAGTCCACAATGTCCTCCGGCTTTACGCCCGCCGCGTCCAGCGCAGTCGCATATGTCACCAGCTTGAAGGTCGACCCAGGCTCATACACATCGCTCACCGCAAGATTCGTCAACGCTCCCGGCGCCATGTGTCGCGAGTCGTTCGGATTGAACCTTGGCGCAATCGCCAGTGCCAGAATCTGCCCCGTGTGCGGATCCTGCACCACCACCGTGCCGTGCAGCGCCTTCACCTTCTCCATCTGCTCGTCCAGCGCGCGTTCAGCCATGTGCTGAATGTTGGCGTCGATCGTCAGCACCAGGTTTTCGCCCGGCTGCGGATCTTCCTCGACGCTGTGCATCACCTGGCGCTTGGCGTCCACCGCAGTCAACTTGTGGCCCGGCTCGCCGTGCATCTCGCTGTCGAACTGCTCCTCCAGCCCGCCCAACCCGGTGTCGTCCGTGCCTACGTAGCCCAACACCTGCGCGGCCAAATCTTTGTTCGGATAGAAGCGCTTGAACTCCTTCTGGAAGTACACGCCCTTTAGGTTCAGCTCGCGCACGCGGTCCGCAGTCTCTGCATCCACCTTCCTCGCTACCCACGCAAAGCTCTTCGAGTCGTTGAAGCGTGCCAGAATGGATGACTCCGAGGTCGCCGTGTCGCTGGGATCGGTGTGCACCACCTTGGCAAGCATCTCCGCGGCGTCGGCGCGGTTCTGGCTCAGCTCCGAGGGCACCGCATAGATCGAGTCCACCGAGACCGTCATCGCCAGCTCGCGCAGGTTGCGGTCGTACAGCACTCCGCGTCGCGGAGCCACATCGAATGTCTTCTGCTGCTGCTTCTGCGCCTTGTCCACCCACTCCGAGTGGCGCACCACCTGCAGCCACGTCAGCCGCACCCCAATCAACCCGACCCACGCGCAGAAAAAAATTGCCACCCACGCAAAGCGCACCTTGCGAATCGGTGCCGTCAATGTCTTGCGCTGCGCCGGTCGAGTCACTCTGCTCATAAAGGTTTAAAAGAAGTTGTGAATGATGGTCGTGCGTCTCGAGGCCGTAGCTCCTGAAACTCACACCTCAAAACTACCGACTCACAACGGCATTAAGGCAGTCTCGGCGCGGTTGCCTGTGCCAGCACCGGAACATTCGAGCTGCTTCCGTCCGGGCGCACGATCTGGCCGGCCTGCGGCGCGCCCATGCCCAGCTGCCGGGCGATCTGGTCGATGCGTCCCGGATTGCTCAGCTCCGCCTCGCTCAGGCGAAGCTCGCGGTTCTGTTCGCGCAGCTGTTCCACCTGTGTCTTTTGCGCCTCAATCTGGTAGCCAATCTCGATCGCCGAAAAGTGCTGCCACACATACACCATCACCAGCACAAACAGCAGGCCCATGGTCGCGGTAAACGTGCGCATCTCGCGCCGGCGCTCCGGGTCGTCAGCCTTCACAATGCGGCTGTTGTCGATGTGCTTGGCGAAGAAGATCTCCGGCGTCGGCCCGCGCCGCGCCCTCTGCTGCAGCTCAAACAGCTCGCGGTTGCGGCGCTCACGAGACTGCGCCGGACTGCTTGCTCCAGTCGCCGCTCCCAAGCCCATCCCAACACCAAAGATGTTGCCCTGCCCCATCGTCGTCGTCGCCATCGCGCCCTCCGTCCCCGTCTTTGATACTTACCAACAACTCACGACTGCCAACTCAGACTGCCATTTTCTCAGCCGCCCTCAGCTTTGCGCTTCTCGACCGTGGATTCCGCATCTGCTCTTGCTCCGCCGCAATCACAGGCTTCTTCGTCAACACCTCATAAATCCCTTCGCGTCCGCCTTCGCGGAACCCATCCTTCACCAGCCGGTCCTCCAAAGAGTGAAAGCTGATCAGCACCAGCCTTCCTCCCGGCTTCAGCAGAGACGGCGCGCTCTTCAGCAGCGACCTGATCTCGCCCAACTCATCGTTCACTCGAATCCGGAGCGCCTGAAAGGTCCGTGTCGCGGGATGAATCTTCTCGCCTTTCATTGCCAGGCCCGCGGCAGATACGATCGCAGCCAGCTCCGCTGTCGTTCGTATCGGCCGGGACCTCACAATGGCTCTGGCGATTCTCCGCGACCTCCTTTCCTCTCCGAATTCGTAAATCAAGTCGGCGAGTTCATTCTCGTCTGCCTGATTTACCACTTGCCCGGCCGTCTCGCCGCTGCGCGGATCCATCCGCATGTCCAGCGGCCCTTCCTGCCGGAAACTAAATCCTCTGTGCGCCTCATCCAGCTGCAGGCTGCTCACTCCAAAGTCGGCCAGCAATCCATCCACGCTGCCGGCTGCAATCACTCCACTGGCCTCCGAAAACGCCCTCGGCTCAAAAACCACCTCCGGCATCTCATCGCCAACCTCCGCCCTCACTTCCTCCAGCCGAGCCTTCGCCAACTCCATCGCCTCCGGGTCGCGATCGAAGCAGATCAGCCGGCCCTTCGCGCCCAGCCTCCTCGCAATCTCTGCCGAGTGGCCGCCGAGCCCGACCGTCGCATCCACAACCACGCCGCCGGGCCGCACATTCAGATACTGCAAAACTTCGTCCAAAAGAACCGGCACATGCCGCGGAGGGCTCATCGTTCCGCCTCAGTGCTGCCCCTGGGGGCCGTTATCATCCAATCTCTCGTACCGCCTACCGCGAAAACCACGCCACCACGACCCATACCCGCAACATCAACTCGCGTACGATCGCCGATGCCATCGCCTCACTCCTTCAATGCCTTCGTCTTCTCCGCCAGCGCCGCTCGCCGTTCGCGCGCCATCTCTACCAATCCATTCGGGCCCTTGCGCTCCGTCTCAAACATCTCCAGGTTGATCACTTCCAAAATCGTCTGCATCCCCAGCACATTCACGTCGCCCGTCAGCTTCGCCTGCTGCCGGATCACCTGGGGCAGCAGCAGCCTTCCCTGCGAATCCATCTCCACCGTCTGCCCGTAGTAGCTCGTCACGTTCAAGAAATCCTCCCGCTCCGGGTCCGTCGGCTCCAGCTTCACGATCTTCGATTCGATCGCCTCCCACTCCTTCATCGGGTACAGCTGCGCCCGCTTGCCGTCCACGCTCGTGATGTAGAAGACCGGCCCGTACACCTCATCCACGCGGCGCTTAAACTCCGCCGGCAGCTTCAGACGGAACTTCTCATCGACCCGTGTCTGGTGATTGCCACGAAACATTGCATCCTCAAGGCCCGGAACCACACTCGCCAGCTACGAACAGTCCATGCGGGGCTAGAATTAGGTCAGTGAACAGTGAACTTCACCACCAGACTCCATTTTTTTCCACTTTTTTCTACTCCGCAATCCTGACCCACGAATTGGGCGATAGCAAGCCCTAAATTGGGAGATCCAATAGAAAATTCTGGACAAAATGTGGAAAACTCAGCCCCTAGCGGAACCCAACCGGATAACCCCTACATATAGTGTTTCTCCGGAAGGTTCAATCTGGAACTCCTGCTCGCCGAGCGGGAATATCTCTGCTAGCGAATAAAAGGAGAAAGTCGCCGCCCGTAGCCCAGGAGAACAACCTCTACGCCCGTCTTCCCAACCGCCCATCCCGCCGCAATCCCCACACCAGATACCCGATCACCACCAGATTCACCACAAACAGACAGACCCGTATCCAGTCCGGCCGGCGGTGCATCTCGTACACCTCCCACGGCAGAAACAAGAAGGTCGAAGCCACCGTCAGATACTCCGCCCAGACCTTCTCCAGCAGCAGACCCAGGCCTTCCGTCACACGCAGGCCCCCGTAAAAAATGGTCGCAACGCCAATCTGCCGCAGCCGGCGCGCGGTGATCTCATCCAGATGGTCGATCACCCACAGCACCAGCCGCCCATCTGGATCGACCCGCAGCCGCGTCGCCAGCCGCGCCGCCGCCTCACCCAGGTCGCGATGAATGAAGTGGATCGCCCCCACCCCCACCAAAAAGAAAAACGCCGACTCCAGCAGCTTGAAGCTCCCAATCGCCATCAGGCCCGCGTCATGACTCTTCGCAGCGCGCCTCCGGGCCACGCCTCTCTTCCCCACGCCACCGCCGCCAGTCCCTTGCATTCTTAAGTCGATCCCTTGCGCGTTGAAGCCGCTTCGTGCGCAATCGCGCGCACGCCCTGAACCCAGTTGACGGGCGCCGCACTGGAATGTCAATGCGGGCTTCATGCTGGGTGCATTGGTCTGGTCAACATCCTCCGGGGCGATCTTCCATGCGCCCAACTTCGCGCCCAATCGCCTCTATCGCCTCAACTTGCGCAGTGCCACAATTTTTTTTCAGAGCATCGCCAAAAAAATCCAATCCATCCCCGCCCGGCCGGCGTTGTTGCAAGTGAGCGTCCTGAAGAAGGACGACCCGGGCCCCCAAAGACTTAAACCTGAGAGGAAATAAACCACCATGAAAAAGACACTGCTCGCAACCGTCACCGCCGCGGTACTCGCAATCAGCTCAGCCAGCACCATCATCGCAGCTGATATGAAGGACCCCAAAGTCGGCGGCGCCGATATGTATCCCACCAAAACCAGCGTCGAGAACGCAGTCAACTCGCCCATCCACACCACCCTGGTCGCAGCCGTCAAGGCCGCCGGCTTGGTCGACACCCTCAACTCTCCCGGCCCCTTCACCGTCTTCGCGCCCACCAACGACGCCTTCGCCAAGCTCCCCGCCGGCACCGTTGAGACCCTGGTGAAGCCCGAGAACAAGGCCACCCTCACCAAAATCCTCACCTACCACGTCGTCGCTGGCCGCGTCTCCTCCAAGGACATCCGCGACGGCATCAAAGCGGGCAGCGGCAAGTATGAGCTCACCACCGTAGAAGGCGGGAAGCTCATCGCCACACTGAAGGACGGCAAGATCGTGCTGACCGATGAAAAGGGCGGCATGGCCACCATCACCACGGCGAACGTCTACCAGTCGAACGGCGTCATCGACGTCATCGACACCGTGTTGATGCCCAGCTAGAGCAGTATTCCCGCTCTAATCTCCACCTGTTTCACTCGCCCTCCCCAACTGCGCGGAAAGGCGTCTCTCCGCAGACGCCTTTCCGTCTCAGCCTGTCGATGGCGATGCGGGCACAACCCACAATTACCTCGAGCGATTCCCCTGCTTCTCCAGGTACATCGCCGAGTCGGCCTGCTCGATCACCTGCTGAAGCGTCTGTCCCGGCTGCCACTGCGCGATTCCAATCGAAGCCGAGACCCTTATCTTCAGTGCGCCTGTGCCAGTCTCGATGCTGTAGTCGCCAAAGACCCACTGCCGGATCCGGTCTACCTGGGACCTCGCCACCTCCAGATCGCGATTTAGCACAATGATGAACTCGTCCCCGCCCCAACGGCCCACCAGGTCGCCGCCACGCACAATCTTTTGCAGCGACTGCGAGAACTTCTTCAGCAGATCGTCGCCCGCCAGATGGCCATACTTGTCGTTCACTCCCTTGAACAGGTTCAGGTCGATCACCACCACGCAAAACATCTCTTCCAACGCGATGTTCGATTCCATCCGCGCCTCGACGCTGCGGCGGTTGGCCAGTCCCGTAAGCGTGTCCTTCGACGCCAGCTGCTCCACCGCCTTCAGCTTGCTCTCATACGCGGTGAGCTTGGACCGCAGCTGCGCCAGAGAATCGTCGCCATCCTGTTTCATCTGGTCCACGCGGCTCTTCAGTTCGGTCGCCTTCTTTACCAGGGACGACCGCACCTGCGTCAGGTCATCGAGGTTGGCGATCGCCTTCAGTTCCGCGGTTAGCCCGCCAAACTGCCCCGCGTAACGTTGGTCGCGCTCGCCCACTGACTCGGCCATGCGGGCCAGCATCACCAGAAGCTCCTTCACCTCATCGGCTTTGCCCTTAAGGTGGTCCGCCGTCAACCTTCCCCACTGCAGCAGCAGGGTTTGCACCCGCTGCTCAATCTGGGCCACCATCTCCGGGGTGGCGTCGACGGATAATCGGCCTTCCACGACCGCAAGCCCATGGTCAAGATTGTGCGCTGTGTTCGGGCAGGCCTCGGTCGCGCTCGTGACGATCATTCGCAATGTGGAACGATAGGACTCCATCGTCACCGCGAGTAAATCGTTCGCCATCGCCTCTTCACGCAGTTCGTTCAGCTCCGGCTCAACCACTTCGACGCCCGTTGCATCTTTATCGAGAAATTTCTTAATGGAAATCAAAGACGTACTCTCCTGTATTGGGGTCCTTATAACCCAACGAATGCAAGAGTCTCAGCCCATCCGCGTGCGTGGTGTGAAGTAAATGTAAGGTTGGCACCGTAGGGGCAAACTCTGAAGAAGGCCCGGATGACGCCGCGAAAAGCTCATAGCACATGGCGTCGCGTTGATTCTCTCAGCCGGTACCCCATCAACAGAGGTGACTTTAGTCACACTAGGTAACCAGGAATCTGTTGTATTACTGGCGACCAGGCTGCACCGCCAAATCCCGAGAAAGATCACTTCGACCGAACGAGTATCTCCTCAAGCTGCCGCAAGAGCTTCTCCAGCGACCGCCGTCCCTCCGCTGTGATCTGGAACCATGTCTTCGGCTTCCCTTTGACGAAGGCCTTCTTCGACCGGATGTACCTCCCTGCCTCCAGCTTGCGCAGGTGCGTGCCCAGATTGCCGTCCGCAATCCCCAAGTTCTTCTGCAGAAACGTGAAGTCGACGGCGTCGCCTCCCAGCAGCGCCGCCAGGATCGACAGTCGTGGCCGCGAGAGCACCACATCGTCCAGCTTGAGCCCCATGTCGCTCATGCTGCGACAGCCTGCCTGCGCTCGTTGCGTCGCCCCAGCATCCCGGCCAGAACAAGCGTTCCTCCAGTCCACACCCCCACCAGCCAATAGAAGCGCGGCCCCGCCGCAAGCGCCGCAATCATCGACACCAGCAGCACGCCCGCCGCCCAATACCACTCCTCCGACAGCAGCACGCCGTTCATCACATAGCCCACAAAATAGAGCGACCCCCACACGAAGAACAGCACGTACCAGTGGTGCGCCAGTGTCCCGGAGATAGCGAGGCCCGCGCTCCACAGCATTCCCATCGCAACGATGCTCATCCAGCACAGCATCAGATCCTTACGACACCGCGACCGCACCCCGCGCTCCGCCATGCCTGCGCGCACCCTGCGCACCAGGTACCAGTTCATCGGCCAGCCCACCCCGAACATCAGCACCGGCCACACCCAGGGCAGCACCGCCATCTTCCCCTTCATCGCCAACAGCCCACAGATCAGGTACGCCATCGTAACCAAGCATCCCCAGCCCAGCGTCACCGGCCAGAACCGGTTCACCATCGGTGGCTGGGTCTTCTCCACCACATCGCGCAGGTAACGAACATCCTCCAGCACATTCTCCTCTTCCATTGCGGTCCTCTTTCCCGTTGCTCCTGAATTAGTAGAACTCCTATATTAGGAGTTCTACTAAAATAGGAGTATGCCCACCCAGCAACCCTGTCAAGCAAAGAAAATTATGCAATCCGCTCGATCGGTGCATCTATCGGTCTGTCCGGCGTTGAGCCTCTTGCAAATTCCTACCGCAGCGCCATCCGCCGGCTCTCCATCACCGCAAGGTACGGCCGCGCCGTCTTGAGCGCCGCCTCCGCCGTCAGCCCATACTTCGCGCGCAGCGCCTCCACCTTGCCGTGCTCAATGAACGCGTCCGGCCAGCCCACCCGCACCACCGGCGCCGCAAGCTCCATCTCGCTCAGCGCCTCCAGCAACGCCGAGCCAAAGCCGCCCGCCAGCACATGGTCCTCCAGCGTCACCAGCAAACCGCAATGCCGCGCATACTCCGCCACGCAAGTGCGGTCGATCGGCTTGGCAAACCGCGGATTAATCACTGCCGCCGAAAATCCTTCGCGCTCCAGCATCGCCGCCAGCCGCATCGCCTCCGGCAGCATCGCGCCTAAGCCAAAAATCGCAACGTCGTGCCCGTCCCTCACCACCTCCGCAACGCCAATCTCCAGGCGCCGCGGCTGTTCCTTCACCGCCACGCCCGGCCCAGTGCCGCGCGGATAGCGTATCGCCGCTGGCCCATCATGCAGCATCGCCGTGTACATCATGTCGGCCAGCTCGTCCTCGTCCTTCGGCGCCATGTGGATGATGTTCGGCACACCGCGCAGATAGCTGATGTCGAACAGCCCATGGTGCGTCGGCCCATCGTCGCCGCTCAATCCGCCGCGATCCATGCAGAAGACCACCGGCAAATTCTGCAGGCACACGTCATGCACCACCTGGTCGAACGCACGTTGCAAAAACGTCGAATAGATCGCGCAGAACGGCTTATAGCCCTTGGTCGCCATCCCCGCCGCGAAGATCACCGCATGTTCCTCCGCAATCCCCACATCGAAATACCGCGCCGGATGCCTAGGCCGGAACAGATCGAGCGCCGTCCCATTCGGCATCGCCGCCGTAATCGCCACCACCTTCTCGTTGCCATCCGCCAGCTTCGACAGCGTCTCGGCAAAAACCTCCGAATAAGTCTTCTGTCCCGCCGCCTTGGTCTCGCCCGTCTCCGGATCGTACGGCCCCAGCCCGGGGAACTTCTTCTGCTTCTCCAGCGCGGGCTGGAAGCCGCGCCCCTTCTGCGTGATCGCGTGCAGCACCACCGGCTTATTCTTTTGCTTCAGAAACTTGAACGTCTCAATCAGCAGCGGCAGGTTGTGTCCATCCACCGGCCCGTAGTAGCTCATGCCAAACTCCTCGAACAGCATGCCCGGCCCAATCAGTCCCTTGGCCGCCTCCTCTGCCTTGCGCGCCATATGCTGCACTGCCTTGCCGCCAAACCTCTCAATCAATCCAGCCGCCCGATCATGCAGTCCGGAGACCGTAGGGTTGGTCACAATCCGGTGCAGATACTCCGCGATCGCCCCCACGTTCTTGTCGATCGACCATGCATTGTCGTTCAGCACCACAATCATCCGCCGCGTCTTCGCCGCAATATTATTCAGCGCCTCAAACGAGATGCCATTGGTAAACGCCGCGTCGCCGCACAGCGCAACGACGTGCTCCTTGCCGCCCGACATATCGCGCGCCACCGCCATCCCCAGCGCCGCGCTCAGCGCCGTGCCTGCATGCCCAGCGCCGTAGCAGTCATGCTCGCTCTCGCCGCGCAGCATAAAGCCGTTCAGCCCACCCGGCTGCCGGATCGTCTCGAACCGGTCGTTGCGCCCGGTTAGCATCTTGTGCACATACGCCTGATGGCTTACATCGAAGACAAAGCTGTCGCGCGGCGTATCGAAGACATAATGCATGGCCAGCGTCAGCTCCACCACGCCCAGGTTTGGCCCAATGTGTCCCCCGGTCTTCGACACGCCGATAATCAGCCGCTCGCGTATCTCCTCCGCGAGCTGGGTCAGTTGTGGAATCGTCAGCAGCTTCACATCCGCCGGAGACCTGATCCCGCCCAACAATCCGTCCATGCCTTTGCCTGTCCGCACGCCAGGGCCGCTCACGTACCGACGTTCGCCCACAGCCCTTAGCCCTCAAGTATACCAATCCGTTGGGCGCGCATCTTCCGCCCAGGGATCAACCGCAAAAGCCTGATTTGCCAGCGCAAACGCCCTGAAGTTACACGCGATTCCCCCAAAGGTGCCAGTGTCCCGGCCACGCGCAGCCCCTACCATTGTGGAGTACCATGAGTGCCACCTTGGTGAAAAGCGAAGTCACGCGCACGGACGTCCTGCGTCTCGAATGCCTCGACCGCTACGGGATCCCCGGCATCGCGTCTGACCCCGCCACTGACGACCTCACCGAGCTCGCCGCCCGCGCCTGCAACACCTCCGTCGCAGGCATATCTTTCGCCGCCGCCGACCGCATCTACATCCACGCGCGCTACGGCATCCACGAGACTGAGCTGCCCCTCAGCAGCCTGCCCGGCGCCGAGTCCATGGGCACCCAGCTCGTCAGCGAGATCCCCGACGCGCGCGCCCATCCCGCCTTCGCTCCCAATGGCATCTCTCTCTCCGGCCGCAGCTTCCGCTTCTACGCCGGCGCGCCGCTCATCGAACCCTCCGGCGTGCGCATTGGCTCGCTCTTTGTGCTCGACCAAAACAACCGCCGCCTCACCCCCTTCCAGACGCAGACCCTCGGCGTGCTGGGCCGCCAGGCCATGGCCTCCATCGAACTCAGCCACACCCTCCACCAGATGGAGGGCATCGCCCGCGCCAACCAGCTCATCGAGTCCGCCCTCACCATCGAGCGCAACTTCGTCTCCACCGTGCTCGATACCGTCGACGCCCTGGTCGCTGTCTTCGACACCGCAGGCCGCATCGTCCGCTTCAACCGTGCCTGTGAGGCCACCACTGGATACGACTTCCCCTCTCTCGTCGGCCGCTATCTATGGGACATGCTGATCCCCAGCGCCGACATCCCCGCCGCCATGGCCCACTTCGAGCGCCTCCGCTCCAACGGCTCTCCCTCCACCTTTGAGAACCAGTGGCTGCGCCGCGACGGCAGCCTGCGCCGCATCGCATGGTCGGCGTCGCCTCTCTTCGACAGCCTCGGCCAGATCAACTTCATCATCGCCACCGGCATCGACGTCACCGTGCAGCGCGGCGCCGAAGACACCCTGCGAGAGAGCGAGGCGCGCTACCGCCAGCTCGTCGAAGGCTCCCTCGGCATGGTCTGCACCCACGACCTCCACGGCACCATCCTCTCCGTCAACACCCACGGCGCGCAGACCATCGGACGCTCCCGTGACCAAATGGTCGGACACTCCCTCGCCGAGTTCATGCCGCAGGAAAGCCGCAACCAAGACAGCCGCGACGGCTTCGCGCACTACCTCTCCGAGATCGTCAACAAGGGCGAGGTGCAGGGACTGCTCAGGCTTCACCACATCAGCGGCGACGTCCGCGTCATCGCCTATCGCAACAAGCTCATCCAGGTCCCCGGCCACGCCGCCTATGTCCTCGGCTTCGGCGTCGACATCACCGAGCAGATGCGCGCCGAAGACAAGCTCCGTGCCCTCATCCGCCAGTCCAACTCCATCCTCGAGTCTGTAGGCGACGGCATCTTCGGCATCGACCTCGCCGGGAACTGCACCGTCGTCAACCCCGCTGCCTCGCAGATGCTCGGCTTCAAGCCCGAGGAACTCCTCAACCGCAACATGCACTCTCTCATCCACCACACCCGCGCCGATGGTTCACCCTACCCGCCCGAAGACTCGCCCATCGGCAACACCATCCGCGACCTCGACACCGTGCGCATCTCCAACGAGGTCTTCTGGCGCAAGGACGGCACCAGCTTCCCCGTGGAATACGTCGCCCGCCCACAGATCGAGATCCAGTCCTCCGAAGGCCGCGAGGCCGGCAAAGCCGTCGGCGTGGTCGTCGCCTTCACCGACACCACCGAGCGCCGCGCCCTCGAGCGCATGAAGGACGAGTTCATCTCCACCGTCTCCCACGAGCTGCGCACCCCGCTCACCTCCCTGCGCGCCGCCCTCGGCCTCGTCACCGGAGGCACCCTCGCAGAGCGCCCCGACAAGCTCCGCCAGATGCTCGACATCGCCACCGGCAACACCGACCGCCTCGTCCGCCTGGTCAACGACATCCTCGAGCTCGAACGCATCGGCTCCGGCAAAGCCGAGCTGCACTACACCATGTGCTCCGCCGACGACCTCTTCCGCCGCGCCGCCGGCCTGCAGCAGACCGACGCCGCCAAGGCCCGCGTGCGCATCACCTTCAACTCCCAGGGCGTCAACGTCTGGGCCGACCCCGACCGCATCCTCCAGACCCTCACCAACCTCATCTCCAACGCCATCAAGTTCTCCCCACCCTCCACCGAAATCCACCTCCGCGCCCGCCGCATCGACGCCGGCGAGGCCGAGCTCCAGGTTCGCGACCAGGGCCGCGGCATCCCCGAAGACAAACTCGAATCCATCTTCGAGCGCTTCCACCAGGTCGACGCCTCCGACTCCCGCACCATGGGCGGCACCGGACTAGGCCTTGCCATCTGCCGGTCCATCATCAACCAGCACGGCGGCCGCATCTGGGCCACCAGCATCCCCACCAAAGGCTCCACCCTCCACTTCACCCTCCCCACCCGCCCCGCCTCCAACCTCCTCTAGCTCTTGCTCTTGCTCTTGCTCTTGCTCTTGCTTCACCGGATTAGCGTGGGGCTTCAGCCCCACGAATAGGGCAACAAATAAAGAAGGGGCTTTAGCCCCGGGCCGTTGTATCCTTCCGCCCATGCGCCCGGCCCCGCAAGAGATCCGCACCTACTTCATCACCACGATCACCGCCTCGCGCCGTCGCCTCTTTCAGGTCGAACAAACCGCCCTGCTCCTCATCGACGTCCTGCAAGACCAACGCTCCAAAAGACACATCGAACTCCACGCCTTCGTCGTCATGCCGGACCACCTCCACCTCGTGCTCACGCCCTCGCCGGAGACTTCGTTGGAAAAAGCCATACAATACATCAAGGGCGGCTTCTCCTTCCGTCTCCACAGCAAGGCGGATGTCTGGCAAAGAAGCTACGACAACCGCCGCATCGTCGACTCGAACGACTTCGCCGAACGGGTCCACTACATCCATCACAACCCCGTTCGCGCAAGGATAGTCAGCCAACCTGGTCTCTATCGCTTCTCCTCGGCAAATGAATCTCACCCCACTGACCCCGCCCCGCTTCACCTTAAGCCCCGAGGCTGAAGCCCCAAATGAAACGGATCGCCTAATTGGTGAGGCTTAAGCCTCACCCTAATCCTGCCGGAGCGGCAGCTCTCTCCGAAAAGCCGTCACGGTCCGCGATCAACCCCACCCTGCCGATCCTCCACCTCCTCAGCCCCCCCTCGTCCGCGAGATTTTGGTAGCAATATTGCCGCGGTCGAATCTTTGAGCGTCGCGCCAACGTCTCCACGAAAGCCGCCGAAGGGCATCTACCTTCCGCCGCACCATAGGAGAATCGTGAGTACCTTACCTCGCCGCAGATTTATATCGTTGATGGCCGCATCTCCCTTTTGGGGATCTTCGCTCGTGGCCAGCGCAAAGGCCAGTCGAGAGACCCTCATCACCGATTTCGGCGCCAAAGCTGACGGCGTCACCGTGAACACCAACGCCATTCAGGCTGCGATCGACCGCCTGGCATCGCACGGCGGCGGAACGCTCGCGGTTCCGCAAGGCGTCTTCGTTAGCGGCGCTCTCTTCTTCAAGCCGAAGGTGAATCTTCACCTCCAATCAGGCGCGGTGCTCCAATGTTCGACCGATTTGTCCAACTTCCCCGTCCAGCGCACGCGGATCGAAGGGCACTTTGAGGAGAAGTTCAATCCCGGGCTGATCAACGCGAAGAACTGCGATGGCCTGCAGATCACGGGGGAAGGAACGCTCGACGGCGCCGGACTGCCCATCTGGGAGGCGTTTTGGAAGGCGCGCAACGCGGCGCCCAATCCCAGGGAGTTCCCGAACCTCGGTATTCCCCGCGCCCGGCTCGCAGTCATCGAAAGCTCGCGCAACGTGACGGTCGATGGCATCACCTTCAAGGATTCGCAGTACTGGAATCTCCATCTCTACAACTGCGACGGCGTCACCGTGCGCCAGTCGCGCTTCCATGTGCCGGACGACTACCGGCAGGCCCCCAGCACCGACGGAATCGACATTGACAGCTCCCGCAACGTCACCGTCGACGGCTGCTTCTTCTCGGTGACGGACGATTGCATCGCGTGCAAGGGCTCCAAGGGACCCAACGCTGAGAAAGACGCTGATAGCCCTCCGGTGGAGCACATCCGTATCAGCAACTGCGAGTACAAGCGCGGCGGCGGCGTGTTAACCATCGGCAGCGAAGCCACCATCGTTCGCGACGTGATCGTGGAGAACTGCAGGATTACCGGCGGCGTCGCGGTGGCCACGTTGAAGCTACGGCCCGACACGCCACAGCACTACGAGGACATCACGTTCCGCAACATCACATCGGAGGCCACTGCCGGCGCCATTCTCGCCGTCCAGCCGTGGTCGCAGTATGTGAACCTGCAGGGCGCGGCGGCGCCCGCGTCCGTGGTCCGTAACCTCAGCCTCATCGGAATAAAGGGTCGCTTCGGGTCCTTCGGGACGATCCGGCCAAATCCTGGTCAAACCGAGATCAGCAACGTCTTACTCAAAGATTTCGACGTGGTCCTTCAGCGCGACAAGCTCGCGGCCTCCGGAGTCAAGGATCTCAAGTTTGACAATGTGATCGTGAACGGCCAGCCGCAGTCGGGGGGCGTCAGCCCCGCGCCGTCTACGGCAGCTCCGCCGCCTGCCGCGACGCCGCATACGTAAACCGCGGCCCCGCCTCCGGCAGATACGTCTCATACACGCTGATGTGGAAGCACGATTGCTGGAACTCCTCCTCCACATCGATCTTGCCCTGCCCCATCAGCGGCGCAAGATACTTCCGCATCCACGCAATCTGCGCCGCCGTCAGCCCATGCTTGCCGATGTCCACCGCCTCGCCCGTCAGGTGCGGCGAAGCCGCGTCCCCCGTCGCCGCCGCCGCATTCCCGTTCGTCCGCTCCAGATGCCGCTGAAACGCAACCGTCCGCACCGCCGAGTTCACCTGCACCGGCTGGTGGAACTCCGCATAAAAGTCCCGCGCAAACACCCTTACAAAGTCCGCCGTCCACGTCCGCGCATAGCGCCGGTTCTCCGGCAGCCCCTCGTCGATCGCCACCGTCTCGTTCGCCGTCAGCGGCACCAGCTTGCCCTCCTGCCGCAGCGTCGCCAGGTCGGCGTTGTCGCGCACCCGGTCGATCCCCTCGTCCTCCGCCATCGCGTTCTGGCGCAGCAGAATCTCGTGTGACCCAAACAGCGGCGCAGTCTTCACCGCACTGCCCCGCGTGCGATACACCGAAGGCAGCAGCACCGCCGTCGTCGTCGCCGTCTCCACCCCGGGATGGCGCTGGGCCTTCGCCGTCACGCTTGGGCCGGCCGTCGCGCCGGGGACCTGGGCGGCCAGTGCGCCCGCACTCTCGCCTGCGGCATCGCCCGCAGCATCGCTCCCGCGCGCGGAGTTCGCCGCCACACTGCCGTCGCTCGTCTCGACATCCGTCGGAAACACCACCCTCGCCGTCCACAGCACCGGGTCCGAAGCCACGTCTCCCGAGCGCATCGCCCGGTCCGCCGCATGGATCGACTTGCGCGCCGCAGCCTCGCGCTGTTGCTGCTGCTCCCACTCATGCACCCGCCGCGCCGTGTCCGCATCCACCGTCGCGCCGGAATCCTTCTTCGCCGGCGCATCCGCCGTCGCCGCCTCGCTCGCCGGCGCCTCGTTTACCGGAGCCTGGCTCTGCGCCGTCGGACGGCCTGTCCCGCCCGCCGCCGCGGTCTTCGCCGGGGCCGCCTTCCCCACCGCCGGAGTCTTCGCAGGAGCCGCAACAGCAGCCGTCCCGCCCGCAGCAGTAGCCGTCCCGGCAACCGCCGCATCCCCATGCTGGGCCACATGCGCCTTATACAGCGCGTCCCACGCCCCCTCCTGCTTCGCCGCCGCCTTCGCGTGCGTCGTTGTGGTGTGGGCCGGAGTCTTGTCCCCGGCTGCGCTCGCCGACGAGCCGCCGGAGGACACGTCCGCCGTCGCTGGAACGTCCGCCGCCGCTCCGCTCGCATTCGCCCATTGCGGACCCGCCCATAGGGTGAGCCATGCCATCGCCGTCAGAGTTGTCGTTCGAGTCGCGCGCATATGTTTTGTCTTTTTTCCCGGAGATGCCTCGGTGCCGGAGCAACTTCTACCCTGCTTTGTGCGTATTCACTGTGACAGTGGCCGAGTTGGTTCCATGCACCGATAAGCTAATATACGATCCAGAGGCGACATCCTCGGCGAACCAAAGTTGTATCCCAAGCGGCACTAAAGGAGGACAAGTGAGGCAAGTTTTGATAGTGGCAAGCGTCATCGCGGCGGCGATTCTCGCAGGCTCAGGGCTGCGCACCGTAGGCGCCCAGGAAAACCCCGGCACCGCCGCCTTCTACACCGCAAAGGTCCGCCCCGTCCTGGTCACCAACTGCGGCAAGTGCCACTTCGACATGAACCATAAGGGCGGCCTCTCCCTCGCCACCAGGGCCTCCGCCCTCAAGGGCGGACGCGACGGCGTCGTCATCGTCCCCGGCGACCCCGCCAACTCGCTCCTCGTCAAGCTCATCAACCACGATGGCCCGCCCGACGACCCCAAGCCCATGCCCCCCAAAGCCCCCAAGATCGACGACGCCGACATCGCCCTCATCACCCAGTGGATCAAAGCCGGCGCCGTCATGCCCGACGACCCTCCCGCCGCCCAATAGCCGTCCCAGCCCTGTTCGGATCAGCGTAGATCAAGCTTCTCGGATTAGCGCAGAGCTAGCTTTTCGGATTAGCGCAGATCAAGCTTTTCGGATTAGCGCAGATCAAGCTTTTCGGATTAGCGCAGATCAAGCTTTTCGGATTAGCGCAGATCAAGCTTTT
>Ga0182018_10002558_pt1 | contig 17916 bp, 14 predicted proteins | sample 812P2MmetaG_FD_120490 | JGI IMG/M metagenome (GOLD analysis project Ga0182018, IMG submission 120490) | Permafrost microbial communities from Stordalen Mire, Sweden - 812P2M metaG | ecosystem: Environmental > Terrestrial > Soil > Wetlands > Permafrost | place: Sweden: Stordalen | collected... | reverse complement strand
TCGGCCACAATTCCGGAACCTCACGCTCCCCCGCAGCGCTCACGGTCATCTGCATCGCGTTCAACTCAACAGCGCCCGCTCGACGGTATGTCCCACGAGGTCGAGTCCTTCGATTTCACCGAGCATCGTCCCGGGAGAGGAGCTCAAATGGATGAAGGGCACGTACTCGCGCGTGTGGTCCGACCCGGGGGCCGTCGGATCGCAGCCATGATCGGCCGTAAGGATCAACTCGTCACCCGGCCTCAAGAGCGCTTCGAGCGCGGGTAGCCGCGCATCGAACTCCTCAAGTGCCGTACCGTAGCCGCGGACGTCCCGGCGATGGCCAAACTTCGAATCAAAGTCGTTGAGATTCGTGAAAATGAAGCCGTTGTCGACCTGGTTTAGCAACGTTAACGTCTTCTCCATCGCGTCGTTGTTGTCGGCGGCGCGTAGCGTTGACGAAATCGACCGACCGCAGTAGATATCCCATATCTTACCGACTGCGTGAACCTCGATATCCCCCGCTTCGAGTCGATCGATCAGGTTGGAGGGCGGAGCGACCGCATAGTCTCGCCGATTCGGCGTCCGGCGGAAAGCCCCCGGTTTGCCCACAAAGGGCCGGGCGATGACCCGGTTGACATTATGGGGGGGCTCGAGCATCTCACGCGCCCTCTCGCTCCACTCGTAAAGCCGCTCGATCGGTACCACCTCTTCGTGTGCGGCGATTTGGAAGACCGAATCGGCCGAAGTATAAAGGATGGGCCGCCCGGACGCCAGGTGGGCGGCACCGAGCTCTTCGATGATCTCGGTCCCGGAAGCCGGGATGTTTCCGAGCGGCAGCTTGCCGGCAATTCGCGCAAATGCCTCCACGACATCGGCCGGAAACCCATTTGGGTAGGTAGGGAAGGGCACGCTCGTCGTGATCCCCATCATCTCCCAATGGCCGGTGATCGTGTCTTTGCCGCGGCTTCGTTCCCGAAGACGCGCCACTCGCGCGCGCGGATCGGATACGGCCCGCACGCCGGGAATGGGTGTCAGGAGCCCGAGCCCCAGACGTTCGAGGTGCGGAAGATGCAGCGAACCCAAGCCGCGCGCGACGTTGCCGATCGTGTCGGCCCCCGGCGAATCGCCATAAATATCGGCATCCTTGATTGCACCGACGCCGCCCGAGTCGATCACGATTGCGACCACACGCTTCATCAGACTTTAATCCGCCGTTGCGTGCTTCGGAGCCTGTCGGGCTTTGAAAGACACGCGTTGCGGCCGTCGAAACGCTTGCGGCTGTGTCACGAATAGCATTATCGGCGGCGATCTCAATGCTGATGCTCCTTCTCGCAAGCGCTGCAGCGCGTGCGCAAAGCACGCCGATGACGCTACTCTATCTGAAGGCGCAGTCGATCAATTTCTACTACGATCGTTTCTTGCTCGAAGCCGACGGCAACGTGCGCCTGCGGACGAGCGACGGCTTCACCGTCACGGGCGATGCGTTCTCAATGGACCTCAAGCTCAACCGTTTTATGGTCGCGGGGCACGTGACGCTGCACGACCCCAGCGGCACGGTGAGCGGCGCGGCGATCTCGGACTTCCTCGATTTCAAGCGTATTTACTTCGTTCCGGTCACGAGCGAACCCGACCGGTGGACGTTTCTCAACGGCGACCTCACGCACCCCGCCAAAGGGCGCGTGATGCCCGGCGACGTGTTCTACTTTCCGCCGGTCACCACGCATCCGGACATGTCCGGAACGGGCGCCATCATCGGCACCAAAACGTACGTGCGTTTCGTCGGCGCCGTAGCGTACGTTGGGGGCGTCGGCATCCCGCTGGGAAGCAACGTGATCAGCTTCTCCTCGAATCAATATTTCGCGCAAAACTCGCTCTCCGGCGCGACGGCGGACATTACTTGGCAAGTAGCCGGCAGCCCGAATGCATTGACGGCGCTCCATTTGCGATACGATCCGACGTATAAGCTCTATGGGTCGGTGGAACAGCATTTCGTGGGCGATCACGAGTACGCGATCTTGTCGGTGAATCCTGCGACGCGCGCGGAGAAGTGGTGGAACGCCATGCTGTACGAAAAGCTCGGCAGCCGCTTCCAAATTCAGAGCTTTACGCAGTATTACGCGCAACAGAACTATCTCCAACTGCCGCGCGCGGCGCAACAAACGACTTGGATCAACGCCACCTACGCGTTTCCGCATTCCTACGTTACGGCCACATCGCAGCTGGTCAACTACAACCTCCTCGGACCGGGCTCGCTCGAGGTCCCCAAGCCGCTGGGCGGCAGCCTCGCGCACCCGACGTATCTGCAGTTAACGGCCAACAGTTTTCAAAACAAAATCGCCTCGCTGCCGCTCTACGAAAACATTTATGAAGGGTACGGCTTCGCGCACGACTCGGTCGGCTCGCAGTATTTGAACGGCTTCGCGCAGTATCCCCAATTCCCGCCGGTCCAGGTTCCCGGATTGCAATCGTACGGTGCGCTGTGCGCCTACCAATATCCAACCCCTCCCAAGCACCACATCAGCTACTACTGTCCTACCTACACGACGATCTACAACACGGTTCTGGGGTTCAATCTCTACACGCCCTCGCTCAAGCTCAACCACCCCGACAGCCCGTATCAGGAGTACTACTTCAACGCCTCGTTCAACAAACAGCGCCAGTGGAACTCATTGCCGCACTACATCGACAACACGAATACAACCCTGACGATCAGCCGCCAGCCCTCGCGATCGCTCCACATGTACGCCGGCTATGAGATTCAAAACATCGGCGACCACTACATCAACGGAGGCTACCAGCAATGCGCGCAGCCAAATGGGCTTCCAACGACATTTTGTCCCGACAGCTTCACGTCGTTTCGCGGCGTTGCGACGTTGCGCACAACCAGCTTCGGATTGAACGACACACCGACCCCGACGTTTAATTTCTCGCTGCTCGTTCGGCATCACGACGACTTTCCAATTCCGGTGCCGAACCTTTTCGCGTTTCCCGCGAACAACATTCTAGGCCAGCCGCTCTATGCGTGGTGGCTGGGACAGCCGCCGTATGACGCGACCGCCGACATCCGCTTCAAGATTCTTCCGCACACGCTTGCCGATATCTCGCGAACGCTCTACTGGTATGGCAACCCATACCGGGCGCAATATTGGCAGCAGAACTTCGTGATTCAGCTGCTCCCGATATGACACGTCCTTCGATGAAGTTTACCCTGAGCGCAGCCGAAGGGCTCAGGATGACAACGGTGCTCTCACTAGCGCTCGCCGCTCTGCTCGTGGCGGCTGGGCCCTCGGTCGTCGTCAGCGGACAGCTGCTCGCCTATCAAGACGGTTTCGTCTTCTTCACGACCGGCGACGGGTTCCGCGTCGCGCCAAGCATCGTGATACATGACGCGAAAACCGGCGGCACCACCCAGGTCGTGCCTGCGCCGCGCATCTGGGCCCGCGCGACGTTCGACGCCACCGGCACCGTGACCGAACTCGATCTCTCCCGGGCTCCGTTGCCGCCCGAAGGGAACTTCGCCGACGTGACGCGCTTCGCGGTCGCGGCATCGTCGCCGGCGCCGAATCCGGATCTGCTCGCATATCAGAATCTCGCGACACCGGCGCCCGGCGAGAGCATCGGCCCGGCAAACGTGAGCTACTCGGGCAAGCCGGTGCTCGTGACGTTTATCGTGCAGGTCCCGCCGACGACGCCGCTTACGTCCAGCGTCTACATCTCGACAGATCAGAGCGGATGGAGCGCACAAGCGATCCCGATGGACCGCATCGACGCCCTGCACTATGAGATCACGCGCCGGTATCCGTCGGGCACGATCTTCAACTATCTCTACGACCGTGGATCGCTTCAGTCGGAGGAGATCGCGCAGAACGGTCTCTCCCGCAAACCGCGCAAGTTCGTCGTTCCCGATGCAGACGTGCGGACGGTCTTCGATACCGTTTCCGGATGGCAAGACCAAGTGCCGGGAAGCATCAATCAGCAGCAGCCGCAGATCATGCCGACGCCCTACAACCCCGCACCGTTCCCAAATCTTCCGCCGGGGAAGCCTCCCGAACCGCCGCCCCAGAAGCCCCCACAGGCGCGCTGAACGCGCCGACAATCCAGGGATGGCTCACGTCCGGGCCAACTTCGGGATTGCATGAAGCAGCGGGCGGGGAGTCATGTTTATAACGCGCTGGTCTGGGCGCTCTTTTTCGCGCTGGCATCGACGCTCTGCATCATCGCCCACTGGCGTTACGCCATCTTCCGCAACGATGTCGATCTCGGCATCTTCACCCAGGTGATCGCGGGCCTCGGGCACGGCTTTTCGAGCACCGCGGAAGGCGGAGTAAATCATCTCCTGGTTCATTGGTCTCCGATCGTCGCGACAGCGTGGCCATTTGTCCGCGCGTTTGGTCCCGTCGGGCTCGAGTATTTTCAGGCTATCCTTGTCGCAGCAGTCATTTTCCCGATTTGGGGCTTGGCGCGAGCCAGGTTACGCCCTGTCCCGGCGCTCGCGTTAGTCGCCGTCGCGGCACTCTACCCGATTCTGTGGGCAAACGGCGTCGGGGATTTTCACGAGATGGCCTTCGTGCCGCTTCTCTCCGCCACGCTGGTCTACGCTCTGGACCGGCGCCGCTGGTCGATGAGCATCGTGGCGGCACTGCTCCTCGCTTGCACGAAGGAAGACCAGTTCGTCGTCCTCGCGGCAAACGGTTTGCTCTTCGCGGTGACGGCGCGCTCGGACGTTCGAGCTGCACGCATTGGATGGAGCATCTCCGGACTGGCGATCGTAATGGCCTTCGTATACTTCGGAGTCGTACGCCAAGCGCTGAACTCGCACGTGCCGTATCAGTCGCTAGAATTTTTCAACTGGGCCGGCGCTCGTGGCGGAGCGCACAATTTTGCATGGGCCGTGCTGCTTCCGCGCATACGCTACGTTCTGATAATCCTGGTCCCGCTCGCCTTCCTACCATGCATTTCTCGCTATGGACTGTTCTTGATTCCGGGATTCGTCGAAATTTTAGCCTCCCACCAATCGGTCACGATCGTGCCGGGCGCGCACTACAGCGCGCTGCTGACCGGTTACGCGCTGGCGGGATTCGTTGATGGCGCTTCTCGATTAAGCAGGAACAAACCGCGGCTCGCTACCGGACTTGTCGTTGCTGCGGCGGCGGTGTCGATGTCGGTCGCCATTTTCGCGAGCCCGATGGAGTACTGGTACTACCTTTACCGGCCGCCAAACGCGCACGATGTGCTGCTCGAAACGACTCTGGGGCGACTGCCGCGGCAGGTAGATGTCGGGTCCGAAGATGAAATCTTTTCACACTTAGGCCTCGACCCGAACGCCTCCATCAATTTTAACGGTCAGCAATGGTTCGTTTACGATCGAACGCACTATTCGGAACACTGGCAGAAAGTCGACGAGCCAGCCGTGGGACGAGCACTCGCCCGCAAGGAGTATTCCGTGACCAGCGACCGCGACGGCATCGTAGTTCTCAAACGATCGAGCTCGTGAACGGCTGCCGGAAACTTGCGGCTCCGGCGCTGGGACTACTCGCCGCCTGCTCGTTCATCGCCGTCGGCAGCGCTCAGGTTCCTTCGCCGCTTCCCAGCGTCTCGGCAACACCGTCGCAAACATCGTCGCCCGCACCGACGCCGACGATAGCCATTCTGCCACCAGACGCAGCGCCGCAGATTCTCTGGTGGAGCTTGAGCTCCGCGACGCCGCGGGCCGGAGATACTCTTTATGTCATCGTGCTCACTTCTTCCAATGTTGCCAGCGTTGAACTTAGAATCGGCGGCTACGCGTTCAATTTGCCAAAGACCGACGTAGGTCACTTCGAAGGCGGCTACGTCGTTCCGCAGCTTCCGTTCTTCGTAAGCCACGATCTGCTCATGCGAATCATTGCGCGAAACACCGCCGGTGTTTCGGTTGAGACCGGCGTCGAGATCCAAGTCCCCTAGGGGTGCGAATCGATCATCGAACGGTCAACGGTATCGTGCGTTCGACGGCATCCCCGCGCGTATTTTTTGCAATGACGCGCATCGTAAACGTTCCGCGGATGAACCACGGCAGCGGCGCGACTTTGTACGTGAGCGCAAAGCGTCCCACGCCGGTCTTCTCAAGGGTCATCGCATACCCCCCGATGCGAGCCTGCACGCTGGCGACGTTGGAGGTCGTAACGACCCTGCCAGAGACCGTGTCGCCCGGTTGGACCGTCGTCTCGCTTACCGCGACCGCGAGAATCTGTGGTGCGGCGTCGGGCGGCAGGCGAGGAACCTTGACCGCAAGCTTGGGCGGCGTGACGACGGGGGACGGTGATACCGGGGTTCGCGAGGCCGATGGTGGGCGGGGAACCCCCGCGGTTCGGGCGGCGACTGGTCCCGCTTTCCCCGCGGCGCTCCCCGAAAGGCCCGCAGGCGGCGGGGTTTTCGATGTCGGCTGCCCCCCGCTTGGTGCGGCCGCATGGCTGCAGCCGGCAAGCCAGAGCGAAGCCGCGCCGATGGCCAGGGCCGAGCGGACGTTAGGCATGCGCCCTAGTTCTTGGAGCCCGCGTACTTTCCGCTCGGGGTGACAACGGCGGTTAGGTGTTGAAAACTGCAGGGGCATGGCCGATTCTGCACGCCCCACCTTCAGCATCGTGGTCCCCCTGTATAACGAAGCCGAAAACGTCGCGCCGTTGCTGGCGCGAATCTCGGCGGCAATCGAGCCGATAAGGGCACAGTTCGACCACGAGATCGTGCTGGTCAACGACGGCAGCACCGACGGCACGCTCGCCGCGATCCGCGCGGAGATGCACCGGCGGAGTGCGATCGTGCTGGTCAACCTGTCGCGCAACTTCGGCCATCAGCTCGCGGCGACCGCCGGCATCGAAATTGCAACCGGCGACGCGGTGATCTTAATGGACGGAGACTTGCAAGATCCGCCCGAGCTGATCGAGGATTTTTTGCGAAAGTGGCGCGAGGGCTACGACGTCGTGTACGCGGTTCGCAGAACTCGCAAAGGCGAGAGCCGTTTCAAACTCTTCACCGCGCGCGCGTTCTACCGGATTATCAAACGCCTGACCAAAATTGCGATCCCATTGGATACCGGAGACTTTCGTTTGATGAGCCGGCGGGCCGTCGAAGCCGTCCGGCGGTTGCCCGAACGCCATCGCTTTCTTCGTGGAATGGTGAGCTGGGTTGGATTCAACCAAGCGGCGATCGAGTACGATCGTGACGTGCGCTACGCCGGCGAGACGAAGTATCCGCTCTCCAAGATGCTTCGCTTTGCGATGGACGGCATCACCTCGTTCTCCGACGTCCCGCTGCGCTTTGCATCCTATTTCGGCTTCACGGTCAGCGTCATCGCCTTCGTCTACGCGGTGATCGTCATCGTCTTGAAAATGTTCAGCTTAAAGCCGGTCTTCTACACGCCGGGGTGGGCCTCTACGATCGTCGCCGTTCTCTTTCTGGGCGGCGTGCAGCTGATGAGCCTCGGCATCCTCGGCGAGTATCTCGGGCGCGTCTACGATGAAGTCAAAGGCCGGCCGCTCTATATCATCAGCGACATCGAACGATCTTGACCTATCGTCCGGTCGTCGACCACGTCGCCGTTCCGACTCCGCTCGATCCGTTCACCGCCGTCCTCTTCGTCGCCGCATTCTTTGCAGCGGCGATGCTCACGGCGCGGCGCCCTGCATACGGCCTCAGCGCGCTGCTCCTCGCGACGCCGATTGCCTTCGCGCACGATCTTGCGGCGACGACGATCACACTGCCGAAGTGCGTCCTGCTCGGCGTGCTGCTGGGTCTGACGACCTACGCCGGCGTTGCAGGCACGTTGCGCCGGCGCCCGGCGCCTCTGCTTCTCGGAGCGTTGGCGTTCTATATACTCGCGACCGCGCTCACGATACTCGACGCAGCACATCCGGCCGCCGTCATCCGCGAGACGCTCAAATGGGTCGAGTACGCGGCGGTCTTTGTCGCGGCGTATTGCTGCTATGCCCTCGACGCCGACGATGCGGCACTCGTCGCCGCCGCGGCCGCCGCCGGCATTATCGTCGCCCTCTCGGCGCTCGTTCAAGAGATCGCCGGCGCGCCGTCGGGACTTTACGTCGGCGCCGCGATCGTTCCGCGTATTGCGGGGTTACTCGAAGGTCCGAATCAACTCTCGGCCTATTGCACGATCGCCGTTGCGACGCTCGGAGCGTGGTCGCTCGTTCGGCGAACCGCGTTACTCGATGTCGCGCTCGGGCTCGTGGTTTTTGCCGACATCTTAACGTTCTCGCGCGCGGGCATCGTCTCACTCCCGATCGTTGCCGCGATCGTCGTGCTTTGGGCCGGCCGTCGAGCATGGCCCGCGTTGCGCCCCGCGATGGTGGGCGCCGTTGCCGGGGTTGCCGGCGCGCTTTGGTGGGCGATTTACGCACATACGCCGGGCATACTGCGCGTTTCGCTCGCGTCGAGCGCTTACGCAGGTGGCGTCGGCAATCGCGACGAGCTCTGGGGGGCGGCCTTGCGCATGTGGCGCGATTACTCCCTTTTCGGCGTCGGAGCGGGTAACTTCGAGCTCAACTTGCCGGAGTACGGCGTGTACGGCGTTCGCACCCATGCCAACAGCTGGTATCTGCAATCCCTGGCAGAGGGCGGGATCGTACTGTTCTGCGCGACCCTTGCGATGGTGGGTGCGTCGATCGGCGCGTTCCTCGAGAGGCCCTTCGTCGCGCGCTTGCGCGCGCAATCGCCGTGGGTAATTGCCGCGCTGGCAGCGAGTGTGGCCCTAGCGCTGCATCAGATCGTCGACGACTTCGTCTTCTACCCGAAAGTCGGCGGCTCGTGGTTTTTGCTGCTCGGGATCGCCGCCGCGGCATTCGCTCGGGAGTAACCGTCGCACCGCCCGCGCCGCTAGTCGTCGTAACCAACTGGGGCAGCGGTGCCGTCCCGCTGCTCGGCGGAGTCTTGCTGGCCTGCGCCGCGGGCGCCGTTGCGTACTGGCGGGCGTTGCGCCAAACGTGCCCGGTTTCGTTGAAAGCCGTATGCGCTGCAGCCGCAGTTGCGCTCGCGGCCGCATGGTTCGTGCCCGTTCTTTTTTCAAGCGACGTCTATGCGTACGCGGCCTATGGAGAGATGGCGCGAATCGGACTCAACCCGTACGCGCTCGCGCCGGCCGACGCAGCCGACGCACTCGTGCGCGCCGCACAAATGCAGTGGGTGACGGCATTCCCGATCTGCCTCTACGGACCGGCCTTCGTCGCGTTGGCTAAGTTCTTGGTGACGACCCTTGCACCGTTGGGTCCGCTGGCGCAGCTCGACGCGTTCCGCGTGGCGGCGAGCGCGGCATTTCTGCTCTGTGTGCCGCTGGCTTACTGTGCCTTTGCGGGCGATCGCGCGCAGCGACTGCGCGCGGCGGCGACGATCGGACTGAATCCGGCCGCGATTTGGTGCGCGGCGGAGGGCCACAACGACGCGCTCGCGATGGCCGTGGTACTCGCGGGATTCGTTCTCGTCCGCCGGCGACTGCTCAATGCCGGCGCCGTGGTCGTCGCGCTCTCTTCGATGATCAAACCGCCCGGCATGGCGGCCGCGATCGGACTGGCAATCGTCGACCGACGCGCGCGCCTCGGTGCGCTTGCGGGCATCGCGATCGCAGTCGCACTATCGTCTGCGTTGATCGCGGGCGTAGCAACGCAACTTGCGCCTCATGGAACGTACGCACCGCAAGCCTCGCTGCAAGCGATCTTTCGACCGCTGGGAGGCTTCGTTTCGTGCGCGGCCGCGTTGGTCGCCGGTGCGCTGTTGGCCCGGCGCGGCATCGCGTTGCTTCGCGCGCGATTTATAGAGGGCTGGATCTGGCTCGGGTTGGCCGCCTGGGTGCTGGTGCCAAATCCCTACCCATGGTACGGGCTCTGGCTGGTCGCGCTCGCCGGCCTCGCTCCACGATCGCGCGCCGGAGCCGTCGCGATCCTGTTATCGTTGACTGCACTGCTGCGCTACGTCCCCGACGCAATCGCGGTCCCCAGCCCGCCGCTCGCCGTCGCGCTCGGCATCGCAGCAACGCTCCCGTTGCTGGGGCTCTGCTATAATGAGCGACCCGCATGACCGCGCACCTAACCGCCGCGTCCCCCGTCGACTCCGCTGGAGGCGACGCCGCGAAAGACCTCCTGGCCAAGCTGACCGAGTCGAACCGCGCCTTTGCGAGCACGCTCGAACGGTTGAAATCGCTGCGCCGCATCGCCGGAAAGAAGCCGGGCGGATATGCGCTGCACGAAACGATCGCGGCGGCGCGGCCGGCGCTCCTGGCGGCGTTGCACGGCGAACTGGGCGGCTGCCTGCTGGTCGTGCTTCCGACTCCGGATGCGGCGGAACGGAGCTTCGCCGACCTGCTGTACTACCTCGAGGACCGTAGCGAACGCATTGCGCTGGTTCGCTCGCGCGACGAAGCGCTTGGCGCGATCGAGAGCCCGTCGGAACGCAGCGCGCGAATGACCTTGCTCGCCGATCTCGCCGACGGCGCCCCGCGGATCGTCTTGGCGCCGATCGCCGCGGTTCGTCAGCGTTTGATGTCGCGCTCGCGCTTCGACGAGCTCCGCTTTGCACTGCGTCCCGGCGACGAGGCCGGTTGGGAACGTTTGCAGCGGCGGCTCTTCGATCTCGGCTACGTGCGATGCGACGTGGTCAGCGCGGTTGGCGAGTACGCCGTACGCGGCGGAATCATCGACCTTTTTGCCGCTACCGCCGATTCCCCGGTGCGCATCGAGTTTTTCGGCGACGCGATCGAATCTCTGCGAGCCTTTTCGATCGAATCGCAACGCAGCACTACGTCGATCGATCGGCTCGCGATAACGCCTTGGGAAGACCAGGCAACCCAAAACGCGCAGAATTTTGACAGCGAGACCATTTTCGATTATCTACCCTCCGACGCCACGGTCGTGCTGGAAGAGCCATCCACGATCGCCGCAGTCGCCAATGCGCTCGACGAAGAACGCAATCGCGAGCGTCACACGCTGCTCGCGGACGAGGATGCCGGCGAAGCGCTGCGTGCCGAGCTTTCCACCACGCCGATTTCGCTGCGCGACGTCGGTGCGCTCGTCGCAACGCATGCGACGCTCGTCTTCCCCGGCACGATCGAGATGGGCGAGCACGGAACGGATTGGGCGCCGCCCGCCATCGAGTCGTTTGTTTTCGAATGCCGGCCGGTCGAACATTTTAATCGTCAGCTCGGGCTTTTTACCGAAGCGATGCGCGAATGGGTCGCAAACGGCGAGCACGTCTTCATCGTCAGCGCCGCGGTTTCGCGCACGATCGACCTCTTGCAGGCGGCGCAAATTGACGTTGGCATACGGGCGCGGGGAAGCGTGCTGGTCGATCATGGATCGATCGAATCGGGCTATTGGATGCCAAGCCTGCGGCTGCGCGTACTGGGGGATCGCGAGATCTTCGGCGCGCCGCCTAAGCGTGTCAAGATGCGTGCAATCAAGGAAGGCGTGCCCATCACGCTGGCAGATCTGCGCGTCGGCGATTATGTCGTGCATGCGGTGCACGGCATCGGACAATATCTCGGCCTGCGCGCCGAGACGATTCTGGGCGCGAAGCAAGATTATCTGGATCTGCGCTATGCCGGCAGCGATCGGATGCTGGTGCCGGTCACGCAGATGCATCAGATCGCGAAGTACTCGGCCGCCGAAGGGCAAAGCCCTCGACTTTCCAAGATGGGCGGCGCCGACTGGGCGCGCACGAAAACGCGCGTCAGCGAATCGCTGGCGAAAGTTGCCGACGAGCTCGTCAAGCTCTACGCCGAACGCGAGATGTCGCGGGGCTTCGCCTTTAGCCCCGACACCACGTGGCAGGCCGAGATGGAGGAGGCTTTTCCGTACGAACCAACGCCCGACCAGCAAAAAGCCTTCGACGCCACCAAATCCGATATGGAATCCGCGCGGCCGATGGACCGGCTCATCTGCGGCGACGTCGGCTATGGGAAGACCGAAGTAGCGATGCGCGCCGCCTTCAAAGCGATCGCGGACAAGAAGCAGGTCGCCGTACTGGTGCCGACGACGCTACTGGCGGATCAGCACTTCCGCACCTTCAGCGCGCGTTTCGGAGCCTTTCCGGTGCGCGTCGAAGGGCTCTCGCGTTTCACTTCAAAGCCCGATCAGAAACGGATTTTGCAAGATCTCGCGCAGGGGAAGGTCGACGTCGTCATCGGTACGCACCGGCTGTTGCAGAAAGACGTCGCGTTTGCCGATCTCGGCTTGATCGTCATCGACGAAGAGCAGCGTTTTGGAGTCATGCACAAGGAACGACTCAAGGGATATCGCGCGAGCGTGGACGTCTTGACGCTTTCGGCGACGCCCATTCCGCGCACCCTGCACATGTCGCTGCTGGGCGTCCGCGATCTGTCGCTGATCCAGACGGCGCCGAAGAACCGGATGTCGATCAAGACGCTGGTCGTGCCGGCGAGCGACGCCGTAGTGCAGCGCGCGATCGCCGCCGAGCTCGACCGCGGCGGCCAAGTTTACTACTTGCACAACCGAGTGGAGTCCATCTACGCCGTGCGTAACGCACTCGAGCAGCTCTCGCCCCGCGCGCGCATCGGCGTGGGGCACGGTCAGATGCGAGAATCCGAGCTCGAACCCGTCATGCAACGATTCATCGACCGCGAGCTCGACGTGCTCGTCGCGACGACGATCATTGAAAACGGAATCGACATTCCCAACGTCAACACGATGATCGTCAGCGATTCCGACCGATTCGGGCTGGCGCAGCTCTACCAGCTTCGCGGTCGAGTCGGACGCTCGAATCATCAGGCCTATTGCTACCTGCTCTACCAGGGGCACAAAGCGCTTACCGAAGAGGCGAAGGCACGGCTCGAGGCGATTCGGGAATTCGCGCACTTGGGATCGGGATTGCAGATCGCGATGCGCGATCTCGAAATTCGCGGCGCCGGCAACCTGCTGGGATCGGCGCAGTCCGGCTTCATTGCGTCGGTCGGGTTCGACACCTACTGCGAACTCTTAGCCCAAGCGATTGCGCAGCGGCGCGGGGGGCCCGCCGCCCTAGAAGACCGCCAAGAAGCCGTGATCGACGTGAAGATCGACGCCTTCATTCCCAACGACTACATCGGCCAGGTCTCGCAGAAGATCGCCATCTACCAGCAACTGGCGAAGGCTCGCACGCAAGAGGAGGTCGAAGAGGTCGCCGCCGGAGTGCGGGACCGCTTCGGCGCCTTCCCGCCACCCCTCGCGAACCTAGTGGAACTCACCAAACTGCGAGCCGTCGCACTGCGCAAACGCGTTACCCGGGTCGTCGTGGACGAGCGCCGGCTCACTCTAGGGGTCGGCTCGGGTTTCGAGCTCGATCCGGCGGCCGTGCCGAAGCTTCAGGCCCTTACCAAGAACCGCTTCCGCTTCACCGACGGGCGCATTCTCGTCGACCTGCCGAGCAGCCCGAACTGGATGCCGCTGCTCCGAAAACTGCTGGAAGCGCTATAGCCATCGAAGGAACGGGGGCACGGCGCGCGAACGAGCCCGCCGTGATGCGGGGCTTCGGGGTCCCGCGTCCTACGCACTATTATCCAATCGGAGCAATGAATGTCGAAAGTCCAACGCCTCACCGTAGGCCTGGCCGCCCTTCTCTTCGGCACGTCGCTAGCGGCGTGCTCGGGCGGCGGTGCCGTCGCGACGGTGAACGGCCAACCGATCAGCGAATCCGTATTTAACACCAAGCTGGAAGGGACGCCGATGGCGCGCACGGTCTTGCAGCAAATGGTGCAAGACGCGTTGATCGATCAATACGCCAAGAACAATAACATCAACGTCACCGACGCCGAGATCAGCGCGCGCGAAGACCAAATCAAGCAGAACTTCCCGGCCGGCTCGTGGGACGAGATGCTGAAGTCTCGTGGCCTTTCCGAAGACGACGTTCACGCCGCGCTGCGCGAGCAGATCATCCTCGACAAGGCGCTGGGTTCGCAAGTGAAGATCGCGCCGGCGCAGATCAAGGATTACTTCGACAAGAATCGCGCCACATTCGATAAGCCCGAGCAAGTAACGGCCCGCCACATCTTGGTGCCGAACGTGGCCGAAGCGCAGAAAGTCGAGCAGCTTCTCAAATCCGGTCAGAGCTTTGCCGACGTTGCCAAGCAATATTCGACCGATCCCGGCAGCAAGGACAAAGGCGGCGAGCTGGGCACCTTCAAGAAAGGGCAGATGGTGCCCGCATTCGATAAGGTAGCTTTCTCCGCGCCGGTCAACGTAATCAGCGCGCCGGTGAAATCGCCATTCGGCTACCACATCATTCAAGTCGAAGCGCGCATTCCGGGACAGACGGCAACGCTGGCCAGCGCGACGCCGCAGATTACCGATACCCTGCGTCAGCAGCAAGAGGCGCCGCTGATTCAGCCGTTCCTCCAGGGCCTGCAGCAGAAAGCCGATATTAAAGTCAACAATCCGACCTTTGCCGGCCTCTTCGCGACGCCGACGCCCCCAGGTGGAATGGGTGCTGCGGCGGGTTCGGCGGCGCCGAGTGCAGCGGCTTCGCCTGCAGCTAGCGCTCCGGCCGGTTCGCCCGCGCCCTCCTCGACGTAAATCTCGCATGCGGCGGTGTCCTCACCGGGACACCGCCGCGCGGTTGCGAAGGACGCGGCGTGTTGGTTCGCATCGCGGGTCTCGGCCCGGGTGATCCCGGGCTGCTGACCATTGGCGGCCTCGACGCGCTGCGTGCGATCGGTAAGGCCGTCGCACTGCTTGCACCGCCGGATTTGACGGCGTATCTCGAACGCAGCGGCGTCACGGTCATTCGCGACGCTGTCGACGATCCGGCGCTCTTTGTGCGCGGAAGTTCCGAGGAGATCGGACGCTTCGCAGATCGGCTATGCAGCGGGACGTACGGCGACTCGCTCGGTCTAGGCGTGCTTGGAAACCCCCTCTCCGATTTTCCGGGCCTCCCCTCGCTGCTGCGCCTATTGGAGTCGCGCGGCGTCGCCACCCACATCGTACCCGGCGTTCCGCGCGCGACGCTCTCCGCGTCGATCGCGATGCCGCTGGTGCCGCTGCCGCCACAGTCGTCGCACTATTCGTGGGACGACTTGGTCGAGATCATGGCTCGTTTGCGCATGGGCTGCCCGTGGGATCGCGAGCAGACGCATCGCACGCTCGTTCCGTACCTGATCGAAGAGACGTACGAGGTGGTCGAGGCGATCGAGGGGCCGCACCTCGACGCCCTTTGCGAGGAGCTGGGCGACTTGCTCTTGCAGGTGCTCTTTCACGCGCAGGTCGCCATGGAAGTTGGAAAGTTCAGCATCGCCGACGTTGTGGACGCGCTCTCCAATAAGATGGTCCGCCGTCATCCGCACGTCTTTGGCGATGCGGTCATCGAAGACGTGGACGCGCAATGGCGCAGTTGGGAGAAGCTCAAGGCGCTGGAAAAAACGGGGCGCCGGCGTAAGAGCCGTCTCGACGGAATTCCCGCCCAGCTCGGTGCGTTGCAGCGCGGTCAGCGCATGCAGGAGAAGGCGGCGCGCGTCGGCTTCGACTGGCCCAACGCCGCTGGAATTTTGGAAAAGCTCTCCGAGGAGCTAGGCGAGCTCGCCGAGGCGCGTCGCCTGCCCCAAGACGATCCCAGGGTACGCGAAGAACTCGGCGACGTTTTCTTCACACTGGTCAACCTGTCGCGCGCTCTCGGCATCGACGCCGAGACGGCGGTGCGCGAAGCCAACGAAAAGTTCTACAAACGTTTTTCCTTCATGGAAGAGCGCGCGATGAAAAGCGGAAAGAGCATTTCGGATCTCTCGTTCGACGAACTCGAGGTACTGTGGCAACTAGCGAAGATTTGAACACAACACTGCGGGTGCGCATGAGCTCGCTCGACGCGCACTATGGTGGAAGGCTCGTCGACGGAGCACGCATGCTCGCGCTCTTCGGCGACGTTGCAACGGAGCTTTTAATTCGAATGGACGGCGATGAGGGACTTTTTGCCGCCTACGATAGCGTCGAGTTTCTCGCGCCGGTCTTCGCCGGCGACTTCATCGAAGCGCGGGGCCGCATCGTCAAGATCGGCAAGACGTCGCGCCGCATGGAGTTCGAAGCCCGCAAAGTGATCGCGGCGCGGCCGGACATCGGCGAAAGCGCTGCCGACGTACTGGACCCGCCGGTGCTCGTCTGCCGCGCCACTGGAACTTGTGTGACTCCAAAAGCGAAGAAAAGAAAGTAGGACGCGACTTTCTAGACCAGGCGTTCGTGCGTTTTGCGCTTCCAAACGAACTCGTAGTATGAGAACTGGAGCGCAAGCGCGACACAATACGCGATCGGATAGCCGAGCCAGACGCCGTCGAGGCCGATACGGTGCATCAGCAGATACGCGGCCGGCACTTCGACGCCCCAGATTGCGAATATCCCGATTGCCGTCGGCCAAAGCACGGTGCCGCTGCCTCGCATCAGACCGCTGAGGACCGCGGAGTTTCCAAAGACCGCGTAGCTCCACAACGTGATCATCAGCAGTTCGTGCGCCATGCGAAGGGTGTGCGGATCGGTAATGAACCATCCTAGAATGAACCAGGCAAAGAGATAGCACGCGCCGATCAGCACCGCACCGATCGCATAGTTTAAGCCAACGGCCGAACGAACGACGCTGCCGAGCTTGTCTTCACGTCGCGCGCCGATGCACTGCGCTCCGAAGATCGAGGCCGCGATGCCGATAGAGATGGCCGGAAACTGCACGTACCCGACAACCTGATTGACCGCACCGTACGCGGCGGTCGCACTCGATCCGAAGCGGTTCACGAACGAGATGACCGCGATCTCGGCCAGCGAGACCATCATCACCTGCAGTGCGGTCGGCAGCCCGATGCGCAGCACCGCTCCGAGAATTTTCCAATCGATCCACATGTCGGCCAGCGTCTCGCGATCGAACTTCAGCGGATGGTTCTTGCGCGCAAGATAGTAGAGCAGCCACCCCAGCGCGGCGGTATTGGCGATAACTCCGGCGACCGCCGCGCTGACGACGCCCAGCTTCGGCAAGCCAAAGAGTCCGACGATAAAAACCGGCGTGACGGTAATCGCAAGCACGCTCGATACGATGAGCGTGTAAAATGGCGTCGTCGAGTCGCCGGTTCCCCGCAAAATCGTTACGTAGACGAAATAGAAGAAAAAGACCGGCATCGTAAGGAAAATCACCCGAGCGTAGGCATCGGACTGGGGCAGGATGTCGGGCGGGGTGGCCAGCCATCCCAAGACCGTCGACGATCCAATCGTTCCAACGATGGCGACGAAGATGCCGAGGTAGAGCGCCGCCCCGAGCACCGTACCGGCTACTTTCTTGACCTTGTGAAAGTCCTTCGCGCCGAAGGCCTGCCCGACCAAGACGCTGCTGCCGCTCGAAACGCCGAAGACGAACGAGAACAGAAGAAAAACGATCGGAAAAACGGCCGAGACGGCACCAAGCGCTTGGGTGGAGATCAGGCGCCCGATCCAGATGCTGGCCATCGTTTGCGAGGCCGATTGCAAGACGTTGCTCAGCATCAAAGGCACCAGAAAAACGAGGAGGATCTGCCACATCGGCTTGCCCTCCTCGAAAATGTTGACCCCGCGTTGCTGCGGTCGCGTTTGCGCCAAACTGCGAATCCCTTACTCTGTTGCCAGCACTTCGTAAATCTCTTTGCGCGCTTTGTCGAGCAACTCGCGCACGCGCTCGATGCTTTGGGGTTTCGAAGTATAGCCGAGCTGTGAAACCGCCTGCATTAGTCGAGACGCCGAATCGCGCATTTGCGCCCGCCGGTCGCGCGTGCCCTCTTCCTCGCCGCCATCTTCGAAAAAGCGACCGATGTCGGCCCAGCGCTCTTCCATCATTTTTCGTCCTTTCTCGGTGAGCTCGTAGATGCGGCGACCCTCCTCGTCGCGGCCGGCGCTGAAACCGGCAGCCTCGAGCGCGGCGAGCAGCGGATAGACCGAACCGGCGCCCCCGGCCCAGCCCTTCTCCCGTATC
>Ga0182018_10002557_pt1 | contig 17934 bp, 19 predicted proteins | sample 812P2MmetaG_FD_120490 | JGI IMG/M metagenome (GOLD analysis project Ga0182018, IMG submission 120490) | Permafrost microbial communities from Stordalen Mire, Sweden - 812P2M metaG | ecosystem: Environmental > Terrestrial > Soil > Wetlands > Permafrost | place: Sweden: Stordalen | collected... | reverse complement strand
CCGCCAGCTTGAGGACCTGGGAATCCTTCCCAAGGGCCGCCTCACGGTCGACCAGGTGATGACGACCGCCTTTCTTCCATGAAGGGCGCCCTGGCGCTTTTCGCATCGGCGGTCGCGCTTGGCCTTTCGGGGTGCGGCCAGCTCAACGTCGCCCCCGAGGGCAACCCGGACCGCGTCCTGACAGGCACGATCGAGCTCTCTGACGCCGCGGCCCTGCCGGCCGATGCGGAGGCAGTCGTACGCGTGGTCGATTCCTCGGACGCATCCGCGCCGCCGAAGGTCCTCGGCTCGGAGACCGTCCGCAACCTGGGCACGCCCCCGGTCGAATTCCGCGTCGAGTACCGGGCCGAGGACGAACAGCTTCGTCGGGGCTTGAACGTGGAGGCCCGGATTTCCTACGGTGGAAAGGTGCGATACTACAACATGAACCACTACGTAGTGACTTTTGGAAACGCTGCGGATCCTCATCGGATCTCCGTCGTCCCCACCGGACCATGAAAATCTGGTGCAACGGCGATTTCGGGGCGGAAGGGATGAGGCTCCTGGCCGAGGGCATGGCCGCGCACTCGCTAGTCCTCTCCGACAAGCGCAACCGGTCGGTTTTAGTCGCGGGGCAGCGCGACCCGACGCTGCTTGGGGCGGAGGTGGCGTTCGGCCAGCCGAGCCCCGAGGACTGCATCGCGAGTAACGCTCTCAGGTGGGTCGAGGCCTCGAGCGCGGGCTACACCCGGTTTGACAACCAGGCTTTCCTCGAGGGAATGCGTGCCCGGGGGGCCATCTTCACCAACGCATCGAAGGTTTTCTGCGACGCTTGCGCGGAGCATGTGTTGGCGATGATGCTTGCACTGGGGCGCCAGCTCCTCGCGTCGTACGGCAGGCAGCTCGGCGACCACGGATGGCCCCAGCAGGAACTGAGGGGGAACGCGCGGCTCCTCTCCCGGCAGACCGTTGTGATGCTCGGGTTCGGCTCAATCGGCCAGAGGCTGGCGGAGCTGCTGGGGCCGTTCGGCATGAGGATCTATGCGCTCAGGCGTCAGTTGCGGAGCGAGCCGGGCATTCACGTAGTCCCTGAGGAGGACCTCACCAGGGTCCTCGCCGAGGCCGACCACGTGGTGAATGTCCTTCCCGAGAATGAGGCGACGCGAAAATACGTGAATGCGAGGCGGATCGCCTGCTTCAAGGCGGGCGCGCGATTCTACAACGTGGGCCGCGGGGCCACGGTCGACCAGGACGCCCTGCTCGAGGGCCTCCAATCTGGCAGGATTGGAGCCGCATACCTGGACGTCATGACACCGGAGCCTCTGCCGCCGGGCCATCCACTGTGGACCGCTCCCAACTGCTTCCTGACGCCCCATTCGGCGGGCGGCCGCAGCGACGAGGGCATCAACCTTGTCCGCCATTTCCTTGCAAATCTCGCCGCATACGAAAAAGGCGCGCCGATGACCGACCGGATTCTGTGACGTTCGGAAGGCGCAAGGGCCGGGCATGCCATTGGCATTGTATTTTAAAAGCATCCGTGGAATAAACCCGGGCGTACTACCTCTCATGTGGGACAACGACGGATGGCATGGTGCCGCTCATCGCCGGTCTCACTTAGAAAACCAAAATCGAAAGCGTCATGAACAAATCAACACGTTTCATCGTCACCGCCGCGGCCTTGGCCGGGCTTTATGCCGGATCGCTGGCCTCACGCGCGTTTGCCGATGGCAGCACCGGCAGTGGCGACTCGTCCTCCAAGGACGCGGGAAAGCACGACTGCAAGGGCCAGAACTCCTGCAAGAACCAGGGCGGCTGTAAATCGAGTGACAATGGCTGCAAGGGCCAGAACTCGTGCTCGGGCAAGGGCGGCTGCAAGACGACCTGATCGGACGAGCGGTCCAACAAGGTCGCATTCGCCTAAGCGGCTATTTCAACGACGCGGCCGGCTAAACGCCGGCCGCGTTTTTTCATCATGCCCGCCAATCGATTCAACGGACATTCGGATTACGGGGTCGGCATAGGGCTGCGGGTTCCCCATTACGCGCATATTCTCTCGAAGAAGCCGGTCGTCGACTGGTTCGAGATCATCTCGGAGAATTTCATGGTGGAGGGAGGGAGGCCCCTTGAGCTTCTCGACAAGATCCTGGAGCAGTACCGCGTGGTGCAGCACGGCGTCTCGATGTATTTCGGATCCGCGGACAAGCCGGACCGCGCGCACTTGAAGAGGCTGAAGAACCTCGTGAAGCGGACCAAGACGCCGTGGCTGTCCGACCATCTCTGCTGGGGCAGCGTCGACGGGACCTACACGCATGACCTCCTTCCGATGCCCTATACCTTCGGGGCCGCCCGCCGCACTGCGGAGAAGATCCGCCAGATCCGCGACTACCTCGAGGTGCCGATCTGCGTCGAGAACGTGAGCAGCTACGCCGAGTTCCACGTTTCCGAGATGACCGAGTGGGAATTCCTGTCGGAGGTGGTCGAGCGCGCGGACTGCGGGATCCTGCTCGACGTGAACAACATCTACGTCTCTTCGAAGAACCACAATTTCAACCCATACGACTACGTGAACAACGTCCCCCACCACCGGGTGGGCCAGATGCATGTCGCCGGCCACACGAAGTTCGAGAAGTACATCCTCGATACCCACGACCATCCGGTGCTGGACCCGGTCTGGAAGCTTTACGCCCACGCGACGCGCACCTGCGGCGTCACGGCGACGCTCCTCGAATGGGACGACAAGATCCCCTCGTTCGACGAGGTCCACAACGAGGCGCTCAAGGCGAACGAATTCATCGACGGCGCGAAAAAGGCGGTGGTGTGAAACGGCCACCCAAGCACGCCCCCTCGAAGATCGGGTCCACTTCCGAGCTGAGGGTATTCCAGCGCATGATGGCGTCCGCCATCATCCGGCCGCTCACAGCGAACCACGAGCTTCAGCCTCGTTGGATTGATGGCCGTGCGATGGACAAGGTCGCCGCGGAGTTTATCAAGCCGAACGACCGGCTGACGGCGTTTGAGCGCCTTGAGCTCTACAACCAGATGTACTGGTCCCGCCTCTTCGACTCGATTCGTGAAGACTGCCCCGGACTCCTTGCGGCTCTCGGCGAGCGCGCGTTCACCCGGCTGGCCCAGGCCTTTCTGGAGCGCTGCCCTTCGCGCTCGTTCACCCTGCGCAACCTGTGTTCGCGGCTCGAAGGGTTCATCGTGGCGAACCCAAGGCTCACGGCCCCGCGCACCAAGTTCGCCTCGGAAATCGCCCGGTTCGAATGGGCGCAAACCGTCGCCTTCGACGGGGAATCGCGCCCGGTGGTCGAGGCGGCCGCATTCGCCCGCACCCCGCCGTCCCGCCTCCGCCTCGGCCTGCAGCCTTATATCTCACTTCTGGCGCTCCAGTATCCCATCGACACGTACGTGATCGCCGTGAAGCGCCGCGATGCGATGCGTTCGGAGGCGAGCAACACGCCCGATTCGAAGGCGGTCGTCCGCCGGTCCGTGCGCCGCGCGGCGCTGCCACGGCGCTCGCCGGTCCACGTCGCCGTCCACCGCCACGAAAACCGCCTTTTTTACAAGCGGCTGAATCCCGCCGCATTCCGGATTCTCGAGGCCCTGCGGACGGGGCGCACGCTTTCGCAGGCGATCGCGGCGGCGGGCCCCAAGGTGAAGCCGCAGCAGGTACGGGCCTGGTTCAAAGCGTGGATGGCCCTAGGCTGGTTCTGCGGTCGGGTTGCGCCGGCATCCTGACGGCCCGGGAAAGAGCCGGTCATCGCACCTCTGCCGCAGGCAAAGGCGCGGACGTACGCCGGGGATCGGAACGCTGAACCGGGAATAAAACCGATCCCCGCAGCATCTTGACTCTGTACGGAGGCGCCCGCTTTTGCCACAGTCCCAAACCCCCTCGCCATGATATCCAAATTCCATGCCTTGCTCTCGACAGTCGGAAAGTACCTCCAATCCCCGCTTCTGCTGATCATCCGCCTATATTGGGGTTGGCAATTTATACGGATAGGGTCGGGCCATCTGAAGTACCTGGAAAAGACGACCGCGTACTTCCTGAGCCTCAACATCCCGATGCCCAAGCTGAATGCGATCATGGACGGCTCCACCGAATGCCTGGGCGGGCTGCTTCTTCTGCTTGGCCTCTATTCGCGCTTCGCGTCGGTGGCGCTGATCGGCGTGATGTGCGTCGCCTACGCGACCGCCGAAAGCGAGGCGCTCCACGCGATCTTCAGCGACCCCGACAAATTCGTGTCCGCAGACCCGTTCCTCTTCCTTTACGCCTCCGTGCTCGTGTTCGCCTTCGGTCCCGGCAAATTCTCAATCGACGCGCTTGCTCGGAAGGACAGCCATGCCTGAACGGGTGCAGCAGAGATCCTCGTAGGCGTAGGCGATTGCGCCGGTGACAAGGGGGATCGCCACGAATATCCCCACGCCCAGCGCGGCGATGCCCAGCACGATGAACAACGCGCCGAGCAGGACGAGACCGAGGACAGTCCACCACTGGCGCGTGATCACGCGGCGGCTCGTCTCCATCGCCTCCCAGGCTCCCATCTCCTTATCGATCACAATGATGTAGACGAAGGTGTAGGAGATGGCGAGATAGATTCCCGGCAGGATCAGGCAAAAGAACCCGATGGACTTAAGGGTGAAAACGAGGATTCCCGCCACCAGAAGAGGCCCGAATGCTTTTGAGAATCCCGCGAATGCGTCCGCGACCGTTGCCGGCTGGCCCCGGATTCGGCGAAGAAAGTAGTTGTACAGGCCGCCCGCCAGAACGCCATTGAGGAGCGCGCCGAGGAGCAGCATGCCCATGGCGTGCGTCCACACGATGACCGAGACGACGAGCGTCACGAGAAACGACACACCGACCGTCGGCCAAAAGCTGGACTTGAGGAGCGCCCAGCTGCGCCCATAGCAACTGCCGATGTCCAAGGTGATGGGCGCTCGGGCGCCCGGGGAGGGGGCGGCGCTGGAAAGGGCGCCGACGGCGGCCGGACGGTTCAATTCGGGGATGTCCGCGATTTTTTGCCATTCATCGGATCCGGGCCTCTTCACCCGGGTCCCGAGGTTCGCCCGGCCCGCGGCGATCCAGGCCCGGATCTGCTCTGGGGTGACCGGGCCGTATTCCTTTCCGTCGCCCCCGATGATCGTGTACATGGCCTTATCCATCACAACCCTCCGGGTCCGTCAACCGGCGCTGTCCGGTCAGGGCTGCGGTGCCACGCCCGCGGCCCGGGCGACGGCTTGGCGGGCCAGAACGCAGTCGTAGCGGGACTGCAGCCGGCTCAATTCGGCTGAACGGAGCGCGCTTTGGGCGTCGAGGAGCTCGAAATTGGTAATGACCCCGTTCGCAAAACGCGTCTGGGCGAGGGCGAGCGCCTCCCGGGCCTGTTCGACGAGCGTGTCGGCGTTTCCAAGGCGGGATTTCGCCGCATTGAAGTCCGAATAGGCATTGGCGACATCCGTCGTGATCGTGTCGCTCAGCTCGCGCTCGCGCGCCTGCGCCGAACGGACGCCGGCATCCGCCTCCAGGCGGTCGCCGGTCAGCCGCTTGCCCGTAAAGACGGGCACATCGAGCGTCACCCCCGCCGTGACGTATCCCCGGTTGTCGTAGAGATTGGGCACGATCCCGTCCTCGACACCGCCGGTCACCTGTGCCGCGAGGGTCGGGCGGTTTCCAAGCGTGGCCGCATCGAGCTTGAGGCGGGAGGTTTGCTCGTCGTCCCGGGCAAGCTTCATTTCCGGCCGATTGAGCAGCCCGTCGGAGATGGCGACCGACTCGTCAATGGCCGGGGCGTCCGCGTCGAAATCTCCCGTGATCTCAAGAGGGGTGTGGGGGTCCCGTCCCAGGAGCTGCCTCAGCCCGTTCTCCTGCTTCTCGAGGGCGGAGAGGGTGTCGGTGAGGTGGTTTCGCGAGGTCGCGAGGCGCACCTGTGTCGTGAGGACGTCGAATTTGGTCGCGCTTCCTGCGCTGAATTTCCTCTGCGCGATGCGCAGCGCCTCCTCCAGCGCGCTGATCTCCTCGCGGGCGACGTCTACGGAGCTGCGCAGGAGGAGCACCCCGTAAAAGGACTGGATCGTCTGGTAGCCGAGTTGGTGCCGCGTGTCCTCCAGCGCGTCCTGAGCCGTGATTTGCCCGGAGCGGGCCATGTCGACGATGCGGTCGGTCCGCCCGAAATCGGTGAGCAGCTGCCTGGCCGTGACGCTGGCGCCGTAGGAGTTCTGGATGTTCTCGTAGATGGCCCCCGCCGGTAAGCCGGGAAATGAAAAGGCCACATAGGGCCGCAGGGAGTTATAGAGATAGTCCGCATCGGCGCTCACCTGGGGAAGGCGGTCGGCGTTGGACTGCATCGTCCGCGCGCGCGCCGCATCAACGGCCGCCCGGGCGGCGTCAAGGGAGGGATAGCGCGCGAGCACGGCGTCGATCGTCTGGCCAAGCGTGAGAGGGCCCATGAGGGTGCCCTCGCCAAAGGCGGAGACGGCAAGGGCGACGGCGATCAAGGCTCCCTTGGCGAGCACGGCTCGCGGCTTGGCGGCCGCTCGATTGGGGACGGGAGTCATGGGCAGAGAAGAGATGATTAGGTGCCTAATCATCTAGAATTGCAAGCGCCGGAGGGGTGGCGCGGCTTCATTTCCCATCAAAATAACCGACGGGCAGCTCGCGCCATTGGCCGGGCGCCAGGCTTCCTAGGTCAAGGTCGCCGATGCGGATCCGATGGAGGGCCTCGACGACGCATCCCTGGCTGGCAAACATCCGCCTCACCTGATGGTAACGTCCTTCACTCAGGACGATTTCCGCCTCCCGCGGGCCGGTCCTGCGAAGCGTGGCGGGGGCGCAGGGACGCGAGTCGCCCGGAAGAACGCACTGCCCGCTTTGGAAGATTTCCTCGGTGCCTGCGGGAGGGTCGCGGTCGAGGGTGGCGAGGTAGACCTTGGCGACGGCGTGCCTGGGCGACGTCAACTGGTGCACGAGCGCCGGGCGATCGGTCAGCAGCAGGAGCCCGCTCGTCTCCTTATCGAGTCGGCCCACGCTCGTCACCGGGGGGTTGCGGCGCTGCCACCGCTCGGGGAGGAGCCCGTAGACATTCGGACCCTCGCCCGAATCGTGGGAGCACACCCGCCCCAAGGGCTTGTGGAGCAGGATCAAGAGATCCCCGGGATGATCGAGCGCCTCGCCGTCGAACCGGACCGCCTCGGGATCGACCCGGGCGCCCGGGTCCGTTGCCGGGACCCCGCGGACCGCCACCCGGCCGGCCCGGATCCACTCCCGCGCCTCGCTCCGGCTGCCGTAGCCGAGGCGGACAAGAAGCTGGTCAATTCGGGGCATGGCGGCGGGATTTGGACACTTTCGGGGGCGATTTTCAATCCCGCCCCTGACTGCCATTCGGAGCTTCCGCCAAGAATAGGCTCGGCAACCCGTCCGGCATTTGGGATGTCTTACCTTCACGACACATTATGGCAGTCTGGGAATATAAGGTTATCTCAAGCGGCAAGGGGGGGTTCGCCACGCCTGCGCTGCTTGAATCATTTCTCAATCAACTCGGTACGGACGAGTGGGAGATCGTCGAATTTCGCGGGCAGCCTGACAATCCCCTGGCCTTCTCCGGCCTGGCGAGGCGCCCGACCCAGCGGGACTGGACCCTGGGAGACGCCGCCGCCGCGGCCGCGCGGGTCGAGGCGGACAAGCTCCGCGTGGAATTTGAGGCCAAGTTCAGGAGCGCCACGACCGCCGCGGCGCCGACTCCGGCCGAAACGCCGGCACCGGAGGCGGGTCGCGAGGAGGACGGGCTCAGGAGGCTTCGCGACACCGAGCGCGACTCAGATCCCGATGCTCCGGACGCGGATGCCCCGGACGAGGAGTGGGACAAGGTGGGCGGAGGCGATGAGCTCCCAACGTTTTTTGAGGCCATGCGACCCCATCTCCGCCGGAACCAGCGCGGGCCGGGATTTTCAGTCGGCGTAGACTACCTTGCCAAGAAATGGGACATATCCGAGGGCGACGTCATCGGCGCGCTCAAGGAGTGCGGCCTGGACGTCCCTGAGGACGAGGACGCCAAGCCGACGTACGTCGACTATGACGGCGACCTGTACTGGGTGAACGTCAACCGGCGCGGCGAACTCTGGGTCAATACGAAGGAAAAGAGCCGTCCCGTTTTCCGGACCGTCCAGGCCACACGCGTCGAAGGCGAGGAGAGTCCCGCGGCCGCGGAGCCCGCGGGCCATCGGGAGGAACGCGCTCCCCGCCCCCGAAGGAATGAGGCTGAATCTGCGCCGGCGGGTCCGCCGGCGGCACTGCCCGAGGGCGCGGCGCTCCTCGGCCGGATCCGGCCGCTCATGCGCAAGAACCGGCGCGAGCCGGGTGGATCCGGGAGCATGAGCTTCCTGTCCCGAGCTTTGAAATGCAGCGAGACGGCGCTGGTCGAGGCGTTCGTCGCGATGGGACTGGCGGCCCCGGGCGGCGCGGACGATCCGCCCGTGTACGCGGAGATCGGAAGCGAATCGTGGTGGCTCAACAAGGACTCGCGCGGGGGAATCTGGATCAACGCCCTGGAAAAACGCGGGGATGAGTCGCGGGCCCCGCAGCTTTCCGCGACGGAGGCCGCCGCGCCCGCTCCCGGCAACGTCCTTGCCGCGGTACGCCTCCTGCTGAAGGAGACCAAGACAGGTGCGGTCGCTGCACCGGTGGATCGTCTTGCGGAGGAACTGGGAAAGCCGGTCGACGAACTCCTGGGCGCGCTCACCTCGTCCGGCCTGCGCGTGCCGGAAAAATCGAAGGAGAAGCCGACCTTCGCGGAGCACGCCGGCGAGATTTTCTGGTTCAATCGGAACGGGAAAGGTGAGCTGTGGCTCAATGCGAAGGCCTCGAAATATTCCGGCGGCGACGCGGGGGGAGCGGACGATAACAAGCACCGCCGACCCCGGCCGAAGAAAAAGGAGCCGTTGACGGAGGATGGTTCGCAGGCAATTTCCCCCGCAATTCCCGCAGAGACCGCTGCGGAAATTCCGACGGAAACCCCGTCTCAGGGCTGACCCGGCCCCGGGGTCAGGAGCGCGCCTTGCGGCGCGCGGCGACGGCATCGGCCAGTCTTGCGAGAGTCGGGGCCGTCTTTTCCCAGCTGAGGCACGCGTCGGTCACGCTTCGTCCGCGCACGAGCGGTGTCGCGCGGTAATCCTGCGATCCCCCGAGCAGGTTGCTTTCGATCATGACGGCCGCAAGGGTCCGGTCGCCCGCGGCGATCCGCGCCGCCAGTTCGGACGCCACCGCAGGCTGGCGCTCGGCGTCCTTCCCGCTGTTGGCATGGCTGCAATCGACCATGAGGAAGGGGGGAAGGCCGTTCTGCGAAAGCATCGCTACTGCGGAGCGAACGTCCTCGGCCGAGAAGTTCGGCCCCCGGGTCCCGCCCCGCAGCACAAGGTGCGTGTCCTCGTTGCCCGTCGTCTCCATGCAGGCGGGGGCGCCGTCGCGGGCGAGCGACGGAAACCAGTGCGAATGGCGGGCCGACCGGATCGCATCGACGGCGACCTGGATGTCCCCGTCCGTCCTGTTCTTGAACCCGACCGGCATGGAAAGGCCCGATGCGAGCTCGCGATGAACCTGGCTCTCCACCGTGCGAGCGCCGATCGCCCCCCAGCTCACCAGGTCGGCGTAGTACTGGCCAAGCGTCGTGTCCAGGAACTCGGTCGCAATCGGCAGCCCCGCGGCCGTGATATCGGCCATGGTTTTCCGGGCGATCCGCAGCCCCTTGTTGATGTCGAAGGTGTTGTCCAGGTCCGGGTCATTGATCAATCCCTTCCAGCCGACCACCGTCCGCGGCTTCTCGAAGTAGACGCGCATCGCGATGAATAGCTCGCCGGCATGGCGGTTCGCGGCCGCCCGCAGCAGGCCCGCGTACTCCACGGCCGCGTCTGGATCGTGGATGGAGCACGGCCCGATCACGACGAGCATGCGATCGTCCGCGCCCGACATGATCGCGGCGATGGCACGGCGGGCGCCCGCGATTCGATTCGAACCGGAATCACCCAATGGAATTTCCCTCTCGAGGACCGCCGGGGCCACCAGCGGCCTCGTCGTGCGGATGCGCAGGTCTGAGGTAGGCGGGTGCATGCCGTGCGATCCCTGACTCGCCGCCGCGATCAGGCGTCGATCAGCTTGCGTGCGCGGACGACCGCGGGATGGCGGCTCAGGAGAACCTCGGAAAGGTTGGGCGACAGGCCGAGCACCGCGGCCCGCGAACGCAGGGATATCCATGCGAGCGACGAGATGGGCGGGCTGAAGGCATGGGGGGCGAACGCGTCGAACACCGGCGAAAGCGGGGGCAGCTGGGACTGGGGCAGGAGATTCTTCTCGATCAGGAAAAGCCCGAGCAGGACGCCCAGAATATCGAGCCAGGCGGTCGGCGACGACTGCGGTGAGTACGGGACGCCCGAGCCTTCCGGGTAGGGCGCCCACTCCATGAACGCGCGGAGGTACTCGTGGAGCTTCGTGAGCTCGGCGTCCGCGGTTTCCGGCGTCCAGCGGATCGCAAACTGCTTCCGCTCGCGGAGCTTCTTCACCTCGATCACGCGAAGGGCCAGGACCAGTTCCGCGCCCTCGCGCTGAAGCGAACCGGTGAAGATATAGTCGAGGCCGCCCGTGGTCGAGTCGACGAGCTTGCGCAGGTTCTCGCCGTTCCAATCCGTCGGGAAAAGCGCGGGGTGACGCGAGCCGTCGGCCTCATTCATGCAGGCCAGCGCCGCGATCGAAGAATAAATCGGCGAGAAATAAAACGTCTCGGCAAACCAGAGCGGGATCGCGCGCGAGAGGCGACCGAGGTCATCCTCGGGGAGCCGCATCGCCGCCTCGATGTCGGGATACGCCCCCGGCAGCGAAAGCTGCGTGAACGCGACGCGGCGCAGCTTCCCCTCCTTCTTCGGAAGAATCTCATCGAACGACTCCAGGCCATAGGCCCAGATCGGCTTGCTCAAGGTGACGAGCGCGAGCCCGAGTTCGCGCGGCCGCTGGGCGCCGGACTTGTCCTCGGCCGCGGGGATTCCCTTGACGTAGCCCTTGTTCATGAGCTCGGCCACCGCGTTCGAAAAACCGTGGAGGCGCTCCTCGAGGCCGGGATGGTTGAGCGCGTAAAGGATGTCGAGGACGTGCTGGGCGGCGTCGGCGTCGCCCACCGCAAGGTACGCCTGGATCAGGTTGATCCCGGTCGCGGGACCGTGGCGTTTCGCGTCGTAACGCGGCGCGACCAGCTCGACGATCTGCCGGATGTTGCCGGTGGACCCGAGATCGCCCGATATCGTGACGAGGACGTCGGCGCGGTCGCCGGCGCCGGCGAGCACCTCTTCGTAGATTTCAACGGCGCCGGCGAGGTCCTTTGCATCGAGTTTTTCCCGGGCCGCGGCGAGGCGCAGCGCCACGCTGCCATTTCCCGGAGCGGAGGGATCGGGAGTACCGGCGGGTCGGTCTGGAAAGCCCATATTCGCCAGCAAAGCGACCTTGGGGCGTGTGGCGAACAGATTTGGCGGAATCCGCAGGCTTCCCAATCGGCCGGGCAATTGCATTTGACCCCCATTTTGCCAGTCCTTTGGGTAGTACCCCCTCCTATGAACCGGGTCCACATCAAGACCTACGGGTGCCAGATGAACGAACGCGACAGCGAAGCGGTCGCGGCCATGCTGCGCGCCCGGGGCTATCGGATCGTCCCAAGCGAGGACGAGTGCGATGTCCTCCTTCTGAACACCTGCAGCGTCCGCGATGCGGCGGAGCAGAAGGCCATCGGCAAGGCCGGCCACCTGAGCGCCAGGAAAAAGCACAACCCCGACTTCATCCTGGGGATCCTGGGCTGCATGGCTCAGAACCGTGGGGCGAGCCTTCTCGACCGGCTGCCCGACGTGGACCTCATTGTCGGCACCCAGAAGTTCCACCGGGTCCCCGAGTACCTCGACAACCTCCGTGCGGCCCGGGAGGCGGGCGCCCCCATCGGCGAGGCCATAGTCGACACGGCCGCCGAGGCGGGATCGCAGAACACCATCCGCGACCACCTGGAGTCGCCGGACCAACCGGTCTGCGCGTTCGTTTCGATCCAACAGGGGTGCAACATGGATTGCTCCTTCTGCATCGTCCCGACGACCCGCGGCGACGAGCGGTCGCGCCCGATGGACGACATCGTGCGCGAATGCGAGGACCTCGCGGCGCGAGGCACCCGCGAGATCACGCTCCTTGGCCAGATCGTGACCAGCTACGGCCGCCGCGACTACCCGCATACCGGCGGGATCTCCCCCTTCGTCCAGCTGCTGGAGCGGGTGCACTCCATCGGGGCCATTGAGCGGATCCGGTTCACCTCGCCCCATCCGCGGGGGTTCAGGCAGGACCTGGCGGATGCATTCGCCCGGCTGCCCAAGCTTGGCGAATACGTGCATTTGCCCGTCCAATCGGGCAGCAACCGGACCCTGCGCGCGATGAAACGCCCGTACACCCGCGAGCGTTATCTGGAGATTGTCGGCTCGCTGCGCGCCGCGCAGCCGGCGATGGCGTTTTCGACGGATGTGATCGTCGGGTTTCCGGGTGAGACGGACGCGGATTTCGAGGAGACCCGCGCGCTCTGCGAGACGGTCGACTACGACATGGCCTATATCTTCAAGTACTCGGTCCGCACCGGAACCCCCGCCGCCTCGATGCCGGGCCAGGTGCCCGACCTGGTTCGGGAGGAGCGCAACCACCGCCTTCTTGAGGTGCTCCGGGCCGGTTCGCTCCGGCGAAGCCAGGCCCTGGTCGGGACGGTCCAGGAGGTCCTGGTCGAGGGTCCCGACCAGACAGGCCTCCATTTCACGGGACGCACGCGGGGAAACCGCGTCTCGGTTTTCGACGCGGCGCCGCGGCTCGTGGGCACGCTCGTGCCGATCGAGATCACGAGGGCCAGCGTCAGCACGCTCTACGGAAACCTTGTTCTCGCCGACGCCGGCTTGCAAACCGCGAACCACCCCGCGTCACTCTGACCCGGCCCCGCCTCCCAACCATGTCGCTTTTTGCAGCCACTCTCGTTTTCGGCCTCATCCTGATCGCCCTCGGCTTTCCGCTCCTGATCAACCACCCGGGCGTCACGGCGGCGATCAAGGCCTTTCCAAGATCGACCTCGGCAGGATACGTTGTCTTCAGCGCGGGCGCGGCGTGGTTCCTCTACAATGTTTGGCACCTTTCGAATGCCGACTTCGGTGAATACCGCACGTTCCTGTTCATCGGCTTCTTCGCGGTGGCGCTTCTTTCCTTCAAATGCGTGCCGGACTTCCTCGGCGTCCGCGGGGCCTGCGCGCTCGTCCTCACCGGGGCGATGCCGTTTCTCGACGCGGCTTACATGCAGTACGACCGCCCGCTTCGCCTCTTCATGGTTTCGTTCGTTTACGTGGCGATCTCGCTCGCAATCTGGCTTGGGGCGCAACCCTGGAGGCTGCGCGATTTTCTCAACTGGCTTTTTTCGCGGCCGGCTAGGTCCCGCAGCCTTGGCGGGGTGCTGGTCGCCTATGGCTTCCTCCTTTGCGGGGTGGCGCTCACTTTTCGATGAGCCCCGAGCCCGCACGGCGCGGCGCGGGGGACCCGGTCCTGCTGGTCGTGGCCGGCCCCGCCGGGTCGGGCAAGAGCACCCTGTGCGACCGGCTGGTGGCTGCGGAAATGGGGTTCACACGGGTCGTGACCAGCACGACCCGCTCCCCTCGCGAGGGCGAGGTGAACGGCGTGCACTACCATTTTTTCAAGCCGGAGGATTTTGATGCCCGGGTCGCCGCGGGCGAATTTCTGGAGTGGGCTTGGGTCCACGGGGACCGCCGCTACGGCACGCTTGCCTCCAGCGTCCTCGGACCCCTGTTGCTCGGGCGGAATCTAGTGATGAGCGTGGACGTCCAGGGGGTGGCGAGCCTCCGCGCAATCGCGACCGGCAACCCGCTCCTGAAACGCGTGATGGTCACCGTGTTCATCGTCGTCGACCACGAGCGCCTGATGGCGCGGATGCGGGAGAGGGGAAAGGACGACGAGGCCGAGATCTTCCGGCGCATGACCACGGCCGAGGCCGAGCTCCGCGAATCCAAAAAGTTCGATTTTGTCATCGAAAGTAAGACGCGCGACGAGGACTTTGCGACGCTTCTCTCGATCCTGAAAAAGGTCCGGAACTGACGGGGGCGGAGAAAAACCTGCCCCAGGGCCGGTGCCCGGGCGGGTCGACGCTTCGCCCGCTAGTCAACGCAACCAACACCGGCTGGTCAAACCCGCCGAACGCCGGGCCTTCGCCTATCGTTGCCGGAAATCCCAGCGTCCTTGAGAGGCTTGCCCCCCACATTAAAATCCGCAGCCGCCTTCCGGGCGACCTCGGCGGTGAATTCCTCCTTGTGCGGAATGTTCGCCCCGACAATGTTCGCACTGCCCAGCGCCCTCGCATCGGCGATCACTTTTGAAAGATCCGACTGCAACGCCTCGTACCGAAATGCGAGCTGACGGCCTTCAGCCCGCATGCGCGCGCCGAACGCACTGGGCGGTGTGACGGGCCCGGATAGGATAACGCATAGAGAGTTCGGGCTCTATTTCAAGAGCCATGAGATATTGGGGTTGCAGCTGAGCATGACGTTGGGAATTTTATGCCATTAGCCCCAATGTGAAACAAGCCTGCCTACCCTCGCTGCTGGCCCTAATATTGTGGACCGCGCCGAATGTTCTTCGTGCGGAGGTGCCCGATGTGCCGGCATGGGCGGAACCGGGCTCCGCAACGCACCAGCAGGTACCGCCACCGGCTGACTTTCACCGACCGAGCAAGAATTTTGATGCGCCCATCGGTCTTTTCGAGGGTCAGTCTGATATTGGCGGCGCGTTGGTAATGGGCAGCGCTAGTTACGATCCTAGCGCAAAGCAGTATACGATCAACTCTGCCGGCTATAACATCTGGTACACGCGTGACGAATTCCGTTATCTATGGAGGAAGATGTCTGGCGACGTTTCCCTCGCGGCTGACCTCGCATTCCCGGATCCAAACGGATACGGCGACCGCAAAGCGGTCCTCGTCATCCGCCAGGACCTCGATGATGATTCCAAGGAAGCAATGACCGCCTTGCACGGTGCTGGGCTGATTCACTTGGCATCGCGTCCAGAGAAGGGTGCCAATATCAAGGAAACGTATCGCACCAGCGGACTCATCCATTCGGGCAGCGACGTCGTACTGGCCAAGCGAATTGGCATCGAAAAGCACGGCGACTTCTTCGCGCTCTACGTCAGCCTGAAAGGCGAGCCTATGCACCAGCTCGGCCCACCGATCAACCTGCATATTGACAGTCCGTTTTACGTCGGCATCGGCTTCTGTTCGCACCTGCCAGTCAAGTCCGATACCGCCATGCTATCCAACGTTGTCCTCGAGAACTCCGCCGGCAACGTGCACTAGCCCCCGATATAGCTCATCTCGATCTTATTGTGAGCCGCCCCTGACGCGAGGATCCCGGCGCGCTCCTCGCTGTAGCGGTCGGCACGCTGGCCCCAGATTCCGGCGACAAAGTCGGAAATCGCCGCGTCATCGGCGCCCGACCTCACGCGTCCGAGTATATCCCAGCCGGTGGAAGCGAAGAGGCAGGTGAACAGCTTGCCGTCGGCGGAAAGACGCGCCCGATTGCAATCCCTGCAGAAAGGTTCCGTGACCGAGCTCACGACGCCGACCTCTCCCTTCCCGTCGGCGTAGCGGTAGCGGGTCGCGACCTCGCCCCGGTAGGACGGCTTCAAGGGCTCAAGGGGCCACGCCGCGGAAATCCGTCCGACAATTTCCCGAGCGGGCACCACCTGGGCGTGCGACCATCGGTTCGTGGTGCCCACGTCCATGAACTCGATGAAGCGGAGCAGGTGCCCGCGAGCCCGGAAATACTCGCAGAGCGAAAGGATCTCGCCGTCGTTCACGCCGCGCTGGAGGACGCAATTGATCTTGATGCGGAACCCGACGGCTGCGGCCGCGTCGATCCCATCCAGGACCCGCGACAACTTGAAACCGAGGCCGTTCATCCGGCCCGCCGTCGCGGGATCGAGGGAATCGACGGACACGTTGAGCCGGTCGAGGCCTGCGGCGCGCAGCGCCGCGGCCTGCTTCCCAAGGAACCATCCATTGGTGGTGAGCGAGACATCGGACACCCCGAGGTCGCGCCTGATGGCTTGGATGACCGCCGGCAGGTCGCTCCGCAGGAGGGGTTCACCGCCGGTCAGCCGGATCTTCTCGACGCCGAGCCCGACGAACGCGCGGCCGATCCGCACAAGCTCCTCGAGCGTCATAAGCCGGTCGTTCGGCAGGAACGGGTGGTCGGGTCCAAACGCCTCCTTGGGCATGCAGTACGGGCATCGGAAATTGCACCTGTCGGTGACCGAGATCCGGAGGTCGCGGATCGTGCGGCCGAAGGTGTCGCGAACGGCGGGCATGCGTGATGCCAAAAAAAGCGCGAAATCGTGATTTCGCGAGGAAGGATTTGTGTTTACGCTGTCCGGGTGATCACGCCCGCCGCCGCCGAACGACTGGTCTTTGACGCGATCCCGCTCTTCCATCGGGAGGACTGCGCAATATCCGAGGCCCACGGCCGCGTGCTGCGCAGCGACTTGCGCGCAGACCGGGATCTGCCGCCCTTTGACCGGGTGACGATGGACGGGTTTGCCCTCCGCTCGTCGGCGCGGGCCAGCGGAATCGCCCGATTTCGGGTGGAGGCGACCCAGGCGGCCGGAATGAGGCCTTTCACGCTCGGAGCCCCGGACGACGCCTGCATCGAGATCATGACCGGGGCCGTCCTTCCGGAGGGCGCCGATTGCGTGGTCCCGTATGAAGAGACGACCCGGGAAGGGGAGTGGGCGGCCCTCTCCCCCCAGGCTGCGCTGCCGAAGCCGGGCGAGAACGTGCACCGGCGCGGTTCCGATCACCGGGCGGGCGACGTCATCGTGCGCTCCGGCGCCCGGCTCACGGGGCGCGAAATCGCCGTCGCGGCCGCGTGCGGCTATTCCGCTCTCACCGTGGCCCACTCGCCCAAGGTGGCTGTGGTCTCGACTGGCGATGAGCTGGTCGAGGTCGACGGCCTGGTCGCGGCGCACCAGATCCGCCGCAGCAACGATCATGCGATCCGGGCGGCGCTCATCGCGGCGGGCTATCCGCGGGCCGATCGGTTCCACCTGCGCGACCTTCGCCACGAGATTGAGCACCTGCTTTGGCACATCCTGGCCGAGTACGACATCGTCCTGATCACCGGCGGAGTATCGAAGGGAAAGTTCGACTTCCTGCCCTCGGAACTCGAACGGCAGGGCGTGCGGAAGATTTTTCACGGCATCGCCCAGCGGCCCGGCAAGCCGTTTTGGTTCGGCCTCAGCGGAAGGCTTACGCCCGTGTTCGCACTGCCCGGCAACCCGGTTTCGGCGTACACTTGCCTCCACCGCTATGTCCTGCCGGCGCTCGACCATGCGAGCGGCATGACGCCCCGCGCTCCCCTCCAGGCCGTGCTTGCGCTGCCCGTCGCATCCAGGCCGAAGCTCGCCTACCTGCTGCCCGTCAGGCTTTCCAGCGGACCGCGCGGGGAGTTGCTTGCGACGCCGGGCGGGCTCGATTCATCGGGCGATTTTGCGGGCTTGGTGGAAACCGACGGATTTGTGGAGCTGCCTTCAGGGGTGGAGTCGTTTCCGGCAGGTTATCTCGCCCCATACCGGGCCTGGGTCTAGGCGCAGGCTATTCGGGTTGCGGTTGGACAGAGCGGCGGCGTCCGCCCTAGTCTTGCACCGATGGCCTCCAAACCCCGTCTGTCCCATGTCGACGCCGGCAATCGCCCCCAAATGGTGGACGTGGGCGGAAAACCGACGACGCTGAGGACGGCCCATGCAAGGGTCGTCGTCGTCCTGCCGCCGGAGCTGGCGGGCCACCTTAGAGGGGGTGAGATCGCAACGGCAAAGGGCCCCGTCTTCCAGGCGGCGATCCTGGCCGGCATCAT
>Ga0182018_10002553_pt1 | contig 17943 bp, 16 predicted proteins | sample 812P2MmetaG_FD_120490 | JGI IMG/M metagenome (GOLD analysis project Ga0182018, IMG submission 120490) | Permafrost microbial communities from Stordalen Mire, Sweden - 812P2M metaG | ecosystem: Environmental > Terrestrial > Soil > Wetlands > Permafrost | place: Sweden: Stordalen | collected... | reverse complement strand
TCGCATCTAGAAAAAGCCTCCTGGAAATGGGGCGAGACAATTAGGATATCAGGGTTTGTTTACCTCAGCCTGTTCCTATGGAATCCCTCAAGGTAGCGCACGGCAACGGTGAATTCAAGCCGTGACTGAGCCGCGGCCATCGGGGAGCTGTTTACGCCCTCCTGCCACTTCCCCGGAGAACTCCGGCGCGCCGAGGGCACTCCTCCTAGTGGCCCTGGCTGTTATTCCCGCAGACGCGCAGGCGGCGATCGAGCGTTTTCTGAAAACTTCGCGGCGGCCCGCTCTGCTTGAACCCGGCGAGCCGCTGATGGCGCTGGCGGCGGATAACTTCACTCTCCAACTGCGCAGCTCGCGGCTCACGCTTCAGGTGTGGGACCAGACGCGCAACCTGGTGCGGCGCGTCACCGGCGTGGCCCACGAGGCGCGCGGGCGGTTGGAACTCGTGGTCGAGCAATTTGCCCGCAAAGAGGGCCGCTTGTTCCTGGTGGATCTGGCGCGGCCGTCCAGCCTGGATTTCGAGCGCCGCAGCGAGCGTCTGGTCTTTCGCGAGCGGTTCCGGCAGTTCCTCACGCGCCAGTTCGCGGATTGGACGCTGTCCGAGATCAGCGCCGAGCCGAACCTGGAAGCCAGCCTTTCGCCCAGCTATCCGCGGGCTTTTCTGCGCCGCGGGCAAAATGGCTGGGCCGCCATAGGCGCGCCGCCGGAAAGCGATCCCGCCGGCCTGCTCGCCTTTGGTCTGATCTGGCTGGATCATTTGCGCCGCCGGGAGAAGCGCCTGGCTATTGAGGGTCTCGCGCTTTACGTGCCGCGCGGCCAGGAGCGCATCACCAGCCTGCGCCTCCCGTGGCTCAACGAAGAGGTTGCGCGCTACGAATTGTTCGCCTACGACGAGCACGACTTCGCCGCCCACGTCGATCCGCGCGATTTCGGCAACGTGGATACGCGCGTGGAGGTGTGCCGCCAACCCGCGCCGCTGGGGGCCTTCGAGAGCCTGCTCGAATCGCCGGAAGTGGAGCGCGTCACGCGTCACGATGGCGCCGTCAGCCTGCGGGTACGCGGTGTGGAATTCGCGCAGGTGTCCCAGAACGGCGCGCGCTTCGGCCTTGCCCAGCGGACCGCCGCGCGCGCGCGCGATTTGCCGGAGATGGAGCGCCTGGCCCGGGATCTTGCGGAGCGGCGCGCGCCCGCGGCGGAGGATCGCGAACATCCGCTTTACCGGCGGAATCCGGAAGCGTGGCTCGAATCGCAGGTCCGCGCGCAGATCGAGCGGGTGTATGCGCCGCTCAGACCCGCGCCGGTGTACGACCAGGTGCCCGCGTTTGCGGGCGGCGACCGGGGCGTGCTGGATCTGCTGGCCGTGGAGCGGTCGGGGCGGCTGGCGGTGCTGGAGTTGAAGGCCACCGCCGATCTGCAGCTTCCCATCCAGGCACTGGATTACTGGCTGCGCGTGAAGTGGCATCTGGACCGCGGCGAGTTCACGCCCAACGGTTATTTCCCCGGCATCCAGTTGCGGCCCGAGCCGCCCCGCTTGTTTCTGATATCGCCCGCGCTCGAATTTCACCCCGCCACCGAGACCGTTCTGAGCTTTTTCGCACCAGCCATCGATGTGGAGCGCGTGGGCGTCGGAGTAGAATGGCGTAAGGGGTTGCAAGTGATGTTCCGCCTGGGCGGAGCCGAACGCCCCTGCACCGAACCACGCGCGTAGGCGCGTGGTATGGAACGTCCATCATGCTTCAATACCTCAAGCAAGCCAAATCCGCGTTTTCGATGCTCAGCCCGGATGAAGTGCGCCGGCGCGCGGAGCGTCCTCTGGTAGTCGGGCTGGTCGCCGAGGACAGTGCCGCTTATGCCGGCATGGAGGACTTTCTGACGCCGCCGGCGGTTTCGCACGACAAACGCCTGCAGGTGATGCAGTCCGTGCATCGGGCGAGCGATCCGGACATTCCCGAAAAGTACGACTTGGTGCTGTATGCGCAGGGTGTGCCGTGCCCGGCCACTGCGTTCACCTTTTTCCGCGACGATCCGGGGCGCACGGTCGAGGAAATTGTGAAGGCGCGCGACGATCTAGGGCTGCCGTTGGCGCGCAATTTCTATCCGTTCCGCAAGCCGGTAGTGGACCATATCATTACGTCCGTGGCGCGCGAGAACGCCATTTTCGCGGTGGCTAGCGCGCTGCCCAACGTGCTGCCCAGCCTGTTGGAAATACCCTGGGCCCTCGGGGAGTTCGCTTCGGATACGGCTTTCATCACCATGAACCAGGTGCGCATGGCGTTTCTGGTGGCGGCGGCCAGCGACAAGCAAGTGGGATACAACGAGCAGTTGGCCGAGTTGATCTCGATCGGCGCGGGGGCCTTCGGTTGGCGCGCTCTGGCGCGCGAACTGGTGGGATTTATCCCGCTGGGCGCCGGGCTGATCCCCAAAGGCGCCATCGCGTTTGCGGCCACCTATGTTCTGGGCAAAGGTCTCGAGCATTTCCACGGGGTGGGCTACGGCTACACGCGGTCACAGAGGCGCGACGCTTATCAGGTTGCGTATGCACGCGGCAAGGACCTGGTGGGCGCGGCGCTACGGAAGAAAGAGGCGTGAGTGAGAGGCGCCATCCGGCTGGTTCCGCTCCTACTCTTGGCGTGCTGCGCCGCTTCCCAAACTAAACTCGATCCGGCGCGTGTGGAGCGTCTGCTGCGGCGGGCGGTGGTCCTGGACCTGCACGACGACACCACCCAGATGATGGTCGATGACGGATACGATCTTACCCAGCGGCACGACTACGGCCAGGTGGATGTGCCCCGCATGCGGCAAGGCCATGTCACGGGCGTGTTTCTATCGATATGGACCGACGCGGTTGGCTACACGCCGCCCGAATCCATCCGCCGCGCATTGGAGCAAATCGACGCTGTGCGGCGCGCAGTCGCGCAGCATCCGGCCGAACTGGCGCTGGCCGGTACCGCCGACCAAATACTGGCGGCGAAGAAGCGCGGCCAGATCGCCATCCTGATGGGCGTGGAAGGCGGGCATATGATCGATTCCGATCTGGCCGTGCTGCGGACTTATTTTGAGTTGGGCGCCCGTTACATGACCCTCACCCACACCGAGAATACGCCATGGGCCGATACTTCCAGCCATCCGCCCGCCCACAACGGTCTCACCGATTTCGGAAGGCAGGTGGTGCGCGAGATGAACCGCCTGGGCATGATGGTCGACATTTCGCACGTTTCCGACAAGACGTTCTACGACGCCGTAGAGACGTCCGCCGCGCCGGTGATCGCATCGCATTCCTCCTGCCGCGCGCTGGCCGACGTGCCGCGCAACATGACCGACGACATGCTGCGCGCCCTGGCCAAGAACGGTGGCGTGGTCCACATCAACTACTTCGAAGGTTTCCTGGACCGCGGCTTCATGGACCGGCTGGACGCCCTGAAGGACGACCAGGCGCAGCAGGACGCTCTCGAGGGACAGGCGCCCAAGTTCGGCGACCGCAGCCAACTGGATTCCGCGGTGCGTGCCATCAATGCGCAGCGCATCGCCAAGCTAGGCCGCCTGCCGCTGAGCCGTCTGCTGGATCATTTCGACCACGCCATAAAGATCGCGGGTGTGGATCACGTGGGCCTGGGATCGGATTTTGACGGCGCCGACGATCTGTTTCCGGAAGGCATGGAAGATATGTCGAAGATCCCCAACCTGGTGCGCGGCCTGATGGAGCGCGGCTATTCGGAGGAGGACATTCTGAAGATTCTGGGCGGCAACACGTTGCGCGTGATGCGGGAAGTGGAACAGGCATCCCACCAACCGCGCTAACCCGTGGCGCACGCGCTTGCCAACGCCGGAGTTCTTCGGAAATTAGCCGGACTCCGATGACATATCCTCGCATTGCTCCAAGAATCGCCGATAAGGCAAGAAAGATCACTGTAATCGGCGGCTTGAACGCGCTGCTGGAGCGCACCGTCACGTTGCGAGCCGGGTGACGGGGTTTGGCAGGAGGGGCGGACTTTGTGTGCCGCCCTCATTTTTTCTTGAGAATCGCCCGCAACTCGGCCCACGAAGTTATGTGCCATCCAAATCTCAACTGCGCAGGCATGTCCGCGTGCCGTTCAAAGCCCGGATGCAGGTGTCCTGGAAAGACTCGCACGGCCAGGTGCAGAACCAGCCTGCCACGTGCCTGGACCTGTCCGCCGAAGGGGCCAGGCTGGAGACGGACGCACCCATTCCTGCGCGCACCGTCGTTACGTTGCATTCCACGCGCCACGGCAGCCTGGGAACGGCGTCGGTCCGCCACTGTGTGCGTCACACATTGAATTATTCGATCGGCGTGGAATTCACTTCTTTGCGAGCGCTCGCCGGATACGGCCGCACGCGCTGCCTGGAGGAAATTCAACTCCCCGCGGAGGGCCGGCCATGACCGCACTGGAAGTCTTACCAGCTTCAAAAGAGCCCGCCTTCTGGCCGGCGCAGCCGCCCACCCTGGCCGAACTCGATATCTCGCCCACGCTGGTGCAGGATATCTTCATGCGCACTGTGCGGGAGCAGGGCGAGTCCAGCCTCAGCTCGCTCCGGGAGCGCCTCAAACTGCCGCCTATGGTGCTGGAGCCTGTATTCCGCCAATTGCGCCAGCAGGTCTATCTGGACGTGAAGGGCATCCAGGACAACGACTACCATTTCGGACTCACCGCCGCGGGAAGAACGCTGGCTGCCGAGCGCGCCGCCGTCTGTGCGTACGCCGGCCCCGCGCCGGTGTCCCTCGCGGCATACAATCGCGCCGTGCGGCTGCAAGCGGCTCACGTGCGTGTCAGCCGCGATAGCTTGCGCCAAGCCCTGGGCGACCTGGTCCTCCCGGAAAATCTGTTGGACCAACTCGGCCCCGCGCTGATTTCGCAGAAGGCGCTGTTCCTCTACGGACCCACCGGCAACGGCAAAACCAGCTTGGCCGAGCGCTTGCTGCGCGTCTATGAGGATGCCGTACTGATCCCCTACGCGCTGGAACTGGAGGGCTACGTCATCACGCTGTTCGATCCCGTGCTGCACCGTCCGCTCGCGGAGCAGCCGGATGGCCTGGACGCGCGCTGGGTGCTTTGCCATCGCCCGTCGGTTACGGTCGGCGGCGAACTGGTCTCTGAAATGTTGGAGTTGCGATCCGATGCTTCCTCGGGCGTTTACGCCGCGCCGGTGCAGATGAAGGCCAACAACGGCATCTTTGTAATCGACGACTTCGGCCGCCAGGTGATCTCGCCGCGCGACTTGCTCAACCGCTGGATCGTGCCGCTGGACCGCCGCGTGGACTACCTCACCCTGCACCACGGACAAAAACTGTGCATTCCCTTTGAAGTGATGGTGGTTTTCGCCACCAACCTGGACCCTTCGGACCTGGCCGACGAGGCGTTCCTGCGGCGCATACCCAACAAGATCTACGTCGAACCGGTCACCAATCAGTGCTTCCACGAAATCCTGGCGCGGGTGCTCGGTGAACGCCAGCTCTCCTGCGACGCGCCCACGGCCGCTTATGTGGTTGAATTGTGCTTGCGTCACGGCGATGCGCTAAAAGCCTGCTACCCCGCGGACCTTTGCGATATCCTGATGTGGCGCAGCCAGTATGAGGGCCGCCCGCCGCAAGTCACCCGCGCTGAGTTGGACCGCGCCGCGGAGCTATACTTCACGCGCGTGCAGAACTGACTTTTCTCCAAAAGACGCAAAGATACCCGGACAGCTCGCCGATCTGGCGGTGCTCTCATCTGATTACTTCTCGGTGCCAGACGAGGAGATCAAGCGGCTGGAATCTGTCTTGACGATCATGGGCGGCAAGCCCGTGTACGCAGCAGAGGAATTTGCCGATCTTGCTCCGCCGCTTCCGCCCGTGCTGCCCGAATGGTCGCCTGTGGCTAAATTTGGCGGCTATGCCAAGCAGGCCACGGTCCCGGCGTCTGTGCACTCGCGCAATACGCAGGCGCACGGCTACAAGCAGATTTGCGACCATGGAAATGCCGGCGGCCTTGCCTGTCTCTGCTGGGCTTTCAGGTTACCGGAAGGAGATCCCGATGCGCATCGCAAGATTCGTTGTAACGACCATTGTCCTCTTTGGCCTCGGAGCCGCCTGTGCGGCGACGCCCAATGTAGCCGTCGGTTCGCAATACGATTCGACGCACGTCTATGTCGCGCCGGAAGATTTTGATCGCTTCGTTGCAAGTCTCATCACCACCTTCGGAGGCTCGACGGCCAAGCAAGGCGTCTTCACGGTGACGCCGACGCCAAGCAGCACGATGTCGCAATTAGTGTTGACTCCCGTTGGCACGTTGTCCGTATTCGGGTTCAAAACGCCAATTCCGTATCCCTTCGGCATCGAGCGGACGGGCTATCTGGTGAACGATCTGGACGGCGCAGTTCGGGTCGCCCGCGCCGACGGCGCCGACGTTCTTGTCAGTCCGTTTGACGATCCGATCGGGCGGGATGTCGTCATCCAATGGCCTGGCGGTGTAAACATGCAGTTGTATTGGCACACGACTCCGCCGTCCTATCCAGCGCTCCAGACGATTCCCGAAAACCGCGTCTACCTATCTCCCGACAGAGCCGCTGCTTTTGTCCACAGCTTTCTCGCCTTCTCGCACGGCAAGGTGCTCTCCGATAATCCGCGTGCGCCGGGGGTAGAGATTGGGAGGACTTCCGATACGTACCGGCGCATTCGACTTCAATCGACCTTCGGCCTGTTGACCGTGCTCGTGACCGATGGCCACCTACCGTATCCTTATGGCAGAGAGGTGACCGGATACGAGGTCACAAACCTTACTGATACTTTGGTCAAGGCGAAAGCGGCGGGAGTTGCGACCCTGGTTGGCCCCTATACCGCCGATCATCGGACCGCCGCGGTCGTGCAATTCCCGGGCGGCTACATCGCAGAGATCCACGCCCAGGAGCCTGCCAACGACTAGACGGCCCATGCGTATCGGTTCAGCGGGTGCTGTGGATTTCCTTCTAGCTTAGCTACTGTCTGTTTTACTTACAAGCAGCCGATGTCGGCCGATGTCGTCACGGATGCGCGCGAGGAGCAGCCTTGCGTCGCGATCCTTCACATCTGGCGCCTCGGTGGCAAGAAACTCATGCAACTTGTGTGCCCGCTCGCTCCCTGCCACTTTCCGGGCTATGGACAAGACAAGTTGTCTGGTCCGCTCCGGGAAATAAAAGGCCTTTACCGTTGAAACGATTTCCGCCGCCTCAGCCCTCATCAAGATGCCTCGCCGCACCGCCGCGCGAAGCGCGTAACGCGTGTTTACCAACGGGTCGGACGTCGCGCGATATGTCTCGTCGGAATAGGCCAGCGCTACTTCGTCGTCGGCGTCCAGAACACCTCTGCGGAACAGCCGGAATACGCTCCCGACCCCAATCATGCCGTGACGGTGCAACTCGACAGCGCGGAGGGCGCCCATGCTCGCCGCACCATAAACCGCTACTCCGGCCTCTATTAACGCCAGCACTTCCTTGGGGCTCACTGCCAGGCTTTGATAGAACTCGCCATCAATGATGCCAACGATGTGGGGCGGTGAAGCAAAGAGCGGTGCCAGGTCCCCGCGTTTGATCGGCGGCAGATACGTCGCATCCAGCAGGGTTGCGGCTTTGTGCGGATGCAGGCTTGGTCCTGTGAATATCACGACGCGCGGCCGTTCTGCGCCGATCGCGTTTTCACTCGACATGCCGATGCCAAAACTGGAGCGCGCGCGGCCCGATCTTGCCGCGGTCGAGCCCCCAGAACTCGAGCCCCGGCGCCATTACCCGCACCACGGAGAATCCGCCCGGTTCGCGCATGTCGGCGACCAGTACGCGCTCGATTCCCCGACTCTCCAGACGCGACAGAATCAGCCGGATATCCTCTGCGATATTGTCGTTCTCAAAGGAAGGCATCTCACCGAAGGGCCGCAGGCAGCCGGATTGCTGGAAGAGCCAGCGCCGTGGCTCGATTTTCTGCACGCGCTGCGTGAGGCGACTCGATGCCTTTGCGGCCGCATCGGCCGAGATGATGTCTTCGCGCACCCCCTGTATATCGACCGCTCGCGACTGGGCCAGCTCCGTCAATGCGCGGACCACCGCGATCCGCGCGTTCGGATGGGCGCCCATGCCACCATGCGCCTGGGGAAAGCCCGGCACGGAATCATCCGCCGTGGAGGCTACCGCGCAACACACTCCCAGATCGGAAGTGGTGTCTCGCACCACGGGGCGCAGACCGGCCCGTTCGAAGCTGGCGAGCAGTTCGGGAAAGGGATCTCCAGCAGCCGTCAGATCGATGCGCGGACATGCGCTGGGGTCATCCCAGCCTTCGGCCCCGGCCCGCGCACCGAATTCCGCTTCGCGGCGCGCTCTCGGGATCCATTCGCTCCGCAGCTCCGCCAGGGTGAACGCATCTCGTTCAACGAGTTCGCACAACGCATGACAAACCGCCTCCTCGAAGCAGTTTCCCGAGGCTAACCCGTTGGATGAGTTTGCCTCAAACGGTGAACGCGCCTTCCCGTACTGAGGGCCGTAACCTGCCAGGCCGGCCGGAACCAAGACCGGCTCGTTCGCCATCAGATCGTACACCTCCGTCCAGAGATACGCGCGATCCTCATCGTAGCTGTCGCGAAGTTTATGGTTGAAACTTCGTGGATCGGCCACGGCCAATCGGCCGCGACGGAGTTCGCGAAGGCTCCCCTCAACCGTTGCCAGAAGCACGCGCAAGGCAGTTTGCCGCTCGATGGCTTCCATCAAAGCGCCGGTCTTGGCGTCAACAGGCCGTATTCCCTTGCCGTTGTATATGGAGATCGGGTCGTCGGACTTGGGAACGACCGCGCTATAGACGGGTATCCCCAGGCGATCCAAACCGGTGATGTCCGCCAGCCTGGTGACGCCAAACGCCCCTGCAGCCCGGCTGGCCCGTGTCAGTGTGTCCTCGGCCGAAACCGATCGCTCCGAGTCGGCAGGCGCATGTTTACCGACGCTCTGTATACGCATGGAGCGGCTTATGCGTCACTGCTCCTGCTTCTCGTCAACCTCATCGAGGGACTTACAGTGTATTAGCATAAGAGCCTTGACACCAATTTCTTTCGGTTCTCTTGATTTGATAAACACCTCCAGTTCTTTAGCCGTAATCTTGCCGTCGAACGACTTCAACACCTCCTGCACGGGAATGCGCGTGCCCGAGCGGAATGCCTTTTGTTCTTTTGGAGTCAAGCTAATGTAAAACCCACTCAGTTTTCTCAGATAGTCACGCAGCTCGGAGTCTGTCAAGCCGACCTTGGCAAGTACTGTTTGTTTGATTTGTTCGCTATCCACCTGTTGTGCTCCTTTCCCCTGGTCCAATTAGAGCGCTTACCGCTAGTTCAAATTGAGCCTCATGCGTGCGACCAGCGCACGGAATCGCTCTTCTGACCGCAAACCATCCGTCATCGGGTCTACCGCAATAAAGAGTATCTCCGCGGACCTTCGCTCATAATCCCGTTCCAGATCGTGCAGAGCCTCTGCCTTCTGTCCTAACGCCAAGTGTGCGAGCGCCATATAGTACCACACGGCCGTCTCCGGCCTCACCGGATATGCATTCAGCAGCGCTTTCGCCTTCTTCTCCTGCTTCGCCCTGGCGTATGCGGAAACCAACAGGGGGATTCGCAGGTCCGGCGTGAATGACGCAGGAAGCCGCAGAACGGCCGCCAGAGCTTCCGCCGGCATCGATTTCGCCCAATAGTTTGGCGCCACTAGATCACCGAAGCTTGCATAGGCCGCCGTATCTTTGATCTCATCGAGGACAGCGAGCGAGTCATCGTACCGCCGCGCGTAATAGAGGATCGTGGCTTGCGCGGCCCGCAGCGCCCATTGGTCCGGCTCCAGGGCCTCCGCGAACTTGATCTCCCGCTCGCCCTCGTCGAATCGCCCCAGCGCGGCGAGCTCCAGGGCGTAGCATTCGTGAGCGTCCGCCCAATTCCGATCCAGCTCGATAGCCCGTTGAAACGTCTTCTCTGCCGCGTCCCATTGATAGTCCGCCTGCATCTGAACGTATCCCAGCGACGTGTATGCCTCCGCAAGCGTGCCGTCCAGTTCCAGCGCCTTCTGCGCCGCGGCCCTGGCCTCCTCCAACGCGTGTACCGGCGCCGTGTTTCCAAACAGGCTGGCTTGCAAAGCCAATAGCGAGTAGGTGTAGGCCAGTCCGGCATATGCTGGTGCATAGGCAGCGTCTTTCGCGATGGCCTGCTCGAAATACCGAACGGCGCTCTCGTAATCTTCCGGGGTCCGCTTGTTTAGATGGAACCGGCCCTTCAAGTAATCCTGGTACGGCTCGGAACTGATCGCATACTGCCGCGCCAATCGCTGCTTGAGAGGTTCGCTGAGTTTCAGCCGGAGCTGATCGGTGACTTCCGTCGAGAATTGCCCCAAAGCTTCTGCAAGCGAGGATAGCTTTCCGGTATACGTATTGCCCCAGAGCCGGGTGCCGGAGCGCACGTCGATCAATTCGGCTTCGATGCGCAATTCATCGGCCCGCCGCGATACGGAGCCGCGCACCACGCGGCTCACGTGCAGGTCGCGGCCGGCCCTCTGCGGGTCGACCGTCGCGCTGTCGTACCGGATTACCGAACCGCGTGCGCTCACGCGCAGCGTAGGTATGCGCGAGAGATCGTTGATAAGCGACTCCGTAATGCCCTCGGTCAGGTACTCCATATCCGGATCGTGCATACGGTTCTCAAAAGGAAGCACCGCCACCGAATCGGAGGCAGGCGGCTGGAGAAGAACCCAGAAAACCGCGGCAACCGCCAAGGCCAGCGCCGCCGCCAGCATCCATAGGCGGGAATGGCGCCGGGCGTCGCCGCGTACGGACGGGGAGGGTAGCGTCTCCGTGCTGATCGATGTCTGCGTTGCGGCAACGTCTTCGACAGCGCCGCGTTGGAGAGCGGCGGCCAGAGCGTCCCCGAAGTCCCGCGCCCTCGGATAACGCTCATGCGGATCGGGCAAGAGCGCCCTGAGGATCGCATCCTGGGCGGCCGCCGGCAGGTCTGGCCGCAGATCTCTCGGCGGCGCCATCAGGGCTTTCATCTTCTGCTGCAGTAAGCCGTCCGGCGCAGATTTTCGAAACGGCACGATCCCCGTAGCCATTTCGTAGGCCACTACGCCTAACTGGTAGATATCGCTCGCTGGCGACGACTCTCCCCAGAACTGTTCCGGCGCCATGTATACTCCCGTGCCGGCAATCTTCGTCGGTGTAGGCTCAGCGTCCGAATCCCTGACGCTCGCGATCCCGAAATCGATCAGCTTTACCTGCTCCTCGCCGGAACGGGTTTGCACCATGATGTTTTCCGGCTTCAGATCGCGGTGACACACACCCACTTCGTGAGCGGCCGTCAGCGCTCGTGCGGCCTGCCGCACGATGTCAGCCATGCGCTGTAGCGGCATGCCTCCCTGCCGGATCGACGCGCGCAACGATCTTCCTGCAATGTACTGCATTACCAGGAAGGGCCTCTCATCGTCCAGGCGGCCGAAATCGACCACGGCTACGACACCCGGATGATCGATGCGCGCCAGTGCCTCCATCTCGCCTCTGAATTTCTTGAGTGACCAGGCGTCTTCGGAACGCCGCTTTTGCAGAACCTTGACGACAACCTTGCGGGATGCCACTTCGGTATCGGTGGCCAAATAAGTAACTCCGAAACCGCCGCGCCCAAGCTCCCGGACAAGCTGGTATCGGCCCTTAAGCGAATCCCGCACGCTGCTCTCAGGGGCCATCACTCCATCGGACCCAAGCTCATCGTCGGGATCTACTCCGGAGGACGCGTTTGGATCGAACTCCATGGTAGTCAAGTGTCTAAGTTGGCCCTTTATAATAGCACGGCAAAACCTAGCCGTAGCTTACCTTGGGCGGCCGTTGCGAACCCCCATTTTTCACCAATAGACGCTCAAGAGAGTCCCGTTCGGGAACACAAGTTCGCCCCGTCGGCGGGTTAAGTGAAGCGTGCTAGCGCTAAGCCGCCCGCACATCCACGATGCAGGACGTCATAATCGTGCGGTGCTCGGGATGGCGAAACTCCAGGTGCATGCCGCGTCCGATGAAAGAGGCCTTCAGCATCGACCCGCCCCAGTTGGACCCTTCGATATGCACCAGCACCGGCTCGGGACAAAACGTAGGATGCCCGGAGATGAGCGCCTTTCCGTTGCCGCGATTCACCAGCGTGTACGCACGGTTCTGCGTCTCGACGCGCAACACCGCGCCCTCCGGCAGGCGGTCGAGGAAGACGCCGCCTTCCACTTCGGACGCGATGAAGTTGTGGTTCACAGCATCGCCCAGGTTGGGGTGAGGCCGGAACAAATTCGGCACGGGCATGCCGACTTCCGTATCCATAACAGAGTCCGTTCCTATTCTAATGCAAAACCGGCGAGTTCGCTGGGCGTTTGTTTACCAATTGGTGCCGGTGTGCGGCGGTACACTCGGGATAGGAGCGATCATGCCAAACCCCGATGGAACGCGCAGCGCTGTGCGGCCGCGCACGGCGGTGCTGACGGCCGGTTTCGACCCGCATCTTTCGTTCGGGTCTGCGCGGCCCGCCGTGTTTCGCAGTTCCACGTACGTCTTCCCCAGCCCGGAAGAGGCCGAACACGCATTTTCCGTTCTGGCCGGCCGCGTGCAACCGGAGGAAGGCGAGCGCGCGGACCTGATCTACTCGCGCTTCTCCCATCCGAATGCCGAGATTCTGGAAGACCAGATCGTGCCGCTGGAGCCGGGCGCGCAAGCCGCGGGGGTTTTCAATTCGGGAATGGCGGCGATCATGACGGCCTTCCTGGCGGTGGCGCGGCCGGGCACCACGATCGTGTACACGACGCCGCTGTATGGCGGCACCACCGGCCTGATCCACAGCTTCCTGGAACCCTTCGGCGTGCAAGGCATACCGGTGCCGGGCGGCGACACCGAAGCCATCGACGGCGCCATCCGGTCGGCCCGGAACGTGAGCATCGTGTGCCTGGAGACGCCCGCCAATCCCACCATGGTCATGACGGATATCCGGCGCGCGTCGGATGCCGCCAGGAATCATCCGGACCGGCCGGTGGTGATGGTGGACAACACCTTTCTGGGACCCACCTTCCAGCACCCGCTGATGCTGGGCGCCGACCTGGTGCTCTATTCCGGGACAAAATATCTCTCGGGCATGAGCGACATGGTGGCGGGCGTGGCGCTCTCGGCCGACCCGCAACTCATGCGGAAGATTCTCGCCAGGCGCAGCATGTTCGGCAATATCCTGCAGCCCGACGAATGCTGGATGCTGGATGGCCGCTTGCCCACCGTGGCGTTACGCATGAACCGGCAGAGCAAGAATGCGCAGCGGCTGGCCGAAGCCCTGCACGGCCGTCCGAAGATCCGGCGGGTGCTCTACCCGACGCTATTTGACGATGCGGAACAGCGCCGCATTTACGAGGCGCAGTGCGCGTATCCGGGCGGGATCTTCTCGCTGGATTTCGATGGCGGCCGTAAGGCGGCTTTCGACTTTCTGCGCAGTCTTAGGATCGGGCGCAACGCCGTTTCGCTGGGCTCGGTGGAGACGCTGGTGTGCCATCCGAAATCCACCACGCATTCAGGCATGTCGGCGCAGGAACTCGATGAGGCGGGTATTGGGGACGGGCTGGTGCGCGTTTCGGTGGGCATCGAGGATTGGCGCGACGTGCTGGCGGATTTCGAACAGGCGCTGGAGCGGGTGAAGTAGCGCTGGCGCATCGGCCAAATATAACGCCGGCCACCTTCATGAAATAGCCTTGCTCAACAGACGGATTTGCGGCGTCCGCGTGCCTTCCCAACGATATTCGAAATGGGCGGCGATATGCACGTTGGTCACCAGTGCGGGACGGAAGCAAGCGAGGCATTGGCTTCCTCCGCCTTTTGGGTGGTGGCGCACGCTGCGATAAATCACGCCATTCGATCCATCCGCCAGAAGCCGGCGTGCGAGAGCCTGGGAGGCGGCATAACTGGCTGGGTCGTGGTACGGGGCATTCTCGGTTAGGTTGGCCCGCACGTCGTGGAACACAGCGTGGAAATCGGCCAGGTAGAGGCGCATCCGGACACGTGTTTCCAATACGCCGATTTCAGCCAACTCCAGCGTGCGATGATAGACGACCTCGGCATGTGCGGCTTCGAGCGAATTGGCGGCATACCAAGCCCCACGTTCCGAGCTGTTGAAGCGGCCGCCGGTGGAGCGCGGATGGCAAAATGCAGCCATTATCACGCTCGCCATAGGGCGGCCGGCGACCCACTCATCCATCGGAATGCGATGGAGGGCGCCCAGTTCCGAGGAGATGCGGTCGTTAGTCCAGGTTTCCAACTCGAGGATCGCGGGCAGGTCTGCCGGTGCGGCAAGCGCGTCCAGAATGCCTTGGGAGGGGTACAGGCTGGGGATCAAGCGGCAGGCGCCGGCCAGACGCAACTCGCAGGTGGGCGGCGTCAGTTCCACCCGCCGCGCCTCCCGTCAAGCAGGCGCCGGACCTGGTAAAGACCGTCGATCCCTCCTGCGATCATAAGGGTCAGGGCGGGCTGGCCCCCGAATAGGGGATTACTGTTGGGCAAGCGGACCCATCTGTTGGCCAAATCCGGCTCCGGGTAAAGGATGTGGAGGTCCTTGTAGATGCCCAAAACGAGGGAGATTCGCATCAGCATATCGTACGGCAGTGTCGCGACGTGGCCCGCTTTATATTTGAATAGGGTGGATGGGGCGGGCCATCCGAGCAGAGCGCGCTGTTCCTCGGCGGTCAGTTGCCACGCGGCGCCGATACTAAAGAATGCGAGCATGGCTGGGCCGGACATGCGGCGCCGGACTTGGGGATCGCGGCGATCGCTTGGGGAAACCTGCTCAAGATCGGTCTTTTGACGACGTGCAGCGGTTGACTCCATATTCAGAGTATATGCTCTATCCGTGGAAGAAGTCAAGCTGGCAGTCGGAACCGAGCGGGCGCGCCGCGGACCGCAGCTGCCGGATGAGGTGTCGGGAACTCGCATGCAGCGCCCGCAACAATTCTCTCGTAGTGGTGCGGCGCTGTCAGGCCGCCTTACTCGTAACGCAGCGCGGTCATCGGATCCAGGTGCGCGGCGCGGCGAGCCGGCAGGTAGCAGGCCAGCAGCGCCACCAACGCCAGGAAGCCGGCGGTCACGGCAAAGATCGCGGGGTCGCCCGGTTTGACTTCGTGCAGCAGGCTCGCCAGCACACGACCCACGGCCAGCGCGCCCACGATGCCCACCGCGAAGCCCACTAAGGCGAGGCGCATTCCCTCCAGGATGACTTGGCCGAGCACGCGGCCGCGGCCAGCTCCCAAGGATATCCGGATGCCAATCTCCCGCGTGCGCTCGGTCACGGCGTAGGAGAGCACGCCGTAAATCCCCACTGCCGCCAGCAGCACCGCCAAGCCCGCGAACGACCCCACCAGCAGGCTGAGGAACTGTTGGCCTTGGGCGTTTTCGCCGATCACCTGGTCCATGGTCCGAACGGAGAACAGCGGCAGGCTGGCATCGGTCTGGGCCAGCGCGCGCCGCACCTCCGGCGTCAGGCTCAACGGCTGCCGGGTCGTGTGCAGCACCAGGAAGGGGCGCGAGTCGCCGGTATACGCTTCGTAAGCCTCCGGGACAGGCTTGTGCGCGAGGCCCCACTGGCGGACATCGTTCACCACCCCGATCACCTGCTTCCAGGGACCGTGGTCGCTGCCCTGCGAAAACATCTGCCCGAGAGGACTCTGTTTGGGCCAGAAGGCCAGCGCCATGGCTTCGTTAATCACGACCGGAGAAACAATAGCGTTGGCTTCGGCGTCGGGAGGGCGGCCGCCCTCAGGCAGTTTCTCGAAGCGCGCGTTGATTGCTTGCACACGATTGACATCGGCGGGATCGAACGTGCGTCCCTCGAGTAACCGCACCCCCATGGCGTGAAAATATTCCCGGCTGACCGTGTGGTATTCGACCAACAAGTTGCTCATCTGGGACGTCTGGCCGCGCAGCTTTACATAGTAGTTGCTCCCGCCTTCGAGCGGCAGCCGGTCGCTTACCGCGGCGGCATCCACGCCCGCGATGTGCGCAGCTTTTTCCAGCAGCGACTGCGAGAACTCCAACTTCTGCATCCCCGTCTTGTATTGCGTTTCAGGCAATCGCACGGCTGCGGTGAACACGCCTTCCGGGCGCACGCCGATATCCAGGTTCCGCAAACGCGCGAAGTCTTTCAGCAGCAGCCCGGCCGAAACCAGTAGCAGCAGCGACAGGGCCATCTCGCCCGCTACCAGGATGTTACTGGTGAACCGGCGGCTCTTTCCAGGGCTGATCGAACTGCCCGCGCCGCCTTTCAACTCCTCGTGCAGATCGGGACGCGACGTGCGCAGCGCCGGCACGAGGCCGAACAACACACCCGTCAACACGGATAGCGCGAATGTAAAGGCCAGCACCTCGCCGTTGAGCTGAATGACCGCGAACTGCGGGAGTGCCACGTTCTTGGCTCGCGATACCAACGCGATCAAGATCCATGCCACCAGCAAGCCCAGGGCGCCGCCAGAGACGGAAAGCAGCAGGCTCTCGGTCAGCAGTTGGCGCAGCAAGCGCCCACGCGCCGCGCCCAGCGCGCTGCGGACAGCCATTTCCTTTTGGCGCGCGACCGCTCGCGAAAGCAAGAGGTTCGCCACGTTGGCGCAAGCGATCAGCAGGACCAATCCCACCGCCGAAAGCATCATCAGCAGGGAACTGCGGGAGTCGCCCACCAGGTCGTCGTGCAGCGCGACGGCGGCGGAGCCTACTTTGTTGTTGGAATCCGGATAAGTCTTTTCAAGGCGTCCGGAGATGAGCTTCAGGTCCGCCCGCGCCGTCGCCAGCGAGACCCCGGGTTTCAGACGGCCAATGGCGTTAGCCCAATGGCTGCCGCGGGTGCCCACGCTCTTGCCGTCCATATCCAGCGGCACCCACATCTGCGTCTGGAAGGGGTAACGGAAGCTGGCGGGCATTACGCCTACGATGGTGTACTTTTTCGAGTTTAGCGCGATGGTGCGCCCCACGACTGCGGGATCTCCGGCGAAGTGCTCGCGCCACAAGCCGTAACTCAGGACGGCCACCTGGTCTTTCCCCGGCTGATCTTCACCGGGCAACCAAGTGCGGCCGAGGATTGGCTGCACCCCCAGCAGGGCGAAGAAGTTCGCCTGGGTCGGAACGGCCAGCACATGGTCCGGCCGACCCTCCCCGCTCAGGTTCATATCGCCCGACCAACCAAACAGGGCCATATCCTGGAAGGTCTTGTTCTGCGCCCTCCAATCCAGGAAATCCGGACCAGCGAAGGGATAGTTGCCGGGGGCCGCTTCGGTCTCGTACAGCCGCACCAACTGGCCTGGATCGCGAAATGGCAGCGGCCGCAGCAGGATGGTATCGATAATACTGAATATGGCTGTGTTGGCGCCAATGCCGACGGTGAGGGTAATCGCCGCGACTGCCGTAAAGCCGCGCGACCGCAACAGATTCCGGACCGCATAACGCAAGTCCTGCAGGCAGGTTCGCAAAAACTCCATCTTTCCGATTCTCCACGTTTTCTGCAAATGGCCGTACCCGGTTTAGACGCTTGGGAGCGGAAGATGTTGGCTGCGGCTTATCATTAGAGAAGGGGTGGGAAGAGGACTTGGCCGAAGGGGGGACTTGCCCGAATCCGGGTGGCGCGGCTATACTAGCATTTTCCAGACCGTGTTTATGACGGTACGAGACGAATTCGATCCACTGGCCCCGCAACGGGAGGCCGCCTTCTTTTATGGGCTTTTCCTGCGCGGCCATTCCGTCGAAGACCTGCGGCAGGATATCGACGTACCCCGGACGCTTCTGGATAAGTGGATGAAAGCGCACGACTTCGAGGTCAGCTTTCGGGAGAACCTGCAGCGTGTTTACACCTACCGCAAACAAGTTCTGGCCATCTTCGACGGATTGGTCCTGAACGAGCAAAACCGTCCTCGCGTGCAGTAACGCCG
>Ga0182018_10002552_pt1 | contig 17949 bp, 18 predicted proteins | sample 812P2MmetaG_FD_120490 | JGI IMG/M metagenome (GOLD analysis project Ga0182018, IMG submission 120490) | Permafrost microbial communities from Stordalen Mire, Sweden - 812P2M metaG | ecosystem: Environmental > Terrestrial > Soil > Wetlands > Permafrost | place: Sweden: Stordalen | collected... | reverse complement strand
CGGTGGTGGATGCGCGCGGGACGCCAAGGCAGACGCATGAGCGGATTGTGGAGCTGGTGCGGCAAAAACTGAAGCTCTAGGACTCTGTGGTAAATAAGACTTATGCCGTTCTCTGATTTTCACGGCAATGCCGAAACTATACATCGCTTGCGCGATATGCTGGCGCGTGAGCGGTTTCCGCATGCCGTGGTGCTTGCCGGCGGTCAGGGATCAGGCAAGTACACCTTGGCACTGATGCTGGCGCAGGCGCTGAACTGCCTGGCGCCGGTGACGACCGATGGTCTGCCTGATTTCTGCGGGAAGTGTTCGAACTGCACGCGGATTGCACAGGCGGCAGATCTGGATGCGCGGTTCGCCGAGGCTGTTGAAGCGCGGGAGAATCTGCGCGACGCAGACAAGAAAGAGACGCGGCTTTTTGTGCAGACGCATCCCGATGTGCTGGTGATCCCGCCCGACCCTCCGCAAATGATGATCAAAGTGGATCAGGTGCGGCGAGTGATTGAGACCATCCATTACCGGCCGGCGGAGGGTAGGGAGCGGGTTTACATTTTCACCGACTCGGCGTTCATGAAAGAGGCGGCGAACTCGCTGCTCAAGGTGCTGGAGGAGCCGCCGGAGTTCGCCACGATCTTTCTGCTGACGGAGAATTCCGGCGAACTGCTGCCGACGCTCCGCTCGCGGTCGATGGTGTTTCAGTTGGGTGCGTTGCCGGCCCAAGAGATTGAGCGGTATCTGGCGGAGCATTGTCCGGAGTGGAAGGCGGCCGAGCGTAACCTGGTGGCGCGGCTGTGCGAGGGCTGTGTGGGACGTGCCCGCAGCTTCGATCTCGCTGGCTACGTTGCAGCGCGCGCACATGCGGTGGCGATTCTGAATTCGGCGCTGCGGGCCGGCGAGCACAGTGAGCTTTTTAAGATCACCGAATCGTACCGGCCGGGCACGGAGGGGCGGGAAAAGATTGAGCAGCTCATTCGCACGCTCTATTCGCTGTTGCGTGACTTGGCGTCGATCGAAGCTGGGGCGCCGGAGTTGGTTCGCAACACGGACATCGCATCCGAGCTGAAGCGACTGGCGGAGGATGCGGACTTCGCGTGGATTACGGCTGCGTCCGAGCGGCTGGCCGAAGTGGAACGCGGGATGCGGCGGAATTTGTTGCGCTCGCTTTCGCTGGATGCGTTTGCGGCCGCGCTGGAAAAGGGTTAAGGCAGGGAATTGTGCCGTCCCGAACAGGACTTGTTTACATATTTTCGCAAGGCCTACCCCAGACTTCCGTCCCTTCGGATGCGGCCCCAGCGGGGCTGGTTCATTTCCGTTTGTGTGCAGGGGGGAACATTCGCTGACGTTCTAGACGGGCGCAACGCGACATTTGGGTCGGTTTGTGTGAGCTGATGGCGTAGACCAGGGGATTTATATTGCCTTCCCCGAGCTCATCGAAAGGCATCGACCCTCCAGGAACCGTTTAGAAGTTAACCCCGAATCCGGCTGAGATTACGGGGTAGAACTTGAACGCGGTCATGTCTTGGTTCAGCTTATTTTGTTCGGCTTGCACGTTTGACTGAAATGCCGAATTGGAGGTGATGCCGAGACAGTTCTGTCCGGTGGAGTCGCAGGCGCTTCCTCCCATGTTGATTGCGGTGCGGGGCGCGCCGGTGTAAATCACTCCAAGCTCAAACGGGAAGCTGAAATGGCGGTTATGAGGCAACAGGCTTCCCCAGCCAACGGTGAACATGGGGCCGGCCTTGACGAACTCGACCTTGCCCGTGCCCGAGATCGGATCGGAAGGATCGCTGACGTAAGTAGTGTTGTTGAGGGTAAAGGTGTTGCCCGCGGGAACGGAAGAGTTGGCGGTAATCTGGTTGCCGTTGTAGAGGAGAACGCCGGGGCTGAGATGGAAGCCGCCGTGGAAGGGAAACCAGTCGTAGTGGGCTTCGACGGAGCGGAAGCGCAGCTGGCCGGCGTAGGCCACTCCGTCCTCCTTGAAGGTGTGATCATAGCTGAATATGTTAAAGCCGACGCGCAGGTCGGAGCGGGCCGTTAGAGGGGTGGCTGCCTCCACTCCCGCGCCCAGCAAAGAGGCCTTGATGGCCATGCCGAGCCGGGAAAATGGCTGGTCGGAGTCGGTTTGTGCGGACCCGACGGTAGGAAACATCAGGGCAGCGAGAAAAGTGAGGAATAGAAACGCGAAGATAAAGACCAATGAAGAATGTCGTGGCATGAGAGTACTCCGCTTCATTTAGATTCTGAGCGCTGACCAGGAGACCGTTCAACCCAAATCTCGGCCAGGAAAAAAGGCTGTCCAGGTCGGGTGCGCCGAGATGGAAGATGCCTGGCGGGAAGTGGCATCGCTCGGTGCTTGCCGCTGGAAAATGCCACGTCCGGTGGCGGCACTGTGGGACCCCGTGCAGCAATGGGCTTAAAACCGGGGTCCGGAGCGCGGGCGATGGTAACCTGGCGCGGGTTACTGCAAGGTTAGAGTTTCACTAAGGTTCATAATTTCAGGCAGTTATCGAGATTACTTCGGTGGTTCAGCTCACTTCGGATAGATTGCCCGGCGGTTGCCTCCCGCCTATAATCGTTCTAACTCTGGTCAGGATTCTCTGTCAGGTTCCGGGTAGAACAATTGGAGAGGCGAAGTTTTGTCTGCATGCCTTTCAACAAAGGTTCGGTGAAAGGGAAAGCCCGGATTATGCGAAAGCGCCTGCAACTCGCATCGATGCTGACGGCTGCGACGGCAATCGCGACCTTCTTATCTCTCTTATCTCTATCATCTCTATGTTTTGCCTCGCCGGTTGTGTGGGCGGCGGCCGAGGGCGATCGTGTGCCGGAGGCGATTACCACGACTGATGAGAACGGGCGCAAGGTTTATGTGAACGAGCCGGCGCCAGTTCAGGAACATGCACCGCGGGTTCGGCGGTCCCAAGTTTCGCAGATCCAGTCTTCGCAAGGCCAGCGCTCGTCCCTGGTCTATTGGAGTAGCAAAGAGAGCCGGTGGAAGCCCGTGCCTTCAGCGGGCACGGCCTCGATGCAGGCAGCACGTTCGGCGGCGGCGGAGGTCAGCCAGTACTTTGGGCACGAATCAGCGCAGTCGGCGAATGCCCGGATTGTGGCTGCCAATGCCCGCGGGCATCAGGCTTCGCAGGACGAAATCGATTCGTCGATCGTGATGGCGGCGGCCCGGCACAATGTGGATCCCAACCTGGTGCGCGCAGTGGTCAAGGTGGAGTCGAACTTCAACTCGAATGCGGTATCGCGCAAGGGAGCGATGGGCCTGATGCAGTTAATGCCGTCGACGGCGCGGTCGTTGAATGTGAAGAATCCGTTCGACCCCGAGCAGAACGTGGACGCGGGTGTGCGGCATCTGAAGCAACTTCTTGAAAGCTATGGCGGAGACGTGGATTTGACCCTGGCCGCCTATAACGCAGGCGCGGGCGCGGTGGCGCGCAGTTCGGGAGTCCCGCGCTATGCAGAAACCCAGAATTATGTGCGAAGGATTACGAACCTCTACTACGGGGGAGTCGATCTTTCTCCGTCGGGCCTCCGGCATGATACCGTGCGGGTTCAACGAGATGCGCGGGGCGTGCTTTACATCAGCAACACGGACTAAAATTACGGCATCTGTTTAAGAAGTCTTATTCAAAGCTCTATTCATTACTCTCAGGTACCAAGGCAGTTCAACTGCAACGGCGGATCAAGACAGTTACGGACCGACGACTTTGAAAATGACATCGAGCCAGCGCGGTCTGCGCTGGGGAGCGCTGCTCGTGCTGGTGGCCCTCTCCGGAGTGCTGGCGCATGCCCGCACGCGTACTCATCACAGTGAATCCTGGGCTCGCGAGCGCTTTGCCAGTGCGGAGCGGATGCGGGAAGCGCTCAACGGGCGTCCTCCAGCGGAGCGCGCGCGGCACGACTATCAGCGGGTCATCAACGCCTATCGCAACATTTATTACGGAGCGCCGGCGTCTGCCAAGGCAGACCCCAGCGTGGTCGCGGTCGCGGAGACCCTGGTGGAGATGGGACGCCACTTTGAAGACGACAAGATTCTGAATGAGGCCATTGCCCAGTACAAATTCCTGCGGCGGGAGTATCCGGGCAGCAAATATCGTTGTGACGCTTTGTTCACCATAGGCGAGATTTATAAAGACGATCTCAACGATACCGAGCAGGCTCGCGGGATTTTTGAGGAGTTTCTGCATCGCTATCCCCAGAACCGACTGGCAGAAGACGCCCGGCGGGAGACGATCGAACTCGACCGCGAAGCGGACCCGGAGAAAAAGGCTGCGGGGCAGAAGCCGAAGAAGGCCGGCAAAAAAATTGCCGACACGAATAAAAGCGCCGACAACTCTGCAGGTAAGGACGGGAATTCCGGTATTGGCTCCAAGGCCGGGTCCAAAACCGACCTGAAGTCCGAGCTGAAGACGGAGCCAAAGTCCGAGCCAAAGTCGGAACAAAAGTCCGAACTGAAGACCGACGCAGCCGCCGGGGAATCTCCCGAGCCCCACAGCGGACGCACGGCGCGCGTTACCGGAATCCGGCACTGGTCCACGCCGGACTACACCCGCGTGGCCATTGATCTGGAGAGCGAGATCAAGTTCGGTTCGCAGCGCATTGCGCATCCGGACCGCATCTTCTTCGATTTGCGCGGTACCCAGCTGGCTTCAACCCTGGTGGGTAAGACCTTCGACGTGGATGATGGATTCCTGAAGAAGATTCGGGTGGCGCAGTTTCAGCCCGGGCGCGCACGGGTTGTGCTTGAGGTGGACGACCTATCCGATTACGAAGCCTTTTTGCTGCCCAACCCCTACCGGTTGATCATCGATATTCACGGCAAGAATAATCGGAAAAATATGCACGCGAAGTTGTTGCAAGACAGCGCGGCGATGGCGGATGTGGAAGCTCCGCCGAAGGCGCGATCGGACGAAAATGGCCGAGCTGCGGACGAATTGACGCCGGAAGAAGCCTTAAAGGAAGCAGAAGCAAAGGTGAAAGAAGACCTGCGCGCCGATGCGGGGAAGGCTCCCGTCACCAGCGAAGACATAGGAGACGAGACAAGAATCACGCCGAAGGGGAGCGACGCCGGCTCAAGGCCGGGTTCGTTGGCTTCCGCGACGCACGCTGCCGCCAAGGATAGGAGCACGACACCGGCGGTAAAAAAGGTTGTGGTCGAGGCGGACGATGACGACGATTCGCCTGCGCCGCCGAGCCGTGTGCGCGGAAAGTCTTCGTCTTCGTCGCGGATGGCTTCGAGCCGGGCAAGAAACAACGACTTGGATATGCGCGAAGCCAAGCCCACGGCCAGCGGCCAGCGATCGCTGATCCGCGCGCTGGGGTTGAAGATTGGCAAGATCGTGATCGATCCCGGTCATGGCGGCCACGATACCGGGACCATCGGCCCCGATGGCCTGCGCGAAAAGGATCTGGTGCTGGAAGTCGGCCGCCGCCTGGGCAAATTGCTGGAAACGCGTCTGGGCGCCGAAGTGGTCTATACGCGCAAGAACGATACTTTCATTCCGCTCGAAACGCGCACCGCCATCGCCAACCAGCAACGCGCCGACCTGTTTATTTCGATTCACGCCAACTCAAGCCACGACTCCGACGCTCGCGGCGTAGAAACGTACTATCTGAACTTCACCTCCTCGCCGGAGGCGTTGGAAGTGGCGGCGCGGGAAAATGCGGTTTCGGAGAAATCCATTTACGAGCTCCAGGATCTGGTGAAGAAAATCGCGCTGAAGGAAAAAATTGAAGAGTCGCGCGAGTTCGCCGGAGATGTGCAGGAATCGCTGCACAGCGGGCTGGCGGCCAAGAGTCCTGCCATTCGCGACCGCGGGGTGAAGAAAGCGCCGTTCATCGTTCTGATTGGCGCTAACATGCCGTCGATCTTGGCGGAGATTTCGTTTGTGAGCAATCCTACCGACGAGCATCGACTGGAGACCAGCGAATACCGGCAGCGCATCGCAGAGTCACTCTATTGTGGAATCGCGAAGTATGTGGATGGATTAAGCGGAGTGAAGGTGGCCAGCAAGCTGGACAAAGCCGCCGGCCAATAACCAACCCCAGGGGCTAAAGCCCACGCGGATGGTGAACGGCGACGCGGCGTTGAAGCGCCGCTCTTCCCCGGAGTTGCGGCGATGCAAGACTAGCGATCGGTCGCCCGTAAGCGTTGCGTTACTGTCCAGCTTACTGAATGGAACTTCCCACCTGCGAAAAGACGTTGGACGCGTTCGATCCGATGAGCCGCACCGTGCCCACGACAATCACGAGGACCACCGCCAACATCACTGAATATTCGGCAATGTCCTGACCTTGTTCATCCGACCAAAGATTGCGTAATGAATGTCCCATAAGTTTGTCCTCTTCTAGGAAGCAATTGCGGTCCTAGCTGCCGCGGACTGCGAAGCGGGCTGGCGTCTGTAATCGGTAAGATTCAGTCCCCACCCCTCACTGTCGTGGGTCACAGCCTGCAGCCCAACCTGAAACTCGGATGTTCCCTCCAGCTTCTTCGTCCAGACGACACGAAACTGAATTCTTCGCTGGCGATAGAAAACCGTAACTTCATCGGACAACTTCAATGGGCGACGCACCGAGCCCAACCGTACTCCAGCCGGGGTCACATCGAGGGTGTGCACAAGGTCTTCAAAAGATTTGCCGGAGCTGTCTTTGCCTTTTACGCGAACGGGAAGAACTGCCTTGGTGCGATTGTCCCGCCGCTGATCCATATCCATACTGCCTGACCCCATGCTTTCACCCAAATCTAGTTTGCCGTCGGAATGGCAGGGTGGGAATGGCCCCGACGGGTAGCAGGGCGGCACGAAGGCACCATGCTTCTGGCCAGATCGGGCAGCGCAAAATACGCGTACAGGGACATTTTCCCGTTCGGCATAGACCAGAGGACTCATCCCCCTGCTAGACTCGAGCCTTTGGAGGTGCGGGCTTGCAGGGCGTTTACATTCTCTCCGCGGTGCGGACGCCGATCGGTAAGTTTGGTGGGGGGCTGGCTTCGTTAACGGCGGCGGACATGGGCGAGGCCGCGGCTCGGGCTGCGATGGAGCGGGCCGGAGTGGAGCCGGAGCAAGTGGAAGAAACGATCTTCGGGAATGCGCGGCCGGCAGGGGGCGGGCCGAATGTGGCGCGGCAGATTTCGGTGCGCAGCGGGGTGCCGCAGGAAGTTCCAGCGTTTACAGTGAATAAGGCTTGCGCGTCGGGAATGAAGTCGATCGCGTTGGCGTATCAGGCGATTCTGCTGGGCGATGCGAACTGCGTTCTCGCCGGCGGGACCGAGTCCATGTCGCGGGTTCCTTATTATCTGGACGGTGCTCGGTGGGGATATCGGCTAGGCAATCAGGAAATGGTGGATGGAATGTATCGCGACGGATTTTTCTGTCCTTTGGCGAAGATGGTGATGGGCGAGACGGCCGAGGTGCTGGCGGAGCAGTACAAAATCACGCGCGAGGAACAGGATGAGTATGGTCTGCTGTCGCAGACGCGCGCGGCTCGGGCGATTGCGGCGGGCAGGTTTGATGCGGAGATTGTTCCGGTGACGATCGAGGGGAAAAAAGGGGCAACCACGCTGGCGCGCGATGAGCATCCTTTCCCGGATGCGAGCCTGGAGATGCTGGGGAAACTTCCAGCCGTGTTCTCGAAGGTGGGGACGGTCACAGCGGGGAATTCTTCGGGCATCACCGATGGGGCGGCGGCGGTGGTGGTGGCTAGTGAACATTTTGTGAAGCAAAACAATCTGAAGCCGCTGGCGCGAATCGCGGCGGTTGCTTCGGCGGGAGTGGACCCGCGGACGATGGGGATTGGGCCCGTCCCGGCACTGCGGAAACTGGAGGAGAAACATAATCTTAGGACGCACGAGTTCGGGCTGATCGAGCTGAATGAGGCCTTTGCGGCACAAGTGCTGGCGTGCGAACGGACGCTGAATCTGAATCGCGAGCGGCTGAATGTAAATGGCGGGGCGATCGCGATCGGGCATCCCATTGGGTGTACTGGCACGCGCCTCACGGTGACCCTGCTGCACGAGATGCTGAAACGCAATACCAAGCGAGGCGTGGCCACGCTGTGCGTGAGCGGCGGCATGGGAATGGCACTGGCTTTGGAAAACGTTGTGTGAGGCGCCTACTTCGCAAGAAAAGGATTCAAGTGCGGGGTTGCGCCCAGGACTCGTAGCCCGTAAGGGATGTTATGAACATTTGCAGCCAGCCGTAGGGCGCCCAATTGCATCGAAAAGTTCGGCTCGTTCCTGGGCGAGGTGGTTTTGCAAACTAAGCTCCTCTATGCTCTTGTAGTCAGTGTCATTTCACTGATCGTTACAGCCTGCGGAGGCGCTTCCGGTAACAGCCAGACAGCGCCTCCCTCATCCTCTGTCTCCTCCGTATCGGTGGTTTGTATGCCTGCGGCGGTGGCGGCGAAGGCAACCTCGCAGTGCAGCGCAACCGTTCAAGGTACGGGAAGTTTCAGTTCCGCGGTGGCATGGTCTGCCAGTGTAGGCACTATCAACACGAGCGGTCTTTTCACCGCACCAGCTTTGCCCGAGAGCGTGACCGTAACTGCGACCAGCACGCAGGACACATCACAGTCGGGTGCGGCCACCGTGACCGTGCAGCTGCTGACATCGCAGAGCAATCACGTCGTCCTGGTGATGGAAGAGAACCAAAGCTATGCGACCGTGGTGGGCAATACCAGCGATTGGCCAAATCTTAACAACCTGATCAGCACTGGAGCGCTTCCCACAAACTATTACGCTAATTCCCACCCGTCGATCGGCAACTACTTCATGCTGACGACCGGGCAGTTGCTGACCACGGACGACAGTTCCACCTCGGTGTGGGATGTCGACAATCTGGCCCGGCGAATGCTGGCCTCTGGGGTCTCATTCAAGATCTATGCGGAAGGGATTACTCAAGGCTATGTTGGCGGCAACACCGGACTGTACCTGATTCGGCATAATCCGTTTACCATGCTTTCAGATATTGCCGGCCACCCGCAGGTGGCGAACCAATGCATTTGGCCGTTTACCCAATTCGCTGCGGACCTGGCCAGCGGAACTTTACCCGAATTCTCGTATATTGTTCCCGATGTCGACGACGATGCACACAATGGGACGCCTCAGCAGGCGGACACTTGGTTGCAGACGAACGTGGTCGTCCCCTTGTCTAGCACCTCTGAATTCGCGTCCGGAGGAGATGGCATTCTCATCGTGGACTTTGATGAAGCGGCAGACACCGACACCGCAAACGGCGGCGGTCACGTCGCTCCAGTGCTCTGGGGTCCGAACGTAAAGGCCGGTTTCACGCAAACATCCAATACCGTATATCAGCATCAAAGCATGCTACGCACTGTAATGGAGACGCTGCAGTTATCGAACCCTCCAGGTGCCGCTGCGAGCGCACCTTCGATGTCGGAGTTCTTTGTGCAGAAGTAAGCCTGGATTGTGCGCAACTACATGGCCCGGTGCCAACAGGCACAGTTGTGGCGACTGGTTGTCGGTATTATGAAGCTCGACGGAATACCTTAACATTCCTACTGATTAAGAAAGGTCCCACTCAACCGTCCCCGTGATCTTTGGTTCTGCGCCTTTGGGAACAAGCCGCTCGGTTCCTGCTATGCTTTCCCGGCTTGTCGCCGGGAATTTGAAACCGCTCAGAATCGCCGACAACTCGAGGAGAATCCCATGCTTCAACCCATAATCCGCACGAGACATGATCCCAGACGTGATGCGAGGCGAGACGTGCTGAGGACATCGTGCGTGATCGCATTTCTTCTGGTTGCAAGTTTCGCGCTGGCCCAGAGCGAGTTTTCTGCAGAGATGGTGGACACGGAGAAGTCGGGAAATCCCACTCAGGCCAAGATTTATCTGGCAAGGGACAAGATTCGGATCGAATCAGGCGTGGGCAATGCCAAGGGCTCCGGGGCGGTGATCATGAATCTGGCGACTCAGACCTATACGGTCTTGATGGACAAGCAGCATATGTATATGGAGATGCCGACCCAGACGACTGGGCAGCGAACGATGTACAACTTCTTCCACACAGGTGACGTGGAGAGCGCCTGCGTCGACTGGCTACAACAGGCGAAGAACAAGGGAGGAAGTTGTCATAAGGTCGGCAGCGATACAGTGAATGGCCGCAGTACCGTCAAGTACGAAGGCACGAGCGCCAATGGTGACACGGTCACCTTCTGGATCGATCCGAAGCTGCGGTTCCCAGTGAAGTGGGAGGGGGAAAATGGTGGAGGAGAGTTGCGGAACATTCAGGAAGGGACCCAGCCGGCAAGTTTATTTGCGATTCCCGCGGGCTACACCAAGATGGATATGGGCGGCATGATGCAGCGTCCGCAGTGAGCGACGGGTAGTTAGAAGTCGCCCAACATCGCTCGATTGGACGCGGCGCTGGTCTGAGCGCGAGATCCTTCCTCCGGAAAAACGGCTCCGTCCGGGATGACGCCACAAAGGTTCTGGCTGCGTTGCGCTGGGAAAACCGGGCTACTATACTCGTCTCAGCGATCCTTTTGACCTTTCCGGAGCATCCATGGCTTTATCCGCAGTGATCGTGGACGATGAGCAACTCGCCCGCGACGAACTCGCCTACCTGCTAAAGAATGCCGACGACGTGAATGTCGTGGCCCAGGGCAAGAACGGACTGGAAGCTCTGAACCTGATCAAGGAACATAATCCTGATCTGGTTTTTCTGGATGTGCAGATGCCCGGACTGGACGGCTTCGGAGTGATCAAGAAGCTGCTCGACAAGAAAATTCCCCTACCCAAAATCATCTTCGCCACCGCGTTTGACCAGTATGCGGTGAAGGCATTCGAAGTGAACGCGGTCGATTATCTGCTGAAGCCTTTCGACAAGAAGCGAGTGGCACAGGCGATCCAGAAAGCGCGCGCCAAGCAGGACGCGGATGGGCTGCCGGCGGAGAAGATCGAGACCCTGGTGCGCATGATCGAATCGCAGAAGCAGCCTGCCTCAAAAATTCTGCTGAAGACAGTAGGGCGCATGTTTCTAGTCGATCAGAAAGACATTTGCTATGCGTGGATCGAAGATGGCGTGATCACGGTGGTGACCGGCGGGGTGGCGGGCATGGAAGGCCAATCCAACTGCCGGACGCTCGAGGAACTGTTGGACAGTTTAGACACGAATCTTTTTTGGCGGGCGCATCGCTCCTACCTGGTGAATATCAATCGCATCCGCGAAGTCGTTCCCTGGTTCAAAAGCTCCTATCAGTTGCGCATGGACGACAAGAAGCAGACCGAGATTCCGGTTAGCCGGGCTCAGACCAAGCGGTTGCGGGAACTGTTCGGGCTCTGAATTTTTCCTGGCGCACGGACCTGATGGTCTGAGAAGAAGGACAACCTCTCCACCCAATTCGAAGCACGATGGCAATCGCTTTTCCTGATGGTTCTGCCAAGTTTTCGGCGTCTCACCAGCGCGCCTTCGCCTTCGTGCATGACATCCTCGGGCTTGCGCTTATCTTCATCGTATCGCTGTTCTCGGCGGAGCGCCTCCAAGAAATCGGTGGCCTCTTGATCGCCGCATTTAGGTACGGTCTGCCACGAGTTTCTCAGCCTGTTCTGAAGTCAATTTCGTGACGGTGGGAGGGAAATAGGATCTTTTCCTCTTGGCGTTGGAGCCGGATTCCATGATTTCAAGTCCTCTCAGAAAAGCTTTCACATTTTCGATTTACCTCTACCCGCTGCGTTGTTTTGTTACAAACTCCGAACAGTCACACTGCATGTCAGATGGATTCCGCTATCATTGGTTTGATGGCACGAGGTTGGGAAAGCAAGTCGGTGGAAGCGCAGCAGGCCGAGGCGATTGACAAAGCGCCGCAGCATCGTCCGCCGATGAACCCCGAAGTGGCCGCACGCTGGCGGGAAAAAGAGAGTCTTCGGCTCTCCCGGCAGAGAGTGCTGGAGCAACTGAAAGTGAGCACCAACCCCCGGCACCGTAGGATGCTGCAAGATTCCCTGACCGATCTGGACGAAAAACTGAAGAAATGAAAAGGCAGACCTCAGGCCCCGGACGCCAGATCTTGGCGTCGACATGACTCCGGTCGATCTGTGGTCTGATGTTCGACGTCCGACGTCCGACGTCCGAGGTCTGGGGTCCCCTGGTCCCTCACGTATAATGATCTTTTTATGACAGCCTACGTTTATGTCTCTCTGAAGAAAAGCGTTCTTGATCCCCAAGGTAAAACCATTCAGGGCGCGCTCAAGAAGATGGGGTACAAAGGGCTGGAGAGTGTTCGCCAAGGCAAGTATTTTGAGCTTACGCTGGACGCAGGGCTCTCGCGCGACGAGGCGGAGACCGAGGTCGAGCGCATTGCCCGGGAAGTGTTAACCAACCCCGTCATTGAAGAGTTCCGCTTTTCCCTGGCCGGGTAGAAACAGTTCGCGAAATCCTTTAGGGTCCTCATTATGTGTGGCATCGTCGGGTATGTCGGTAAGAAAAGTGTAGTTCCGATCATCATCGAGGGCCTGCGAAGGCTGGAATATCGCGGGTACGATTCGGCCGGGATCGCGGTAGCCGGAAACAGTAACGGACTGCAGCTTCGGCGCGCCGAGGGCAAGTTGCGCAACCTGGAAGAAGCCATCCGCTTGAACCCCCTCGATGGCACCTACGGCATAGGGCATACCCGCTGGGCTACGCACGGTCGTCCCACCGAGGAAAACGCCCATCCCCACCGCGACTGCACAGGCAAGATCGTCGTAGTACACAACGGGATCGTCGAGAACTATCTCAGCCTGAAGAAGAGACTGATTGAAGAAGGGCACAAGTTCGCCACCGAAACCGACACCGAAATCATCGCCCACCTGATCGAGAAATATTCCGGGAACTCAGGAAGGGGAGATCACCGCTCCCTGGAGGATGCAGTGCGGCAAACGGTGAAACAACTGACTGGAGTTTTTGCCCTGGCGGTGATTTCTACCGACGAGCCCAACAAGATTGTTGCGGCGCGCAATGGACCGCCGGCAGTAATCGGATTGGGAAATGACGAATACTTCGTGGCGTCGGATGTGACCGCCATTCTGTATCACACACGCGACATTTTCTTTCTGGCGGACGGGGACATGGCCATCGTCACGGCCGACGGAGTGCAGCTGACGGACTTCGATGGCAAGCCCGTGGTGCGCCAGGTGCAACACGTCATGTGGGATCCGATACTGGCGGAGAAGGGCGGCTTCAAGCATTTCATGCTCAAGGAAATTTATGAGCAGCCGCGCGCAGTTCGCGATACGACATTGGGCCGGGTCTCGCAGGAAACGGGTCACATCTTTCTCGAGGAGATGGAGATCACGGAAGCCGAATTCCGGGCCGCGAGCAAAATCAATATTATTGCCTGCGGAACCAGTTGGCACGCCGGGCAGGCGGGCAAGTTCATGATCGAATCGCTGGCGCGGGTCCCGGTGGAAGTGGACTACGCCAGCGAGTGGCGCTACCGAAATCCTATCGTCGATCCGCAGACGATCACGCTGGTGATTTCGCAGTCGGGCGAGACGGCGGACACGATCGCCGCCCAGCGGGAAGCTAAGGCCAGAGGATCGAAGACGTTGGCCATCTGCAACGTGGTCGGGTCGATGATCACGCGCGAGGCGCAAGGCACGATTTACACTCATGCCGGGCCCGAGATCGGTGTAGCTTCGACGAAAGCTTTCACCGGACAGCTCACCGCTTTGTACATCTTCGCCATGTATCTGGGGCAGGTGCGCGGCGTCATGAGTGCCGAGCAGGCGCAAGCTGCGATGCTGGAGCTAACGCGCATTCCGGCAAAACTCGAAACCATCCTGACTCATGATGAGGCTTGTGACGAGTTAGCCAAGCGCTACCAGAAGGTCCACGATTTCTTGTTCCTGGGACGGGGAATTCATTATCCGATTGCGCTGGAAGGTGCACTGAAGCTGAAAGAAATCTCCTACATTCATGCGGAGGGATATCCCGCAGGCGAGATGAAGCACGGACCCAACGCTCTGATCGATGAAAATCTTCCCGTGGTGATGATTGCGACTCGGGATGTGAACAACCCGGGCTCAGCGCTGCGCTACGAGAAAACAATCTCCAATTTGAAGGAAGTGAAAGCGCGTTCCGGGGTGGTGATCGCTTTGGCCACGGAAGGAGATGAAGAGATCAAGGAATCGGCGGATCACATTCTTTATGTCCCGGCGGCGCCGGAAGAGTTATCGCCGATTCTGGAAATCGTTCCCCTGCAGTTGCTGGCATATCACATCGCGGTACGGCGCGGCTGCGACGTGGATCAGCCGAGGAATCTGGCGAAGTCGGTGACGGTGGAGTAGGGAACAGGTTGTCGCGTTGGGGTTATCACCGGTGAAGACAAGCTCCTTACTCAAACTCAGTATTCGGCAACTTCAATATCCGTTTTGCCAAAATCGTATCCTTTGAACAGCAAAGGTTCCCCCTTGTCCTTCGCCAGCGCGTACGCGAAGCAATCCCCTAGGTTGAGCCCCGCCTTATGGCGTCCTTTGCCGAAATCGCGGTAAGCATAGCGCGCGATCTCTGCCTGCTTTGGAGTGACCGACTCCACTTGAATCTGGGCGTCGCGTAACAGATCGTCCAAACGCCGGCTGAGGACCGGATTTCGGTTACTGTCGGTTACGACGGCGGTTTCGACGTAGGCCACCGCGGATACACGGCAGATTTCCGCTCTCTGCAAAGCTCCAGCCATCGCCTCCGCCTCCCGCTCACCCCGTAAGATAGCGATGATCGCGGATGTGTCTACGATCATTTGGGCAATCCCTTCTCGTCATATAACAGGTCTCCGTGATCGACGGACCGGAACGGCTCCTTCCACAGGGGCGCACATTCTCTTGCGATCTTGAGAATGCGCTCGACCTTGCTCGGGTGCCGGCCTTGGCGCACACGCTCAAGGCGTTCGCGAACCGCTTGGGTGACTGCCGTGGCCATGCTCTCGCCGGTGGATTCCGCCAGTTCCCGGGCCAGCCGATGGGCCTCCTCGTTCTTTATGTTCAAGCTCATGATCTACCTATATACCACTCATGTCTACCATTCTACCATAACATAGTTAATGGTAAAAAACGGAATGATTTCCCTGGGGTCAGCATCCGATCAAGCGCTCTCCGCGAATACGTACTCATGCTGGCCGTCGCGGATGATCAGGACACGCGTGCCTCCGCGCTCGCCCACCACGAATTCGAATCCGTCGGTACCGGGGTTGATGGTGATGAACGAAGTTGTGCCATCGTCATTCTTTCGCGAAGCCACGGCGCTCTTCCACTCGCCCAGATCGAATGTAGTGACTCCGTTGTCGGTTAGCACGGCCAGGTCGCCGAGTTCCTTGCTGGAATAATGCTTGCCCAAGTTAGAGACGAGATCCGGTGAAGCCGGCACTACGAGCCGTTCCCGGTCTTTCGCCAGCTCCGCTTTATGGGACGCGGCGCGAGAGGCAACTTCAGCCACTGCTTCCGGCTTGCCGTCGAAGACAACCTCGAGCAAGCGGCGCCCGAACGGACCGAGAAGCATGCCACCGTTATCCGAATTGGTGAGAACCACCGCGCCGATACCGGCGTCGGGCAGAAAATAAAAGTTGCTCTTGAAGCCCGACATGCTGCCTCCGTGACTCACCACCGGAACGCCATAGGTGTGATCTTCGATTAAGCCCATTCCATAACTCGCGTCCTCGCCCAGGGAAATTTGCGGCGCGCGGCGCATCAGCAAATTTTGCGCCGAAACCAGTTGCCTGCCGTCGGGCAACTTTCCCAGCGCGAGCTCGTCTTGCACATAGCGAATCAGATCGGCGGACGAGGTCCACACCGCGCCCGCGGGACGGGCGGGCACGATCGAGTAATTGATCGCCATGCTGGCCACGCTGGGCTTGCCATCGATATCGTCCGCGTGCGGGGTGGCGTGGTTGCCGGCCAGGGCGCGTGCATAATCGAAGGTCGTCGACTTCATTCCCAGCGGATCGAAAATCTTTTGCTGCATCGCCTTGTCATAAGCGACGCCAAGCTCCAGGTTCGGATAGACGAGATGCGCGCCAATGTATCCGGCTGCGGCTGCCATCAGGTTGCTGTACTGAAAAACCTCGCCGAACTTACTGGTCGGTTGCATGGTTCCGAGCAGAGCTAACTCGGTTTCCGGCGTAGCATTCTTGAATTCAAATAGCCATTCCATGTCCTGTCGCGGAACCCCGGTGCAGGCGCAGATCAGGTTCTTGACCAGGACCTGTTTCGTGGTCTCGGCGTCACCCAGTTTGAAAGCCGGGTAGACGTCAACCACGGGCTCATCCCAGCGCAGCTTTTTGTCGTCGACGAGTTCGGCGAGCAGCAGCGTCGTCATTCCTTTTGTGTTGGATGCCGCCATGAACACGGTGTTTTCGTCGACGCGCTCGGGCTTGCCCAGTTCGCGAACCCCAAAACCACCCTCATAGACGACCTTGCCACCATCAACGAGCGCGATGGAAACGCCCGGAATGCCGAGCTGCTGCATGGAAGTTTCCACGAAGGCTTTGAGCTGCGCGATGTGTGCTTCATCCAGCCGGTGCGGTGTGCGGCCAGCGAATGACTCGCGGCGGTAATCCTTGGGACGCAAGCTTTCAAAGACCAGACCAATCGGGGCCGAGCGCTTCTCGACCGTGGGATCGGTCCCCTCCAGGATGACCACGGTCCAGAGCTTCCCCGCACGCAGCGCCAGAGTCTGCACGACCGCGCGCTCGTTGGGAGAAGTCTCATAGTCAAACACCTGGCGCTCTTCCCATCCTTCGCGCGCGGGACGCTGCGTGACCAGCTTAACCGGCCGCTTGGATTCGGGCTTGTAGGCGGCCCAGGCGGCGGCAACTGCGGGTTTGGCGTCGGCGGCCTGGGAGTCGACAATGACGATATGGGTGTCGGTCTCGGGCGGTGTCAGAACGACCAATTCTTTCCGGGTCTCGATGGACCAGCCGGAAGGAACTTTGAAGGTGGCTCCGGCTGAGGTGACGCGCGGCGTGTCGGCTGTCACCCGCTCGCTGGCTGGTTTTGTTTCTGACGACTGCGGGAAGGTGGCGATACTGGACCCTGCGCAGATCACGACCGCGAAACAAGCTAAAAGAGCGGTTCGATAAAGAGCGGTACGATCACAGGACATGGGAGTCACCCAGCTGATTTAAGATGAGGGAATTGAGGGACCAACGATACACGCAGCGGGGCTGGCTTGTAAAACGGGTTAAAATTTGGGGTATGAAGGTTCCAGGATCTTTCTGGATCGTGGCGGTGTGCGCGACCTACCTGTTCACTCCCTCTTGCGCTCCGGCTCAAGCCGTGCCTGCCAACTCTGCAGAGGTTCGGCTGCACTCGTACCTGGAGCAAGCCGCGCAAGCGATGCACACCGGAGATCTCGCAACTGCCGCCGAGAACTTTCGACGTGCTTTAGGGATTGATCCTCACTCTCTTGCGGCTCTGAACAATCTGGGAATTGTGCTTTCTCGCCAGGGTAAGCCGGCAGAGGCGATTCCTCTGTATCAAGAGGCGTTGAAGTTCGGTCCCGGGGACCTGGCCACCAAACGCAACCTGGCTGTCGCTTATTTCAAAGCCCAGCGTTATCGCTCGGCGTGGAGTATGCTCCGACCGATGGCAGTGGCGTATCCTACCGATTTTCAGATTCTCGATCTGTCCGGCCTGTGCCTGTTTGCACTCGATCGTTATCCGGACGCGGCGCAGTACCTGGAGCGCGCCAACCAGGCTGACCCCTCTGACCTGGAAACGCTCGATATGCTCGGCAAAGCGTATTTGCGCATGAAAGACTACAAGGCGCTCACCGGCGTCTTTGCCCGCATCATGAAGCTGAATCCGAACTCAGCGCCGGCGCACATCATGATGGCCACGGCTTACGACGAGATGTCGAACCGGCCCGACGCCATCAAGGAATATCAGGCCGCAGAAGAAGCTGACCCGAATTACATGGGTGTGCATTCGGGCCTGGGTTTCCAGTATTGGCGAGAAGG
>Ga0182018_10002551_pt1 | contig 17952 bp, 9 predicted proteins | sample 812P2MmetaG_FD_120490 | JGI IMG/M metagenome (GOLD analysis project Ga0182018, IMG submission 120490) | Permafrost microbial communities from Stordalen Mire, Sweden - 812P2M metaG | ecosystem: Environmental > Terrestrial > Soil > Wetlands > Permafrost | place: Sweden: Stordalen | collected... | reverse complement strand
CGGCCAGGCCGACGACGCGGAATTTTGCCGCATCGCGCAGGAAGAAGGCTTGTGGGTGATTTTGCGTCCCGGCCCGTATGCCTGCGCCGAATGGGAAATGGGCGGCACGCCGTGGTGGCTGCTGAAATATGACGCCATCAAATTACGTTCACGCGACCCGCGTTTCATGGCCGCCGTGACAAATTATTTGCACGCGGTGGGAAAAGAACTCGCGCCACTGCAAATCACGCACGGCGGTCCTATTCTCATGGTCCAAGTCGAAAACGAATACGGCTCCTACGGAAAAGATTCCGCTTACATGGGCGAAATGCGGAAGGCGATGCGCGATGCTGGATTTGACGTGCCGCTGTTCGCGTGCAACCCGCCCGGCGATTTGAAAAAAGGCTACCGCAATGATTTGTTTCCCGTCGTGAATTTCGGCTCGAATCCCGCCAAAGCATTCAAATCACTTCGTGAAATTTTACCGCAAGGCCCGCTGATGTGCGGCGAGTTTTATCCAGGCTGGTTCGACACTTGGGGACAGCCGCATCATCTCGGCAATACGCCGCAATATCTGGCCGACCTCGCCTACATGCTCACCAACGGCGAGTCGTTCAGCATTTACATGGCTCATGGCGGCACGACGTTCGGGCTTTGGTCGGGCGCGGACCATCCGTTCAAACCTGACACTTCCAGCTACGATTACGACGCACCCATCAGCGAAGCCGGCTGGCCGACGGAGAAATATTTCAAAACGCGCGAACTGTTTTCACAACATCTTTTGCCCGGCGAAACCATTCCCGAACCGCCCGCGACCAATGCCTTGATCACGATTGCTCCGGTCGAAGCCAAAGAATGGGCGCCGGTTTTTGCAAACTTGCCGAAGGCGATTGCCGATGCGACGCCGCGCGCAATGGAAGAATACGATCAAGGCCACGGCTGTATTTTGTATCGCACGACCATTCCCGCAGGCGCGGCGGCGACGCTGGAAGCCGCGAGCGTCCATGATTTCGGCTTTGTGTTTCTCGACGGGCAGCGCGTCGGCGTCATGGAGCGCCGCACGAACAATTTCAAGGTGAATCTGCCCGCGCGCGAAAAACCGGCGACGCTCGACCTTTTGGTGGAAGCGATGGGCCGGGTAAATTTCGGCATTGGCATCGCCGACCGGAAGGGCCTTCACGCGCCGGTGAAATTGGACGGCGCGGAATTGGCCGACTGGCAGATTTTCAATCTGCCGCTCGATGACAAAATGCTGGCGCGTTTGAAATTTTCGGATGCAAAAATGGATTCAAATCAGCCCGCGTTCTGGCGCGCGATCGTGAACATCGAAAAACCAGGCGACACGTTCCTGGACCTGCGACCGTGGGGCAAGGGCGTGGTTTGGGTGAACGGCCATTGTCTTGGACGTTTCTGGAACATCGGCCCGACACAGACGATGTATGTGCCCGGCCCGTGGCTCAAGCGCGGCAAAAACGAAATTGTGATTCTCGATTTAACCGGCCCGGAAAAACCCGTCGTTGCTGCGCTCGATCATCCGATTCTCGACGAACTGCATCCCGAATATGATTTCAGTAAAAATGAAAATTAAAACGGCCGGCACGCGGCTGCTTTTCGGCGTTTTGTTGTTTTTATTTTTCAACGCGCGCGCCGATTTGGAATTTCATCCCGGCGAAGTCTGGCGGGACGTGAACGGCCAGCCGATTCAGGCGCACGGCGGCGGCATCCTAGTCCACAGCAATGTTTATTATTGGTATGGCGAGGACCGGACGCCCGGCGGGCGCGGCGGTGTGGCGTGTTATTCCTCGACGAACCTTTATGACTGGAAGCGCGAAGGTGTAATGTTGTCGCGCGCGGATTTGCCCCGCTATTACGACTCGCCGACGTTTGTCGAGCGGCCCAAGGTCATCTTCAATCCGCGCACGAAGAAATTCGTGATGTGGATGCACGCGGAACAGGCGGGCTATCACTACGCCTGTGCGGGCATCGCGACGAGCGACACGCCGACCGGCCCGTTCGTGTTTCTCAAGACCATCCGCCCCATCACGAACGATTTTGAATTTCCCGCGGACGATCCCAACGGCCAGAAACAATTCGGCGCGACGTTCCGGGACATGAATCTGTTTGTGGATGACAATGGCGGAGCGTATGTGTTTTACGCCGCCGAGGACAATTGGACGATGTATGTTGTGCAGCTGAACGACGAATTCACCGGGACGAAGACGCCCGCCATCGAAAACAAAACCTGGGCACGGATTCTTCTTCGTGCGCACCGCGAAGCGCCCGCGCCGTTTAAAGCCAGTGGGCGCTATTATCTGATCACCTCGGCCTGCACGGGCTGGGCACCAAACGCGGCGGACTGTGCGGTGGCGAAAAACGTCCTCGGCCCGTATCAATCGCTCGGCAACCCGTGTATCGGCACGAACGCGAACAAGACCTTCGGCACGCAAAGCACGTTCGTGCTGCCCGCGCCGGGCCGGAAGGGAAAATTCATTTTCATGGCTGACGAGTGGAGACCGCAGGACTTGGCCGATTCCCGTTACATCTGGCTGCCGTTGATTTCGAAAAGCGACGGCGCGTTCACGCTTCCGTGGCGTGACCGCTGGGATTTGTCGATGTTCAAAATGAAAGAGTGAACGCTTCGCAACCGGGTTCCGGTTAATTTCACCCAACCATGCGTCATTTGAATTTCCTGCTTGCCATCGCGGCCTGCGCTTCGGTGAATTTCTCGCTGCTCGCGGAAACTCGCCAAAGCACGACCCTCGAATTCGGCTGGCGATTCATGCAAGGCGAAGTCACGAACGCGGCGCAGGCGGACTGCGACGACAGCGGCTGGCAAACCCTCTCGCTGCCACACTGCTGGGGCTGGGAGCAGGCGCAGCGGGGGAAAACAAATTATTACCGCGGTCCCGGCTGGTATCGGCGTGAACTGGATGTCGCGCCGCAAAACGGCAGGCGTTATTTTCTACGCTTTGAAGCCGCCGGTTCCGTGGGTCACGTTTATTTGAACGGCCGGTTTCTCGGCGAGCATCGCGGCGCGTTTGGCGCGTTCTGTTTTGAAATCACGACCAATCTCTCCGCCAGTGGCACGAATCTGATCGCCGTCCGCGTCAGCAATGCGAGGGAACCGGACATCGCGCCGTTGAGCGGCGATTTTCCCGTTTACGGCGGGCTGTATCGCCCGGTGCACTTGGTTGAAACGGCCGGGGAAAATTTTGAGCTCACCGACCATGGCTCGCCCGGCGTCGCGTGGCTGCAAACCAGCGTCAGCAAAAAGCAGGCGGTGCTGGACGTGACGGCGCAAATCTCCAACGGCACAAAAACAAGCCAACCGCTCACGCTCGTGGCGAGCGTGCTGGACGCCAACGGGGAAAAAATCGCGGGCGTCGAACAGGCAATCACGTTGGTTTCCAATGTGGCCGCGCCGTTCAGCTTGCGCGTTGTCGTGCCGAAGCCGCATTTGTGGAACGGGCGCAAGGACCCGTATCTTTACCGGGCGGTGATTGAATTGAGCACGACAAACAAAGTGGTTGATTCCGTCGAGCAGCCGCTGGGTTTGCGGTTTTATTCCGTTGACCCGGTCAAGGGATTTTTCCTGAACGGCCAGCCGTATCATTTGCACGGTGTAAATCGTCATCAGGACCGGCCGGACAAAGGTTGGGCGATTTCCGAGGCGAATCAGGACGAGGACATCGCGTTCATCAAGGAAATCGGCGCGACGGCCGTGCGCTGCTCACATTATGAGCACAGCGGTTATTTTTACGGCCTGTGTGATAAGGCGGGCATCCTCGTCTGGGCGGAAATCCCGCAGGTGGACAAGATTGACGGCTCGCCGCAGTTCGCCGAAACATCCCGCAACCAGTTGCTCGACCTCATCCGCCAGAACGTCAATCACCCGTCCATCTTTTGCTGGAGCCTGTTCAACGAGCTGCGTCCCGGCAATCCCGACCCGCACCGCGAATTGCAGGACTTGAACATCGTCGCCCACGGTGAAGACCCCACGCGCCCGACCATCGCCGCGACCTGCAAGGTTGAACTGCCGCAGATGAACAAAATTCCCGACCTGCTCGGATGGAACGTCTATTACGGCTGGTATGGCGACTGGGGGCCGCTCTCGGACTTCAATTCCATGCGCGCCACTTACCGCTACACCAGCCGGAGCGGCGGCTATTGCGTGAGCGAATACGGCGCGGGCGCGAATGTCGCACAGCACGAGCAGAATCCTAAAAAGCCCAAGAACGACGGCCAGTGGCATCCTGAGGAATATCAGGCCATTTACCACGAAGCCGCGTGGCCGCAATTGAAGGCCGCGCCTTACATCTGGGGCACGTTCGTCTGGACCCTGTTCGACTTCACGAGCGACTGGCGCCACGAAGGTGGCGCGCCGGGCCGCAACGACAAGGGACTCGTCACCGCCGACCGCAAGATTCGGAAGGACGCCTTCTTTTACTACAAGGCCAATTGGTCGGACGAACCGGTGCTCTACATCACCGACCGGCGGTTCACCGAGCGCACCAACGCCGTCACCAGCGTGAAAATTTATTCCAACGCGAAGACGGCGGAACTTTTCGTCAATGGCGTATCCAATGGAAAATGCGCGAATGACGGCAACGCTGTTTTTGTGTGGAAGAACGTCACGCTCGCGCCCGGCGAAAACCAAATCGAAGCTCGCGCCCGGCGAAAGGGACAGTCCTTGAGCGACACTTGCGTCTGGGCTCTGAAATGATCTGCGGCGAACCCGATCTCTACAAACCGGCGACTTGTCTGGTTACTTCCAGATTTCGGACTCAATGACATGCCGGTTACACCCCGGGCGGATATCGAACGTCTGAATCTTAAATCAATAGGCTTGGAGCCTCTGGCTCGCCTCGATTTGCCGGCTGCTTGAGGCAAACTGCATCGAGGAAATCCTTTACAAAACAAACTTATTATTTGCTCATCGCGTTGGCATTGCTCACTGGCGTCCTTCAGGGCGCCGCGCATTTCAACCTGCTCCATCACGAAAATGACGAATGCCTCCGCCGAGAGTTGCGATGCACGCTCGTTTTCCTGCGTCGAGTCGCCAGTGAAATTACGTCGGCAGCAATTCGCCGCTGGCCGGATTGAAAGCGGCAAAACTTTTTCCGCCGCGCTGCCGCGCGAGGAGCCGATGACAGAGAGACCTTCGAGTTTATTTTAGATTTTCGGGCGTTTGGCGAGCGCGAGCTTGAGGGTGGCGAGCGCAGCCTTGCGTTCCGCACCAGCCAACACACAGCGGGGGGCGCGAACGCGTTCGCTGCCCCAGCCGACTTCCTGCTGCACGAGTTTGATGAGCTGCACGAATTTGCCAGCCGTGTCCATCCGCAGCAGCGGCAAAAACCATTTGTAAAGCACTTCGGCTTTCTTCTTCTCGCCGCGCATCGCGTAATTGTAGAGCGCCACGGACTCGCGTGGAAACGCGTTGACAAGTCCGGCGATCCAGCCGGTCGCCCCGGTGCGCACACCTTCAACAATCAAATCATCCACGCCGACGAACAGCGCGAGCCGGTCGCCGCAGACCGCCTTCAACGCCGTCACACGCCGCACGTCCGCGCTGGATTCCTTGATCGCGTGCAAATTCGGGTTCGCCTCCGCGAGTTCCTTGATTTGTGCGGGCAGAAAATCCGTTTTGTAGCTCACGGGATTGTTGTAGAGCATGCACGAAAGTTTCGTCGCGCGGATGACGGGCTGGACGTGCGATTTCATCTCACGCCAATCACTCGAATAAACATACGGCGGCAAAACCATCAGACCGGAACAGCCGATGTTTCCGGCGGCGCGCGCCAATTCAACCGCCTCCATTGTGCTCGACGACGCAATGCCTGCCACGACGGGAGCTTTGCCGTCAAGCGTGTGAACGAGCGTTTTCAGGATTTCAACCTTTTCGTCGAAGCGCAGTGTGGCGCTTTCGCCGAGCGAGCCAAGCGCGACGACGCCGTTGCAGCCATTGTCCACCATCCAGCGCGCGTGCCTGGCGATGAATGCGTGATCCACGCTCATGTCCGGCTTCCACGCCGTAGTGATTGCCGGGATGACGCCAGTCCAGTTCATTTTCACTTTGTAAAGTTAATTGTAACGGTCGGGTGAAAGCAATTCGATGTCGAGTGACGGTTTTTCGCCGGAGACAATTTCGGAAATTATTTTCCCTGTCGCCGGGCCGAGCGTCATGCCCATCATCGCGTGGCCGGTCGCCAGTGAAAGGTTTGAAAAATTCGCCGTGCGTCCAATGAACGGCAAGCCATCCGGCGAACACGGTCGCAATCCATGCCACGGTTGGACACCGTCGAAATCCTTCACCTGAAATTCCGGGAAATAGCGGCAGAAAGAATCAATGATGCCCCGAACGCGGACGGGGTTGATATCTTCGTTCAGGCCCGTAATCTCCATCGTGCCACCGACGCGCAACGCGCTGCCCATCGGCGTCACCGCGACATGCGCCTCAGCGAGGATGGAACAAATTTGCGGCAACTGGCGCGGCTTCGGCAGCGTCAGGCTATAGCCTTTGCCTGCCTGGATCGGAATTTTCAAACCGAGTTGGCGGGCAAGTTCCGGCGTCCACGAACCGCCGCATAAAACAAATTCGTCCGCCTCGATTTCGCGCCCGCCGGAAACCGTTGCTGCGCGAACGCGGCGGCCATTTTCAATTTTCCATCCGAGAACTTCGCTGTCCCAAATAAATCTCACGCCGAGATTTTCCATCTGCAATTGCAGTGCGGCCATGAAACGGTCGGGCACGAGATGGCAATCCTTCGGAAAATAAACCGCGCCGGCGATGTCCGGCCGCGCGCCGGGATCGAGTGCGGCGGTTTGTTTAGCGTCGAGAACATCAGCAGGAATTCCGAGTGCGCGGGCTTGTTCGGCGGTTTTTGACTCCTCATCAAGCGTGTGTTGTTCCTTGCAAAGCAGAAACAGTCCCGTTTTCACGAGGCCAAAATCATTTTCCGGCAACTCGGCAAATTCCTCAAAAAACTTGCGGCTGGCGAATGCAAGGTCGCGTAACAGTGGTGCGGAACGCCGGACATTCTGCGCGTTGGCCGCACGCCAGAATTTGAATCCCCAACTGAAAAGTTCGGCGTCGAGGCGGGGCTTGATGTAAAATGGCGAGGCGGGATCCCACATCCATTTCAGGGCGAGTGCGACCGCGCCCGGCGCGGCGAGCGGCACGAAATGACTCGGCACAATCATGCCCGCGTTGCCGAATGAACAACCGTCGCGTCGGGCGGGCTTGCGTTCGACGATAGTGACGGAAAATCCGCGGTGCGCGCAAAAAAGCCCCGTGCAAAGCCCGACCACACCGCCGCCAATGATGAGAATGTCCCTGCTCATGTCAGCGGATGCCCCAGCAGAACGGGTCGCGTTCATCGAGCAACTGCGTCGTCTCCGCGTTCACAAACGCTGTGCCGGTGATGACGGGAGAAATTTTGCCGGCGGCACGGTCGAGCCAGCAAAATTTTCCGGCGAACGTGCTGCCGATGATGCTTTCTTGAATATGCGTTGCGCCCTCGGCCAGTTTTTCATCGGCGGCGAGGCAGGCGAGTTTCGCACTCGTGCCGGTGCCGCACGGCGAACGGTCGTAAGCTTTGCCGGGACACTGGACAAAATTTCTGGAGTGTGCGCCGGTGATGGTCGGCGGCCCGAAAAGTTCAACGTGATCCACTTCGGGGAAGCCCTGCGCATTCACGGCCTGCCGCACGCGCCAGCAAAAATCCGTGAGCTTCTCCACATTCGCCAGTGATAGCTCCTGACCGTGCTTCTCGACGAGAAAAAACCAGTTGCCGCCCCAGGCGACATCGCCGGTGATTTTGCCCAGGCCGGGAATGTTCACGGTGAAATTTCTTTTCGCGCTCCAGCTCGGGACGTTCGTGACAGAAACTTTGCCGTCCGCGTGCAGCGTGGCTGTGACGATGCCGACGGGAGTTTCGATCTTGCAGCCACCTGGTTTTATTTTGCCGAGATGCGCGAGCGTGGTCACGAGACCCATCATGCCGTGGCCGCACATGCCGAGACAGCCGACGTTGTTGAAAAATATCGCTGCCGCAACGCACGATTTGTCCTCTGGCTCGACGAGCAGCGCGCCCACCGCGACATCCGAGCCGCGCGGTTCGTTGACGATGGCGGAACGAAAACGATCAAACTCGCGTTGAAATTTTTCGCGGCGGAGGGCGAGCGGGCCGCGACCAAGTTCCGGTCCGCCCGCGATGACGACGCGCGTCGGTTCGCCGCCAGTATGTGAATCAACGATTTTGATCCGCTGAAATGTTGGCTTTCTCATCGGCGCTGATTATTTTGCCCGGCGATGAAAGAATTGTCCACAATTCAACATAGTTGCCAGCGCTTCTTCCCCGCGTTCCCGGTTCTTTTTTGCGCCATCTTCACTTTGCCAGTCACACAGGCTGGTCTGGCACAAGGCGTTTTCCGCGACCACGTCGCGCCGCACTGGTTCGCGGGCGCGGACGGCGTGACGAACCAGTTCTGGTATCGCGTGAACCTGCCCGGCGGCAAAACGGAATTCGTTACGATCAACGCTGAAACCGGTGCGCGGCAGACCGCGTCGCATCGGGAAAATTCCGGCGACGATTCACTGCCGGTTTTGCGCGCGCCGCATCCTTCGCGTGACAGCGCGGTGGACACGGACGTTACGTTTGAAAACCGGCTCGGCGAGGTGGTGAAACTGTTCTGGATTGACTCCGGCGGCAGCCGCGTGGCCTACGGCAGCATCCCTGCCGGCGAAAAGCGAACACAACACACGTTCGTCGGCCATGTCTGGCTGGTCACTTCGGCGAACACCAACAACATTGCCGTGTATGAGGCGGAAGAAGCTCCGGGCTTTGCCATCATTGACGGGCGGCAACCCGACGGCCCGCACCGTGACGGATTGCGCAACGGAGATTTCCGCCGGGCCGCCGACGCGCGCGGGGAAAATTCGCCCGACGGAAAATGGAGCTTGTTCGTGCGCGACCACAATTTGTTTCTCCGCGAACTGGCAACAACAAATGAAATGCAGATCACGACCAACGGCAGCGCCGCCGATTCATATGATCGGCACAACGACGAAATCAACCGCGCCATCGAAATGGAAAACGACCGCCGCGATCCAGAGACGCCAACACCGGAAGTTTTTTGGTCGCCGGACTCGAAACATTTTGTTGCGACGCGAATTAAACCCGGCACACAACGCCGCGTCTATTTCGTCGAGTCATCGCCGGAAGACCAGCTTCAGCCAAAGCTGGAATCCTACCCATATCTGAAACCCGGCGACGACGTGCCCATCCGCAAGCCGCACCTCTTCGACGTGGAAACGAAAAAGGAAACTCCCGTCAGCGATGAGCTGTTCAAAAACCCGTGGAGCATTGATGACATCCGTTGGGACGCGGATTCGTCACGGTTCATTTTCTTGTTCAACCAACGCGGTCATCAGGCGCTGCGCATGCTCGCCGTGGACGCGCAGACCGGCGCGGTGAAACTGATTATTGATGAGGAGAGCAAGACCTTCATTGATTATTCCGGCAAATTTTTCTGCGATTACCTCGACGACACCGGTGAGATCATCTGGATGTCCGAGCGCGATGGCTGGAATCATCTTTATCTTTACGACGCGAAAACCGGCGCGGTGAAAAATCAGATTACCAAGGGCGAATGGGTCGTGCGCAGCGTGGATTTCGTGGACCGCACGAACCGGCAGATTTGGTTTCAGGCCGGCGGCATCGTGCCGGGGCAGGATCCGTATTTCGTCCAGTTCTGCCGCGTGAATTTCGACGGCACCGGTCTGACGATTCTCACCGGCGGCGACGGCACGCACGCCGCGCAATTTTCGCCCGACAGGAAATATGTCGTGGACACCTGGTCGCGCGTGGATGCGCCGCCGGTCACGGATTTACGCCGCTGCGCCGACGGCAAGCTGGTCTGCAAACTGGAAACGGCGGAAGTCGTCGGCAAATTGCAAATGCCGGAAACCTTCGTCGCGAAAGGCCGCGACGGCGTGACGGACATTTACGGCGACATCTGGTTTCCAAAAAATTTCAATCCGCGCAAAAAATATCCGGTCATCGAGGACATTTACGCCGGGCCGCAGGATTCGTTCACGCCGAAAAATTTCCACACGACGTATCAGCAGCAGCGGCTGGCGGACGACGGCTTCATCGTCGTGCAGATGGACGGCATGGGCACGGCGAACCGCTCGAAAAAATTCCACGATGTCTGCTGGAAGAACATCAAGGACGCGGGTTTTCCCGACCGAATTTTGTGGCTGCGCGCGGCGGCGAAAAAAATTCCGGCGATGGATTTGTCGCGCGCGGGCATTTACGGCACGTCGGCGGGTGGGCAGGACGCGCTGCGCGGGTTGCTGGATCACGGCGATTTTTATCAGGCCGGCGTGGCGGACTCCGGCTGCTACGACAACCGCATGGACAAAATCTGGTGGAATGAGCAGTGGATGGGCTGGCCGGTGGACGACAGCTACACGCGCAGTTCCTGCGTGACCGACGCTCACAAACTGCGCGGCAAGCTGCTGCTCATGGCCGGCGAGATGGACAAAAACGTGGACCCGGCCAGCACGATGCAGGTGGTGAACGCGCTGGTGAAGGCGGACAAAAATTTCGAACTGCTCATCATGCCCGGCCAGGGCCACGGCGTTCTGTCAACGGATTACGGCAGGCGACGGCTGGAGGATTTTTTCAACCGCAATCTCGGTGGGACGGAATTATTCCCAACTTCTAATAACGAACATCGTTGATTCCATCGGCCAATCAACCACCCTGCTTTACACCAACACGGTTTACACTAGGCGGCGGGTGCGTGGCGCGTTAAGGCCGGTAGGTGGGCGGATAGTGTCAAAATCCTCTTGAAGCCCTGTAAAATCAATGCCAAAATAGCCTTGTAAATCAGGGTATTGAGGCTGGCAGTCGGTGAAGACCGCGTTCGATTCCGACCTTCACATCAGGTCGCGTCTTTAAATTCGGCTTTCCAAAAATATTCTCAATCCTCCCTGAAGTAACATTCGGTTACAAATCATGGATTCAATCGTAAAAACTCCTATGGAACAGGTTTTTTTAAGTCATAAGTCACTAATTAATAATAAGATAAAAAAAGTATTAAAAAATATTCTAAAAAGTAGTTGACTATTTAGTCCAATTGGTTAAATTGGCATCGTGCTTCGGCAATAAATAGATTGAAGCACAAAACAAATAAACGATTATGGGCCGCGTTAGTGATGCAAAACAAAGATTGATGGATGCCGTGCTGGATCTGATTTGGTCCGGCTCGTATGGCAGCACGACCATTGATGACATCTGCGAGAAGGCCGGCGTCAAGAAGGGCAGCTTTTATTATTTCTTCGATTCCAAGGCGGAACTGGCTGCGGAAGCACTTGAGGCCAGTTGGCAGGACCGGCGCGCGGAACTGGACGGGATTTTTTCCGCGACGGTGCCGCCGCTGGAGCGCTTGGAGAAATACTGCGATTTCACCTACAAAATCCAGAGTGAAATCAAAGCCAAATACGGTCGTGTGCTGGGCTGCCCACAGGCTTCTCTCGGCTCTGAAATCTGCACGCAGGAAGATGCTTTGCAGAAAAAAATCCAGGGAATCATGAATCAAAAGCGCAAATATATCGAATCCGCGATCCGTGACGCACACGCCGCTGGATTGATTCACGCACCTGATTCTAGCGCCAAAGCCCGGATGATTTTTGCCTATTACGAAGGTTTGCTGACCCAGGCGCGGATTCAAAACGATGTCGAAGTCTTGCGCGAAATCGCCAGCGGCATGTTTGCCATGCTGGGGATAAAGGAAAAGAAACCCGTTGCCGTTGCCGCCTGATTTGAATTTTTTTGAGCATATACTTTACTAAACAGACAACTATAAAATAAAACAAACTATGAATAGGATCAATATAAAGAAACACGTGAACATTGAATCAAACATTGCCAACCGCTGCTTGGAATCCTGCAAGAAATTGCTTGCCGGGATTGAGGAGACAAAAAGCGGAATCGCCGCTGAGTTCCGAGAATTGGTGGCGTCAAATCAAAAATCATTTCAACTGGCGTTGAATGAAGCCGAAGCGCTGGCCTGGCAGACGGATTATCCGCAACTGTTTTTTCCGGCTCTGGCGGTGGAAAAAATCCGCGCGGCAGCAGCGTGGCAGACGCGCCAACAAACTTTGCAAAGGCCGCGTCTGGCTTTTGCCCAGGCCGTTTGATCGCGGGACTTAAAATCAAACAATTCAAAAGGAGAACAATTATGAAGCGCAGACTTTTTTTATCTTTGACTGTTTCAACGCTGGCCGTTGGCGCGCTGGCAACTTCTGGTTGCAACCATCAAGTTGGCCGGCAAAGTCCACCACCCGCCGCCGTCACCGTTACGCCGGTCGAACAGAAGGAAATTGTCGAGTGGAACGAATTCACGGGCCGCACCGAGCCGGTTGAATCGGTGGAAATCCGTCCGCGCACTTCGGGCTACATCCAGGAAGTGCGTTTTCAATCGGGACAAATGGTGAAAAAAGGCGACGTGCTTTTTGTCATTGATCCGCGCTGGAATCAGGCGGTGTTTGATCAACGTCAGGCCGAGTATGATCAAGCCAAGAGCGAGAACGACCGCACGGCCAAATTGCTCGCCAACAATGCGATCTCCGCCGAAGAAGCGGAAGCGCGCAAGGCCCGTTACGAGGAAGCGAAGGCGGCGCTGGATTCGGCGCGGCTTGATCTGGAATACACCGAAGTCCGCGCACCGATTGACGGTCGCGTGAGCCGCGCGCTTTTGACCGAGGGCAATTATGTCAGCGGCAACGCCGGTTCGGCTTCGCTGCTCACCACGATGGTTTCCGTGAATCCCGTGTATGTCTATGCGGACATAGACGAAGACACGCTGCTGAAATTCAACGAGCTGGTTTATTCCAAAAAATTGGGAAACAGCGACGGCGGGAAAATTCCCGTGGAGTTGCAACTCGCCGACGAATCGAAATTTCCGCACCAGGGCTACATCGAGTCGTTCGACAACAAACTGGACCCGGACACCGGCAGCATTTTGTTGCGCGCGGTTTTTCCGAATGACGACGGACGCATCGTGCCGGGGTTGTTCGCGCGCATCCGCATTCCCTTGAGCGAACGTCATCCGGCGTTGCTCGTGGACGAACGCGCCATCGGCACGGATCAGGCGAATAAATTTGTGCTCACGTTGACCGCGTCGAACACGGTGCAGTATCAGGCAGTCGAACTTGGCCCGCTGATTGACGGCCAGCGTGTCGTCCGCTCCGGTTTGGAAGCGGGCGAACAAATCGTCGTAAACGGCCTCGCGCGCGTTCGTCCCGGAATGCCGGTGACGCCGCAGGGTGAAGTGGCGAACAGCGACGGGATGAAAATTGCGCAGAAGTGAATTCTTGCGCGTGGGAAATTTAATTCAAGAAGTTTGAACCATAATCAATATGAACTTTTCGCATTTTTTCATCAAGCGCCCGATTTTTGCCGGCGTATTGTCCATCGCGATTTTTGTCATGGGATTGCTGGCAATGTTCAAGCTGCCGATCAGCGAATACCCCGAGGTCGTGCCGCCGACGATTGTGGTAAAGGCGACGTATCCCGGCGCGAACCCGAAAACCATCGCGGAAACCGTCGCGTCGCCGCTCGAACAAGCCATCAACGGCGTCGAAGGTTCGCTCTACATGTTTTCACAGGCGACCGGAGACGGCGTCATGACGCTGACGGTGACATTTAATCTCGGCACCGATCCCGACAAGGCGCAGGTGCAGGTGCAGGACCGCGTTTCGCAGGCGCTGCCGAAATTGCCGGAAGAAGTCCGCGACCTTGGCGTCACGACGACCAAGCAATCGCCCGACCTCACGATGGTCGTGCATTTGTTTTCGCCCGACGGCCGCTACGACGACGTTTATCTGCGCAACTACGCAACGTTGCAGGTGAAGGACGCGCTCGCGCGCATCCCCGGCGCGGGCGATGTGGAACTGTTCGGTTCCGGAGATTACGCGATGCGCATCTGGCTCAACCCGGACAAAATCGCCGCGCGCAATCTCACCGCCAGCGATGTCGTCGCGGCCATCCGCGAACAAAACGTGCAGGTCGCCGGTGGCGTCATCGGCCAGCAGCCGGTGGGCGATCCGGTGAATTTTGAACTGCAAGTGAACGTCAAAGGCCGGCTGATTTCCGAGGAGGAATTCGGCAACATCATCGTCAAGGCCGGACCGAACGGCGAAAAAACGTTGCTGAAAGATGTCGCGCGCATCGAACTCGGCGCGGGCAGTTACGGTTTGCGTTCATTGCTGAATAATAAAACGGCGGTGGCCATTCCAATTTTCCAGACGCCGGGCGCAAACGCCTTGGAACTTTCCAAAAACGTCCGCGCCAAGATGGAAGAATTAAAGAAAAATTTTCCGGAAGGAATTGACTATTCCGTCGTGTATGACCCGACGGTTTTCGTGCGGCACTCCATTCAAGCCGTGATTCACACGCTGCTCGAAGCCATTCTGCTGGTCGTCATCGTCGTCATCATTTTCCTGCAAACGTGGCGTGCGGCGATCATTCCGCTCGCGGCTGTTCCCGTGTCGCTCATCGGCACATTTTCAATCATGCTCGCGTTTGGCTTCAGCATCAACGCGCTTTCGCTCTTCGGCCTCGTGCTGGCCATCGGCATCGTCGTGGACGACGCGATTGTCGTCGTCGAAAATGTGGAAAGAAATATCGCGCGCGGCTTGTCATCAGTGGCTGCGGCGCGACAGGCCATGAACGAAGTAACCGGCCCGATCGTCGCGACGGCGCTTGTGCTGTGCGCCGTGTTCGTGCCGACGGCGTTCATCAGCGGATTGACCGGCCAGTTTTATAAACAGTTCGCGTTGACGATTGCGATCTCCACGGTCATCTCCGCGTTCAATTCGCTGACACTTTCGCCCGCGTTGTGCGCGGTGCTGCTGAAAGATCATCACGCGCCAAAGGACTGGTTGTCGCGCGCGATGGAAACAGCGCTCGGCTGGTTTTTTAATCCGTTCAACCGCGTGTTCGCGTGGGCGGGGGAAAAATATTCCGGCGGAGTGGGCAGTGTGCTGCGCAAAGGCGCCATCGCGCTGGTCGTTTATGGCGGACTGGTTTTGCTGACCGGCTGGAGCTTCAATAAGATTCCCACCGGCTTCGTGCCAACGCAGGACAAACAATATCTCGTCGCGTTCGCGCAACTGCCCGACGGCTCGTCGCTTGACCGCACCGAAGCCGTCATCCGCCGGATGTCGGACATCGGTTTGAAACTGCCCGGCGTGGATTCGGCGGTCGCCTTTCCCGGTTTGAGCATCAGCGGTTTCAGCGTCGCGCCCAATCAAGGAATCGTTTTCTTCACGTTGAAACCGTTTGAAGAACGCACGGCGAAAAACTTGAGCGGTCCGGCCATCGCAGGCGCGTTGAACCAGAAGTTAAGCGTGATTCAAGACGCGTTCGTCCTCGCCGTGCCGCCGCCGGCAGTGATGGGTCTGGGCACGATCGGTGGTTTCAAAATGTATGTTGAAGACCGTGCCGACCTCGGCTACGACGCGCTTTATCAAAATGTGCAGGGTATCATCGGCAAAAGTTATCAGACGCCCGGACTTGCCGGAACTTTCTCCATGTTCACCGTCAACGTGCCGCAACTGGACGCGGACATTGACCGCGTGAAGGCGAAAACGCAGGGCGTGCCGCTGCAAAATCTGTTCGAGACGATGCAGATTTATCTCGGCTCGCTTTACGTCAATGATTTCAACCGTTTTGGCCGCACCTACGAAGTCATCGCGCAGGCCGACTCGCAATTCCGCGCGCATCCTGAAGACATCACGCGGCTCAAAACGCGCAACGACAAGGGCGAAATGGTTCCGCTCGGCGCCGTCGTGAAAGTAACGGAATCGCACGGCCCTGATCGCGTGATGCGTTACAACGGTTATCCCGCCGCCGAAATCAACGGCGCGCCCGCTCCCGGTTACAGTTCCGGCCAGGCCGAAGCCGGGATGTCGAAGCTCGTCGCCGACAACCTGCCGCGAGGCATGGCGTATGAATGGACCGATCTCACCTACCAGCGCATTCTCGCGGGCAACACGGCCATGTATGTTTATCCGCTCTGCCTGCTGCTCGTGTTCCTGGTGCTGGCCGCGCTTTACGAAAGTTTCCGTCTGCCGCTCGCCATTATTTTGATCGTGCCGATGTGCCTGCTGTTCGCCATCACCGGCGTATGGCTCAAGGGCAGCGACAATAATATCTTCACGCAAATCGGTTTGATCGTGCTCGTCGGTCTCGCGTGCAAAAACGCGATCTTGATCGTCGAATTCGCCAAGCGCAAACAGGACGAAGGCATGTCACCGTTCGACGCCGCCATCGAAGCGTGCCGTCTGCGTCTGCGTCCGATTTTGATGACAAGCATCGCATTCATCGCGGGCGTTTTCCCGCTCGTCGTCGCCAGCGGGGCAGGCGCGGAAATGCGCCAGGCGATGGGCATCGCCGTTTTCTCCGGCATGATTGGCGTGACGCTGTTTGGTTTGTTTTTGACGCCGGTTTTCTACGTCACGTTGATGAAACTCGGCTGGAAGAAAAAACCGGCGACGGCACCGGCAACGAAGAATATATTGCCCGGTTCAAGCGCAGCGGCCACGGGAACCGCCATGATTGCCTTGTTGCTCACGATTGTTTCTGCGAAAGCCAGTTGGTCAACCGTCGGGCCGGATTACAAAGCGCCGACCAATACCGTTCCCGCTAATTACAAAGCCGTTGATTTTGGTTCATGGAAAGAAGGCCGGCCGCTCGACAATGTGCCAAAAGGAAATTGGTGGGAAATTTTCGGCGACACCAACTTGGACGCGCTGGAAGCGCAAGCGGTGCAAGCCAACCAGCAATTAAAAGCCGCCGTTGCGCGCGTGGATCAGGTGCGCGCCACCGCGCGCATCGCGCGCAGCCAGTTGATGCCTGACTTGAGTTTGGATCCGAGTTTCGCGCGTGAAGGTTATTCGCCCAACGCCAATCCCAGCTTTGGCAACATCACGGCGAACACCTTCAGCACGCCGCTGGATTTGAGTTACGAAGTGGATTTGTGGGGCCGTGTGCGCCGGAGTTTTCAAAGCGCGCACGCCGACGCCCAGGCGTCGCTCGCTGATTTTTACAACGTCCTGCTTGCGCTGCAATCGGACGTCGCGCAAAATTATTTTTCGCTGCGTGCGCTGGATGCGGAAATCGCCACGGTCAATGGCACCATTGCCTTGCGTCATGAACAGGTGCGGCTCGTGCGGAGCCGCCTTGAAGGCGGCATCGGCAGCGAACTCGATGTCGCCCAGGCGGAAACCGAACTGGCCACCACTGAAGCCGAAGCCGCGTCGCTCGCGCACCAGCGTGATGAACTGGAAAATGCCATTGCGATTTTGGTCGGTGAAAATCCGTCCCGTTTCAAACTCACTGCGCTGGAAGACCCGGACTGGAATCCCCAGCCGCCGGGAATCCCCGCCGGCCTGCCGTCGGATCTACTGGAACGCCGCCCGGATGTGGCCCAGGCCGAACGGCAACTGGCCTCGGCCAATGCCAGGATCGGAGTCGCCAAGGCCGCCTTTTTCCCGGTGCTGACGCTGACCGGATCGGCTGGATATTTAAGTGGCGACCTTTCATCGCTGTTCACATGGGACAGCCGCAACTGGTCAATCGGGCCGAGCCTTTCACTGCCAATTTTCGCGGGCGGACGCAACCGCGCGAATTACAAATACTCGCAGGCGGCGTTTCAAGAAGCCATTGCGCTCTATCGCCAGCGAGTCCTCGCCGCCTTTGGTGAAGTGGAAAACAGCCTGTCTGGAATTTATCATTTCGCTGTCCAAGCGGAGGCCCAGCAACGCGCCGTCACCAGTGCCCGTCGCGCCGCAGATCTGGCCACCGACCGTTATCGTTCCGGCATCGTGGCCTACATCGAAGTGGTGGATGCGAGCCGCGACACCCTGACGGCGGAACGCGCCAATGCCCAGCTTGCCGG
>Ga0182018_10002550_pt1 | contig 17957 bp, 18 predicted proteins | sample 812P2MmetaG_FD_120490 | JGI IMG/M metagenome (GOLD analysis project Ga0182018, IMG submission 120490) | Permafrost microbial communities from Stordalen Mire, Sweden - 812P2M metaG | ecosystem: Environmental > Terrestrial > Soil > Wetlands > Permafrost | place: Sweden: Stordalen | collected... | reverse complement strand
CAACAGGCAGCCGCCACCTCGCCGAAAACCTACGACACCTTAATCGGCGGCACAAAACCCGAAAAGCGGGCGGCACAACAGGTTGGGGTCGGGTGAGTCAAGGGGATACCCAGTTGCCGGCAATACTCTCACCGGCGTAATACCCCGGGAGGATCGCAGCACGTTGCTTCTCCCCGATGAGGCGCCATGCGCAACCGCGCCAATTGTTCCAATTCGGCCTTGTCTTCGTCCGTCAAAACCAGCTTGGATCGCCTCGTTTTACCCGCCATGCCTTAGCGTAGCGGAAAACAAATTGAATATGCTTACGTTTTATTGAAACGATATACTAATTGCTCTCGTCCGCCGACGGACCGTAAAGCGCCGGCACTGGAATGTCGTTCAGCCGCAGGTAGACGCACAGTTGCGCCCGGTGATGGATGGTGTGGTTCATAATAAACGAGCGGATACACACAATCCGCGGCATGCTGAACAGCGTCTCCCCGCCCTGCAGCAGAGACCACTGCGCCATGAGGTGTTCGTCGGTGGCTCCGGCCAGCGCCGCGCGCGCCGCCGCCGCCTGCTTATCGAAGCGCTCCAGCAGATCCGCGCTGGATGCCGCCGGCTCTTCCTTATAGGGCGGCGCTCCGGGCGGGGCGACATCGAACGAATCCTTGTCCACGATATCCACTGTCCATCCAATCATATTGACGATATGAGTGGCCAACGAAACCATTTTCCAGGACTTCGGATGGGGCGTGAAATCGAATTTCTCTTCCGGACACCGCGACAGTACTTTCCGCGTGCCGGCCATTTCCTGATCGAACTCGGGCAGTAAGGCGTCACTGATCTGCATGTTTCCTCCTTGTGTAGTTTCGCCTTATCTTCGCCTCAAGTCAAGAAAAACTGTGTTAATTCTCAGTCGCAGCGCAGGGCTACCATTAGCAAGCCGTGGCCTTCATGTTGGCGATGCACCTGGTCGACCGGAGCACCGGCATCGAACCGGCCGGACCCGCTTGATCGCCGGCACCGGCGATCCGCTAGGAGCTGGGCACCAACTGAGCGGTTCCCGCGTGATAGCAACACCGCGATATCCTGGGATTGAAGGAATCTGGAGTTCTCTTATGACCGTGACCATCCAACTGCCGTCCGATATTGAAGCTGACCTGGTGGGTCAGGCTCGGGATCATGGCCTCGAACTTCCCCGATACGTGGAGCATCTTCTCCGTGAGCATGTTTCTCCGCGCGCCGGTTCTGCACTCCCGCCGGCCGAGCGGGCCGCCGCATGGCGTGAGTCAACCCGCGGCCTCCCCCATACGCCGCCTCTCTCGGATGACGCGATCAGCCGCGAAAGCATCTACGGCGATCACGGGAGATGAGCATCCTCGCCGATACCAATATTCTGCTGCGGCGTACCCAGCCTGATCATCCCAGCCATTCGTTGGCGGTCGAGAGTGTCGCAAAACTGCTGGCCGCCGGTGATCCGGTGTATTTCACGCTACAGAATATATCCGAGTTCTGGAACGTGGCAACGCGGCCCGCGGCCAACAACGGCTTCGGATTCTCCGTTGCGCTCACTTTAGGCGAGATGGAAAAGATCGAGCGATTCCCGACGGTCCTGCCGGATTCACCGGCGGTTTATGCGGAATGGAAGCGCCTGGTGGTCCAGCACGGCGTTCTGGGAAGTAAGGTCCACGACGCAAAGCTGGTCTTCTTGAGCTTGTCGAGTGCCGCCGGAGCCATGTGATCGCCGTGGATGTCGGTAATCAGAATGTAATCGGCCGGCGGCAGCCCGTCGTATTTGCCTTGTGCCGGGTCGATATACAGCACCTTCCCGCCGGCTCTAATCATGAGGCTGGCGTGCTGGATGGGCGTGAGTTGCAGGGTGCCCGCCGAGGTTGCGAATTCTTCCGGGTTGGCAGCGAGGGCAGCGGTAACGAGAACCAGAGCGATTGCCAAGCGTGTCATACAGGAGATTGTACCCCGCGCTTCGGCTAGATCGGCAGTGCTCCCAGCCATCGAATCGGAAATCGCGCAGCCATGGCGTTTGCCAGCCTTTCGTCGGCCGTCACCAAAAGGGCGTTGGATACCACGGCGAGCGCCACGTACACGGAATCGTAGACCGTCCGATCGAATGCCACCGCGATGGCCATCGCGTCTTTGAGGAGCGGCAGACCAGGTAAGGTCGCGATTCCCGTGCTTTCCAGCGCTTGCACGGCCTTGTCGCAGGACCCTCTCGACAGGCGGCCCCCGCGGACGGCTTTCCCAAGGATATTCCCCATCTCCGGCCAGAATAGATCCGGCACGATAAGCCGGCAATCGCCGGACGAGAAACGGTGCAATACGGCCTGCTCTTGCGCAGCCAGAGGTTCCTGTTCCGGCGGCAGGAACCATTGGGCTGCGACGCTGGCATCGAGGACGTATGAGGTCACCGCTCGCGGTCCTCTCTCTGCATCTCCACCGCACTGGGAAAAGGGCCCGGCGCCGAGGGTCGTTCCCCGCGGATCTTCGACGCGAGCTTCAGGAGCTGTTTCCGCCGGGCCAGTTCGGCTCCGGTCGGCACATTTTCCCGGAGCAGGTCGATCACCTCCGCGGCGATCGATCTGCGGCGGCTGCGAGCTCGGGCGCGCAGACCTTCGTACAGTTCCTCGGGGACGTTTTCCACGTACAATGTCGGCATAGGCAAATCCTATGACTAGACTAGCACGACCCTAGGAAATTGAAAAACACGAAAAAAGGCCCAACCCCGAAGGGCCGGGCCCCGATCCTGCCGCGTCCAATTCCCGATCTACACGCCGACCAGCTCGCGCTGGCCGCGCAGCGTAATCGGTACGAAGTCGCGCTGCTCTTCCCCAGTGTAAATCTGCCGCGGACGGGCGATCTTCTTGTCCGAGTCCGCCATCAGCTCGTTCCATTGGGCCAGCCAGCCCACCGTGCGCGGAATGCCGAACAGCACCGTGAACTGATCCGGCGTGAAACCCATCGCCTGGTAGATGATCCCGGAGTAGAAATCCACATTGGGATACAACTTGCGCTTGACGAAGTACTCGTCGTTCAGCGCGATTTTCTCCAGTTCGAGTGCGATGTCGATCTTGGGATTACGCCCCGTAACCTCGAAGACTTCCTCGGCCACCTGTTTGATGATGCGCGCGCGCGGGTCGTAGTTCTTGTACACCCGGTGCCCGAAGCCCATCAGCTTGCGCTTCCCATCCTTTACTTCGTCGATGAATCCCGGGATGCGATCCTTGGTGCCGATCTCGTCCAGCATGCGCAGCACCTCTTCGTTGGCCCCGCCGTGCAGCGGGCCCCACAGCGCCGAGATGGCGGCGGCGGTAGTGGCGTACGGGTCGGCATTCGAGCTGCCCACGGCGCGCATGACGCTGGTGGAGCAGTTCTGCTCGTGGTCGGCGTGCAGGATGAAAAGCACTTCCAGGGCGCGCGCCATAACCGGGTTGGCCACGTACTTCGGCTCGGTCCGTTTCCACAGCATGTTCATGTAGTTCTTGGTGTAGCAGAGCTCGGGATCGGGATAGATGTAGGGCCGTCCCAGGCGGTGCCGGTAGGCGTAGGCGGCCAACGTCGGCATTTTGCCGATCAGGCGGACGATCTGCTTGCGGCGGCAGGCCGGGTCGCAAACGTTGCGGCCGTCGGGGTAGAAGGTGGAGAGCGCCGCTACCGTGCTGAGCAGGATGCCCATCGGGTGCGCGTCGTGGTGGAAGCCATCCATGAACTTTTTCAGGTTCTCGTGGATCATGGTGTGGCGCATCACGTGGGCGTTCCAACCATCCAACTCGTCCTTGGTGGGCAGCTCGCCATTCAGCAGAAGGTAGGCGACCTCCAGGAAGGAGCAGTGCTCGGCCAGTTGCTCGATGGGATAGCCGCGGTACCGCAGAATCCCCTTTTCGCCATCGAGATAGGTGATGGCGCTCTGGCAGGACGCGGTATTCATGAAGGCCGGATCGTAGGTCATCAGCCCGAAGTCGTCCGGGCCGGTCTTGATTTGCCGGAGGTCCATGGCTCTTACGGTGCCGCGGTAAATCGGTACTGTATAGCTCTTTTGGGTCCGATTGTCGGTAATGGTCAGGGTCTCGTTGTCCACTGGGCGTATCCTCCTGGATTTCACCTGAATCGACGCAACCCCTGCACGACGAAGTCCATACAGCAATGTCGGGAAATCCCTCAAGTTGTGGGAGAATTTCGCCGATTTATGCAAAATGCAGCGGAGGATCGGGGGTTTTTCACGCAAGCACTGGGTGTGGGATACCCAGCGCGGCTTCGCCGCGAGCTGTCAGCTCTCAGCTTTCAGCCCAAAAACGGCGGTTGAGACGCGATCTCCTCCGCCAAACGCCCGAGACGGTTGGATTTCCAACTGCTGCGCAGTTCACCCTTCGGGTGACAACCAGCGCCTTTCCAATCTCTTGCAGGTGCGAGAGTTGGGTATAGGGCGAGTGGCTAACTGCCGTTTCTAGGTTCAGCCATCAGCTTTCGAATCGGCGCCGTCAACATGCGTTTTCTTCCTTGGCTTCGTTGGCGGCGCCCTGGCCGGCGGGCTGGGAAGAATCGCCGCCGCTCGCCAAGACTCTCACGCAGCCGCGTGGACCATGCTTACGCCTTCTCGCAGCCGCGGCCCGGTGAGGAGGCGTGTGCATCGGGCCGCGACGGTCAAGGAGTGCCCCATGGCCCCGCGGGCCACCAAAGGTGATGACGAAGCCCGATACGGCCGCCGGCCGTGGTGTTTTCGCTGTTTCTTCGCCGGTTCTTCAACCGAGCGGAGGGCCACCCAAGGCAACCCTACTGCGCTACCTTCCCATCCACGTCGTAAACCACAACCTTCCCGTACTTTTCCAGGATGGGTTTGATCTTCACGGCATCGCCCACCGCGACGATCTGAATATTGTCCAGGGTCAGGTATTTCCGCGCCACGCGCTGGACATCGTCGGCGGTCACGGCCGAAATCTTCGCGGGATAGGTGTCCCAGTAGTCTTCCGGCAGATTGTAGTCCTTGCGCTGGATGGCGTAGCCCAGCAGCGTCGCCGGGCTCTCCAGCGACAACGCGAAACTGGCCACTACCGTGCGCTTCTTCTCTTCCAGTTCGCCGGCCGGGACCTTTTCCTCGCGGATCCGCTTCAGCTCGTTGAAAAACTCGCGCATCGCGCCTTCCGTCACGTCGGTCCGCACTTCCGAACTCGCCTGCCACGGACCGGGCAGCATACCCGCGGCAAAGCTGCTGTACGCGCCGTACGTGTAGCCCTTATCTTCACGCAGATTGTTGAAAAGACGCGCCGAAGCACCCGCCCCCAGCACCTGGTTCATCACGTTCATGGCGACATAGTCCGCACTGCGCCGGTCAATCGCGACATTCCCCATCACCAGGTTGGTCTGCACCGAACCGGGCCGGTTCACGATCGCCACATGCAGTTCCGGATTGGGGGGCGCGTCGGGCGGCTGCACCGGCTTGTAGCCGGTTTTCTTCCAGCCGGCGAACGCCGCCTTCAACTTGGGCAGGATCTCGGCCGCCGTAACATCGCCCACAATGCCGAGAATCGTGTTCTGCGGCGCCAGCCGCTCGTCGTGCCACTTCTTCATGGCCTCCGGAGTAATGGCCTCGACGGTGGCCGGCGTCGCCGAGATCGCCGACTGGGGATGGTCGCCGAACACCAGCTTGTTAAACCGCTCCGACGCCAGGAAGGCCGGGTTGGTGCGCTGCTGCCGCAATCCCAGCAACGTGCGCTGCTTCAGTTTGGCCCACTCGTCGGCCGGGAAGGCGGGATGCAGGAAGACATCCATGCCCAGCGCGAACCATTTGTCGAAATTGTCGCTCAGCCCCGACATCGCGAAGCCCGACGACATGGTGGTGTTCGACGAGCTGGCGCCAATGCTGGCGGCCAGCAGATCCACCTGCTCGGCGATCTGCTTGCTTGTCAGGGTGGCCGTGCCTTCCCGCATCAGCGTGGCCGAGTTGGTCGACAGACCCTTCATCTCCACCGGATCCAGCAGCCCGCCGCCGCCGCGGATATCCATCGAAATGGAGATCTGCGGCAATCGATGGTCCTCCAGGATCAGCACCGTCATGCCATTGTCCAACTGCGCTTCCTGGGCTCTGGGCAGCTTGACCTTCAGCACCTCCTTCGAAACCGGAGCCACATTCTTAAACGCTTCCTTCTTCGCGGCGGGCGGCGGGCCCGCCGGGGGAGCTTGCGGGGCCTGCGCCCACGCCATCCACAGACCAGCCGGCAGCAGGAATATCAGGGCTTTTCGCATCTTCGTCTCCTCTTCTTTATTTACCGGCCGGCCCCGCCGGCTTCGCCTTGGGCATGGTAATGATTACCGACCGGTTGGTTTCCACCAGGTACTTCTTCGCCACCCGCTCAATGTCCGCCTTGGTAACGCTTGCCAGTTTCTGGTATTCCGTATTCACCAGGTTGGCGTCGCCGAACTCCACGTAGGTCACCGCCAGATTGGCAGCCCGGCCCAACGTGCTTTGCGCGCTGGAGACCTGGTTGCGGCGCAGGGTCATGCGCACCTTGTCCATCTCCCAGTCTTCCACCGGCTCCGTCTGCAGTTTGGCGACCTCGTCATACACCATCTTCTCCACCGCCGCCAGGTCTTTGCCCGGCCGCACCGTCACGCTGATCTGCTCGAGCGACGGACCGGGCCGCTGACCGGCGCCGGCGCCGGCGCTGAACGCCACTTCCGTATCCTTCACCAGCTTCTGGTACAGGCGCGACGATTGGCCCCCGGAAAGAACCCGGCTCATCACGCTGAGCGGATAATAGTCCGCGCTGTCGCCGGCCGGAATGCGGTATACGATGTCGATGCGCGGAAACTGCGCGAAGGGATCTTCCAGTTGCTTGCGCCGCTCCGCCTTCTGTTCCGGCTGTGAAATGTCCGGCCGGGGAGGCGTGGGCTGCGACGGAATGCTCTCGAAGTACTTCGTCACCTTCGCCAGCGCTTCGTCGGTCTTGAAGTCGCCCACAATCGCGATGGTGGCATTGTTGGGGGCATAGTAGCGCGTGAAGAACTCCTGCACGTCCTGCAGGCTGGCGGCGTTCAGATCGTCCATCGAGCCGATCACCGAATGTTTATAGGAGAAGGTGTCGAACGCCAGGTCGTCGACGGCTTCGAAGGTCTTGCCGTACGGCTGGTTATCCACCCGCAGCCGCCGCTCTTCCTGCACCGCATTGCGCTGGTTGTCCAGGCTCGCCTGGGTGATCGCCAGCTTGCCCATCCGGTCGGCTTCGAGGAACAGGCCCAGGTCCAGTTGATTCGCCGGCAGGGTTTCGTAATACAGCGTGCGGTCGTTGTCGGTAGTGCCGTTCAACGAGCCGCCGTTCTGCGAAACCAAGGCCATATGCTCGCCTTTGACGGCGTTCTCCGAACCCTGGAACATCATATGTTCGAAGAGGTGGGCGAACCCGGTGCGTCCCGCCTTTTCGTCGCGCGAACCCACGTTGTAGACCACCGCGATCGAATACGTGGGAGCGGTATGATCTTCCGACAGGATCACGGTAAGTCCATTCTTCAGCTTGAATAGCTTGAATGGAATTGTGACTTCCTTGGCCGCTCCGAATACCAGGCAGGCAAACGCCAGCCCCAGGAACCAGACTGCTGCTTTCTTCATTTTTCTCACCTCGTCACCGCAAGAACTCTTAGAGACAGTTTACAGCAGGCTGTCAAGGGCCGAACACCAACCACGCCGCCAGGGCGAAATTCGGGAAAGGAGCGGGTGGCGATGGCGATCTTGTTCGCCACCAGTCTTTTCCAGGTAAAGCGTTCGTTCCGGACGAAGTTGTGGGGCGCCGCGATTTTCATTTGCCGCGGGTATTTCCGATGGGGGCATTTGTGGCGCGTGAAAACGCTGGCGGCCTGCGAGGGGCGCCCTGGGCCCGTCGCCTTCGCGATGTGTCTTACTGGCCTTCAATGCGGTCGATTCGTTGTTCGTGCGCGGATGCGATGGTCTCGAGGGTCTTAATGGAATCGTGCAGGGTTTGGGAGTTTCGCGCGAGTGTGCGAATGTTCTCGGCGTCTTGCTGAACGTCGGCGGTGAGCATCTGGACGGTTTCGGCCAGGGCTTCGTGGCGCTCCTGGCTGCGTAGCTGCGCGGCGGCAAGCTGGTGGAGGATTGCTTCGATGGCTTCGAGGCGGTCTGGCGTTCCGTTTGTGGACATTGGCGCGCTTTTCCTTGTCGGGCGTGGCTTGCCCATCTGATTATCTCACTCCCCAAAGGGGCGGGGCACAGCAGGGGACGGTCCCCGCCGGGAACGTTTCTGGCGGCAAAACCCTCGGATCGCCAAGGCATGCTAAAGCTAAAGCACGGCCCGCTCGGGTCGGGGCCGGTCTTTCCGGACAAAGCGCTCGTGCCAGACGAAGCTGGTTAGCATTGCGACTTCGACTGTTGGGGATTTTTCCGATTCGGGCCTTTGTGGTGCGCGAAAACGCCGACGCCATGCAGGGGTACCCTGGGCGTCGTCTTCGCGCTTGTCTCTTACTGGGCGCGGTCTTCGAGGTTTTCGATGCGTTGCTCGTGGGCAATGATGATGTTGCCGAGCCGGTTCATGGTGTCCATGAGCTGGCCCATTCGCTCATCGTTTTTCACCTGCGCGGCGGCGATGAGTTCGACGGTCTCCGTGAGGGCCTCGTGGCGTTCGGTGAGCCGTTCCAGGCGTTCGTCTATCGTCATTGGCGGGCCGTCTCCTTGGGCGGTGGCTTCCCCTGATGTCGATTATCTCACTCCGGGCGGGGTGAGAGTCGGCCCTATTCCACCAATTGCGGATGGGAAAACAGGAAGTGGTCGAAATAGTAGTGCATCAGCAGGACGCTCAACACCACGATGAAGTAGCTCTGATCGGCCCTCAAGGTGGTCACTGCCCGCACCAGAATCGTCACCAGCACGATCACCCCGGTCGCTCCCAGGAAGCACAGGTAGTACAGCGTCATGCTGCGTTGCCGCACCATCCGCCGCACGAAGGGGCTCTCGATTTCTCCGCGCTGATCGCGCAGCCGGTTGATCAGCCATAACAGGAACAGGTATTGGAACGAGTGCCAGGTGTTGTACCCCTGGAACAGGACATCCAGGTTAGACCCCAGCGGCAAACAGAACGAGACCACCGTCGTGATGCCGATCAGCAGCGTCTTGGGCACGCTGGCGCGCCCCTCGCGGAATTCCGCCGCGGTCTTGGCAACCCACGCCACCAGGAAGAATGCGAACAGGATCCCCGCCAGCACCGGCAAGTGGAAAGGCCGCAGGAAATCGGGATACGGCAGGATCACCCCGCCCACATGGAACAGCTTTAGCGACATCTTATACATCCCGATGGGATAGAGCGCCGTCATTACCAACCCGTAGTCCACCAGCCTCGACCATTTCTGGTCCGCATAGGCGCTGCGCGCCCGATAGCAGTCCGTCAGGTAGATCACCTGGTGCAGCACGTGGATCGAGGCCCAGGTGAAGAAAAACGTGATCAGAGCGGTGTAGTAGTTCACACCCAGGTAGATCACGATCGCCGGTATTACGAATGCCATCGCCAGGTACGCGCGGTGACGCGAGCGGAAATTGCCATCCAGGAAGGTGTAGGTGATGGTGGAAAAGAGGTGTGGGCCGCCAATCAGCAGCGCGACGGTGATATTGATCAAGTCCACCGTCTTGTCCGGGTTCAGCCACCCGGACATCTGCGCCAGCCAGGAGATCAGAAATGGCAGCGGGACCAGGACGGCGCTGAAAATGATCAGCGGCAAGTCCCACGACGGTTTGTAGATCCAGCCGGGTTCGCGTCCGGAGAGCGTGAGTGGAGCGCTTGCAATCGCGGCCATACGCTAGATGATACCGGAACCGGAGCCGTCAATTCAATGCGGCCGGCGGGCCGGCGCGGCCGGCAGACCCCCGATTGGGCTCCCCGAGGCCTGCCGCCGCCACACCCCCCAAAAAGAAGGGCCTTGTATTTGGGGCTCAATGGACATAGCATATTAATCAAAGGACCGGATAATCAGATGAAACTGTCTCTTTTTGTTGCGCTCTTCCTAGCCGCCAGCTTCGCGGCCTACGGCCAATCAGCGACTCCACGGATGACGTCTGTCGATCCCGACTCCGGGAAAAAAGGGGATGTCATAACCATAACCGGCGAGAACCTGTCGAAGGATCTGGTCGCCAAGGTCTACCTGACGGACGGTGGTGACGGCAAGGGTGACATCGAATTGCAGGTTATCGAGCAAACCGCGACCACCATCAAATTCAAGATCCCAGCCAAGGCCACAGGACGGCTGGCATTGATGATTCTGACGACCACCAAGCCACAGCAGTTGATCGAGCAGCCCGTCAAGGTCTCGATCGAAGACGGCACGGCCCAACACTAGCCTGGGCGGGAATTCCGCGCAAATGGTGGGGCGGACCCCCTGGGGGGCGCTTACTGGGCCAAGGGACGTCCTCGCCCCGCCGATCGGTCGAAGAATCAAGCACGTCCATAACCCGGCAGGCCAGCCAGAGGGTCCGCCCCACTTCAAAGTTAAGTGACATTGTGCTTGAGCTTGCCCCGCAAAGCCTACCGCGGATTGTACGGCGCCGTGAGGTATTTCCGCGACTCCGCGGCGGCATCCGCCTGCGGCTCGTAGGCGATGGCTTTCTTGTAAAACTCCACCGCCTCCGCCCGATGGTGGGTCATGTCGTAGATCTGGCCGATACGCAGGAACGTGTAGGCGCCGGTATTGAGGTCCACATTGTCGATGCCGGCCACCACCCTCTTCAGGTTCTCCAAAGCCTGTTCCTCATCGCGGTACCAGAATTGGATGCTGCCTTCCTGATAGTAGATTTTCTCCCACGGCAGTTGGTCGTAACCGGGCGCATGCGCCCTCTTTAACCGCGCCGCTTCCTCCACCGCTTCGAGCCCATGCGCCTTGTCGCCAGCCATGCTGTACATCACAGACAACTCCAGTCTTAGTAGATAGTTACGTGGGAATCTCTGAACCAGATCTTGAACCAGTGGAACCGCCAGGTTGGTGTGGCTTTCGCGCCGGTAGAGAGCGCACAGAAAGATCTCGGCGTCCACTTTGTTCAGCTTGCCGTTCCTGGCCACGTCCTGCACCTCGCGGATTCCCTTCTCCTTATCGCCGCGGATGCCCGCCAGAAAGCCCAACATGCGGTACGCCCAAGGCAGGCTCCCGACAATATAATCGTGCAGTCCCTGCACCAGCCGGGCGTCCACGTCATTCGGCTCCAGCTCGGCCACCCGATTGTGCGCCCGGCGCGCGGAGGTGGCGTCGCGCAAGGAATCGTGCCACGATTTCTCCACCACCCAAAAATAATTCGACCGGATTCCGTACGAAATGCCCTCCGCGTAGAGCGCCCCGGTATCGTTGGGGTTCTTCTTGAGCCGGGCCTCCGACAAACTCAGCGCCCGGTCGATTTCCCCCAGAAATCGCTTCCGGGTAGCCTCCGTGGGATTCAACTTGGGGCGCCGCAAGAGCGAGTTGTTGCCCGAGACCAGTTCGCTCTCGAGCGCGCCATTGCGGTACATCTCTTTAAAGACGATGGTCTCCGCGAGATGATTATGCAGATCCGGAGAATTGGGGTTCTGGGCGATGGCCCGTTCGAAATCCGCGAGGGCCTGGTCGTACTCCAGGTTGTAAAAGTGGTCCCAGCCCTCATCCACCAGGTTCTGGCCCGCCAGCGGCAGTGCGGCCGCCAGCAGGACCAGCGCCAGTCTCGTCACCCCTCCATGGTAGCCGAAGAACCGGATTCGCCGCCGGGACGGCCGGCTTTCTCCAGCTTGGCCGATCGGCTCCGAAAGATCCCGTCCCGCAAGCGCTCGGAACCGATCGAAATCCGCCGGTATTCCGTTTCGGCCCGCATCCGGTCCTTGACCGTTTTTCCGGAGCGGTCAAATCCCGCGAACCCCGCGAACTTGGACACCTATCAGACTTCCAGAACTTTTCGAAAACGCGGTATTGTGGAACTGGAGCTACCGTGATTCAAACGGACGATCAAATGCTGCTCGCGCAGCAATGTGTAGCCAATCTGCGGAGCATCCTCCTGGAGGCGCGTAAGGTGCATTCGCGGCAGGACTACACTCGCATGGCGCAGCCGATCTTGCTCGAAGTCCAGCAACGCGAGCAGGAGATCCTTGAGTACTTGAGCAGAGACCTGGAACAGCCGATAGCGAGCTAGCCCGCTTCGAACCTAACGGCCGCACGATTCGACAAGCTGGCGCGGATCTCATCCGGCCTTCCCGCCAGCAAGGTACGCGTACAAACCTAATCAGTTGCCCATTTTCTTGATGGCTCCCAGCGGCGTCTGCAGGGTTCCGTCGTTGTTGATGTCGAAGCCGTAGGAAAAGGGCGTGGAGGAGCCGGCCTTGTACATCACAATCTGGCCGCCGCCTATCCAGCATTCGAACTCCATGGGACCACCCAGTCCTTCGGTCACCGTCACCTTGCCGGAGCGGAAAACAACCGTCATGCCGGCCATGCCCGACACGTGTTCCCACCGGCCTTCATACTTGCCGGCGCAACTCGTGAGTCCAGGCTTGGGAGCTTGCCCCGCCGGCCGCGCGGCGCGGGGCGGCGGCGCCATGGAAGGCCGCAAGTTCTCCGCGCCCGTGTCCACGGTCCGGTCTCCGTCAAGGGACACGGTCTTTTCTCCCGGCAACTGGACCGTGTACCGGTTCAAACTTTGCCCGACGATTTCGCCTTCCATCCAACGGCCGTTCACCAGCACCTGCACCTTTTCGTGTAGGTCCCATTGCCCGGCAGCGTGGTCTTCCGCCGTGAGCTTTCCCATCCTCCGCACTTCCACGGGCCAGCTTTTCGAAATCTCAATCCCGTTCTCCAGGCGCACGAAATAAGAATTACCCCTCACCTGGAGGACTTTGGCATCTTGCCAACCGGAACTCAGGACGCGGACCGTGTCCCCCACTTTGAATCCGCCCGCCCCGGTCTGCGGATTGGCCGCGGCCGGAGATCCGGAACCGCTGCCGCCGGCAGCCGTGCGCGGCCTGAACGGCGCGGGCGCCGGAATCTCGCCGCGGTGAGGGTCGGCCTGGGCTTCGGCCGGGGTTTGCGCGTGGCATTTCGCCGGGAGCAAAGCCGCTAGTTGCGCGCGCAACGCCTCGCCTCGCTGGAACGCCTGCCCGTTCTTGTAGTTCTGATAATCGCAGGCACCCGTGGTGGCGTTGCACGAAAAGACCTTGAAGCTTTGGCCGTCCGTGCACACGTAAACGATATTCATTTCGAGCGCCGGCGCCTGCGCGAGCAGGCTGGCCATCGGCACCGCCAAAAGCAGACTTCCGATAAGGGATATGCGCATTCGAACCATCTCCGTTCTCCATACGTCCGGGGCACGCGAGAGGTAAGCCCACCCCGCGGCACATCAAAACAAATCTCGCGGGAAGGATATCACAAAAACAGGGGACAGAAGCCGGAGGGAGGCCGAGCGGCCGAGCGCATGCGGGGGCCGAGCGGCGGCCGAGGGGTGTGCGACATAAAAGTGGAGCGACCCGCAGTCCCTCAACGAAACAACGAGGTCCCGAGCGTACATGGTACGGAATGCAATCTTCGGGAAGATCGGTAATTGCAACTGAGGCATAGTGAATCCAGTGTTGCTCGCCCCCGCCCTCTTCGCAACTTTCTTCGTTGCGGGCTCATTCCACTTTCCGGTTTCCCTCCAAAACTCTCGCCAGATCAGGATGTCTGAATCTGGGTGCCTCCGCAACGCATCGAGTCCCTGAACGCACCGAATCTGCGCCCCGCGGGAGCTCTTTGTTTCCACACTCCATGACCCGTCAAAAATCGAGTGGCGAGAGCGGCTCCGCATTTATGTCGCGCACCCGGCCGAGCGCCGAGCGCCCCGAGCGCGCGCGTTCGGGGACAGCCTACGAAACCGCAAAACTCCGCTGCGCTCACCGATTCGCATTTCGGGTTTCGCACCCGAATTACGCTCAGTGCGGTCCTGTAGAGAGGGAGGTTCGATGAGAAATCCGGGATAGAGCGGGGCCAAGCGAAGCGCCGCTGTCTCAACGTTGCGGCGGGCGCGGGGATCGAGATTGCGGCCGGGCTCTTTATGAAGCGGGCCGACTCTACGCTTCCGCCCAGTTGCGACGCCCGATGATGGTGGGAGGCTCGTGACTATTGCCCTGAGCCAGGCGCCGATCTTCGCGCAGACTCGTCCACCACAGCACCGGACCCAGAATCCGGCTGGCCGCCGCGGTGGCCCATCCGAACTCCTGCTCGATTTCTCTGCGTAGCGCCCGTATCCGCGGCACCACCGTGCCGTTCACGTCCTTGAGCCGCCGCTCCATCGCCCACAGGACGGCGGCATAGGCCCGCAGCGTCATGCGTTCGCCCCGAATGCGACGGCGCACGCGCGGGTCGGGATGGTCTTTGTACCGCTTCCACCCTTCAAATGTCGTGCGGCAAATGCGGAAGAGGCTCGGACCGTTGCGCTCGAAGTCCCAGCGGAACGCCGAGTCGAGAAACGTCCGCGATTCCTCGCGCGAAATCGCCGCGTGGCGGAAATTGAAACGATCCTGCCCGTGGATGTCCGCCAGGTCGACGTCCTCGAGCAGCCTGCCTTGCTCGGCCATCTCGCGATACAGCGGCGTTCCCGGCACCGGCGTATAGAGCATGAACTGGTGCAGATCGGTCTGATGCGCTACCGCGTGCTCGATCTCTTTCCCGATGTTTTCCGGGGTATGATGTTCCAACCCCAGAATTGTGGAGCCCAGAAGGACAATGCCGTGCTCGCGCAACTCGCGAGTCAGTTGCAGCGTGTCGGCGCCCTCCAGTTTGGCGTAACCCGACTGGGCCGATTCGAGCCCCAGCCAGATGGAAGAAACGCCTAGTTCCACCAGTTCCTCGTAGCTGAACTTGCGGATGGCGTTGGCCGAAGAAAAAATGTGGAACGCCCAGCTCTTGCCCGCCGCCTTCATGCGCGCCAGCAAATCCATGGCGCGCTTCCGCTGCAGCAGGAAGTTCTCGTCCATGATGAAAAACGATTTCACATGGCGAGTGGACTCGGCCTCTTCCATCAGGCGGAACAGTTCCTCGCCCGTGGAGTAGAGGTTAAGAATTTTTCCCTTGCCTCCGAAGAAGGCCGACGTGGTGCAGAAATTACAGCCCATGGGGCAGCCCACGGAAGCGATGATGGTGGCGGAAGTGTCCAGGTTATCGGGAATCTTCACGCCCATCACGCGCAGGTCGAAGCCGGACGAAAGCGCGGGATGGCGAATCGGCGCCGACGTGTCCTCGCCCAGGTAACGGCGCATCCATTCGATGCCGTCACCCTTCACAATGCGATCGGCGTCGAGGATGTGCTCCACCCCGGGGATCGCCGCCACGTGGCCACCCACCACGATGGTGGAGTGCGGCGAGAGCTCGCGGACCATGCGGCACATCTCGCGGGCCTTGCCGACATTCACGATGATCGCGGAGATGCCGACGATGTCGTAGTGGTGGGCGGCGAGCTCGCGTGCGAAGGCCTCGCGCGTGGGAAAATCGAGCACCGCGCAGGGCGCCGAGATATTCTCCTGAATCATGAGGATGCCCCATGAGCGGTGAAACCGCCGCACGGAAAACGAGCCCTGTGCGCGGGTCACCTGATTGTGGTACAGCTCCATCGGATTGATCGCGCGGCTGCCGAATTCATCGTCCTGCGCATATGGGCCGAACACCGACGAAAGCAGGACGCGTGCTCGGACACCCTTGGGGTGAATTTGATCCATTTGATAGCAGAGGCAGATCGAAGGAGGGCGATGCGATCCGAGGAACGGCCACTTCAACTGTAGCAGGTGTCACCGGCCATCACACTCGCATGCGGGGTGAGAGGGGTGAAACCTCCGGCCTGGGTTACCGTGAAGGTATTATGCAGTCCGCTTGCCTTGCCGGCAGCGGCGAATCAGGTTGTTGGTCGAACTGTCATGCGAGAGCGCCGGTTCCGCTTCGCCCGCTAGTTCGGGGATGATGCGCTGCGCCAGGACCTTGCCCAGTTCGACACCCCATTGGTCGAACGAATCGATGTTCCAGACCGCGCCCTGCGTGAATACCGAGTGTTCGTAAAGCGCCACCAACTTGCCGAGCGCCCGCGGTGTCAAACGTTCCGCGAGAATCGTGTTTGACGGACGATTCCCCTCGAAGACCCGGTGAGGCACCAGCCACTTTGGAGTGCCCTCAGCCGCCACTTCTTCGGGAGTCTTGCCGAATGCCAACGCCTCGGCCTGCGCGCAGACGTTCGCGAGCAAGATATCGTGATGCGGGCCATCCGGATTGAGAGCCTGCGTGAACGCGATGAAGTCGCACGGGACGAGCATGGTTCCCTGGTGAATCAATTGATAGAACGAGTGTTGGCCATTGGTTCCCGGTTCGCCCCAATAAACCGGGCCGGTCCGATGGGCCACCTTCTTCCCCTTGAGGGTGACATGCTTGCCATTGCTTTCCATGGTCAATTGCTGGAGGTAGGCCGGGAACCGTTTCAGGTATTGCTCGTACGGCAAGACCGCGGCGGTTTGCGCGCCGAAGAAGTCGTTGTACCAGACCGCCAGAAGACCCATGAGCACCGGCAGGTTTCGCTCCATGGGAGCGGTGCGGAAGTGCTCGTCCATCTCGTGCAGTCCACTCAGCATGGCGCGGAAGTTGTCCGGGCCGATGGCGGCCATGGTCGAGAGACCGATCGCGGAGGACATGGAGTAGCGGCCGCCAACCCAGTCCCAGAACTCGAACATATTGGCGCGATCAATACCGAACTTCGTGACTCCCGCCTCGTTGGTTGAGACAGCCACGAAATGCTTCGCCACCGCTTTTTCGTCACTCCCCAATCCGGCCAGGCACCAGTCGCGAGCCGTTTGGGCATTCGTAATGGTCTCCAAGGTGGTGAATGTCTTCGAAGAGACGATGAAGAGCGTCTCCGACGGGTCGAGATCCTGGACGGTCTCCACGAAGTCCGTGCCGTCTACGTTCGACACAAAGCGAAACGTCATGGTCCTCTCGGAGTAGTGTTTCAGAGCCTCATAGGCCATCACCGGGCCGAGGTCGGAGCCGCCGATACCGACGTTCACCACGTTCCGAATGCGCTTGCCGGTGTGGCCCTTCCACTCTCCACTCCGCAACCGGTTGGCAAAATCGGCCATGCGATCGAGCACCGCATGCACCGCCGGCACGACGTTCGCGCCATCTACAAAGATGGACTCCTCTCGCGGGGCGCGCAGCGCGATGTGCAGGACCGCGCGCTTCTCGGTGACGTTGATCTTGTCGCCGCGAAACATGGCGTCGATCCGGTCTTGCAGGTGAGATTCCCGGGCGAGCCGGAACAGCAGCGTGAGTGTCTCATCGGTGATGCGATTCTTCGAGTAGTCGAAGTAGAGGCCCACAGCCTCCACGGCGAAGCGGTCGCCACGCTGGGGGTCGTCGTGAAAAAGTTGTCGCAGGTGTACTTCCCGGATCTTCTTGTAGTGAGCGGCGAGGTCCTTCCATGCCCGGCGGGTCGCCACTGGGCGCTTACTGGCCGCATCGACGCTTTCTGTCATCCATGTCGTCCTTTCGTATCTTCCGATCATTTCGCATGCAGCGGGCGCGCGTCAATAGGGGCTCACCCGCGGTGAGAAGCTTCGCACCGAACCGGGCTCGGAGGGAGTCCCGTCCGGAGCGGGGCGCCGGGCCGGCTAACCGCGGCGCATGCAGGTATTGCCGGGCGGTGCAGGAATTACTGCGAATCACGCCGGAAGGAGTCCGCCGTTTATCCCGAAATGCACTGGGATAAGCCCGGGTCTGATCTGACAATACGCCGTTGGAGTGCGTTACCCGGTTTCTGTCGCGAAACGCGCTTTCGGAGCCTGGCGGACCGCTCCCACACGGAGCGTTCTTTTTCGTCCCAAGCCCCATTTCGCGACAGAAACTATCTATGCTTTTTCGGCGACGGTGCGCCGAAAAAGTGGCCCTGCGGGCAGCTCAAACAGCGAGCGTTGGTGGTTTAGCGAGAGGGCGGAGTTTTTCTTGGCGACCTT